>OQWE01000570.1_pt1 | contig 12710 bp, 11 predicted proteins | sample 1691591 | NCBI WGS metagenome assembly OQWE01 (sample SAMN03418265, study PRJEB22391) | human gut metagenome | biome: human-gut; feature: organic feature; material: feces | host: Homo sapiens | place: Tanzania | collected 2013-01
GGCAATCAATCTGTCTCAACAACCAGAAGCAACTCTTTCAGGCGATGGTCCTGAAGGATGCGAACGGCAGGAAGATCACGGAGGAACGCAAGGCGGAATCCGCAGCCCGCGACTTTCTGGAACGGGAGCACCGTCTCAAGGAAATCGAGACACGTGAGGAGTATCTGGAAGAAAAGGCGAAACTCAAGAAGCTCAAGGCACGTCTGATGATCACTCTTGATGATGCGTTTGAACTGTCGCTCAGGAAGCCGCATACCCGGAGCGCTTCGCTTCAGGTTTTGAATGTATCGAGACGGTATTGGTTTGACTTTGTGTCGTATCTGAAAGAGAATTATCATCTGAATACGCTGGATGAGGTGGAACGTTCCCATGCGGAAAGCTACATTGCTTACCTCCGCCAGAACGGCCGCTGGAACCGTCTGATCACGTTCCATAAGACACGCTGTCCGCAACGGAAGAAATTCAAGGATTATGAATTCGGAGGCAGTTTAAGCGCAACCACACTGAACCGTTATCAGTCGGTCTGCAAGGCGGTTTTCACGTTCCTTCTGCCTGATCTTGGGTATTCGGTGGAGGAGAATCCGTTCTACTTTATCCGTCCGCTGAAACTTGCTCCTGCGGAACGTGAGATTTTTACGGAAGAAGAATTGCAGTTGATCTTTCAGAATCCACCGCCTTTGATGCGCGGCTTATTTACGATCGGCATCTGCTGCGGCCTGAGACTCGGAGATGTGGCAACGCTCCGCTGGAGTGATATTGAGGGATACACGCCCGATCTAATCAAGTGGGATTTTCATGGTCGGGAGATTATCCGCCTGACACGCAAAACCAAAACCGTGGTTCATATTCCGATCGAGCGGGAGCTGGCAGATTATCTGCACGATCAGTATGAAGTCTCCGGAACAGAGGAGTATATTCTTCCGGAAGCGGCAAAGCTGTATCTGGAGCATCAGAATGTTCTGAACAACCGGATTCTTGGGTATCTGCACTCGCTTGGAATCCAGACCCAGCGGAGCATTCCCGGACGAACCAGAAAACAGAGCGTGAAGGACTTTCATTCGTTACGTCACTGCTTCTGTTATTACGCGGGACTGCGCGGCGTTCCGCTTCCTGTGGTGCAGAGCATTGTGGGACATTTGACTGCAAGCATGACGAAGCATTATCAGAGCCATGCCGACAGGAAAGCCCGTATGCAGGGATTGGCGCTGATGCGTGGTCTGACCGGCGGAAATCGCGCAGGAGGCGGAACACCGGACAGTCTGCTCCGGCAGAATTTGACAGAGTATATTCAGACGGCGTCCAGTATGGAAATCCTGAGGCTGAATGTCCTGATCGCACAGATGAACGACTCGGCAAAACAGTTCAATGCTGAAGTGAAATTACTGACTGGTACATAATTTTTTCATAACTCAGGCTTGATAAAGTCCCTATATGGGACTATATTATAATCAATATGAGGAGCCTCCGGTGGAACTGTTAAAACGAAAACTTTTGATTGACTATCAGCGTCAACATGCAGACAGCCGCATCCCATTGACGAACTGGATGAATTTGGTGAAGCTTGCAAGATGGCATACGCCGCAAGATATAAAAAACGCGATTCGAAGTGCAGACTTTTTGTCCGGCAATCGTGTAATTTTCAACATCGGAGGAAACAAACACCGCCTTGTAGTCGTTGTTGTTTATACGGCTGAAACGATTATTGTGAAATGGATCGGAACTCATGCGGAATACAGCAGAAAAGAATTTTGAGGAGATAATCAAGTATGAATATTACAGTGATCAATAACGAACAGGAGTATCAGGCTGCCTGTAAGCGGATGGATGATTTTCTTGAGGCACATGCGGACGAATTGGACCGTCTTCCAGAAAAAGCCGATCGTGAATTTCGTTTGCTGGCTTTGGTTATCGGAGATTATGAGAATAAGCATTATCCGCTCCCGAAAGCGGACCCGATTGAATTCATCAAATTTATGATGGAACAGAAATGCCTGAAAGTCAAAGACATCGCTGCTTGTTTCGGATCGACGCACCGTGCTTACGAGGTCTTGAACCGTAAACGCAACCTGACTCTGGCAATGATTCGTAAACTGCGTGTTGCGCTTGGATGTTCGGCAGATGCTTTACTGGAGGCGTGAGCCAGAAAATCTCCTCTGATTTATAATTCATGAGGTCATGATGAAAAAATTTCCCCTGTTCGAGTATTATACGTTCCGTTTCCCGAATAACTCCCCGGATAAACTTTCCGTTTACGTGCTTGGATGGTTTTGTATTGCGCTTTTCGGCTTGTGCATCGCACTTTGGGATGTTCCGGCGGCAATTCTGGTTGTAGTTTTTCTGGGTTTGATCCTGACCGGAGTCATGCTTCGGGTGAATTTCCGGACGTTCCAGTTGAAAAATCCGCGTTCCGTTCCCTTTTTGCTTTTTGGGCACAGTCTGGCGTTCCTTCCGAGCATCGCTTTTGCGGTCCTTTACTGGCAGAGTGCAGATTGGCGCTGTCTTGCTGGTTGCGGCATCAGCGCACTTCTGGTATCCCTGCTGCTTGGATATTGTTACTATCGTTGGCAGAAAAGAGCTCCCATCAGAGATTCTTTGAATCAACTCCATGAAAAAGCCGATCAGTCTTTGCAGAATTCCCAGGTTCTTCTGGAAACGGGGCATGATTTGCAAAGCACGATAAATTCCGGCTTCAAGGGAGTTCATATGTCCCTGGAGCAACAGGCATCGGTGACTGATCTGTCGCTGAAATCCCTGGGCAATCAACTGGCAGATACCGCCGGACAAGTGACCCGTGATTTGAAACAGCATATCCGTCCGGAACATATTTCTCAGGAGCTTGACCACTGGGCGACGGTGCCTGACTGCGTCAATAAAATTCTCGACATGCTGGAAGAAGACGGTTATCTGGGACATAAAGGCCGTGCCGGTTTTCCATTTGATACAGTGCGCATCAACATTCAAAAGCGTCTTAAGGAACGCAACGCGGAAGTGCTGCGCAGTTGTAATGCAAATTTCTATCAGACGATGGACATAGCCAGTGAAGCCGCAAAAGAGACCGGCAAATATACCAGAGCCTCTTTTCTTGCGGAATTCAATCAAATTGCGTCTCCGCGGCATGACCTGAAACGGATGAAAAAACAGGAAAACTGAGGGAATTCAGAGGAGTTCAGAGAAAATCAAAAATATTTCCATTTTTTTTGAACTCAAAAAATCGCAAGAACCTTCCTGAAGTCTCTTTTTTTCAGAGGAGTTCAGAGACCCCCGGTTATCATGGGACATGAACCGCAAAAATGCGGACTCATCAACCATTAACCCAAGGAGTTTCTTATGAAACACGAACTGAACATCCCTGAAGCCGTCATGCACGCCGCCGCAACCATTCTCCAACAGTATGTCCCGGAGATCACGTCCAGGTATCTGAAAGCTGCAATCCTGCAATATCATTACACGGGAGACGCAGCGGAGACCAAAGCAATCGTCAAAAGGAAACTGACGCGGACGGAATGCTGTCAGCTCCTTGATATTTCGCAGACAACCCTCCATCGCTACATCCATGCCGGTTATCTGAAAACGGTGAAGATCGGTCCGCGCCTGATCCGGATTGATCCGGAGAGCGTGCAGAATCTTCTCGACAACGGCGTTACCGTTGAAACGGAACAGAATCAGTAATCCGGAGGCTTGATCATGAAAGAAAAGTCCAGACTTACCATCTCTTTTGAAATTCTGAAAAATCCGCATATTGAGCTGCACGACAAAATCGTTTACAGCGTAATCGCCACGCTGATGGAGGATGATCTGCTTGAGATCACCTTTGATGAACTTGCGCTCAAATGCGGATTCAAACGGAGGCAGATCATCAAATCCGTCAAATCCCTGATTGCACTGAAACTGCTCGCAGATCATCCGTCTTTGCGGGATGACTCGGTTTTGCGGAGCTTTCGGAAAGGAGAAGTAAGAGATTTGTCTTTCGTGACAATTCCGGAAATGGAAAATGAGAAAGAAGCAACGGGAAATGCCGAGGCCGCAGACTCCTCCGGCAGTCAAAAGATTAAAAGTCCGGGCATAGGCAGAAAGACTCGGAAAAAGGGAAGAGATTCTGCACCGGAAGTGTCCAATGTTTCATCCGTGGAACAGGAGATTGCCGTGCTTTCCGGGAAGGAAGAAACACTATCTGACACAAGGAGATTCAATGACAGTTCCAGTGTGTCGGAACCGGATTCTTCCCCTGAGTCTGAAAGCGGAGGCGAATGATGCTTACTTACCTTCAGCTCATCCGGCGTCTGGAGATACCGTTGTCCTTTCGGAGGGAATTGCTGAAACTGCTGCGTCTTTCTGTTCCGGAGGCATGCGTTCAATTGCAGGAATATGCCGGCTGTGTTCTCAAGTTCCGGAAACAGCACCACGCGAAATCTGAAAATTACGCAACCCGCAGGATTCTCTGGGGACAGGAATACGACGCTTTTCTGCAAAAACGCCGTGCGGAAGGACTCTGCGACAAAACGGCGAAGACTGCCGCTCACCGGGATTTCAGGAAAGCGCATTCTTACAGCGATTCAGGCGCAAAGAACCTGCCGGGACATTCCGGCTCGTCGATCCGGCGTTATCACAGAGCCTTTTTGAATTGCAAAAAGTCATGAATGCGGAAAGGTACCTTGTCCTTGTACCGCTTTGTCCACCGGTCGGATGACCCGTCCGGTGCGCGGTCCTATGGTGTAAGGACAAGGTTCCCCAAAGAGAAAAAACGAAAGAGGAGTTTGGAAAAATGGCTGATTATGCTCGAATTTATGGAATTTCCACATGGAATCACGATCAGATCAAAGGACATGCCGAAGACTATATCAGACTTGGCGGAGACTGTTATATCAGCGAATCCGATTATGAGTTTCTGGAAGAAATTCTGGAAAAGGAGAACGAATAAGCAGAAACGGGGATTTCGTGCGATGCACAACCAGCGCGTCGGCGCTGGACTGCGACAAGGGCAGAGCCCTTAATCCGAGAAAAATGTTGACACATTTTTCCGCTTATAATTTGCTTTACCAATGATCATAGTAGAAGCGAAATCCCACATTTGAACATGGAAGATGTCTTTATCAAAAACATTGATCACAATATTTGAAAAACTCATGGAAGGAGTTGAATTTTATGAGAAAGTGCAGTAACTTACCAAAGAATCCAAGCATGGAGGGCATCATGTGCAAGCTCGATGAAATCATGAAAAAAAGAGAGACGGTTTATGCTTTAGCCAGAAAATACAACGTTCTCAGAATTTTTGTATTTGGCTCCTGTGCCAGGAAAGAAGAAACGCCGGAAAGCGATATTGATTTTCTGATGGATTTCAAACATGGGGCATCCATGCTGGATCTGATTCATTTTCAGGATGAGCTGGAAACGCTTTTCAACAGCAAGGTCGATATTACATCAAGATATCGCCTGAACCCTGTTTTTATGGACAGAATTACAAAAGAGGCTGTTGAAGTATGAAAAATCCACCTCCGTCTCATTTTCTTCTGGACATGTATCAGGCTTGCCAACTGATAACAGAGTTAAGCCATGTTCCTTTTGAAAAATTTCAGGACGATATGATACAGGTATCTGCCATGTTATGGCAATTCAATGTTCTGGGGGAAGCGGTCAAACGTTTACAGGAACTTGAGTTCACAAATCATTATCCGGAAATTCCATGGCGAGATATGCGGGCGATTCGTAATCGAATTGTTCATGGATATTCTTCCGTAGATATTCCATTGATGCGGGATGTATCCTTGAAGGAGATTCCCAAGGTTATGTTGCAACTGGAGCAACTTCCGGAATTTCAGGAAGTCATACAAAAAATGAAAGAGATCACAACAGAAAAAGCGGCAGTAATTCTTACTGGCGTTCACGAACCACAAGCACAGGAAAAGATCTTACGTTTGCAAGTAAAAGCTTTGGTCAGGATAGAGGCAATTGATCCAATTAAAAACAATCAATGGAACAGCTTGACTGTTTCGGAATTGGTTGAGCTGGTGCAGTCCGTATCTGAGAAGGACAGAAATCAGGCAATCTATGAATCACTTGAACTCATAAGTAAGATAAATCATCCTCATACCCCCGAACGTGATATCGGTCGAGATTGATAACCCGGCATGACAGCCAGCTCCCGAAAGTCCTTCCTTTTATCCTTCGGGAGCCTTTTTATCAGTTTTCCTCTCCACTCTCCTGAATCCTGCAGTGGAGAACGCGCCCGTCAATGCAGACGACACGCTCCAGACGCATGAGCTCAAATAATTCCTTCATTGATTCCTGCGACGCCAGCGTGACCAAACCGTATTCACAGAGAAACCGGAGCGACAGAAAATCTTCCGCCGCCTCGATTTTCTGAATCATCGCCCATGAAAGCAGACGATTCTTTTCTTCTGTGATCAGCCAGACACGCGGTTCCGGAGGAACGCTTCTGCTGCTTTTCCACGGCTTTTCTTCGGTGTCCGTATTCATAAAAACCCCCTTTGTTTAACGTTCCGGCCTCAAACGACGGGAACGGGTTCTTTGCCTGACTTCTCTTGCCTGCTGTTCCTGTAAGACTTTCTCAATAATCGGCTCACGCTCCTCTTTCGGAACGGCAAGAATCAGCCGTATCTGTTCTTCCACAGGCATACGCTTCCATGCGGCATAATCCTGATTTGCAATTTTCCCGGCGGCAATCAGGGCGGCTGTATGGAAACGCAAAATCGCCTGTTGCTTCTTCGGTTCCTTTGTCCCGGTGAATACCGCCGGATCACGGAGACGGTGTTCTTCACGACGCACTGCCGCGGCTTTCGGTCCGATGACGGATTCGATGAACTCTTCCGCTTCCCGGCGGGAAATCATATATGCACCGGGAACTTTGGCTCCCTTGCGGGCAAGCTCCAGAATCTCGTCCTTCTGGTCTTCCGTCCAAGGATCGCGTTTCCGCTCCTCTTCCAGAACTCCAAGAGCGTGTTCTTCGGCAAGACGCTTCGCTTCCGCTTCAGCCTTGCGGCACCGCAACAGCAGCTTTTCCGCTTCGGAGAGACGGAGCTGTTCCGGAAGTTTTTCAAGAAAACCTTTCTTCACAAAAATTTCCAGTTCAGATTTCAGCTTGCGGAGCTTTGCCTCACAGAGATTCCGATAGGAAATTTCCGCAGAATCATGCCAATTGGCTATGCCGTCAGGAAGCTCCAGCGGCTCCAGACCGGAGAACTTCCGTTCTTCCTGCGTTTTGCGAAACTGTATAGATTCCTTCCATTCCGGCAACTCGAACTTCTGTTCCCGCGACTTCCACCACGCTTCCCGCATGTTTTTCATGGCGGAAAGTTCCTGTTCCGCCGCCTGCCAGCGTTTTTCAAACATTCTCCTGAGATGCGCCTCAAGCGAACGTTTCGCCTCACGTTCCGCCACCGTTTTCCAGTTTGCCATCCAGTCAGGGATCTGCGCCGGAGCTTTGCCGAGACCGCGCAAATGTTCCTGATGTTCCAGATAAGATATCTCCATCTCCGTCAACTCGAATCCGCCTCTGCCGAAAAGAGCATGATACTCCCGGCGTTTCGACTCATATTCGTGCCATGCGCAAGCGCAGATTTTCCAGAGTTCCGCATTGCGGCTGCGTGGAGCAGGAATTATTTCTTCAGGAACAAACTCCTGTGCAACTTCAGGAGCCGGAACAGACTTCCTGAAAAGTTTTGCGATTCTGCCGAACAGATTTTCGGCTTTCTTTTCCTGTTCGGCACGGTATCCTGCCGCAAGGCGTTCCCGGTATTGCCGCATCTTCCGGACTGTCGCCCTGTCGGAAACAAGACGCTTCAGAGCATCTGCCGTGCGTTTCAGCCGCTTTGCAATCTCCTTGTAACTGAAATCCGGCAGAATCGCCGCTTTCCGTTTCCGCACCTTCTCCGACAGCGGAAGAACCGCATTCGCCGGAATCTCCCGATCCCGAATCAGATCGTGAACACTCGAACGCTCTCCCGTCCGTCGTGCAAGGTTGTTTTTCAAATGTTCCTTGTCCGGACAGTGAAGCGACATCTCTTTTCGTCCACGGCTCAATGCTACATAGAACGCTTTTCTATCGAGCGATTCCGCCGCAACCACCACGTTTTCCGCCGTCCGCCCCTGCGACTTGTGCGACGTCGTCACCCAGCCGTAATCGAACGCAGCATAGTGTTCTGGAAACGGAATGCTCCGGCGAACCTTTCCGCCTGCATCAAGAAGATCAATATAACCAGGCTTCCGGGAAATCCGCGCCAGCGTCCCGTTGTAGATTTTCAAATCCTTGCGGTTCGCGCGAAACTGGATCAGATCACCCGCGCAAAGTTCTATCTTGCGCGTTTCCCCGACATCAATGAAATCCGACGCATTTTTCGCAAAGATCCGTTTGCCATTGTCAAGAACCAGACTCTTTCCCTCCACAGCCTCAATCCTCGCAAGTTCTCCAGCTTTCCCCACGCCTTTCATGTTCCGGATGAAACTGACCGCCATGCCGGGATGAAAATTCTTCTCCTGTTTCAGCCACGCCTTCGGCTTGTTCCACGAACGGAACACTTCCATTTCACGACCCGCACTATGAATCGCCTGTCTTTCCTTCAGCTTTTCCCGAACCGCCGCCGTCAGCTTGTCGCACTCCTCATGCGTCGGCGCTACCAAAAGCGCACGATTCAGGAATCGCCCCTGTTCCGTATACTCCATATATTTCGCCGCCGCTTCACTCAAATACTCCTGTTTTCCCTCATGAATGAAATGCTGTTGTTCGAACCGTTCAAACGCCTCTTCAAACTGCCCCATCGCACACTCGAAAATTCCACGGCGATACTCTTCATTCCGCTGACGGTGAATCTCCGTCAAGCTGAACTTCTGAATCTGCGAATAATCCTCCAGCAGCCGGAAAAAGTCGCCTGATTCGACGGCGGTATGCTGCCGCGCATCGCCCACGAACAACACCCGGTAGTTGTTCTTCCGCGCCAGCTTCAGAATCTCCACGCCTTCGCGCAGCGAATTCAAGCCCGATTCGTCAATGATAAGGTAAGAGTTTTCCGGCGGCTTCCGCGGATTCAACAGAAAAGCGGCAACTGTATGACTTTGCTCAAATCCTTCCTGCTTCAGCACATCCGCCGCCGAATTCGTCGGCGCAACCAGCACGATATTTTCAATCCCGCCGGATTTCAAACCTTTGCAGAATTCCTGCAAGGTCGAAGTCTTCCCAGATCCCGCAACACCCCGAAATAAAAGAAAACGGTCTTTGCTGGACAGCAGTCCGTGGATCAGTTCCGCCTGTTTCTTACGGGACTCATCCCCCGCAAACGCGACGAACTCCGGTGCGATTGCTTCAAAGAGACCGCGCTGATCTTCGACCGAATCAATCGCAGAATTTTCACGTTCGATCACTTCCCGCGGGGAATAGTATGGATTTGCAGCTTCCCCGCCGAGATGTACCAGCTCCTGAATGGAAGCCAATGCGGACTTCAGTTCCGTAAGATCCACCGAGCCGAGATTGCGATTCAGAATCTCCGCAAGAAGCTTGTCACGTTTCAACACGCTTTCACGCTCGAACAACTCATCCATGACCTGACGGATCTCATGAGAAAGACGTTCCTGATCAAGCAGGAAAGCTCTCTTGCCGCGTGTTTCCGCCGCATGAACTGCTGACGCGAGAGCTTCTTCCTCCTGAGAACTCAGCTGACCAAGCTGATACTCCAGAACGGCCGCTCTGCTGGAGTTCAGCAGCTTGGCGGAACGTGTCGAATTCGAGATCGCATTGTTCTCCGGAAGTGTTGGCTTGCGCCCGTGCTCCGCGACGAACCGCGCTTCCGCTTCTTCGATCTGTTTCCGACGTTTTGAGTAGCGTTCCAGGATTTTCCGGGACACACATTTCAAATCAAACCACGTAATGTTTCCTTTCCGGTCATACGAAGGGACAATCTCATAACCGAGCTTGCGGCAGTGGCGCGCAAGCGCATTGTGATACACTTTTCCCGCATAGCGGATCGCACGGCACATTTCCAATGTTTCCAGCGCCTTGAATTTTCCATCATGCGAACGTGTCACATTGCACACCACATGATGCGTATGCAGCTGAGGATCAAGTTCACGGCTCGTATCGTGCATGAACTCCGCGTAAACCAGTTTCCCGGTCGTTTCATAATTGTTTGTCCGGACATTCTCACCATCACGCACTCGGACCGCCGCCAACTTTTCCAGTTCCGCCATTGCCTCACGCGCCGCCACCTGGTGTGCAGATGCCAGACGTTCATCGAACAGGCTCATCACGGATACCGATTTCGGCGCCGCCACCTGAAAGTCAAAGAACCTCGGGCCTTTTTTCACAGTCTTCTGCGTCAATCTCCCGAAAGTCTTCGGATTGATGTTCTTCTGAAACAGACTGAACACATCCCCGGTAACTTCCTCATCACGCAGAACGAACACATCGGCAAGTTCTCCGCGCCAATGCCCTGTGATCTTCTCATGCTCCGAATAATAATCATTCGAAGACAGATGATTCGCATAGAAACTTTTCCCCGAAGCATTGCTTGCACGTATCTTCGTCATGTTGAACATCAATACCTCCGAATTGTATGAATTCAATCTAAATGGACTGACGAAGACTTGCAAGCAAAGAAAATCCCATCAAGCGAGCACTTACATAAATGCACGCTTCAGCTCAAAAAAGCAGAAGTAAAAACGCAATACCCCTGCCATGAGAAGGCTGGATTTCAAGTCCTGATTTCAGAAAAATCTTGTTTTTTTTGAGCTGAGGCATTTGTCTATTTAAAACCGCCGTCTGTTTTTCTGCCATTCGCGTTCCATAATGGGTCAAGGAAAGATTGTTCCATTCAGTAGACGATATGGGAGGGCAGAATAAAAAAAATCGAAAAAATCACAGATATTTATGGCGTTGAGTATAGGGAACCTCTATCAATACCATTTTGACAGAAATTCCGTTGTTTCTATTAAAAAATCTCTGAATGAGATTTCTCATTGCTGTAATTTAACTTTCGAAAAACCGTTTGTGAACGGGGTATTGCGTTTTTACTTCTGCTTTTTTTCTGCTGATGAGAAAATCGTCGGAGCTTTTCTCATCGCGATTTTGATTTTGCTTGCAGTTTGCAAGTGCTTCTCGTAGACTATACCCGGGTAAATCTTTTTGTATGGATTTTGAACGGCAAGAGTGAGAGGAGCGTAGTGCGATGTTCAATATGACGAAGATCCGTGCGAGTCATGGTTCCGGGAAAAGTTTCTATGCGAATCATCTTTCTTCAAACGATTATTATTCGGAGCATGAAAATGTAGTCGGTTATTGGCTGGGTGAATTGGCGGATGCGTTCGGATTACGCGGGGAGATTGTGACAAGCGAGGAATTCAGTCTGTTTCAGAAGAACATCAATCCGAAAACGTATGGGAAACTGACGCAGAAAAATATACCGGGCGGTCCGAGATTTTTTGATTTTCAGTGTGCGGCGCCGAAATCTGTTTCCGTGATGAGTCTGTTCGACGAGAGATTGATGGAAGCACATGTTGAATCTGTCCGTATTGCGATGAGTGAATTGGAGAAATTTGCGGCGGTTCGAGTGCGGCACGGAGAAAATGTCCGGACAAACAATTATGAGACGACGGGTCAGCTGATTTATGCTGAGTTTACGCATGATACAAGTCGTGAACTTGATCCTCAGTTGCATACCCATAATGTGGTCTGCAATGTGACACGTTCGCATGATGGAAAATTCAAGGCTCTGGAAACATTGGAGATGTGCCGTGCGATCCGTTATGCGGGAAAAGTGTATCATAATGCGATGGCGGCGAGATGCCGGGAATTGGGCTATGAAACAGTCGATGTGCGAGATAAGAAAGGAAATATCGTCTGGTATGATCTGAAGTGTGTTTCGGATGAGCTCATGGAGCGTTTTTCGAAACGCAGAATCGCGATAGAAAAGGCGGAGGCTGAGTTTATCGCACAACATGGTCGTAAACCGACGTTGAGCGAGAATAATGATCTGTCGCTATCGACGCGGTCCGGGAAGATGAAGAATTCAACGAAAGAGAAGGTTCGCGAGTTCCAGCTTGGTCAGTTGAGTCATCAGGAGGAGGAAGAACTTTACGCGGCGGTGAAATATGCGAAAGCACGTGGCACTGCTACGATTTCCTTGAGTCGTGAAGAGACCGTGGAACAGCTCCGGAAGGTGCTGGAGGAACTTTGTGAACGGGAAAGCGTGTTGAAGCAGGACAAGATCCTTGCGGAAGTGCTGAACCGGAATCTCGGGAAGGTTGATCTGGAAGTGTTAAAAGATTCTATTCCGGAAGTCCGTGAACTTCGTAATTTGGGCGGAGAAGAAGTGAATCCGTATTATGCACCGGAAGCGGTGATCGAACGGGAACTGCTTGCGATTGATTCCGTGGATCAGCAGCGAGGTATTTTTGAAGCGATTGCGCCGGGGTTTCAGGCGTTTCCGGGAGATCAGTCACGGGAGGCGCAGGCGATGCTGATTCACGGTCTATTGAACTCGAAAGACCGGTTCAATCTGTTTCGCGGCGTGGCTGGCGCAGGAAAAACTTCGACCTTGCAGGAGTTCTGCAAGGGACTGCGTTCGGGAGGCGTCACGGAGATTCACCTCGTCGCGCCGACGAATTCGGCGGCGGATGTGCTGAAGCAGGAAGGATTTGAGCAAAGCCGGACAGTTGCCGCTTTTCTTTTGAATCCGCGGAAGCCTCCTGCAAATTCGTATATCATT
>OQWE01000573.1_pt1 | contig 12681 bp, 8 predicted proteins | sample 1691591 | NCBI WGS metagenome assembly OQWE01 (sample SAMN03418265, study PRJEB22391) | human gut metagenome | biome: human-gut; feature: organic feature; material: feces | host: Homo sapiens | place: Tanzania | collected 2013-01
CGACGAATATATCGACCGCGTGCTTGCGCTTTCTTTTTATCAAAAGTTCTTCGTACACGTCATCGGAAAGCAAACCGATGACGATGCGTACGTCGCCGTATTTCCCAGCCGCGATATCTTTTGCGACGCTTTCGACAAAAGGCGTTTTAAGCCCGATTATCGCCTTTTTCGTCGGTATAAGTTTTGTGCTGAACGCTCTTGTTTTTTCGTCCGCGCCGTTATAAATCGTATCTTTCGGCGTCATATCAGATTGTCTTGTCAGTGTCGGTTTTTATGAAGTCAAATTCGTTGTCGTCGGTACTATATAACTTTACTTTTTCATTGGGATTTATCGGCGGAAGTTTGCCGCCGTTTTCTTCCTTCTTATAAGACAGTCTCAAAAGAAGCGGCGTGATAAGCGACGTCACAAGAATTAGTATGAGAACAAACGGCATAATGCTTGGATTGACCATATCGTAGTCGATGCCCTTTTGCGTGCAGACAAGCACGACTTCCGCGCGCACCATCATACCGATACCCACGCGATAACTGTCTTTTATTCCGTATCCGCAAATCAGCCCGCCAAGACCGCAACCGACAACTTTTCCGAGTATTCCTGCCGCAACGAATGCAAAGCCAAATCCCACAAAAGCGGGGTTAAAGTGGTCAAAATTAAGGTTTATCCCTATGTTTGCGAAAAATGCGGGCGCGAAAATCATATAATTGCTGATTTCGATACGGCGGTCGACGTACGTCCTGTCGGCAATGCCCGAAAGCATAAGTCCCGCAACGTAAGCACCCGTAATATCGGCAATTCCAAAGAGTTTTTCCGCGGCGTAAGCGAACACGAAACACACCACGACGCAAAGAATCGGGATACGTCTTGTGTGCGGATATCTTAAATCTATGCGGCGGATTATGAACAACGCGACGTAGCCCATCGGTATCGCCATTGCAAAGAATGCGATAAGTTTTGCGACGACAACCCAGACGTCCGCGGCGTTCCCGCTTTTGTCAAGGCTGATCATAAGCGACAGCAAAACAATGCCGATTATGTCGTCCAGAATCGCCGCGCTGACAATCGACGTGCCGACGCGCGTTTGCAGTTTTCCCAGCTCTTTAAGCGCGGCAACGGTAATGCTGACCGACGTCGCCGCAAGTATCGTGCCGTAAAACAGGTTGGAAAGAATCTGTGAGCGCGACACGTGAAATCCGCCGTTGAACGCGCTTGCAACCAGAAATCCGAACAGCAAAGGAAACGCCACTCCGAGAGTCGTGATGACAACCGACGCTACCCCCGTGGATTTGAATTGTTTCAGGTCGGTTTCTATCCCCGCCGAAAACATTATGAAAATTACGCCGATTTTTGCAAGGAAAGAAATGCCTTCCATTGCGGTGGCGTTGAATATCGTTTGTCCCGGGATAAACTTGATAAGCCCCAAAAGTATGCCCGCAAGCAACATCCCCACAACCTGCGGCAGCCCGAGTTTTTTTAACAGAATCGACATAAACTTGGACAAAAGCAGTATGAGCGCAAGCGGCAATAAGATTTCGTAATAGTTCATAAAACGGCCTCTTTTATGGTAATCTTAAACGTTATTATACTATATAACTAAATATACTTAAAGTCAATGTTTTTTGACGTTTTGGACAATAAAAAACTGCCGCATAGCGCGACAGTTTTCAAGCGATTGATTATTCCGATCTCAGACACTCGACGGGATCTTTGTTTGCCGCAATCGCCGCGGGAATAATGCCCGCAATCATCGACAAGAAGAAACTTATCACGAAAAGCGAAATGGCGTAATACCAGTCAAGGTGCAACAGGTTGGGAATTTCGATGACTTTCTGAACAGGTTGCTTACGTCGAGTTTCCTTGCGCCGATACTTCTCAGAACGCCGATTTCCTTGCGCCTTTCAAGGACGGACGTATAAGTGATGATTGAAATCATTATCGACGAAACGATAAGCGACACCGCCGAAAACGCGATAAGCGCGGTGATCATGGCGTTGGTCATTTTTTCGACGTAGCCCATAATCGTTTGCAGCATGTCGGTGTATTTGATTGAGTGGTTTTCGTCCTTTACACCGGTGTTCACCCATGTGTACGTGCCGTCGGCGTTGCTTTCTCTGACGTAATATTGATAATTGTCAAGGACTTTTAAGATATTCTTTTTGCCTTCGAAATTCGCCGCGTAAATCTGAATACTGTCGGGGTTATCGAGTTCGGCATATCCGAAGTTGGATTTCATGTGCGAAATAACCGCCTTTTTAAGATCATCCTTTTTGTTGAAGCTGCCGACAGCGTCCTTTATTATTATCGAATTATCAAGATAATCGCCCTTTTTGAACGTTTGCCCTATGGTGTCGAGCACGCTTACGAAAGCGATTGTGCCTTCTTTCACGCTGTAAACAAGGTTGCCGTCCTCGATTTTTGCAACCGTACCTTCGCTCATGACCTGATATTTACCTTTTGTTTCGTCGTATCTGACCTGATAACAATTCGTAAGCTGCGAATCGATGATACCGATGCTCTGGCAACGCTCGACAAGCGCCTCGATAACGGCGTGGGGATATCCGACGATACCCTGAATTGCCGAAGCAGACGCGTTTTTGTTGGGACGTACAACGCCCGACACTTTCATTTTGATGCCGCAGTGTCCGTCGACAAAGTCCCCGCCGTCTTTGGTGCGTAATATCTTTCTGTTTCCTTTTCCGTCTGTACCGAAGCTTATATACGACTTTTTAAGAACGCCGTTTTCGTCGACGTCGAAGTAGTCGCTGTCGCAGAGAATGGCATATTCGATACCGAGCAGTTCTTCTTCCGTGAAGTTCCTGTCATAGAATCCGTAGCCGTTGCCGCTTTTCGTCCCGCCGAACATATCCTTGACCTCGGACGGGTGTACAAGACCTGCCGCAAACAGCATAAAGTCCTGAATCTTGTTGTATTCGTCGACTTTCAACACGCAGTCGAAAACTTTGTATTCTTTGCCGTCTTCGCCGACTTCGATACGTCCTTGTTTTGCGTCTTCGGGCCATGCGCCCGCAAGGACGTCGTATTGCTGTTCAAGAATTTTTTGGTTGGAAATAAGTTCCGAAAACACGCTGAACACGTCAAGATATCCGCTGAATTCGCCCAGCATATCCTTGAACGCTCCTCCAAATCCCATTTCTTTAATCATCGGCTCAATCGAGTCGGCAAACGGGTTTATTTTGGTATAAGGAATATCGGACAAGGCGGTATCCTGATTCGCATAAATCGGCTTTTTATTTTCTCCTTCGCCGGAAAAGCCCGTAATATACTTTATTTCGCCGGTGGCAGAATCCCTGACGGGGATACGCCTGTAAACGTTAAGGCTTGACGAATAAACGTATTTTACGTAGCCGTCGGTATCTTTAAGCCCGATGTCGGGATTGTCAAGATACGACTTGATTTCTTTAAGGTCGTTTTCAAAAAACAGCGTGCTGTTGTTCAAAAACTGAGTAATGCTTCCGATATCTTTCACAAGATTTCCCGCAACGGGATTTATGCCGATGGTTGCGCCCGACGGGAATTTTTGCCCTTCGCTCTTTGACATAAGCATGTTGGCAAGCTCCATTACGTCGGCACCGCTTTGGCTGATTTCAAGGGGGTAAAGAGAAAGCGCGCTTTCTTCGGTCTGGCGGATATATTTATTAACGCCCGAAGACAGCGCCAGTACAAGCGCAATACCGATAATGCCGATACTGCCCGCAAACGAAGTAAGGAAAGTGCGCCATTTTTTGCTGTAAAGGTTTTTGGCGGATATGCTTATCGTCATCGCGCTGCCCATGGAAACCTTGCGTTCTTCCCGTCTTTCGTGTCTTATCTGCTGATATGTTTTTTTGATGCGCTGACGGATTGTTTTCTTTTTGGGCAGAGGTTCGCCTGATTCGTCAAGGACGACTTCTTCTTCCTCGACGTCGTCGGGATCGATAAGCGGATCGGTGTCGTCAACGACTTTTCCGTCGACGATTCTGACCGTTCTCGTGCTGTATTCCGCCGCAAGGTCGGCGTTGTGCGACACCATGATGACAAGGCGGTCTTCGGCAACTTCCTTCAACAGGTTCATTACCATTTTGCCGCTTTCCGTGTCAAGCGCGCCCGTGGGTTCGTCCGCGAGAATTATCGCGGGATTGTTGACAAGCGCCCTTGCGATCGCAACCCTTTGCATTTGTCCGCCCGACAGCTGGTTGGGTTTTTTATACGCCTGATCTTCCAGCCCGACCTTCTTTAATGCTTCGAGAGCAATTGCCTCGCATTCTGCCTTTTTGCGCCCCGCAAGCGTCAAAGCAAGCTCGACGTTGGAAAGCACGCTGAGGTGCGGGATAAGGTTGTAACTTTGGAAAACAAAGCCGATTTGTTTATTGCGATATCTGTCCCAATCTCTGTCGTCGAAGTCCTTCGTCGACTTTCCGTTGATAATGATGTCGCCGTCGGTGTATCTGTCAAGACCGCCGATAATGTTCAGTAACGTGGTTTTGCCGCAGCCGCTTTGTCCCAGAATCGTGACAAATTCGCACTCGCGGAAGTTCAAGGTGATGCCTTTCAAAACGTGAACCGTGTTCTGTTTTGTGACGTAATCCTTGGTAATGTGTTTTAATTTAAGCATTAAACGCTCCTTTTGTAGATAAAGTATTAAAAAAATACGTATCTATTTTATCAAATATGGCGTGTGGTGTCAAGAAATTACATAAAAGCGACGTTTTTGGACAAACGTACGGTTTACGCAGTCGTAATTGCTTGAAAAATACGTTCCCATTATGTTATAATCATACGGTAAGAGGTTAAATTATGCTTAAAAATTCAAAAGAACGTTCGGGCTTTGCCCTTGTATGGTTTTTGTTTTCAATCGCGTACACCGTCGTGCTTCTCGGGACGGGATACAATTTCCTTGCTCCGTTTGCGGCGGCGATTGCGGCGGTTACCGCGCTTATCGTGTTTATCCGCGCGCTGCTCAACAAAAAGTTTGAGCCGCTTTTCGTCGTCTCGTACGCTTATATGATCCTGGAATTGTTCGTGTATTTCCTTTTCTGGGGCGCGGACGAGTTCGGCAAAATCGTGTGGTATAATCTTATTTTGTCCGCGTTGCCGCTTTTCTCGGGACTTATGCTTTACGCGCTTGACAAAAAACTTCCCGACGGCACTCTGAAACGCTTTGCGACGGCGGCGTTGTCCCTTGCGATGACGGCGACTTCTTTGTGCTACGTCTTTTATATGTCTTTGAGAATCCGTCCGACCGTCGAAAGTTTGCAGGCGGGACACGACGCATACCTTAAAGAACTGTCGAAAACACAAGCCGACGCCGACGCGCCAAACGTCCTTATCATACTTATGGACGATATGGCGTACTCCGACATTTCGGCGTACAGCTATCTCGGAAAAGCAAACGCCACCATTCAGACGCCCAACATCGACTCCCTTGCAGAAGGTAGAGTTTTTGAAAAGGACGGCGTGCCTCATCAGAAAGAAAGCGGGATTTTTATGGAAAACTTTTACGCTTCCGCACCCGTCTGCACCCCGTCAAGGTTCAGTCTTCTTACCGGTCGTTACGCCACGCGCGGCTATATCGACAACGTTATTTTCCCGACTCCTTGCGACAGCGATCCGTACTCAATCACCCACTTTATCAATCCATATCAGTTCTTAAACAACGTGGACGGTATTTTGGGCGACGAAATCACTATTGCCGAAGCGTTGAAAGCGGTCGGCTACGACACGTCGTGCATCGGAAAGTGGAACCTTGGCGACTATGGCGAATATCTCCCCACGAATCAGGGCTTCGATTACTTCTACGGCAGCTATTACGTTAACGATATGACGCCCTATAACTGGGTACGCGAAGTCGGAGGGAAGGCCGAAGAAGTACGCACTCACGCCGAAAATCTTGACCAGTCCGAATCCACGAAGGAATTTACCAAGGAATTGAAATCCACGCTCGAAAAATCAATCGACAGCGGTAATAAGTTCTTCTCGTTTTACGCGACGCCGTGGCCGCATTACCCCATTTTCTCGGATAACAACGGCAACGGAAAAGGCGACACCACCGACGACAGTTACGTCGACTGCATCGAAGAATTCGACAAGTCGCTTGGCGAAATTTTCGATATGCTTGAAGACAAAGGCGTCTTTGACGACACGATGATCATCTTTACGTCCGACAACGGTCCGGGGCGTGAAGGCGTGACGGGAAGTCTCCGCGGAAGGAAAAACACCACTTTCGACGGCGGTATGAAAGTCCCGATGATCGTGAGCTACCCGACGGGCGTAAGAAACGGCACAATAGCAAACTCGACCGGCGGATATAAAATCGAATCGAGCGCAATGCTCACCGACCTGTTCCCGACGATATTGTCGTATGCGGGTGTGGACGTTCTCCCCTCGGATCGTATTATCGACGGCGTGAATCTGAAATCGCTTTGGAGCGGCGATGTCACCCCCGATTCCCGAGTGCACGACGCCCTTTTCTATATGAAAAAAGGCACTGTTCAGGCCGTTCAGATGCCCGTTGAAGTCGGCGGCGTAACGTACGATTTCAAGTATTATCAGAAAGTACGCACCGAAAACTCGGCGTTCATCGACCAGCAATACAAAAACTATCTGTTCAATCTCGATAAAGACCCGGCGGAAGGCTACAATATCTCGATGACCTATCCCGACGTCGCCGATACCCTTTTAGAAGCGCTTAAAGATTTCAGAAAATCGCTGAAAGAAAACCGCAGGGGGATTAAATAATGCCGCCGATTTCGATAATGATTAAGCCCGCGTCGTCAACGTGCAATATGCGGTGTAAATACTGCTTTTACAACGACGTCGCGAAAAACCGTGAAACGCCGTCGCACGGCGCAATGAGCCTTCAAACGGCGGAAACCGTCGTCAAAAAAGCGTTTGCCTATGCCGACGGAAATCCCGTCTGGTTCAACTTTCAGGGCGGCGAACCGCTGCTTGCCGGGAAAGCGTTTTTCAAGGCGACGCTTAATCTCATCTCCCGCGCGAACATCAAGAACTCGCCCGTGTTTTTGGGAATCCAGACAAACGGCACACTCATCGACGACGAATGGTGCGAGATTTTCAAAACCAACGACTTCCTTGTCGGGCTTTCCATTGACGGCGACGAAACCGCAAACGTAAACCGCGTGGACAAGGACGGCAACCCAACTTTTCAAAAGGTCGTCGCGGCGGCAAAACTTCTTCAAAAATACGACGTAAATTTCAATATCCTTACCGTTCTGACAAAGGACGTCGCGATGAGAATCGGCAAGATTTATCCGTTTTTCACGTCGCAAGGCTTCAAACGGTTGCAGTTTATCCCCTGTCTGAAACCTCTTTCCGGAGAGGTTGAAAACCCCGATTTTTACCTTGACGAAAAAAGCTACGCCCTGTTTTTACTGTCGGCGTTCGCGTTGTACCAGAAAGATATGGCAACCGGCGATTACACGTCGATACGCCAGTTTGACAACTTCGTCCGACTTGCTCACTTCGAGCGCGCCGAACAGTGCGGTATGAACGGGCATTGCACGCACCAGTTCGTGATCGAATCGGACGGCAGCGTGTATCCGTGCGACTTTTATTGCACCGACGAATATCTTCTTGGCAACATTTCGGACAAAGACTTTTTCACGCTCGAACACACGAACAAAGCCGTCGAATTCATAAAAGAAAGCCTCGTCGTGGACGAGACTTGTAAATCGTGCGAATATTATATGCTTTGCAAAGGCGGCTGCAAGCGCGAAAGGCGCGACGTTGAAAAATGCAAGGCGTACAAAACCTTTTTCAGATTCGCCCTGCCTTATCTCAAAAACATGTCATAAAGGCTTGCGTTTCATCACGCACAAGGTTTCGAGTTCCGCCGTTTTCGGGAACATGTTGTAAGGCGTTACCGACGTGACTTCAAAAGCTTCACCAACGTACCTGACATCGCGTTGCAAGGTTTTCGGATTGCAGGAAACGTACACGATCTTTTCGGCGCCCGACCTTATCACGGCGTCCAGCACTTCTTCGGTCGCGCCCTTTCTCGGCGGATCGATAACCACGCATATTTCGGGCTTTATGCCCGATTTTTCATTGCTTAAAATATCGTTTACGAGTTTTGGCAGCACTTTCGTTGCGTCGCCGCAAATGTTTTCGACGCGCCCCGACAGCCCGTTTTTCTTCATCAAATCGTTTGCGTTTTCAACCGCCTCTTTCACGATTTCCACGCCGTAAACTTTTGCGTTTTTATTGGCTTTTGCAAGCATCGACGTAAGGATACCTATGCCCGAATAAACGTCGATGATTACGTCCGCGTTTTTCACCGCGGCGTTTACCCCGTCGTAAAGTTTTTGTCTGACCCCGTCGTTGACCTGCAAAAACGACTTTGGCGAAAGCGTGGTTTTTATGTCGTCGATATCGACGTCTCTTTCCGCACCATATAGTTTTTTCACGTTGTCGCCCATAATCACGTTCGTGCGTTTTTCGTTGACGGACGAATACAAAACGCATTCAAAATCTTTCGATAAAATTTCAAAAAGTTCGCGCCCGTACGGCAGTTCTTTCCCGTTTATTACAACCGTCGCGAACAGCAGCCCGTCGACGTACCTTGCGACAAAGTGCCTTAAACACCCTTTGCCCGTCGCCTCGTCGTAAACGGAAAGTTTTTGTTTCCTTCTTTCGTCGTTTGCCCAAATTTTCACGGCGTTTATTATTTTTGTCGCGAAATCGCCGTGCAGCATACACCCGGACAGCGCGACCACGTCATGCGTGTTCCGCCTGAAAAAGCCGAGCGTGATTTCGCCGCCGTCGACGGTGAAAGGCATTTGCAGTTTGTTGCGGTATTCATACTCCTTGTCAAAAACCGTGTCCGAAACCCGAACGTTTATTCCCGCCTTGTTCAGCGTGGTTTGAAGGAGTTTTCGTTTCAGTTCGTTTTCGGTCGGAAAATCGACGTGCTGCAACACGCAGCCACCGCACTCCCCGTACGTTTTGCACGGCGGAACGACGCGGCAATTTGCGGGGCGCACGATTTTCACGGCGTCCGCCTCGGCAACTCCTTTGTAAACCTTTTTGATTTTGATTTTCGCAAGGTCGCCCGCCGCCGTGTACGGCGTAAACACCGCAATATCTTCGATTTTTGAAAACCCTTTGCCGTCAAGTCCGAAGTCGGTAATTTCGGCAAGATAAGTATCCGTTACTTTCATATCGTCAATTTTATCATACTTTTTCAAAAACGCCAACCGTTACGCGCTGCTTTAAGCGGTTTGCTTTCTCGTTTCAACGCCTTTTAGTATCGTTTTGAATTCTAAATTGATGCTTATATTTGTTTTGAATTCTTTACAATGTTCTATACGAGGTGTATAATATGAATATATCGGCTTTTTCTGAAAGATTAAAGGATCTGCGCATCGACGCAGGCATGACGAGCGACCAGCTCGCAAAAAAAATCGGCGTTACGAAAAGCACAATTTCGTTCTGGGAAAACGGCGTAAACGAGCCTAAGGCAAGTTACATCGTCGCGGTTGCGAAAGTGTTCAGTGTATCTTCCGACTATCTTTTGGGGCTCAAAGACACGATTTAAGAGGCAGGTATGAACAAAATCGATATAAAAACAAGAAGGACTCTTTTATGGGCGATTTTCCTTTCGGTCGGTTTCCCTTTGGGAATCGCGATGACCGTCATCGGTTTTACGAAAGGTCAGTCTTTCCGCGCGATGGGCATCGTCGGCATTATCCTTATCGTTATGGGCTTTTACGGCGCGCCGATGGTATGGATTCATTTCGGCCAGCTTAAATATTTCTCGCGTCTCAAAGCGCAGATTGTCGGCGACGGCATCAAAAGCGTGAAAATGCTTGCGGAAGTCCACAACAGAAATCCCGAAGTCGTGGCAAACGACGTCAAAACGATGGTGCAAAAAGGTTATCTTGACGGTTATCTCGTCCTCGACAACGAAAGAATCATCGACAAAACCACAATGCGCGACAAGGATTACGAAATGATGGAGGCGGAACGCGCGGGGACGCTCAATCTCGTCCACTGCCCTTTCTGCAACGCGAAGTTCGAGCTTATCAACGACGTCGGCGTTTGTCCGTACTGCAACTCGAAAATTACCAAAGAGATGCTGGACAAATCCGTGAAGGCATACAATAAATCCGATAAATAATTTCGGGACGGGGGATTTTGTGGAAATTACAAGTCAACGCAAATATTTCAAAGGGCTTCGCGCGCTTGCGCTAACGGCCCTTTTTTGTACGATTGCGCTCACCCTTTTTATCTGGGGCGAGGCGTTGACGCCCGGCGATAAAAGCGCGATTCAGTCAGTGAAGGTGTCCGACAACATTCAGTCGGCAATGAAATCCGATGAGCCCGCGCCCCCTGTTTCCGCCGTTACCGGCTATGTTGTCAAAAGCGTCACCCGCGACGGCAAAGTCCTGACCGACGTCGATCATTATTATACGGACGACGTTCTGGAACTTGGCGTCAAGTGTATTCCTGAAAACGCCGACACCTCAAAACTTTACTTCGAGCGCGGTTTTGACGAGCCCGAAGATTACATAACGGTCGAAGAAAACGGTGAAGTCACACTTTCCAAATGGGGCTATCACAGGGTGGTTATTAAGTCGAAAGACAACCCCGACAACGTGTTGTACGATTTAAAAATATACAACGAAGGTGTCAACCCCGACAAAGTCAAAGGAATAAAAACAAAAATCTATCTTGGCAAAGACTTAGTAGATGCCGATAAAGACGGGATAATCACGCTTAAAACCTGCGAAGAATACAAACTGTCGGTGCTGGCTGTCACCGACGACGAATACAACGGTTACGGCGTCTCTACTATCGAAACAGAAATTCTGATTGACGGAAAAAAGCATAATGCCAACGACAAAATCTTTTTCCTTCCCGCAAAGCAGTGGTTTTATCCGTTAAAAACAACGGACGGTTATTTAACTCTTGAAATAAAACTGGGGGATAAAACCGTTTCTCAAAAAATCAGAATCGTGAAAGGATCGAGACCGGAAGCCACCGGATTCACTTTTGATAAACGAGTTACAAAAAACGACGACGGCTCGTTCAGCCTTACAATGAAAAAAGACGAACATTTGGTCATCACAAGCCAACTCGGCTTCCGGGCAATAAACGAAAGCGACGGCGCGCCGTCAAACATAATCAGCAAATCGTCCGATACAAACGTCGTCAGCGCAGACACAACGCACCTGCACGCATATAAACCGGGCACCGCCACGATTACGTACTTTTCAATTTATGACAATACAATAACGGCAACGCTGCACGTCACCGTGCCCGACGTCGTGGACGGGCTTACCGTCGTCGCCCCCGACAGATGCGTCAAAGGCGGCAAAATCGATCTCACCGCGTATACGGGCGGCAACGTCACGAAAAACGTGAAATGGGAAGTCGTCAAAGGCGAAGGCTCAATCGACGAAAACGGCGTGTTTACGTCCGACAAATCGGGCAAAGTCACCGTGCGCGCAACGTACGTCGGCCGCCCCGACCTTACCGTCGAAAAGACGATTACCGTGTCCGTCTTCGACACCTTCCACACGCTTATACGAAAAGGGCTTGGGCACTTCTCGCTTTTCCTTGTGTTGGGGTTCGGATTGTTCGGCACGTTCTTCCTGCTTATTAAGCCGAGATGGGTGTCGCTGCCCCTTTCCTTGCTTTCGGCATTTGTCGTCGCAGGCATTTCGGAAATGTTCCAACTGCCCGTTTTTACAAGCGGACGATACGCAACCTGGCCGGATGTCGCAATCGATTTTCTGGGCGCGCTGTCGGGCATCGGCATCGCCGTTGTCGCGGTATCGATCGTCGGGCTTATCTGGTTTAAGGCAAAACCCGAAAGTTTCAAAAATATGAAAAACGAGTTCTCGTTCCTTACGTTCAAAACATCTTTCAAAAAGCAGGAAAAGATTTTCAGCGACGAAAATTAATCACATTCCCCCAAACCGCAAAAACAAAAGACCGACGTTTTATCGGTCTTTTTTGATTGTTAAACCTTACTTTCTGACGATATCCAAATTTTGCTTTGTTCGTATTTGGTTTCCAAATAATCGCAAACCGGAACGTATAAATCCGTTAACACAAAGAACCCTGAAAATTCAACAATGGCTACTCTGTCATTGATTTTGTTATCATACCGCCCGTCAAAAAGTTTCGCGTAAAGTTCATTTAATATTTCCCGTAGCATTTTTTTGCTTACAAACGCACCGACGGTTTTAAGCGGCTCAACTTCCTTATATGAAGAAAAACTATCAACAACGTCGATTGCTTTAAAAAACATAACTCTCGTAAGATTCTCGTCCGCATAAGGTGCGTACGTCAAAAATCCGGCTAGAATTTCTTTTCCTGTAAGTCTTCCGACAAAAACGTTTCTTTCTTCGTCGGTCATTTCTTTCAACGGACTTTTCGGCAATTCAACATACATCGGTTTCCGACAACAAGGACACGAATAAGCCGACATTCCGCTTATTGTCGTATATCTTTTGGGGTGGATTTCTTTTCGCATACACCTTGGGCAAACTGCCTCGATATTGTTTGGCGCGCGACGCGGCTTTGTTCTTTCGGATAGTTTTCTGTCGGCAGTCCTTGTGATTCTATATTCCGTATTCGTATTAACGATTTCAGCATACGCTTTCTTTATGTCCACATCGCTACCTACACGGCTCAACTTATTCTCCTGAAGTACTCGA
>OQWE01000574.1_pt1 | contig 12675 bp, 11 predicted proteins | sample 1691591 | NCBI WGS metagenome assembly OQWE01 (sample SAMN03418265, study PRJEB22391) | human gut metagenome | biome: human-gut; feature: organic feature; material: feces | host: Homo sapiens | place: Tanzania | collected 2013-01
GACAAGTATCGCGAACTGAAGATTCCTACCGATTTCGGGAACATCGTAGCCGGCACGGATATCGTCGGCGCTGGCGTAGTTGAGAAGATTGGAGTTGTTGACAAAGCCGGTGACCTGAAGGCGTGCAAAGCCCTCCATCTCCTCCTTGAGCTTTATGATCTTCTCGGGGCTTTCGGACATAGGGCGGAACACATTGACAATGTCGTACACCTCAAGCTGTCCCGGCTCAAGCGCCGCAAAATCGGGATGGTAGCGCCCCAAGGACATTGCGCCCGCTGCGTCGCCGCCGACATCGAAGATGCACAGATCCCAATCGCCGGCAAACGCCGAGGCGACGGCGGCGGACATATTGCTGGGTGTCACTCCCTGGCCGGCGAAAGTCGGGGAAACGAGGTTAACATGGTTTTCCTTCAAAAGCTCGACACGGTCGGACATGCGGAAATAGTCATTGACCTTGTCGAGGTCGACGACCAGCGTGTTGAGCCCCTTTGCGGCGGAGTTCACGGCAAGGTTAATGGCGATCTCGGTCTTGCCGGAGCCGTAGTTGCCGATGAGAACTATAAACTTCTTCATTTACTTTGCACCCTTTGCGTTGACCTTGGCAAGGAACTTGTCGTTCTGGATGATGAAGCGCTCGTGCTTGCCCTGACCGATGAGGCCGCATTCGTCGTATGCCTTGACATCGAAAACGAGCCTGCGGCGGTCAACTTCGACAAGCTCGGTCTCGGCCCAGACCTTCATGCCGAGCGGGGTGGCAGCGTCGTGGCTGACATTCAAGAGCGTACCGACGGTGCCCTGACCCTCCTCAAGCTCGCCTGCAACGGAGGAAGCCGCTGCCTGCTCCATGAGTGCGATCATCTGCGGAGTTGCAAAAACCTCAAGCTCGCCGGAGCCGACGAACTTTGCGGTGTTCTCGTGATTAACGACGGTCTCTGCTCTGCCCTTGATTCCTATTTCCATGGTATTTCTCCTTTTGTTTTAAAAGATGTGCATATTCTAACACAACGCACCCTCTTTTACAAGAAAAAAGGTTGCACCCGAGACCGTAAGACCTCGGGTGCGGACTGCGGGGGGGCGCAGTCTTGTTGACTGTGTTAATAATATATCATTAGTCTGCGTTTTGCAACACTTTTCTTCGGAGTGTCTAAACTTTTTCAATTTTCGAGTATAGAAAAACAGGTCAGACGAGAGTCTGACCTGTTTGAAATATTTAAGAAATTACTTCTTGATGTACTCTTTGATGACCTCGCCGAGGATGGTCATGCCCTTCTCGATCTTGTCTTCGGGCATGCAGGAGTAGTTCAGGCGGATGCAGTTATTGTGTCCTGCATCGGGATAGAAGCCGTCGCCGGGAACATAAGCGACGTTGCGCGCCAGGCACTGCTTTGCCATCTCGTTGGTGTTGATGTACTCGGGAAGCTCGACCCAGGTGAACAGGCCGCCGTTGGGGTGAGTGAACTTTGCCTCGGGCGGGAATTCCTTTTCCATGGTCTGGATCATGACGTCGCGGCGCTTGCGGTAGCACTCCTTGATGGTGGCAACGTGCTCGTCAAGATCATACATGTCGATGAACTTGGAAACAACGAGCTGAGCCTCGGTGGAGGACTGCAGGGATGCAGCCTGAGCGAGGAAGTTGTACTTCTGGAGGATCTCGCCGTCAGCGCAGACCCAGCCGAGACGGTAGCCGGGAGCGAGGATCTTGGAGAAGGTGCCGAGGAATACCACGAGGCCCTTGGTGTCCATGCTCTTGAGTGCGGGCAGGTACTCGCCCTCGAAGCGCAGCTCGCCGTAGGGGTTATCCTCGATGACGGGGATCTCGTACTTGTTGATAATCTCCATGAACTTCTCACGACGCTCCATGGGCCATGTACGGCCGGAGGGATTCTGGAAGTCGGGGATAACATAAATCATCTTGACGGTCTTATCGGTTGCGAGAACCTTTTCGAGCTCTTCCATGATCATGCCGTCGCCGTCGGTGGGGATAGCGACGAAGTTGGGCTCGCAGGCCTTGAAGGCGTTGAGTGCGCCGAGGTAGGACGGGCTCTCGATGATGATGACGTCGCCCTTGTCGCAGAATACGCGGGCCGAGTAATCCAGACCCTGCTGAGAGCCGGAGGTTACGAGGATATTGTCGGCACTGGTCTTGATGTTGAGCTTTGCCTCCATGCGGTCGGCGATCTGCTGACGGAAGTGCTCAAAGCCGTTGGTGCTGGAGTACTGGAGAGCTACTCTGCCCTGCTCTTCAAGGACAGCGTCGGTAGCCGCCTTGATCTTTTCTACGGGGAAAAGCTCGGGAGCGGGCATGCCGCCTGCGAAGGAGAGGACCTCGGGCTTATTGGCCAGTGCGAGGAGCTCACGGATTGCCGAACCCTTGAGAAGGTTCATTCTGCTTGAAAATTTGATCATTTGTGATTATTCCTCCTGTTGATATTGTAAGGCATTTTACCATGCTATTTAATCATAATTCAAGCCGTTTGTAAACACAATATTGATAATCATCTCATTAAAAATGTGATAATTGCACAATTTTATGTTCTATTGCACCCTTAAATGCGTCCGCTGCATATGTTATTGCACAAATATTCATGCATCACATTCCCAAACGGAATATCTGACGTAAAGCTTTCGTTTAGTTTTTATTTTGACACTGTATTGATAAAAACGACGGCAAATGATATAGTTACAGCTTGTAGATTACTACATTATAATATTTTATTTTTGCTGCGGCAGCCAGCCGCGGGAAAGGACGGAAAAATGAAAAAAAGCGAAAAGACTATGGACAAGATCGTTGCCCTGTGCAAAAACCGCGGCTATGTATATCCCGGAAGCGAGATATACGGCGGCCTCGCAAACTCCTGGGACTACGGCCCCCTCGGCGTTGAGTTTAAAAACAACGTCAAAAAGGCGTGGCTCAAGAAGTTCGTTCAGGAAAGCCCCTACAATGTCGGCCTCGACGCCGCGATCATCATGAATCCGCAGACATGGGTGACTACAGGTCACGTTTCCAGCTTCTCTGACCCCCTGCTCGACTGCCACGCCTGCAAGGCGCGCCATCGCGCCGACAAGCTCATCAGTCAGGAGCACCATGAGGTCAACGTCGACGCAATGAGCTTCGATGAGATGGATGAATTCATAGCCTCGCACGAAGATATCATCTGCCCCGTATGCGGCAAGCACGACTTTACCCCAATCCGCAAATTCAACCTCATGTTCAAGACCGCCATCGGCGTCACCGAGGACTCCAGCTCCACCTGCTATCTGCGTCCGGAGACCGCCCAGGGCATTTTTGTAAACTTCGCAAATATCCAGCGCACTACTCGCAAAAAGCTGCCGTTCGGCGTATGCCAGGTCGGCAAGGCCTTCCGCAACGAGATAACTCCGGGCAACTTCATCTTCCGCATCCGCGAGTTTGAGCAGATGGAATGCGAGTTCTTCTGCAAGCCCGGCACAGACCTTGAATGGTTTGCCTACTGGAAGGACTTCTGCAAAAACTGGCTGCTGTCGCTCGGCATAAGCGAGGAAAACCTCCGTATGCGCGATCACGAGCCGGCAGAGCTTGCCTTCTACTCCCGCGCTACCACCGATATTGAATACGCCTTCCCGTTCACAGACTGGGGCGAGCTGTGGGGCATTGCCGACCGCACCGATTACGACCTCGGCCGTCATCAGGAGGCCTCCGGCAAGGATCTGACCTACTTCGATCAGGACACCAACGAGCACTATATCCCCTACGTCATCGAGCCCTCGCTCGGCTGCGATCGCGTAGCGCTCGCTTTCCTGTGCGAGGCATACGATGAGGAGGTCGTCGGTCAGGACAAGAAGGGCAACGACGATATCCGCACCGTTCTGCACCTGCACCCGGCACTCGCTCCCTACAAGTGCGCGATCCTGCCGCTTAGCAAAAAAGAGATACTCACAGGCCCGGCTATGGAGCTTTACAATGAGCTGAGCAAGGAATTCATGGTCGATTACGACGAGACCGGCTCCATCGGCAAGCGCTACCGCCGCGAGGACGAGATCGGCACGCCCTTCTGCATCACCTTCGACTTCAACACCGTCGGCACCGAGACCGACGAGGCCGACCACTGCGTCACCATCCGTGAGCGCGACAGCATGCAGCAGGTCCGCATCCCCATCAGCGAGGTCAAGGACTATATCGCCGAGAGGATCAGGTTCTGATGCCGACCGATGTTTCTACGTCAAAAAAGCCGGCTTTAAGCCGCTTTTTTGACGGAATAGAGCGCAGCGTTAAGTATCAGTATATTTCCTCTATGGCTTTGAGCCTGCTCACGGGACTGGGACTGGCTCTGGTCAGCGTTCTCATCACCAGGCAGGGGCTTCACTCCTCGCTGGAGTGGATAGGCTCAAATCCCCTGGCGCTGCTGACAACGACGCTGTTTCTGGGGCTTCTCGTTCTGCTTCTTTTCCGGCTGAGCAATTCTCTGTTCGCCTCGTCGATAGTTATAAGCATTCTTGTTCTGGCCGCCTCGCTGGTCAATCACTTCAAGATGCTGATAACCTCAACGCCGTTTTATCTTTCCGACATCGGCCTTATCGGCAAGCTCAAGGACATAACACGGCTCAACAGCTCATCGATAACTTTTTCACGTAATATCCTTCTGGGCATCATCGCCGTCGTCATTTGGCTTGTAATACTGTTCTTCTTTTCGCGCAGGATAAAGCTCGCCACAAGGTGCAGGCTCATCTGCGCCGCCGGGGAGCTTTTCGTGTTCGGTCTTGTGTTCTTGCTCAAGCCCGCCGCGAATGCACTTATATATCTTCCCTGCAGCGTAGACATCGGACAGAGCTACAATCAGAGCTATGTCTATGACAAGGTCGGCGTTCCGCTGGGGCTGTGGCACTCGGCGCTTAATCTTATATATGCTGAGCCTGCCTTTGATGAAAGCCGCATGCCCGAGGTACTTGATGCCGCTCAGGGCTATATTGACGGGATAGAGCCCGGCGGAAGTGATACAAAGCCGAACGTCATATTCATCCTTTCGGAATCCTTTGCCGATGTCACCAAGCTGCCCGGCGTTACATATTCCGCCGATCCTCTCACGGATTACCATAATGCGCAGCTCGAAGGTGTTTCCGGCACATTCTATACCCGCTCGCTCGGCTACGGCACCTGCAATATCGAGCTTGAGCTTCTCACCGGTGTGAATACGAGGTTTCTGACCACCGACCGCCAGCTCTGCTATATGTCGCCAAACGACTTTGCCAATCTGCCCGCCGTACCCAGGGAGTTTTCCGACAACGGATACTATACCGCGTTTTTGCATATGTTCAATGACAGCATATACAATCGCACGCCAATATACTCTCAGCTCGGCTTTGACGATATTTACTTCACCGACAGCTTTGCGCAAATAGACGACGATGCCGCGGCTGCTGAGGATTACTGGGCCTTCATGGAGGGCAAGATATCGGGTGAGTTTTATTCAGACGACTATATGGCTGACCTTCTGATAGATCTGTATGAGAAAAAATCCGGTGACAGCCCTGTTTTTCTCTATGCAGCGAGCATGGAAAATCACACGCCGTTTACCGGAAATAAATACAGCAGCTATGACTATCCCTTCACCTCGTCTCTCGGCAAGGATGCGCGGGACTGCCTGAACGCGTACACGCAGGGCTGCGCAAACGCGTCGAAGTCTCTCGGAAAGCTTATCGATTATTTCTCGCAGACCCCTGAGCCGACAATAATAGTATTTTTCGGCGATCACCGTGCGGGACTTCCCCTTGACGGAGACGGAACGGTCTACTCTGCTCTCGGCATGTGCTCCGATCAGGAGAGCAGCAAATGGCCGGTCGAAACGATCGCCCGGCTGTACTCGACCGATTATCTTATATGGTCAAACGATAAAAGTCTGCTCCCGGGCGAGGCCGGAAGCCGCCGGGATACCTCATCGGCATATCTCGGCCTTGACACTCTGCGCACCGCCGGCATAAGGCTCGATCCGTACTGGCGCATGATCGCCTCGGTCAAGGAAAGCTGTACGGCCTACGAGTGGCTGTATGCTGTTGACAGCGACGGCAGGATATATTCCGAGCTTCCCGACACCCTCGACCCGGACAAGTTCGACACGATGGCGTGGCTTATGCGGCAGGCTCTTGCCGACAGCTCCGACATTGCGTTTTATAAGCTGCGAGACTGAAACGGAGGCGATATTATGACAGCAGGCGAAGGCTTTGTAAAAGCGATAAAGCCCATAGGCTGCATACTGTTTCTTATTCTGTTCGTCGTTTTCATGGTGTTCTGCTTTACCAGCGAGGCTCCCCTGGGCGATAAGTACACATGCCCTCAGACGACGGAATACTACTCTGAGCACCTGGATGAATTCGAGCAGGAGCTTGAGACTAATCTTCTTCCCCTTATCGACGGCATTGAGGACTGCCGCATAAGCGGAGGAAAAATAACCATCGTCATATCTCCCGACTGCTTTGACGCATCGTCGCAGATAATCTATCACTATTACGGCAAAGCTATATTTGACATACAAAAATCAGAGAAATGAGTGATCAAAATGAAAGACGGATTTATTAAAGTTGCCGCCGCATCTCCGATGATAAAGGTCGCCGACGCGGAGTATAACGCCGGCAAGGTCATCGAGTGCATGAAAAAAGCTGCCGAAAAGGGCGTAAAGCTTCTCGTTTTCCCCGAGCTTACGCTCACGGGCTGCTCCTGCTATGATCTTATAGGTCACAGCGTCATTTTACGCGGCGCGGAAAGAGCGCTCGAACAGGTTATCCAGGCCAGCACCGGAAGCGACATGCTCGTTATCGTCGGTCTGCCCTACGCTCCGAGAGGCGGTGCGCTGTACAGCGTTGCGGCCGTCGTGTCCGACGGTGAGCTTCTGGGTCTTGTTCCCCGCTCCGAGACCGACGGCACTCTGTTTGCCGCGGCCGATGATGAGGGCGGCGAGGAGACCGTGTGCGGCAGGTTCGACGCATTCTTCGACACGGAGCTCCTGTTTACCAGCGACGTCCTGCCCGGACTTTCCGTTGCGGTCGAGCTCGGCGCGGATGCCGACGCCATCGACGCGCCGGCGGCACGTCACGCACTTGCGGGAGCTACTGTCATAGCCTCGCTTGCCTCCTTCCCCGCTACCGTTACCTCCACCATTGAGGCTACCGACTCTGTCAAATACCGCTCGAAGCACCTCAGGTGCGGCATAGTTCTCGCTGCTCCCGGCAAGGGCGAGAGTACGACCGACAACGTCTACTCCGGCCTGTGCATGATCGCCGAAAACGGCGAGGTGCTCGCCTCCGACGAATGCGAAGACTGCTTCGTCGTCTCCGAGATCGACGTCGAGTACCTTGAAAATCTCCGCCGGAAGAGCGGCAAATACGGCAGAAGCCAGTATAAATACAGCCACTCCGAGCTCTACTGGGGCGAGGAGGTCTGCGAGACCGAGCTCACGCGCACTTACCGCAAGCTGCCGCATCTGCCCGAGCTTGAGAAGGACATGGGCAACTACTGCCGCAGAATGATCGACATTCAGGTTTCCGGCCTTGTAAAGCGCATGACCTACGCGGGGCTTGACCACTGCGTTGTCGGCATCTCAGGCGGCGTAGACTCGACGCTGACCGTCATGGTCTGCGCCGAGGCCGTAAAGCGCATGGGGCTGCCCTCTGAAAATGTCATCGCCTGCACCATGCCCTGCTTCGGCACTTCATCACGAACGAAGTCCAACGCTATCATCGTCGCCGAGCAGCTCGGCGCGGAGGTTCGCGTTATCGACATCGGCGAGAGCGTTTACAAGCATTTTGACGACATCGGCCACGCTCACGACGACTACTCCATCGCATTTGAAAATGCTCAGGCACGCGAGCGCACACAGGTGCTCATGGACATCGCCAACAAGGTAAACGGCCTTGACGTCGGCACCGAGGATCTCAGCGAGTTCGTCGACGGCTGGTGCACCTATAACGGTGACCACACGAGCATGTACGACGTGAACATGGGCCTTACCAAAACTCAGGTACGCGCAGGCGTTCGCTATATCGCACAGCACACCGAGGACAAGGTGCTCGCAGACGCTCTGTGGGACGTTCTCGACTGCCCGGTAACGCCGGAGCTTCTGCCGATACACGACGATCAGATCGAGCAGAAGAGCGAGGAAAACGTCGGCTCGTACAGTCTGCAGGACTTCTTCACGCACAAGATGATGATCTGCGGCTTCTCCCCGGCAAAGACCATGCGCCTTGCAAAGGCCGCCTGGGGCGACGAATTTTCCGACGAGGAGCTCACCAAGTGGCTCCGCAGCTACTGCAAGCGCTATTTCAGCCAGCAGTTCAAGCGCAGCTGCCTGATGGACGGCCCGAGCGTCGAGGACTTTTCCGTCTCGCCGAGAGTCGGCTTCCTCATCCCCTCGGATGCCGAGAACAGCCTGTTCATGGCATCATTGGACACCGTCGCGAAGGAGTAAAACCCAACATTTATAAAGCTCCCACAAGCGTGGGAGCTTTTGTTTTTTCTTGACATAGTTCCCATTCCAGGTTATACTTGAATCGTGACATATCGCTTGATATGTCGTAACGCAACACGGTGTTATGTTTGTTGCGACGCAGGTAGGTGAAAAACGATGAATACGCCCAAGCGCAACATCATCATCGGCGGAGTTATAGCCGCACTCGGCCTTGCGCTGCTCACATATGTGGGGCATGTGCTGTTCACGGTGCTCGATGCCAAACCGGGCGACGTATCAAAGGCGCAGTCTGTTGTTCAGCTCGGCGCGGAGGAGGAACTTACAAACGTCACTGTCGACAGAACACTTACGCTCGACTTCGGTACACCGTTCAAGCACGCACCTACAGGCCGCATGCTGCCACAGACTACCACCGTAAGCGACGTGTACATCCTCAAAAACACAGGGAGCGAGGACATGAGCCGCCGCTTGTTCTTCCCCGTGAACTACCTGAAATATGACGACGATTCGCGTGTGAGCATAACGCTCGACGGTGAAATCGTCGGCCGGTGGTACGGCGTCGGCGAGCAGCCGCTTGTTGATGGCGGTTCGTTCTCATCCGGCGTGCAAAACGGCAAATACTACAAAAAAGCGCTGGAAAATGATACTCACTCCGGCGAGGGCTTTGCGTATTATGTCATCGCTCTTACGCTCAAGGCCGGGCAGAGCTCCGAGCTGAGGCTCAAGTATCCGCTTGAAAACGCATCAAGCATCCTTGTGCTCAGCGGCTACGGCGCAGTCAGCTGCGAAAATACCCGGCTCATCATCATTAACGACACAGACTGCATAAAGCTCTCGAGCAGCGATAAAAATGTCCCCATACCCGAAGACGGCGGCGAGATCAAGCTCAGCGCGAACAGCGATTACTTCACGATAAATATAGTATAGCAAAAAGAAAACCCGTCCGAGGACGGGTTTTCTTTATAGGATAGGTATTTGCTTAAAGTCGTGGAGAGTAAGTTATTTCGTGAAATCGGGGGTCGGCAGCATGTACTCAAGAACGCCCAGTACCGGGAAGAGCAGCGCCAGGAAGCCGAACGGGGAGCTTCCGGTGGAGCCGAACATGTCAAAGCAGAAGATGCACAATGCTGCAAATGCAATGACGGTAAACACGATCTTGCGGATGAAATTCTTTACTTCGTAACTCATTTTGAAAACTCCTTTTATAATTATTTGAATTGGTTTTTGTTTGTCAGAGAATTAACTTTCTCTTTCTGATATCAGAATACTACTGTTGACCCTATTTATCAAGCGAATTAAATTCATATATTGCATGACGTTTTGTAATGTTAGTTAATTAACTATCAATTTATAGGCTCATTGAAACTGCACCTCTGAATAATTAAATAATATTACGCCGACCCGACCGGAAGCTGCCTGCAAAGCCCCCAAAAACGGGAGAACAATGCCCGCCCCTGAGAGTTGATGTCAGTTCCGACCAAAACCGCGGCAAGCGGAACGGGCAAGATAAGTTCCCTACACGGTGCGGCGCAATTCCTTAGCGCGGTGCAAAACCGGTTTTCTCCGAACCCTCCGGTCGGGACACCGCAATATGCGTATTCGTAGCAGCGTCAATGCGCCTCTAAAAAGACGAAAACCGAGTGCCGGTCAAGACACTCGGTTTTCGGGAGATTGTTGGTGTTATCGGGATGGAGAGGCCCGATAACGAGAGAGAAAGAATGGATGAAATATGTCTAAAAGGCACTGGCCTTTTTTCAAGCATCGTTATTTTATGAGCAAAGTATATTACCTTTTTCGCCATTACGCAAGCGAATATTTTTCATGCTTTGCATGAATTTTTGGAATGTAATTTGATATTGCATATAGTCAGCTTGTAACATATAATATGATGTATTAGAATTTAACTTATGCAAATCATTCATTTTCGGAATTGGAGGTCAAGGCATGGCCATTCATAAATATCAGGCATTTGTCAAGGTTGCGGAGATGGGCAGCATCACAAAAGCCGCTGAGGCGATGGGCTATACGCAGTCGGCCGTCAGCCGCATGGTAGCCGATCTCGAGGACGAGTGGAACCTCAATCTGCTGCGCCGCAGCCGCGGCGGACTGGCTCTGTCGTCTGACGGGCTTATGATGCTTCCTTATATAAAAGACCTGTGCAGCCACTATGAGGCTCTGCAGGAGCAGGCAAACTCCCTCAAGGGTCTGGAGACCGGCTTTATACGCATCGGCTCATGCTCAAGCTTTTCTACGCAGTGTCTGCCATCGATACTGAAGAATTTCGAGAAGCGCTATCCTCACATCGTTTTTCAGCTTCAGAACATGGAATACAGTGAGACGGAGGAGGCTTTGTGCGCGGGCGAGATCGACTGCGGCTTTATAAGCGCGCCGTATTCGCCGGAGCTTGATGTTACGGTTTTGATGCGCGACAGGATGCTCGCCGTGCTGCCGCCGGATCATCCTCTGGCCGACGCGCCGTGCTATCCGCTTCAGCGCTTCAGCGAGGAGCGCATCATAAAGCTCACGGACGAGGCAAACAATGAGGTTTCCAAGGTTTTCGACCAGCTCAACGCACATTTGGACACCCCCATTACCGCCTACTGCGACGTTAATGACGACTACTCGATCATGGCAATGGTCGAAAGCGGGTTGGGAGTATCGCTGCTCTCGGAGCTTGTCACCTGCCGCATGCCCTTTGATATTCGCCTGAAGGAGCTTGATCCGCCGCAGTACCGCGACGTTGCGATAGCGGTGAAAAAGGGCCGCCGCCCCTCCCCCGCCATGGAAAAATTCATTCAGATCGTTATGGAATATTTCGATCTGCAATAAGAGCGGTAGCGAAAAAATCTCCGTATCGTTTTCGATACGGAGATTTTTCTATAGCTCAGCAATTCAATGGGGATAATCTCTTAGTACATGCCCATGTCGCCTGCGGGAGCTGCGGCAGGCGCCGGAGGAGTGGGAATATCGGTGACGAGGCTCTCTGTGGTCAGAACCATGGAGGCTACGCTCGACGCGTTCTCCAGTGCGCTGCGGCAGACCTTGGTCGGGTCGATGATGCCGAGCTGGATCATATTGCCGTACTGCTCAGCCGCCGCGTCGAAGCCGTAGGAGGCCTCACTGCTGCCGTAGACCTTATCGAGAATGACCGCGCCCTCAAGTCCGGCGTTTGCGGCTATCTGCATGATGGGCGCTCTCAAAGCCTTGGCTATGATGGCAGCGCCGGTCTTTTCGTCGCCGTCGAGAGTTGCGGCAAGCGCGTCGGCAGCCTTTGCAGCTGCGACATATGCCGTTCCGCCGCCGGCTACGATGCCCTCTTCAACCGCGGCGCGAGTCGCGTTGAGCGCGTCCTCGATGCGCAGCTTCTTTTCCTTCATCTCGGTCTCGGTTGCAGCGCCGACCTTGATGACGGCAACGCCGCCGGACAGCTTTGCCAGACGCTCCTGGAGCTTCTCACGGTCGTAGTCGCTGGTGGTGGTCTCTATCTGGCTGCGGATCTGGGCGATGCGCTCCTTGATGTCGTCGGAATTACCGGCGCCGTCCACGATGATGGTATTCTCCTTGGCTGGATGGCTCCGTGATCCTGGAGAAGGTCCGTGGCTCCCGCAAGCCGCTCCTGGAGCTTCTCCTTGTCGTAGTCACTGGTGGTGACGGCGATCTGCGCGCGGATCTGAGACACGCGGTCCTTGATGGCCTGCTTGTCGCCGGAGCCGTCCACGATGGTGGTGTTCTCCTTGGTGACCTTGACCTGACGTGCATGACCCAGCATCTGGACGGTAGCGTCCTTCAGCTCATAGCCCAGATCGGAGGAGACCACAGTGCCACCGGTCAGAATGGCGATGTCCTGCAGCATTTCCTTGCGGCGATCACCGAAGCCGGGAGCCTTGACAGCGGCCACGTTCAGGGTGCCGCGCAGACGGTTGACGATCAGGGTGGACAGGGCCTCGCCCTCGATATCCTCAGCCACGATCAGCAGCTTCATGCCGTTCTGCATGACCTGCTCCAGCAGGGGGACCAGATCCTGAATGACGCTGATCTTCTTATCGGTGATCAGGATGGCGGCGTTGTCCAGAACAGCTTCCATCTTGTCGGTATCGGTGACCATATACGGGGTCAGGTAGCCGCGGTCGAACTGCATACCTTCCACGATCTCGTTGTAGGTCTCGGCGGTGGTCTTGTTCTCCTCGATGGTGATAACGCCGTCGGAAGTGACCTTCTCCATTGAAGAAGTTCGGCGCAC
>OQWE01000575.1_pt1 | contig 12672 bp, 12 predicted proteins | sample 1691591 | NCBI WGS metagenome assembly OQWE01 (sample SAMN03418265, study PRJEB22391) | human gut metagenome | biome: human-gut; feature: organic feature; material: feces | host: Homo sapiens | place: Tanzania | collected 2013-01
CATAAGAGTTTATTTTTATGATATTTCGGCAAAGTTACGCTTTTTATTTGGTTGCTGCAAGGAAATCTTTAGTTATTTTTCATTTTTTACTTTTGGAAGAATATTGTTTATCTTTTTAGGAAAAACTCTTTGTCTTCTTTAAGCTTGTTATAGATTTCATCATCAAACTCTCGTATGTCTTCGTCCCTCAATACTCCGTCATAGTATAGGTAACATACGGTGATGTAATATCTACCTCCTGACATCCCATCGTATCGGCGAGCTATATGCTTGTAGAATTGGTATACCTTATCATATAGTTTGAGGTATGCATCGTGTGCATCCTCTGCTGATGCGTTCTTGTTCATGAAATCTTTGGTAGATTGCATGAACTTGGCGCACTCTCGCTGCAAGCCCAAATTAATGAGCTTGCGAGCTGTTTTCTTCTGAGACTTCGTTAATTCTATCATGTTCTAAACGTTTCTTTTCTTTTTTAGCCTTATTTCTTATTGATATACATTTCTTGCAGATGTGCAGTCTGTGTCCTTTACCACTGAACGACTCGTTGGATTTATACTCTCCACACATCTTGCAATAATGTCCTTGATGCTTATGTTTCTTTTTACCCATGACTTATTTTGCAAACAACTTTCCTATGAGATTCAAGAGATTAGAGACAGTCTCTTTGCTCTCCACAGGTATCTTGATGGAGGTTTCGCCTGTCTGCTCGTTTTTCTCAACGATGGAATCAACCAGCTGGGCTGTGGCTTCTGGCGACTTTAAGGTTTCGGCTAAGCCTGAGAGGAAAGATATTCCTTGGGCAACCAAATCCTTTGGCAGACTTGAGCGATTAGTGATGGATTCTCTGTTCGAAGATGAATTCGTTTGCTGTTGGATGGAAACCTCTTCTTCTTTCTCGTCAGATTTATGTTCGTTGCAAGCCTTGTCTGTTTCCAAATCCTTAGGATTGATCGTTGCAATGCTTTCCTCGGCCTTTGGCTTTTCTGTCTTACCTTCGGAATCATTAACGGTATCAGTATCCTTGACTTTCTTGCCCTTCTCTGTTTCTTCGTTCTCTTCCACCATACCGCTCACGGTTTCCATCATCTTGCTGAACTTATCATCTGTGATGAATACAGAATCTTCGCCATCATCAAGAACGCCCTCAAACATGGAGGTCTTGAAACGCAACTTGCCGAGCATATCCTGCTCAATGGAATCAGGTGTTACGAGATTGATAACCTGGATGTTGTTCTGCTGCCCAAGGCGATAAATGCGACCGATGCGCTGTTCGAGAACGGCAGGATTCCAAGGCAAGTCGATGTTGATGATGGTTGCGGCTGACTGCAGGTTCAGGCCTGTGCTTCCGGCATCTGTAGAGAGGAAAACCCGGCTCGATGGTTCGTTCATGAAATTATCTACCAGGTTCTTGCGCTTTTCGGATGGCACGCCACCGTGCAGATATTCAAAGCCGATTTCTTTTTTCTCCAGTTCCTTGGCGATGAGGCGGGTCATGCGTTCCCACTGACTGAATACCACAACCTTTTCGCCTTCCTCGCTGATGATGTCGCTGATGATGTTCACGCATTCGTCCACCTTGGTGTCGTATCTCGTCTTTTGGTCGAGGATATAACTGCTGTCACATACCATGCGCATCTGTGAGAGGAAGAGCAGGAGACGCTTGCGGTCTTTATCGGATAGGAAATGCATCCTGCGCCATTTCAGAACCAGGAGACGTACCTGGTTCTGCCACTCCTGATGCATCTCCATCTGCTCGTTGGTCATCGGAATGAAAAGGTTCTTGTCAGAACGCTCAGGCATCTGGAGTTTCACGTCTTTCTTGCGACGGCGGATGAGGATGTCGTTGAGTTTTTCGCCTATCTTGTTCAAGTTCTTGTATCCCAATACTTTGCCTGTTTCGTCGGTGATGATATGGTTTTCCTTGAAAATATAGTATGGGGCAAGACGGAAATTATCGACAAATTCCACGATGGAGTATAGTTCGTCAAGTTTATTCTCTAAAGGTGTACCCGATAGAATCACGGAGTAATCGGATTCTATCTTTCTTGCTGCACGGGAAATTTGGGTATTCCAATTTTTGAGGCGTTGCACCTCATCCATGATGAGCATGTCGGTTTGCAGACTGCCGAGTATCTTAATGTCGTTGGCGGCACTATTATAGGAGATAATCTTGTAAGGTTCTGGACGATTGTAGGCATCCTTTCTCTTGAGATGATTTCCCTCTATAACAAAGACCTCGGCATCAGTGAACTTTTTGATTTCACTGCGCCACTGGTATTTCAAGGAGGTAGGGCAGAGGATGAGTACAGAGCCGATGAGTCCTTCTTTTCTTAGAAGTTCGGCTGTTCCAATGGCTTGGATTGTCTTGCCGAGACCCATTTCGTCGGCAATGATAGCTTTTCCTGCCTTGGCTGCAAAGCGGATACCCTCCTTTTGGTAAGGATAGAGTTTAACTTTCAGAAGATTATCTAGTTTCTTATCATCGTACGTCTTGACAATCTTCTCTCTTGTAGATTTCTCTCGTTTGTCGATGATAAAGTCAATGGCATCTTTATAGCATCTGAATGTATCGCTAATTTGGCGGGCTTGCTTTAAGAAAGATCCGATATGGGCATAGGCAGCTTTCTTTAGAACATGTTTTTCATCGAAATAATCTTTGGCAAGTTTTTCGTATGCTTCCTTGTTTTCGCTTCCGATGCGAATCTTCACGCATCGTTCGTCTCTGTAAGATAGATAGACAGAGGTGTAAGGAGGAAGCTCACGATGTACATGTAAGCCTCGTTTTCCACTAAACCATTTCTTCACAGCTTCGAGATGCTTACATGTGCCAAGTTTTGAAGTTTTGAAATCCATACAAGAACAATAATTCCATTCGCTGTTGGCTCCACGATACACTACCTTGTACTCGTTATTTTTCTCTGGATTGCGAACGATATATTCGCCAGGGCAAAGTTCATCATCTACACAACTGATATTGAAATGTTCAGTTTCTGTCACTTGCTTACGCAGTTTGATTTGCCATTCTTCCAAAGTCATTTCTGCAGGTTTAACGATATGAGAAACCTTGACTTTTTTCTTTTTCTTTGTGGATCTCTTTGTACTCGTCGCTGTATTCTTGGCATTCTTTTCAGTCTTGCCAGCTTTTGAGGTATTGTTCTTTGCCATTGTCTTATGCTTTATGTTATTTTATGCTTAATGCTTTGTGTGATTATTGCTTTGTGTCGAATCTTTCTGCCTATTTATGGTAGAATCTCGCAAGAGGGAGTTTCTTGCCTTCTTGTATTCCTGATTCTCCTGCTCATAGTAGTGAGCGTAATTGAAGAAAGGCTCACTGACCGCTTCGGTACTCTCTGCGGTAAATGTATGACCATAAGGGTCTGAAGCCTTGATTGTTATTCTGGCATTCGGATTCTTTGGGACATAATAATACAGATGGTTCATGAGCAGATAACTGTTGCCCTTGCTCACAAAACGATAGGATACTGATTCGCTGTATTTATGATGATAGCCAGCGGCAAAGGCATCCTGACCTTTGCTGCTGATGCGGTGCATCCGGTATTCTTTGCCATCTTCTATTGCTACTACCCGCCAGTGGGAGTCGGCGTTAAAGACATTGGCTACCAGTATATTCTTATCTTTATCTTTGGAAAGTCCCCAGTCCTCAGCATACGATTCGCCATAGAAGTCGGTCTGTGCTCTGAAGATGGTCATCTGTTTGTTCTTATCCCAGAATGTGCCCTTATAATAGCAATCGGTAAGGCGGGTACCAATGAACTGATAGACATAATAGCCGTTTGGTGTACCGCAGATATTTATGTTGGATTGCCATATATTGCCACATGCTGCAGCATGACAATGCTCCATCACATCCTCGCCCTCATACCGGATTTCATGGTTGCAGGCGAAATGGGTGTGACCGCAAAAGAGTTCGTATCCTCCCTCAAACTGATGCAGAAGTGCCAGGAGTTGGGATAGGCGAGAGGAGGAATAATGTCCCTTCTCATTCTCTATGCCAAGAGGTTTGGCTTTGCCGAAAGGTGCATTTCCGAAGGTGAAAGGAATATGGTAACAGAGTACTACCTTTTTGTCTTTGGGCGTGAGGGCGAGATCCTGCTTGAGCCAGCGCATCTGCCGCTCTCGCAGTTCGCCTGGTGAATAATAGGCCTTTCCACGATAGAAGAAGCAGTTGTTGATGCACACAAAGTGCTCATCGCCTCGGTCGAAAGAGTAGTCGGTAGGTCCGAAGTTTTCCTCCCACTTACGTCTGTAGAGTGCCTTTCCGTCCTGGTCGTGATTGCCGATGACGGAGAAGAGGCGCATCTTCGATGAGCCCAAAGCTTGGCGTATCTGTCTCTCCAGGTGGGCATTATATCCTCCGTAATACTGTACGTCATCGCCCATGCTGAGTCCATAGACAGGAGTCCCGGCAGGCAGACTCTTGATGGTCTGCTTGATATCTGCCATTGTCTGGGTGGTAAATCGCTCTACGTCGCTCTTCTTGATGGGGTTGTCGCTGGGCGAGGTATAATAAGGACTGTAGGCATTGGTAACCTGCGGGTCGCCGATGACAATCATCTTATAACTGATTTCCTTTCCTCCAGGTAGTCTTTTCAGAGTAAAATCATATATTTTCTTTTTCTTGGATACTGGCTGGTAGAAGCAAGCCGTGCGATCTGTAGCAGAATGGGTAGGAACCTCACAGTCGGCAGGCACGCAGTAATAGATGAAACGGGCAAGACTGTCCCGTTTCATCTTGTATCTTCCGAGCGAATCGGTCTTCACGCAGTTATATCCATCGCTTACGATGACATTCGCCACGCCTTTTCCGTCAGTATCTCTCAGGGTACCTATGATATTGAAGTCCTGCTTGATGACAGGTTTTATCTTCTTGATGGTATCTTTTGCCACGGTTATCTTCTTGTGGGTATCTGGTGCCTTGACAGCGGTAGGCTGAGGCTCCTTCTGATTGCGCAGATGAAGAGTGACCCCGATTGCAATGAGCGTGCAGCAAACGAGGGATATGATAGCAATATATATCTGTTTTCTTTTCATGTAAGCAAAAGTACGCATTTCTTGTCGGATAACCCTTAGATTATCATTTAAAAATATATAAATGTTATCTTTGGGTAACATTTATATTTGCAAATTGTGAATATAGCAATTTTTAACTAAAATATGTCTTCTATAGAAGTCATGTTTTACCTGTTTTATGCTTCCTATATCGATTTTTTTGTTTATCTTTGCATCCATATAGCGTAGAAAGGAAGAAAATGGATAAAAACGTCATTAAGCAAATCATACTTTGGCAACAGGAGTTTGTTGGTAAAGTAAGACTCCAAAATAGGAGTGTCTCTTTTGATGAAAACGCCAATTATGTATAGGTAGAGGTGTAAGAAATGAGCAGAGCCTGCGTATGCTTGTAAGAAAATTGGCTGATAGTGTGATGCAGCCAACAGCCATCAAGAGATTGCAGAATATTTTGCAAGGGAATGGAACAAAGATTACAAGGGAAACCATCAGTTCTTATCTTGACTATACGAATGAATCATATCTTACTTTTGGTATCAGCTGTTTTACAGACTCTATCTCTGATCGGGAAACAATCAAAAAGCATTATTTTTATGATAATGGTATCTTGAACCTCTTTCTCTTCCAACCAGAGACTAAGTTGTTGGAAAATATTGTGGCTATTCATCTGTATAAAAAGTATGGGGAGGACTTGTATTACTATAACAAGAACGTAGAAGTCGATTTTTGTGTACCAAAGGAAGGACTTTTGGTTCAGGTTTCTTATCGTATGTTAGATGATACTACAAAGAATCGTGAGGTCGGTGCTTTGCAAAAGGTCGCAAAGTTTCTGAAAGCTAAAAAATGTATGATTATCACTTATGATCAAGAAGAAACTATCACTTTGAAAGATTTAGAAATTGATATAGAAGTTGTTCCTATCTATAAATATCTTTTGAACTGAAAAATTATTTAACCAAAGATACCGAGAGTTTTCTGTAACATAAAGAGCTTTCCATAATAACATTCGTTATACAATAGAAAGCTCTTTATATTAATGAATGGTGTTACTTAATGGCAATCTTAGTAGATTTCTTTCATAGAAAATTCTTAAAAATGCACATATGTTACCTTTGGGTAATATTTCGTATATTTGTGCCACAAGAGCGGGATAAGATGACGATTCTACTGCTTCTAGAGATGTTCAAGGCGATAGCTAATGGTGAGCAGCATTTCTCATTGCAAGCAGCAAGGTATATCTATAATATAGGCAATCCCAATCCGATTGTCAAGAACAAGAAGATGCTCCAAAACAAGGACATCATTGAGAAGGATAAAGAAGGCTTTGCCTTTATTGACCCGATTTATCGATTGGGATTCACTGGGGAGTATTGCTAAGAAATGAGCCTTTATGAATGGAAATATCAAAATTTTTAGAAAAAGTTTGCTATAAATGATACAAGTTACGAAAATAATTCTTATTTTTGCAAACGAGTTGGAGTGATTGACAGAGGCTTGTCATGTAGAAGACTCGATTTTAGATAAAAATGAGCGTTAAAGATATTACCCTTCTTCGAAATGTGGAAGTTTCTATGACCAGGGTGATAGGCAATGACGCTCACGCTTTGGACGTATTGTACCCTCATGTGAGGAATCAATATATCATAAAGCGTGGGCTATTGTTTATTGTTGGTCAAGGTCCTTCCACAACCTCGAAGAAACAATATTCGATAGTTCCCACGCTTTTCCTTTTTAATAATCGCTTACTTCTGGGAAACAGTGGGCATAAATAGTTATGCGTATGGCTGATAATACTATTTCTTTTAAAGTAGAAGGTGATCCACGTGTACATTCTATAGATGTGGATCAAACTCATGCTGCAAGACGAGCAGCAAGTAATGATATTTTTATTCGTGATTATATTCGTCAGGAGTTGGAACGTGATGATAATCCTAACTATCAAATCACGGAAGTTAAACGAAAAGATGAGAATTGGAAGTTTTAAATTTTAAAAATTAGAGACTATGAATCGAATTAATCTTATTCAAAACCATAGGATATGGTTAGTGGCAGTATTCTGCTTGTTTGTAAATGTGAATATGTTGGCTGTTTCTGTAGGGGATACTTTTTTTATTGATAATTTGAAATATCAAATAAAGGAGAATAATGAGGTTGCGTTTATGGGAGTAGGACGTAATGTAATAAAGAAAGAAGTCGTTATTCCTGATGCTGTTTCTTATGGCAATGTTGTGTATCCTGTAACCTCTATACTAGAAGGTTATTTTAGTGATGTAGAAAAAGTGGTGTTTGGTAAGAACATAAAAGAAGTTGGAAGCTATGCTTTTTCTTTTAGTGGAAAAGGGTTGGTAAATAATTGTTTGAAAACAGTTGTGTTTAATGAGAAATTACAGAAAATTGGAGAACATGCTTTTGATTGTTGCTATTATATGGAAAATGCAGCAGAAAATAAGAATATAGATGAAGGTAAGAAAAGAGTAATTATTCCTGATGGAGTATCTGTTATTGGACAAGATGCATTTTCAAATTGTTCTTCTATTGAAACTTTTGATACAGGTGATGGACTGACCTACCTTACCAAACAAGCAATTTATGGTTTAAAGCAACTAATATTAGGGAAAAATATAAGAAAAATAGATGGTATTAATAGTCGTGTTTTGGTGCAAATAAAGTGCTTTTGCGAACTTCCACCAGCATGTCAATCTTCTTTTAGTGATAACATTTATAATAATACCATATTGTATGTTCAGAAGGGTTCAAGATCTTGGTATTATGTAGGTGAATATTGGAAGAATTTTAATACCATAGTGGAAAAGCAATTGACGAGAGAGCCATGCAAAGTTCCTGTCGTTTCTATAATTGATAACAAGATAAATATCACTTGTGACACCAAAGATGCTGACATATACTATTCTTTGAAAGCTATTGATAATGTAGAAGAAGCTAAATATGATGAACCTATTATGCCGTCAACAAAGTATATTCTCACTGCTTATGCTAAAGTTGATGAGTTTGATGTATAAGAAACAGTTTCTTTCCCATTTACTGTTATTCAGGAAGACCCAACAAAGATTGTAACAATAAAGGCTGATAATGACGATGCAAGCGTTGCTGTTAATGGAAAATACATTCTGATTTCAACAGCAAATGGTGCTATGCAGCCAACTATTGTGAGTACAACTAATGGAAGCCTTGTTTATGATGGTACGGTATCTGGTCAAAGCGTCATACCTGTTACCCAAGGTGGTATTTACATAGTAAAAGCAGGAAACACGACTAAAAAAGTACTTGTAAAGTAAGTTACATGATTAATATGGATTCACAAGGAGTAAGCACCTAACTTCTTGCGAATCCATTTAATTTTTAGAAATATGGGAAAAAGAAAAAAGATTAAGCGGTATCAGCTTAAACGGAAATGCAAAAAGTTTATCAAGGCTCAAATGGAGCGTAAAGTCCTTAGGGAATTTTACTTGATAACCGAGAAAGATGCAAATATGATGTCATTGTATTTGCCTCCATTGGCAAAGACTGATAAACTTTTTGACGAAGGTTACCCAAGAAGTATTCTATCGTATGGGTTGATAGAGGAAGGCTATGCAAATTGTGCATTACTTTTATTAAATAGTATAATATTGTCGAATGATAACTTGGTACATGACACCTATATTTTCCCTGCTTTATTCTGTTTTAGACATTATTTGGAACTTACTATAAAAGCTACCTTAAAAGAATATGGAGAAATGTGTTTGGGACATAACCTCTCTTCTTTATTTGAAAGTTTACGTCCTCATTTATCTTCAGGAGAAGATGTCGAAAACATAAGTCGTTTATTACATGAATTCGATGAAGTGGATAAGGGGGCAACAACTTTTAGGTATAGCTTTGATGTTGGTTCTTTTGGAAAAGTGAAAGTTAAAGAGTTTAATCATCCTATCAATGTGTTTGTTCTCAGAAAACGCTTTTTGCAGTTGTACAGTTTCTTTGATGGCGTTTTGAATCAAGCAATCGATAGTAAAAGCTAAACAAATAACTTTTCATCGTTATAATAAAAATCTTTTAACTAAAAGATGTCTTGTATAGAAGATATCTTTTAGTCATTTTGTGCCTTCTATATCTTTGTTTTTCCCCATTCCTTCTTGCAAATTATCAAAAAAAGATAATTTGTTTTGGATAATTCATAGAAAAGTCTTATCTTTGTGCCACAAAACAAAAGAAGAAGTAAAGCTATGACTGTAAATATCAACCCATTTGTTGTGACAGGAAAGATACCTGCTCCTTATTTCTGTGATCGAGTAGAGGAAGCTAAAGTGTTGAGCATGGCATTGTTCAACCAAATGAATGTAGTGATAACATCACCACGAAGGATGGGAAAGACTTCTTTGGTCGATTTTGTTTTTGATAAGGAGGATGTACAGAAGGATTTCTTCACGATTAGTGTAGATATTCTGCATACCACTTGTTTCAAGGAGTTTATTTATGTATTGGGTACTGCTGTTTATGAGAAAGTGGCTTCCAAGAGTGATAAGATGCGTAGGCTCTTTATGATGACTTTGCGCTCTCTTTCTGCTTCCTTTGGATATGATCCGATACAGAATACTCCGACTTTTGATGTGAAGTTGGGTGACATCAATATGCCAGAATATACTATCAAGGAAATTTTCGAATTTATCGAGCATGCAGATAAGCGTTGTTTGGTGGTGATAGATGAGTTCCAGCAAATAACCAAGTATCCGGAGAAGAACATTGAAGCGATACTTCGCTCTTATATCCAAAAACTGAGTAATGCTAATTTTGTTTTCGCAGGCAGTCAGCGTACCATATTAGAAGAAATGTTCCTTTCTTCTCGCCGTCCTTTTTTCCAAAGTGCCAAGTTGATACAGTTGGAAGCTATAGCCTTGCCTATTTATCAAGCGTTTGTTATTAAGCATTTTCAGGAGGGAGAAAAGAAAATCATGCCCGAAGCTATAGAAAAAGTATATACGACATTCCGGGGTGTTACCCTCTATATGCAGCGCATTATGAAAGACGCATACGCCATGACTCCAGTGGGTGTAACTTGTGATATGGCTTTAGTGGATAGTTTGATAGATAGTTTTGTGACGGAAAATGATTACCGCATTCGAGAACTTTTGGCTTATATTTCTGAGCCTCAGAAAGAAGTGCTTTACGCCATACATGAAGAGGGGCAAGCCAAGAGCATAGTTTCTGCAGCTTTTACCAAAAAGCATCGTTTGAAGTCGCCAAGTGCCACCCAGTCGGCTGCTCAAAAACTCTTGGAGGACGATATCCTGACAAGAAATGAAAAGGTATATAGTATAGCTGATCCTCTCTTGATTTTATGGTTGGATAAGAAGGTGTAGTTCAAAAAAATATTAAAAAAGAAGTGGTTCTTTTGTATTCTCTTTCTTTTTTCCTATTTTTGCAATTCTTGCATTTCAAAATTTGGGAGAGAATATCTCCCAAAGATAAACTTAAAAATAACGAAAGGAATAAATTATATAATGGCAAACGATAATAAAGGTCTTACGCCGATGATGCGGCAGTTTTTTGAGATGAAAGCGAAACATCCCGAGGCACTGTTGCTTTTCCGATGTGGTGACTTCTATGAAACTTATTGCGAGGATGCTATAGAGGCTTCCAAGGTGCTCGGTATTACCCTGACTCGTCGTAATAATGGCGGTTCGGCAGGTGGTGCTGAGATGGCTGGTTTCCCTCATCATGCACTCGATACTTATCTGCCTAAGTTGATACGTGCTGGCAAGCGTGTTGCCGTGTGCGACCAGCTGGAAGATCCAAAGAAGAAACGCTTGGAAATCAAGGGTAAGAAGGGGCTTAGCCAGATGGATAAGATGGTGAAGCGTGGCATTACGGAACTGGTGACTCCGGGTGTGGCGATGGGCGATAATGTCTTGAACTACAAGGAGAACAATTTCCTTGCTGCTGTCCATTTCGGAAAAGCTTCTTGTGGCGTAAGCTTCCTCGACATCTCTACGGGCGAATTCCTTACAGGGGAAGGTACTCCCGACTATGTGGAGAAGCTGATGGGCAACTTCCAGCCGAAAGAAGTGCTTTATGATCGTGCCATGAAACAGAAATTCGAACAGTGTTTCGGAACTAAATACTGTACATACGAATTGGACGACTGGGTTTTCACCGAACAGACTGCCCGACAGAAACTCCTCGGTCATTTCAAGACCAAATCCTTGAAGGGTTTTGGTGTAGAACATCTGAAGAACGGTATCATTGCCAGCGGAGCCATCATGCAGTATCTGGAGATTACCCAGCATACCCAAATCAATCATATTACAGCACTTTCCCGCATTGAGGAGGATAAGTTCGTGCGTATGGATCGCTTTACCATCCGCAGTCTCGAACTGGTGGCTCCGATGCAGGACGATGGTTCGTCGCTTCTGAATGTCATCGACCGCACCGTAACGGCAATGGGAGGCCGTATGCTCCGCCGCTGGCTTGTCTTTCCACTGAAAGATGTGCGTCCAATCAATGAACGACTCGACATCGTGGAATATTTCTTCAAGGAACCAGAGTTCAAGCAGTTGATGGATGATCAACTGCATCGTATCGGTGACCTGGAACGTATCATTTCCAAAGTGGCTGTGGGTAGAGTTTCGCCTCGTGAAGTTGTGCAATTGCAACATGCCTTGGAGGCTATCCAGCCAATCAAGGTGGCTTGTCAACATGCCAAGAACGAAGCCTTGCAGCGTGTGGGTGAGCAACTCAATCTCTGTGAAACGCTTGCAGAGCTTGCTTTAGTTGTAGACTTCCAAGCTACAGCTGCGCCGTTAGCCCAATCTTCGAAGCCACCATTTTCAACGAGGTTGTCACCTGCAAATGCTGCTATAGATGTAGCAACGAATGTAAACAATGAAAGTAAAATCTTCTTCATACTCTGAATTGTTTAAGTTAGTTATTGATTGATTATGAATAGTGTTATTCTTTGAATGTTTTGCAAAGTTAGGTAATAAAGCAATGCGGTGCAATGATTATGGGATGAAGTTTTGGTAAATATTGCACATTATGTGTGCAATATATCTTTCCATCTTTTAATCTTTCTTGTTTAAGGCACAGGGTCGTAGCCACTTCCGCCCCAAGGGTGACAGCGCAGTATGCGACGAATGGCTAAGTAAAGTCCCTTGAAGGGACCGTGCTTTTGCAAGGCTTCAATGGCATATTGTGAGCAGGTGGGCGTGAAGCGACAAGCAGGAGGGGTTAATGGCGAAATAAATCGCTGATAAAACCGAATGGGTAAGATGAGCAAACGGGTTATAAACATTGCTCCGTAGGGTTGAGGGTTGGGTTAGAAGGGGCTTCAGCACTTTGTTCCACATGCTCTGTGTGGCATACCTTTTCTTGAATACGCTTTAAGGTGGCTTGCATTCGGCTGCTAACAAGTGATGAAGGGACGGGACGGTCTGACAGCCAAATAAAGGCAATGTGTAAAGCCATGTCTGTGGGCAAGGCATCCGTCAATATATGTTTTTGCAAACGATAAGCCTCACGAATTTGACGTTTGGCACGGTTGCGGTCTACGGCATGTTTAAAATGACGTTTCGACACACTGAGCAATACCTTTACCTGTGGTCCTTGTCCTGTGTAAGGCACGCTTAGCATGCTTTGGTCCGGTAACTA
>OQWE01000576.1_pt1 | contig 12672 bp, 14 predicted proteins | sample 1691591 | NCBI WGS metagenome assembly OQWE01 (sample SAMN03418265, study PRJEB22391) | human gut metagenome | biome: human-gut; feature: organic feature; material: feces | host: Homo sapiens | place: Tanzania | collected 2013-01
GCTTCCAGATACTTGCCGCCCTTGACGGTGATGTGGTATCCGCCGCATTCACGCATGGCTGAGAGCACCGCAAGCGGCATGGATAGCTTTAGTGCACAAGAAAAATCGACCATGAGGATGGACACCGCACGGGTGATATTTCTCGTGAGCAGGTATGTAACGACCGTTCCGCCGAGGCTATACGGCACGAGCTTGTCAGCGAGCGCCAGAGCACGGCTTTCGGTTGTGGATTTGAGCTTTTCGGAGCTTTCTATCATGCTGACTATCTGATCATAGCGGCTCGAGCCCTGCATCTGCTCAACGGCAATGACGCACTTGCCCTCCTCTACGACCGTACCGGCATAGACGACTGAGCCGATGCTCTTGGCAACGGCGATAGACTCGCCGGTGAGGGATGCCTGATTGACGCTCGCCACGCCCTCGGTTATTCTGCCGTCAAGCGGGATGACATTGCCGGTGTGCACGCAGATAAGGTCGCCGGTCTTTATATCGCTTATCGGCACCAAAATCTCGGTATCGCCGGTCTTGAGCCACACTCTGTCGACATTCAGCGACATGCATCGTGCAAGGTCACTGAGCGACTTCTTGCGTGTCCACTCCTCCAACAGCTCGCCGAGCTTGAGAAGGAACATGACGGAGCTTGCCGTGCCAAAGTCACTGCGGAGTATCGAAACGCCTATCGACAGTGCGTCGAGCACTTCGACCTCGAGCTTCCTATTAAATATACACCTTAGGCCATGCCAAATGTAGCGTACCGAGCAAAGGGTTGTGCGGATATTTCGTAGGGGTATGGGCAGCAGCAGCTTGCGGGCTATGCGCCCGAGGCCTAGGCTTGCAAGCTTGTCCTGATAATAGCGGTTAAGTGAGCGGCTGCTATTCTCGAGCGTGGACTTCTCCATCGTCGTGTAGTTATACTTAAACGCACGGATACCGTCTATGACAGCAAGCCTGTCGCCGGAATAATAAACTATCATATTGCAGGTGCGCTCGTGAACGGTTGCCTGCCTTACCCCGGGCAGCCTTGCGATATACTCCTCAAGCTGGTCTGCCTCCTCAAGTGTCATGCTGCATTGAGGTGCTTGCAGGCGGAGTCTGCCCCTGGTCTCGTGGATTATTTTAAATTTCATCGCTAATCTCCTAAAAACATAAGCCGCCCTGACGGACGGCCTAAGCTGATAAAAGTCAGTTTGCGGTATCGCTCATTTCGGCGCTGCGCTCTTCCTCTGCACGAGCCTCGTTGATGCTCTTAGCACCGGCGAGGATATCGCTGCAATCGTCCTGCACATTGGTGGCAGTCTGCATAACGCAGTCCTTCATGCGGAGAACTGCTGCCGTCACATGAGTATAGAGAGTTTTTGCGTCACGGCTTGTGAGGATCTTGATGCCGGCAGTACCGAAAAGTACGCCGCCTGCAAACAAACCAACTTCTTCCCAATCAACTTTCATAGTCTTTCTCCTCTTATATAAAGATTTTGACATAAACGGAACATCATATGAGTGACCCGCTGTCAAGAGAGCCACTCATACTTTTTACATATCACGATTGATGCTTCAAGCTTGATACATCGGTCAATGGTCTGGTGCTTGATGCATCCGCTTTAAAGTCTCCGCAGTTTTTTTGGCAAGAGCAGCCGTTAGGGCAGCCGATGCACTTGACTCCGTGTTTCTTTTGCTTGTGGATATACAGCACAGCCAAGCCAACGATCAAAGCAACAACTAATATTACAAGAATGTTATCCATAGTAACTGCTCCTGATTAAATTAATTTACTTGCTCAGTGCGTACTCGGCAGCGAAGCTCTTGTTGGTCTTTCTGATCATCATGGCGATGATGAAAGCAAACACGAGAACAGCGATGAGGCCGGGGAAGAAGCCAGCACCGAGAGCGCCGGTAGTGATGAGAGTACCGATCTGGTATACGAGGAATGCAACGGTGAAGCCGGTTGCGAACTGAAGTCCGACGCCGCCCCAGAACCACTTGCGGTCGTTGATCTCGGAGTGCATTGCGCCGAGAGCTGCGAAGCAAGGAGGAGTGTAGAGGTTGAACATCAGGTAAGCAAGAGCTGCGACCTTGGTGATCGCAAACACGCCTGCGACCTCTGTGCCTGCGCCCTGCATGAGCTCAAGGGAGTCGGTGTCGATGAGGTTCTCAAGGCCGACAAAGCAGACAGCCAGAGTACCGACGACATTTTCCTTTGCGATGAAGCCGGTAACAGCTGCGGCTGCGAGCTGCCATGAAACAACGCCCACGATGGGAACGAGCAGGTAAGCAAACGGTCCCGCAACGGATGCGAGAATTGAGTCGCTTGCGACATCTGCAACTTCAAAGCTCCATGTGAAGGTCTGCATGACCTGAACAACGGTGTTGCAAACGAGGATGATGGTGAATGCCTTTACGATGAAGGCCCAGCCACGGTTGAGCATATCCATGCACGCACGCTTGAGCGAGGGTACCTTGTACTCAGGCAGCTCAATGATAAAGAAGGACTTGCGGTGCTTGTAACCGACGATCTTGTTTATGAGAAGAGCGCCGAGGAGGATGAGTGCGATACCGACAAAGTACATGAGAGTACCGACCCAAGAAGCATCGGCGAAGAATGCGCCTGCGAACAGGGAGATAACGGGGAGCTTTGCACCGCAGGGCATGAAAGTGGTCAGCATTGCGGTTGCACGACGCTCACGCTCATTACGGATGGTACGGCAGGCCATGATGCCCGGGATGCCGCAGCCGGTGCCGATGACGAAGGGGATGACGGACTTGCCGGACAGGCCGACCTTCTTGAAGATGGGGTCGAGAACGACAGTTGCACGAGCCATGTAGCCGCAATCCTCAAGCAGAGAGATGAGGAAGTACATGACCATGACGAGCGGTAGGAAGCCGACAACTGCGCTTACACCGCCGATGATACCGTCAACAAGCAGAGCCTGAAGGATAGGTGCGGAATTCTCAACGAGACCGCCGACCCATTTCTGGAAGCTTTCAAGCCAGCCAACGAGGTAATCTGCGATCCAAGGGCCTACCCAACCCTGGGAGATCTGGAACACAAGGAACATTACGCCTGCGAAAATGATGAGGCCTGCGATGGGGTGAGTAAGAACCGCATCGATCTTATCCTGTGCGTTCTTGTCCTTAGTCCGGACCTTACGGGTCTCGACTGCGGCAACGATCGTGTCAACGAAAGCGAAACGCTTTCTGTCCGCTTCCTCAACGACATTCTTATCGGTCAGGTCGATATCACCCTGATGATAGGGAGCTTTCTGCTCCTTTCCGTTAAGAGCAGCAGCCGCTGCAACAACATCCTTAAGACCGTCACCGGTAGTTGAGGTGGTGTTGAAAACAGGGCAGCCAAGCTTCTCGGACAGCTTCTTGACATCGATCTTGGTGCCCTTCTTCTCGTTGACATCGTGCTTGTTCAGTGCAACGACAACGGGAACACCGAGCTCGAGCAACTGGGTGGTGAAGAACAGCGAACGACTCAGATTGGTAGCATCGACGATGTTGATGATGGCATCGGGGTTCTCATTTCTTACATAAGAACTTGTAATGCTCTCCTCCGAGGTAAACGGTGACATGGAGTATGCGCCGGGCAGATCGACAGCGATCAGCTCAGCGTCACCGGCAAAATTCTTTTTGATGAGTGCTTCTTTCTTGTCAATGGTAACGCCTGCCCAGTTGCCGACCTTCTCATTGCGGCCGGTCAAGGCATTGTACATGGTCGTCTTACCACTGTTGGGATTGCCTGCAAAAGCAATTCTCATTTAGGTTTCCTCCTATTCCCTTTACTATTCTGTCAAGTTACCTTATGGTATGTACTCAATCGTTAGCACAAGCTAACCGCAGGGCAAAAAGACGGACCATTTGGTCCTGACTATTGCATCATCAAATGACAATAGCCTCGGCCAGCTGGTCGTCGATGCTGTATCTTCCGTCTTTTACCGATATCGTACAGCTTCCCCTTCTGTGGGAAACGACGGTTATCGGCTCTCCGCTGTAACAGCCGAGTGAGAACAAGAAAGCGTCCAGCTCCTCATCATCAGTGTCGATACGCCGGATGATGTACTCCTTACCTTCTTCTGCTTTCGTCAAATTCATAAGATATCACCTGATTCAGATTCTCATTTGGTTGCGTAGGGCTAACTCAAAAACGAAAAATTAATTAGCTCTCGCTAACCGTGTTTTATAGTAGCAGCAGTATATTGATTTGTCAAGCTTTTTTTGCAGATTTTTTTACTTTTTTATATGTACGAAAAATGGGCTTGACAAAGTAAAGTCAAATGTATTATCATTTCCGTTAGCCGGAGGTAACATAGAGCTTTCGAGCACTTCCGACCGCAAGTTCTCTTTATGATGAATGAAAGGAGTTTGTTATGGGAAACGGTATTGAAAATGCTATAATTATTGCTGTTATATTGATCGTCGTCGTGCTTGGTCTTCTGCGTGCCAAAAAGCACTTCTCGGGCGGCGGCTGCTGCGAGACCGGGAGCAAGACCATCCGCACGCACAAGGAGCTTACCGAGCCTGTCATCGGCACAAGGGTGCTGACCGTTGAAGGCATGACCTGTGAAAATTGCCAGGCAAGGGTCGAGAATGCGATAAACCACTACAACGGCGTTGTATGCAAGGTCGATCTTAAGAAAAAGACGGCGACCGTTTCGTTTAGCCAGCCTATCGAGGATTCGCTCCTTAAGCAGACCGTTGAAAAATTAGGCTACTCGGTCACGGATATTCGCTGAGCTTTGCCTTGAAAAATTCTCGGGTTTGTGTTATGCTGTTTTAATGAAGAGGGTGTTTGAATGGCATTACAGGAATCCGGGGAAATGTATCTTGAGACGATATATGTTTTGTCCCAGAAAAGCCGCTTCGTCCGAGCGATAGATGTCGGCGAATACATGGGCTATTCCAAGCCCAGCGTCAGCCGTGCCGTCGGTATTCTCAAAAGCGGTGGATTTATCACCGTTGACAAGGACGGATTTATCACATTGACCGAGACAGGTCTTGAGCGTGCAACGACTATCTATGAGCGGCACACGGTTTTGACTGCAATGCTTGTCGGCCTCGGCGTCGATGAAGATACCGCCGCTGCCGACGCCTGTCGGATGGAGCATGTGATAAGCGACAAATCGTTCCAAGCTATAAAAACTCACATCGGAAAATAAAAAATGAGATGCATTAAGTTGCGTCTCATTTTTTATTCCAATACTTAAGCTTCGGCAGCATTGCGGACATATATGCCCTCACCTGCTCGGGCGGGAAGCTTTCGTTTGACATGTGCTCTGCGCAAAAATCAATGAGCGTGTCCATGTCGGTGTATGTATACTTCCCGTCGGTGTAGCACCACTTGCAAAAATCCTCGTTGAACTCGCCGTCGGGCTCTCGGCTCGTGGTCTCGTCCTCGAGCGGCATCCCGCAGCACTGGCAGATTAGCTTGTGCGGCGAGCCCAAAAGCGTGTTTATCGTCACATTGAAAAGCTTCGACAGCAGCTTTAAGGTCTCCGTATTCGGGGTAGTCTCCCCTGTTTCCCAGCGTGACACTGCCTGGCGGGTGACGAACACCTTTTCGGCAAGCTCGTCCTGCGAAATCCCCATTTTCGTGCGCAGGTCAAGTATAACATTTTTAGTTTCCATCCATATCACCTCGGAAATATTATAGCAGGCAGCGCCTTGCCTGAAAAGCAACCATCTGTTGCTATTTCACCGCTCACGACGCTCGGCAAAGTAAATGCCCCGGTCCTTGAGCATTTCCGGGATGTCGTAAACGCTTTTGCCGTCGGTGTCTATCCTTGAGCACTCGCCGTAGTGTTCCTCGGAGAATGTCTGCCATGCGGTCACAAGCGGCTCTGTGCGCTCGATGCCGTGCGTCTCGAAAAAGCCGTCGTACAGGTCTTTGTTGTGCGTGTAGATGTCAACGACATTGTACTTTCCCGCCATGATCTCGTCCTTTGAGGCGTGGCAGCCGAAGCCGAACTCGGCCATACCGTCGTTTATCAGGAGCTCCGCCGCTTTTTCGAGTATGGCAAGCGCCGTTTCCTGCGTGCAGCCGTCGATGTAGTAAATGTCCTTGTGGAGGCACTCCACCTCCCCCGGGGCTGTCTCGGTTTCGTATTTGAAGTTCGTCGGCAGTTCGAGAATGAAGAACAGCGGCTCGTTGTGGAGTGAGATAAAATGAGCAATGACCCGCTCTATCTTGTCCGCATCCACATTCGCCCGAAACCACGGCTCGTCGTATGTGTACCCCTCGCTCAGCTTTTCGGGAAACGGTACAGTGCAGCCCGCTTTGAGTTTCAGCATATCAGCACCTGCTCTTTCAAATCGATTCTTGTATCCTTTTGGCTATCTCTACACATTCGTCTACGCTATTAGTGAAAGCTGTCTCAAATGCTTCTGTGAAAACCTCGTAGATCACCGTGCCGTCTTGCTCTGCGTCATTTTGAAATTTTGACGCTATCTTTTCGCTCTCGATATCGTATTCGTCCGGCGGGGCGCAAGCCAGTAGTTCTATCGGATCCCACTTGTCGATTTCCTTTTTTATGATACCAAAATTCATTTTTTATCTCTCCTGTTTGCACCATTTCATAGTCTCACAGTCCAAGGAAAGATCAATCTCATTTTCCCACGACAGGAACTCGCAGCAGTGCATTTTTAAGATGCTGTCCGTCCACCCGAGGAAACGCAGGTCATCGGGCCGGATTGGGGTGTCGATGGGCTGTAAGCCTTTTATCTTGCCCGTTGTGAAAACCTTCAGCGCATACCCGTCGGTGACGAATATGTCGCCATGCGGGCTGACGGTCATGTCCATATACTGCGGCTGAGCCTCGAAGTCGACGAACTCGGCCGTTTTTATGTTCAGAACATACATGTAGTCCGAGGTCAAGACGACAGCTATGCCGAGTTTTTCGGACAGCGAAACTCCCCTGTACTTGCCTCTGAACTCGCCGCACCACACGCTATTTTCGTCGTCAAATTTTATCCATGTCCAGTCGCTTGAGTTCCACGGGCTTTGTATGTCGTAAATTTTCTCGGCGAACTCCCCCGAACACGGCTGCTCGATATGCTCTGCACCCAAAATCACGCTCTCGTCTCCTCTCAAGTCAACTTTCTTGTTTCCATTATATAGGTCGCCGGTCGTCAAGTCAAGTCACCCCTGCCTCTCACGCTGCTTCCAACAGATGAAGCCGTACATGTCGTTCAGAAAGAAGATGGCGAAGTTTACGGCAACGGGGATGTACGCCGTGTCCTGCATTGAGGCCAGTACCCACATCACGATGAGCACAAGGTCGTTTGTAGCATAGCCAAGAGCATAGTACGATGAGCGCAGCATCGTCAGCGACGCCGCCAAAAAGCTGGTCGTGACGGAAACGGTACTTATAACAAGGTTTGGGGTGTTGAGGGCTTTTAAGATGAAGTAAAACACGAGCGTCACCGCCGCCGTGAACACAGCAAGGAGCGCAAAATGCTTGGCATGCAGCTTCGCAATGGCTACCTCGTGCCCGCTTTTTGACGGATTTTTCAGCCATGTGACCGTCGACCACACTGCCATGGGCAGCGTCATGCCGAGGTAGGTTATCATCTCGCCCCAGTAGCGGAAGCGGCACGAGATGATGCCGTAGAGAATGCTGAAAAACACCATAAGTATCTGCGCCCACACATTGCCCTTTGCTGCAAAAATGAGTGCGGTCACACCGATGCTCACCGCAAGCAGCGTCAGCAGGTCGAGCTTATCTCCAACGGCATTTGATATTATAACGATGGCAAGCGACGCTATCCAAAGCACCCATTCCCGTTTTGTCAGGTTCTTTATCGGATTTGTAAGCACGGTAAAACCCCCTAAAAAAAGCGCCAGCGTTTTCCCTCTTCTAAGACCTAACGACGGAAAACCTGACGCTTATCAGCTCCACCCGGTGGCGAAGCTGCGCAGTTGTATTAAATTTTGTTGCCGACATTGTACGATATCAAAGCGCACTTGTCAAGCGTGACCGCATACGCCGTACCGGTGCCGAACTTGACATCAAGCGGCAGGTTATCTTTGTCGGAATAGTGGAAATACACATCACGGCGCTGACCGTTAAACTTATAGTGAAGGTCGGTAGACTTGTCGAGCTCGTCATACGAGGTCTTGACATAGCTTCCGTCGTTGCCGCTGACCTGCAAGAGCCTGCCTATGTCGTCGTATAGATAGGTCAGCACTCGATTGCCGTTCTCGGAGTAGCGTGCAAGGTTTCCGTCGGCATTGTAAGTCCAATAGAATTTTGTAGTCCCATTGTACGACCTCGATGTCTCCCTGTCAAGGGAATCATAGTTGTGACCGACTGTGAACTCGTTTCCGTACTTCTGCTGTGTCAACAAGCCATTATTGGACTTGTAGGTGTTCGTGACGAGCGTCTGCGAGCCGACTTTGACCTCAGTGTTATTGCCCCACTTGTCATAAACAAAGTTGTATGTGGGGCTGCTGCCCGGGGACTTGATGCTCGTGAGCTGGCCGTTGGTTTTATAGGTATATTCGACCTTTGAGTTGTCGGCAGTGCTTGCCGTGTCAACAGCTTCAACAGAGGTCATGCGGTCAGTGTTGGCATCGTAGGTGTACTTAGTTTCCTTGCCGTTTGCGTCTGTTACGCTATTGAGCGTTCCCTTGTAGGGGTTGTAAGTATAGGTCGTCGAATAACCATTTGCGGCTGTGGATGTGGCGAGGTAGTTGCCGTTGCTCGTGTAGGTAGACCCCTGCTCAATATACTTTGCGTAGCCGGACTTGTCCACCTTTGTACTTGTGAGGTTGCCGCTGCCGTCGTAGGTGAAGCTGTTCTTCACGCCCGAGGACTCGGAGGTGGCGCTGAGCATACGGTGCTTGTAGGTGTCCGAGTATGTGAACTTATACGCCTTGTTGTCCGCCGTGGTCAGCTTGGTCATGTCGCTGGCGTTATTGTAGTTATAGCTTTCGTGGCGGCCTGCGTTGTCCTTGGCGCTTATGAGGTTGCCGTCATCGTCATAGGTGTAGCTCGTGCCGCACTCATCGATGTTCATCTTGATGCGGTCGAAGTTTGCACCGTTGGCGTTTTGGTAGTAGCAGCAGCGCAGGTACACATAGTCTACCGTTTTGCTGCCCGGGTCTTTTACGCCCACCGTGCCGGAGGCGTACTGCCAGCCTGCGGCGTAGTCGGGGTTGAAGCTAATATACTGGTAATCGGAATAGTTGCCGTCGTTGAAGCTGTTGCCTGTGGCGTTAAAAAGAGCAGATAGGCAAACTCCTATCTGCTCTGAGAGAAGTACTAGTTGCAGGTTAGTCCTCAAAGAACATCTTGTAGCCGCTGATAAGTCCGTTGCGCTGCTTCTTGGGTAGCACCTCAAGCAAGGCGTTATACACCTCGTCCGAGTACATTATCTTCACAAAGCCATCTCGGAATTTTACTGAATTTATCCTGTTTGCCTCGCTGTTGAATCTATACTTCGGCAGCATGCCATACACCAGATAGATCCACAGATTAGTTGCGCCAGTAGTCGTTGCATAATCCATGCCGACGGTACACTTGTCATACTCCATAACAATGTCCTTGCAAAGCGGACATTTGCAGACAAGTCTGTCATCGTATATGAGCACATACCGTGAGCCGAGCCTGAGCGAAAAAATAATAGCACAGAGCGACAAAGCGATGACCACGCCTGCAAGCCAGAGCCAAGCCGTTTTTTGTTCGGGGTCTGTAAAAGCTAAGTGCAGCAAGTAAGCCCCCTCCAGTATGCCGAGAAGAAAAAGGAAAGGCAAAATTCTAGCAATTGGAGTACAGTAGTGCTTCTTCTCTCTACGATCTATTTCTTTTTTCATTTCTTATTCCAACTTCCACTAAGCAAGCCGAAAATCCAATTGCCGAATGAAGTTGCAAGAGAACACCCAATATCGTTTGCCAAGCCTTTCGTCAATCCATTTGAGGTGCGTAATGCAAGTGATGAAATCTCATTGGATATTTGATTTCCAACATATCGAATCCCATCTTTGACAGTTTTTACGATAGGCTTAGTAATCGAGGTCGTTGCCGCTCCCATTATACCCGTTGCTGCTCCAACTAGCCCATCAAAAGCAACTTTTGCAGCATTAACCTTTCCTGTCATTATTTTTTGGGTTGCAACTGAATTTGCTATATTAGCCAAACTTGATGCCACGGCTGTGTACGCCAATCCCGCTGCAAGTCCCCCAGACGCAATAGATACATCACACACCAGTCCAGCCATTGCACCAGTCATTGCCCCAACTACAGCGCAATTAAGTACTTGCTCTATGGACCCTCCGCTACAGATTGCATCAAACGCCCCAAAAAATCCACCTGCTATTGCGCCAGCAAGTGTAGCGCTATTACCCTGAGAATCTGCATGAATGATTGGGTTGTTTTGACAGTAAGAGAACATATTCGCACTCAATGTGCTTCTCATATCCGTTGATGCAAAAACATCGGCATTAATAAACCTGCCGGTATCGGGGTCGTAGTAGCGTGTTTGCAGGTAGTACAGACTGGTTTCCGTATCGTAGTAGTAGCCACGGTAGCGGAACGGGTTGAGGGTGCCGACGGAGTTTACGGTGGTATCTTCAAGCTTTACGAGTTTGCCCCAGGCGTCGTAGGTGTAGGTGGCGGCGAGCTTGCCGGTTTGTCCGTCGGCGAGGGCTATTACATCACCTTGCAGATTATATGGGCAGCATATCAAAAATCCGGTTTGCTGCTAAGCACTTCAATTCAAAAACGAATGACTTTTTGAATTTTCATTTTTTCGCTTCTACTGTCACTGTACTTATATGCTCTCTCATTACAGTCTTTCAGTAAAACATCATTAACAAATGTTATGAAGTCATTTTCATCATAACGCAACGCCAAGTCGCCATTATGATCGCTTGTTATACAATTAGGCTGCTCAAAAGCCCATTCGAGAAAATCTTGTTGAAGTCGGTAAGCATCCGTGACTATTCCGTCCGGCACAAACACTGTACACGAATGAAAGTCGAACCTTAGCTGTATATTCATACGGCTTAAAACATGTAGTATACATGTCCTCCTTTTCGATTATATGTATGATAGTGATAATAGTAGCCTGGTGTATTTTTCTTTCCAGCATCTATTTCCGGCACTAGCTTTTTATTATTCTTTCCCGAGCTTCCTCCAGCCGCCAGTGCTACAGCCTTTGCTTCATATTTTGTAACTGCAAAAACACTCCTGCCGGCACTTACTTCCCTTACAGCCTGTGAATAAGTAAGTGGTCTTCCTATATCTACATAACCATTTCTAACTGTCGCTGTCCAATAGCGTGTTCGCGAATTTTTCTTTACAGTTGTTTTTATTCTTTCATCTGCTTTAGCAACAGTTTTTGTATGTTCTCTTTGGTATATTCGATAAAGAGTCACCGCCGCCCATGTAATTGCTCCAGCGGCTAACACACCCGCAATAATCCAACCAACAGGATTCCAGAAGTTTGCTGAATACAGCCATGCAACAAAATACGAAAGTGTAGATTTGCTTACCAAAATAGCTGTTGCCATATTTCCTGCTGAGTCAATCATATTAACGGGATTATTCTCGCAATATGCGAACAAATTACAGCCGAGGACGCCATCGTTCAGCTGTCCGTCAGCATTGATGAACCTGCCCGTTTCCGCGTCGTAGTAGCGGCTGTTTAGGTAATACAGTTCGCTCTCGGTGTCGTAGTAATAACCACGGTAGCGGAAGGGGTTATCTGTGCCGATGGTGGAGCCGGTGGCATTCTTTACGGTGCATTTGCCCCAGGCGTCGTAGGTGTAGGTGGCAGCGAGCTTGCCGGTTTGTCCGTCGGCAAGGGCTATTACATCACCTTGCAGGTTGTAGATGTAATAATAAAAATGATTGCTGCTGTCGGCCATGGCGACACGGTTGCCCTGCTGGTCATAGAAGAAGCTCAGGGTCGTGCCGTTGGTCGTTTGGGCGAGAATCTGCGTGCCGTTCAGCAGGTACTTGGTCGTGGTCGAGCCTACGGTTTTGCTCGTGCGGATGCCTTCAGAGTCGTAGGTAAAGCTCAGATTTGTTCCGTTCTTCCCTGCACTCTTGAGTTGGCGGCCTTCCCAGCCCATAGTCCAGCCACGGTAAAGCTCCGGATTGCCAATCTCGTCATACTCGATGGCTTCGCCCTTGTATGAGGTCAACTCATCTTTCCATGCGGAGTTACCGTAGATGTAATTGATGGTTTCGGTTGCCGTTTTTCCGTCAAGGCTGCCGGTCGTATACGCATATGTTTTCTTGGTGGTTATATTGCCGCCCGCATCGTATGCGTAGGTGTAGGTAGCCTTTAATGTTGCGGAGTCGTGACGGACAAGCTGGTTCTTGGCATCGTAGGTGTAGCTCTCCTGCACCGGCTTTGAGCTGCTGCTTATCCAGCTGCACTCAGTCAGTATATTGCCTACATTGTCGTAGGTATACCAACGGTCGTGTGTGGACAAACCGTTTGCTGCAAAGGTGTAGTTTATGCCACGGACCGTGCCGGTCGTGCGGTCACTTTTATCTCCGCTCCAATCGACATAGCTGTACTCTGCCTTAAGCTTGGAGTTGCTCGTGTTCCCGACAAGAGTATAGTCCTTTTCGTAGACCCTCGTCAGGCCGTCATAGAGGTTGGTAACAGCATACGCCGTACCGGTGCCGAACTTGACATCAAGCGGCAGGTTATCTTTGTCGG
>OQWE01000577.1_pt1 | contig 12663 bp, 10 predicted proteins | sample 1691591 | NCBI WGS metagenome assembly OQWE01 (sample SAMN03418265, study PRJEB22391) | human gut metagenome | biome: human-gut; feature: organic feature; material: feces | host: Homo sapiens | place: Tanzania | collected 2013-01
TAAACTTTATGCTTTCCGACACGGGCAGGCTTTCCACCACCGACCACCTCATGCCGTAGCTTTCGATATATTCCCTGAGGTCTCTGATTTTCTCTCTTGTCCACACCTCTCCGTTTGGCACGTCATGAAGTGCGGTGACAATTCCTTCCACTCCTATCTGCCTGAGCATGTCGAGTGTTATCTTGTCGTTCTTGCCGAACCATCTCCAAGTTCTTTCCATTTTTTGATTATGTTTTAAATTTGCTGAATACCTATTTTAATATTGGCAAAATAGCGTTTGTGTAAGCCATGCCTGACATGGCTGATTATGCATTGCAAAGATAGTGCTTTATTTTCCAACTCCGCCCCGCGAGCCGTTAATAATAGTAAAAATAATGTATAAACTTTGTTCTCTCGAAAAGAAAAGATACCTTTGCATTACAAAACAATAATTCATTTAACAATAAAAACATTTAAAGAGATGAAAAAGCTATTGTTCACAACGATAATGTTGTTTGCGCTTGTCGCCACCGCCTTTGCCCAGAGCGACGCCAGAATAAGTTTTGATGCCACCACCTTCAACTTCGGCACGTTTCCCGAGTCAAAGCTGCAGACCCACGTGTTCACGTTCAAGAACACGGGCACGGCTCCACTCATCGTGAACCAGGCCGTGGCAAGCTGCGGATGCACCGTCGCCACATACACCAAGAAGCCCGTAGCTCCGGGCGAGAAGGGCGAGGTGAAGGTGACCTACAACGGCAAGGGCAAGTTTGAGGGCCACTTCAAGAAGAGCATCACCGTGAGGACAAACGGCACTCCGGAGCTGGTGCGCCTCTACATCGAGGGCAACATGACCACCGACGGAGCGAAATAACCCCCACCGAAAGAGCAAACGCAAGCATACGATTACTTTTTTATGAATATCAGACACATCATTCTCCTTCTCTTCCTCGTCTCCGGTCTTGGAGCTTCTGCCCAACACCCCTTCAAGACGAGGAAGAGTAAGGCGAAAGACACCCTCATCGTGAAAAGCTACACCGACTCGCTGCTCTCAGCCAGGGAGAGGATATACTCCGCCCCCGACAGCTGCACAGAAGCCGACGGACGTCTCTTCCGCCTCTTCTCCCCAACCACATTCTATCATTCCGTGGCGGGCGACTATCTCGGCAGCACCCCCATAGACGACCGCGACATGGCGATCGACATGGCACTGATGAACGTCTACCTCAACAAGCCACGGCTGGTCGCAAAGAGTGAACGCTCACTCAGGCGCATGGGCGAGATACACGAGGAGATGAAGACTCCAATAAGAAAAAAGGAGATGCTCGTGAGCAGAGCCGACGACGACGTGATAGACAACGCCGGCTTAGACCTTCCGCTGGAGATAATCGTGAAGAAACCGAACTTCTGGAAGTATCAGGGCGAATACTACCTGCAGATGCTCCAGAACTACGTGTCGTCAAACTGGTATAAGGGCGGCGAGAGCAACTACTCCATGGTGGCAAGCGCAATAATGCAGGCCAACTACAACAACAAGCAGAAGGTGAAGTTTGACAACAAGCTGGAGATGAAACTGGGCTTCCAGACATCGCGCGGCGACACTCTCCACAGCTTCAAAACCTCGGAAGACCTCATCCGCTACACCGGACGACTCGGACTGCAGGCATCCAAGAAATGGTATTACTCACTGCAGCTCATCGCCTACACACAGTTCGCACGCGGATTCAAGAGCAACGACGCCACGGTATATTCCGACATCCTCTCGCCTCTCAACGTCAACGTGTCTGTCGGTATGGACTACAACGTGGTGTGGCTCAACAAACGCCTCACCGGAACCATACAGATGGCTCCGCTGGCATACAACTTCCGCTACGTGGGACGCAAGGCGCTCGCCACACGCTACGGACTGAAAGAGGGAGACCACACGCTCAACGACTTCGGTTCGGAATGCACGATAGACCTCACATGGGCTTTCGCGCCGAACATCAAGTGGAAGACCCGCCTCTACGGCTACACCACCTACAAGCGAGCCGAACTGGAATGGGAAAACACGCTGATGTTCCAGTTCAACAAATACATATCCTCAAACGTCTTCGTCTATCCCCGTTTTGACGACGGCGCCAAGCGCGATAAAGACCACGGATACTGGCAGCTGAAAGAATATGCATCAATAGGATTCACGTATTCGTTCTGACAAAACGGGCTTGTGAGAGAAGGGGGTACGCCCATCTAACAAGTTCCGGATACAACGGCACAGAAAGAGAAGACCCAATCGAGTAGGAGGTAAACACTTATCATAGGTGTTTATCTCCTACTCTCGTGTTTACCGGCCTTTCACACCACCGCACATGCGGTTCCGCATACGGCGGTTCCTATTTAGGGGTACAATTTTCAACCCGGAAGATTATCCGGAACACAGGGCTACGACAACTGGCTGAGACTCGCCTTCGCACTTTCAGACGGACTCGGAGAGGCCGGCAGACTGATTTTCGACCGACTCTCGCAAATGAACGCCGACTACGACTCACGGGAATGCAACCGACTCTACGACAACTGCATGAAAGGCCACAAGGGAGGAATCACTATCGCAACTTTCTTCCAGATGGCAAGAGATCTGGCAAATGTTGACCTCAAGGAGATGGCAAGGGAAAGAGGGAAAAGAGAGGAAAAGAGTCCCAAGTGTCCCAAGTGTCCCACTGTCCCACTGTCCCAAATAAACAATAATAAATGTAATAAAAAAGATAATATATTGATATATAATAACTTAGATAAAACATACAATTCCACTTGGGACAGTGGGACAGTGGGACACTTGGGACACTTTTGTAAAGACTTTTCCAACAGCTATAGATTCGCCTACAAGTTGGATATTGTAGCACTTCCCTCCCCTGCTCAAGAGAATCATACAGCTACACGACAACGCGGTGAGCCGCGACAAGATGCTGATTGGAACGCCGGACATCGTTTCGGGGCTCATCGACAATGCATGAAACCGACGGACGCGGGCAAACGCGTACTGAAAAGACAGAAACCAATGGTTTACGGACTGCAAAACACCCACATAGGCATGAAGACCCACAGGGTTATAATCGAGGAACAACGTAAAGTGACGGTGAAAAACAACTTGTTACTGATGACAAATACACCGCATTTTTTTGCCATTTCTCTTCATTGCATACAAATATTTTGTCAAAACCGACTTTTTCCATAACTTTGCACCTGTTTTCGCCCACCTGCAGCAATACACCGGAACGGCAACATCTCAGCATACTTGCCTTCTGGCAGACCGACAAGGCACGCGAGACACGAATCAAGGAGAATGATGTTATAGGCAATATATGTTAATTTTTATCAACGACAACATACGCAACGCACGGACAAATAAAACAAGGACACACGCCACAGGGCGCCCTGCCCTGTTACTTGCCCTGCTCATGATGGTCTGCGCCACAATGACGGCGGCAGCGCAGACCGTGACCGCCGACTCGCTTATCGCAAGGCAGATGAGGGAACAGGGAGTGGAATTCTCCAACGACAACTCCGTAACGCTGCTTATGAGCGGACAGGAGAAATTCGACGACATGTTCAAAGCCATCCGCCAGGCAAGAAGCAGCGTACACCTGGAATACTTCAACTTCCGCAACGACTCCATAGCCTCGCTGCTCTTCGACATCCTCGCAGAGAAAGCCAGCCAGGGAGTGGAAGTAAGGGCGCTGTTCGACGGATTCGGAAACGACTCCAACAACCAGCCGCTGAAGAAAAGACATCTCGAGAAACTGCGCCAGAGGGGAGTCGACATCCACGAATTCGACCCGCTCCGCTTTCCGTGGGTAAACCACGTGTTCCACAGAGACCACCGCAAGATCGTGGTAATCGACGGAAAAGTGGCATACACCGGAGGAATGAACGTGGCTGACTACTACATCAAGGGCACCGACGTGGTGGGGAAATGGCGAGACATGCACTGCCGTATAGAGGGCGAAGAAGTGAACACGCTGCAGAAGATTTTCGTGAGGATGTGGAAAAAAGTGACGGGAGAACAGATAGCCGGGGCGAAATACTACCGCGGCACCAGAAACGCCGACTACATCAGCGGACTGAAGCCCGACGCCACACCGACACGAGGCCGCAAGATGGTGGGGATAATAAACCGCGAACCAAGGACGACGAACAAGATAATACGACAGTTCTACACCGACGCCATAAATGATGCGCAAGACAGCATAAAGCTCGTGAACCCGTATCTCACGCTGAACCGCACGCTGAAAAAAGCCCTCAGACGGGCGGTGAAAAGAGGAGTGAAGGTGGAGATAATGGTTTCGTCGCACAGCGACATACCGCTCACGCCAGACTGCGTGTTCTACAACGTGCACAAACTTATGAAACACGGAGTGGACGTGTGGATATACGAAGACGGATTCCACCACACCAAGATAATAATGGTGGACGGGAAATTCTGCACCGTGGGCAGCGCCAACCTCAACGCCCGGAGCCTCAACTTCGACTACGAGGAAAACGCCGTGATATTAGACCCCCACACCACACGCCAGCTCAACGACATGTTCGAGGCAGACAAGCTCTCATCGTTCAAGCTCACGCCCGAAAGCTGGAACAGATGGAGAACGCCATGGAAGAAATTCGTAGGATGGGTGGCACACCTGCTCACGCCATTCCTATAGCAAACACCATCATCAAGGAAATATCCGTCAATCCGCAAATGAAAAAGAAATTCGAAATAAACGTGCCTGGAGGAGCAACCACAGTACTGCTCCACACCTGCTGCGCACCATGCTCAAGCGCCATCATTGAATGTCTGATAAAGAATGGCGTTACACCAGTGATATACTATTCAAACCCGAACATCTACCCGCTTGAAGAATATCTCATCAGAAAAAACGAATGCACCAGATACGCCGACTCGCTCGGACTTACAATCATCGACGACGACTACTGCCACGACGAATGGCTGGCACACGTGAAAGGACTGGAAAACGAACCTGAGAGAGGCAGGCGCTGCAGACGCTGCTTCGAGATGAGACTCAGACGCACAGCCCGCTACGCCCACGAAAACGGCATCTCTGTGGTGACCACCACACTCGCCTCGTCGAGATGGAAAAGCCTGGAACAGATAAACGCCGCCGGACAATGGGCTGTGGAACCATACGACGACGTGGCATGGTGGGAACAGAACTGGCGCAAAGGAGGACTGAGCGAAAGGCGGCTGGAGATAATAAAACAGTATGGCTTCTACAACCAGCGATACTGTGGATGCGAATTCAGCATGACACACGACAAGGACAAAGAACAAGCCCCACAACAACCATCGGGAAACTGACACACACCATATTGGCATATTTTTTGTACCTACCAAACAGTAAACGGACAGACAAAGGAATATCCATGCCTGGACGCAAACCAAATGAACAAAACATGACAAACAAGTTTTCAGACGAAGTACTCGAAGTGCTCACATTCAGCAAAGAAGAAGCCGCACGGCTGGCAAGTCCAAATGTCATGCCCGAACACCTGCTGCTCGCCATACTGCGCCACAAAAGCGGAGCAGCATGCAGCATGATGCAAAGCATGAACGTGGACCTGAAAGGCATGAAGCAGCAGCTGGAGCAGAACGTGGCGGCAGGAAACAGCGCCCAGACCACCAGCGACAGCATAGAGCTGAGCGAGCAGGCAAGCAACATACTGAAGCTTGCGATACTGCAGGCACGACTCATGGCAACGGAAACCGTGAGCGAGATGCACCTGCTGCTCGCCATACTGCACGACCCAAGAAACAACGGGGCAAAAAACATACTGGAAGAAAGAAAAATCACCTACGACCAAGTTATGGAATACTCAAAGAAACAGGCTGACAACATAACGAAAAACGGCATCGGAATGCAGGAGGAAGAAGAAGAAGACTTCATCGGCAGAACCGGAAGCCAGAACCGGAAACAGGGCGGAGGCTCAACAGCCACCGACACCAAGACCGGCGGTGACACGCCAATACTCGACAACTTCGGCACCGACCTCACACTGGCTGCTGAAGAAGGAAAACTCGACCCCATTGTGGGCAGAGAGAACGAGATAAACAGAGTGTGCGAAATACTTTGCCGCAGAAAGAAAAACAACCCGATACTCATCGGCGAACCAGGAGTGGGAAAAAGCGCCATAGTGGAAGGACTCGCCACGCTCATCGCCAAGAAACACACTTCGCCGGTGCTGTTCAACAAAAGAGTAATGACACTCGACCTGGGAGCACTCGTGGCAGGAACGAAATACCGAGGACAGTTTGAAGAAAGAGTGAAGGCACTGGTAAAGGAAATAGAAAACCACCCCAACATAATTGTGTTCATCGACGAAATCCACACACTCGTGGGGGCAGGGTCAGCACCAGGCACCATGGACGCTGCAAACATGCTCAAACCGGCATTGGCAAGAGGCACCATACAGTGCATCGGAGCCACCACACTCGACGAATACCGCAAGTCGATAGAAAAAGACGGAGCGCTGGAGAGGAGATTCCAGAAGGTGATAGTGGAACAGACCACACCTGAGGAAACCATCGACATCCTTACAAACATAAAGGAAAGATACGAACACTACCACGCCGTAAGATACTCCGACGAGGCTATAAAGGCATGCGTGACATACACCGACAGATACGTCACCGAAAGACAGTTCCCCGACAAGGCGATCGACGCACTCGACGAGGCAGGAGCCAAGGCACACCTGCAGAACGCACAAGTGCCGCCGGAAATCACAGAAACGGAAAAGGAAATAGCCGAGGTGGCGAGAAAGAAACAAAACGCCGTGAGAAACCAGAACTTCGAACTGGCGGCAAGCTTCCGCGACAAGCAGACGGAGCTGCAGCAGAAAATGAAGGAACTGGAACAGAAATACAAAGAAGGAAACTTCAACAACGTAGTCGACGTGACAGAAGACGACGTGGCGAGAGTGGTGTCGGTGATGGCAGGAATACCAGCCGAGAGAATCACCGAGACTGAGAGCGCACGCCTGCGCAATATGGGCGAAACGCTCAAAGGCGACGTGGTGGCACAAGACAGGGCGATAGAAAAGGTGGTGAAAGCCATCCAGCGCAACAGGATTGGACTGAGAGACCCCAACCACCCCATCGGAGCTTTCATGTTCCTCGGACCAACCGGAGTGGGAAAGACATATCTGGCTAAGAAACTTGCAGAAAACATCTTCGGCTCTGCCGACGCGCTGATACGCATCGACATGAGCGAATACAGCGAGAGCTTCAACACATCACGCCTCGTGGGAGCACCTCCAGGATACGTGGGCTACGACGAAGGAGGACAACTCACGGAGAGAGTGCGCCGACGCCCCTACTCCATCGTGCTGCTCGACGAAATCGAGAAAGCACACGGCAACGTGTTCAACATGCTGCTGCAGGTGCTGGATGAAGGAAGGCTTACCGACGGCAACGGAAGGCTTGTTGACTTCAGAAACACCATTATAATAATGACCAGCAATGCCGGAACACGACAGCTCAAAGAGTTCGGACACGGAGTGGGATTCAATGCAGGACGACTATCTGCCGACATGCAGGAGAAAGACAAAGAATACGCACGCAGCATCATACAGAAGAGCCTCAGCAAGCAGTTCAGTCCCGAATTCCTCAACAGACTCGACGAGATAATAACCTTCGACCAGCTCGATCTGGAAGCGATAAAGAAGATCATCGACATAGAACTCAGATCGCTCACCCGTCGACTCACGGCCATGGGCTACGAAATATCCATCACCGACAAGGCGAAAGAACTCGTGGCAGAAAAAGGCTACGACGTGCAGTTCGGAGCAAGACCGCTCAAGAGAGCAATACAGACATACATCGAAGACGGGATATGCCAGATGATACTCAACGAAGAGCTGAAACCAGGCACCACAATCGACATCGGAAAGGACACTGACAAAGAAGAACTCACGTTCCAGATAAATTCCGAAAAGAATTAGGATATTCCAAAAAAGATTGCTATCTTTGCAAAACGCAAGAAAAGAAAACAAAACATACTTTATATCACACACATTCTTATGTACAGAACAAACACGTGCGGAGAGCTGAGACTCTCCGATGCAGGAAAAAAGGTGACGCTCGCCGGATGGGTGCAGCGAAGCCGCAAGATGGGAGGAATGACATTCGTAGACCTGCGCGACAGATATGGCATCACACAGCTGGTCTTCAACGAAGAAGCTGACGCCGAGCTTTGCGCCCTCGCCAACAAACTCGGACGCGAGTACTGCATCCAGGTGGAAGGAACAGTGAACGAGCGACAGAGCAAAAACAACAAGATACCTACAGGCGACATCGAAATCATAGCCGACAAGCTCAACATCCTAAGCCAGAGCGCAACACCGCCGTTCACAATCGAGGACAATACCGACGGTGGAGACGACATCAGAATGAAATACCGCTATCTCGACCTCAGAAGACCATGCGTGCGCCACAACCTCGAACTGCGCCACCGCATGACCATACTCATAAGAAACTTCCTCGACAGCAAGGACTTCATCGAAGTGGAGACCCCTATACTCATCGGAAGCACACCTGAGGGAGCACGCGACTTCGTCGTGCCGTCGAGAATGAACCCGGGACAGTTCTATGCCCTGCCACAGAGCCCGCAGACACTGAAGCAGCTGCTCATGGTGAGCGGATTCGACAGATACTTCCAGATAGCGAAATGCTTCCGCGACGAAGATCTCAGAGCCGACAGACAGCCTGAATTCACACAGATTGACTGTGAGATGTCGTTCGTAGACCAAGACGATGTGATCGACCTCTTCGAGGATATGGCACGCCACCTCTTTAAAGAAGTGCGCGGAGTGGAACTGCCTGCAAAACTGCAGCAGATGACATGGCACGAAGCAATGAGACGCTTCGGAAGCGACAAGCCTGACCTCAGATTCGGAATGGAATTCGTGGAACTGATGGACGAACTGAAAGGCACAGGAGAGTTCACCGTGTTCAACGACGCTGAATACATCGGAGGAATATGCGCGCCAGGATGTGCAAGCTACACACGCAAACAGCTCGACCAGCTCGCCGACTTCGTGAAGAAACCACAAGTGGGAGCAAAGGGACTGGTATGGATAAAGGTGAACGAAGACGGAACGACAAAGAGCAGCATCGACAAGTTCTATACACCAGAAGTGTTCGCCAAAGTGGTGGAGAAAGCAGAAGCAAAACCAGGCGACCTCATACTCATCCTCAGCGGTGACAAGGCAAACAAGACGAGAACACAGCTGTGCAGCCTACGACTCGAAATGGCAGACAGACTCGGACTGAAAGACAAGAACAAGTTCGAATGCCTCTGGATCGTAGACTTCCCACTCTTCGAATGGAGCGACGAGGAACAGAGACTCATGGCTACACACCATCCGTTCACAATGCCAAACCCTGACGATATCCCACTGCTCGACGAGCATCCGGAGAGAGTGAGGGCAAAAGCATACGACTTCGTGTGCAACGGAATCGAAGTGGGAGGAGGAAGCCTCCGTATCCACGACGGACAGCTACAGGAGAAAATGTTCAAAATCTTGGGCTTCACACCCGAAAGGGCAATGGCACAGTTCGGATTCCTCATCAATGCATTCAAATACGGAGCACCACCTCACGCAGGACTCGCTTTCGGACTCGACCGATTCGTGTCTATCATGGCAGGACTCGACTCTATACGCGACTGCATAGCATTCCCGAAGAACAACAGCGGACGAGACGTAATGCTCGAAGCACCGTCGGAGCTGGATGACAAACAGTTGAAGGAATTGCAGATTTCTGTTGATGTAAATCAAGAAAACGCCGAATAGAGCCTACATAATGTAACTTTATCACCAAATAATGAAACAAAAGCAAAATAATGTAATAAAAAAACATTATATTTGCACCTGCAATTTATAAAGTAATGAGTCACAAAGACTTGTCACGGATTTAAATTTTATCATTATGACAGAAAGAAAAGTTACAGAGAAGAAGGTTGCTGCAAAGCCAACAGCTAAGAAAACAACAACAAGAAGAACAGCCACCAAGAAGGTTGCTTCAACATTCATGATCGACGCCATGAGCGTAGGTTTCAAGGCTGGTGACGTTTATCAGACGCTGAAAGACGCTGAGAACGCACTGAGCGTGGCAGAAATCGCAAAGGCAGCAAATATCACGACAGAAGAAACTCTGCTCGGAATGGGATGGCTGCTCAAAGAAGGCAAGATCAAAGGAGAGGACAACAAATTTCTCTTGGCATAAGAAACTGCTCCGAAAGGAGAAAACCGTCAAGGGCAAAAATAAGACGAACAGAAGGGCTGGCGATATTGTAACATATCTCCAGTCCTTTTTTTTACGATGATATGAGCTACGAACAGGAAATAAAAGAACTTCTATTCGAAGCAGGCAAAGAAGGACTGTCTGCTAAGAAAATCGCACGCCATATCTTCAACAAACACAACGGACTATTTGAAACTACTCCATACGACGAGGTGTATAAGGCTGTGCAATACTGCATAGCAAAAAACAACAAATCCGCAAATCCGTTCATAGAAAAGGCTGAACGCTGGGGCTACTACAAACTCACCGACAAATCAAGCCATGACACCCAGCTGCTGCTGCAATTCAAAGAAGGATACAACGAAGAACAAGAGGCAGAGAACGGGAAAGACGACCATGTATGCGAAGACCTCTCACTATCACTATTTTGAGTCAGAAACCTAAATTTCAAACAAATCAAACTATAAAAAAACTATAATACAACTATGAGAAGACAATATTTCCTAGGCATAGATCTTGGCAGCTCATCAGTAAAAGCATCGCTGGTAGACGCCGAAACAGGAAAATGCGCCGCCACGACTTTTTATCCGGAACATGAAGCACCCATCATCGCAGTGAAGAGCGGATGGGCAGAACAAGACACCGACATGTGGTGGGAAAACTGCAAACTATGCATCAAGAAAGTAAAGGAGATGGCAAATGCCAGCGCTGAAGACATAAAGGCTATCGGCATCTCGTATCAGATGCACGGACTGGTGTGTGTAGACAAAGACATGAAGGCGCTTCGACCGGCCATAATATGGTGTGACTCAAGGGCTGTGCCATACGGCGAAAGGGCTTTCAACGACCTCGGAGCCGACAGATGTCTGGGGCATCTGCTCAACTCTCCAGGCAATTTCACCGCAGCAAAACTGGCATGGGTGAAGGAGAACGAACCGGAACTATTCTCCAAAATATACAAATTCATGCTGCCTGGCGACTTCATAGCCATGAAACTGAGCGGAACGATAAACACCACGACAAGCGGACTGAGCGAAGGAATACTATGGGACTTCAAAGAAAGGAAAACCGCAGACTTCGTGCTCAACTACTACGGAATAGACCGCAAACTGGTGGCTGACATAGTGCCTACATTCAGCGTACAATGCGAAGTGTCGGCAGAAGCAGCAGCCGAAACAGGACTGCAAGAAGGCACGCCAATCAGCTACAGAGCTGGTGACCAGCCAAACAACGCACTGAGCCTCAACGTGTTCAATCCTGGAGAAATAGCCTCAACGGCAGGCACATCAGGAGTGGTGTATGGCGTGTTGGGAAAGGTGGCATACGACAAGAAGAGCCGTGTAAACACCTTCGCACACGTAAACTACACCGCTGAGACGGACCGTCTCGGCGTGTTGCTCTGTATCAACGGAACTGGAATTCTCAACGCTTGGATAAGGCGCAACATCGCACCGGAAGGAATTTCATACACCGAGATGAACGATATGGCTGCCAACGTAGCAATAGGGTCTGAAGGCGTATCGGTAATCCCCTTTGGCAACGGAGCGGAAAGAGTGCTCGAAAACAGAGAGACAGGATGTTCCGTCAATGGTCTGAACTTCAACAAGCACACCAAAGCCCACATCATCCGAGCGGCACAGGAGGGCATTGTTTTCAGTTTCTGCTATGGAATGGAAATAATGGAGAAGATGGGCATGGACATAAAGAAAATCCATGCCGGCAGGGCAAACATGTTCCTCAGCGATGTCTTCCGCAACACGCTGGCCGGAGTGAGCGGAGCGCAGATAGAGCTATACGAGACCGACGGCAGCGTGGGAGCAGCAAAGGGCGCAGGTATGGGTTGCGGATACTATAAGGACAACAATGAGGCTTTTACTTCGCTGGAAAAACTTGCTGTGATAAATCCCGACGAAAACCTCCGCTCGGAATATCTCGAAGCCTATGCTGAATGGAAAGAGAAATTGGAAAAGATGCTTTAACCCAAATCGGTCATTAGGGCTTGCTTGTATTTTGGATTTTTAGAAGAATTGATTTTGTTTGGCTTTTAATGAGTAATAGCAGGCTATTGCGAATTAAAAACAAGCAAAAGACGCCTTATAAGAGACAAAAGACTGCAAGCAGTTGTAAAATGTTACATTGAACGCCCTAATGACCGATTCGGGTTTAAGACAAGCCAACGTGTTTTTTAATATACAACAGAGTGTGTCAAGAGGAACTTCCCTTCCCATCTGACACACTCTGTTCGGATTTCAGAAAACGACATTCCGAAATTATTCTATGCCCATCAAGACTGCTAACACATCAGTATGCTGCACGGTATTTCCCTTCCTCCTTGTCTTCAAGCATACTTAGATATGAAACATAGCGGCTCTCGGCGATATAATGCTCTTCTACAGCCTTAACAGTGG
>OQWE01000578.1_pt1 | contig 12658 bp, 9 predicted proteins | sample 1691591 | NCBI WGS metagenome assembly OQWE01 (sample SAMN03418265, study PRJEB22391) | human gut metagenome | biome: human-gut; feature: organic feature; material: feces | host: Homo sapiens | place: Tanzania | collected 2013-01
CCTCTCGTTCTCCCCCGTAGGGGAGATGCAGGTTACTCCGGTCTGTCAAAGACAATCGATGCAGGTTACTACCTCTTGTAGCAAGCAACTGATAGTCAGCGCTCAAGGCTATCCGTCCCTCCCCTACGGACTGTCTTTGACAGAACCGGAGTAACCTGCATCTCCCCTACGGGGGAGAACGAGAGGCGTAGGGGAGATGCAGGTTACTCCGGTTCTGTCAAAGACAGTCGATGCAGGTTACTCCGGCTTATAGATAAGCTGTTCAAAGACCACAAAGACTTGCTAATTGGCTAACACGAAAAACGGAGTGTTCCCATAAGCGAATATGTGGAACACTCCGTTGCTTTTTTTATCTTTTCTCCGATTATCCCGGATCGGTCATTAGAGCAAGCTGCTATAAAAGCGCACTATACAACCTAATGACCGATGAGAGATTATTTCAGAGGTTCAATCTTTATTCCGAAGAGATTGCGGGAATCAGCCTTCGTCAGTTCGTGGGCACCGGCAGAGAGAGTCTCTGTATAGCAGCTCTCGGTTGCTGTCTTCTTCTCACCGTCGATCTTCAACGAGGCAGTCTCGGTGTCGGCGAAATAGAAAGTGGCCTTCATGCTCTCAGCAAGTGTGAAAGTGATTGATGTGGCTGATTCCATCTTCACACAGGTGTTGTAGGTAGTGCCGTCGATGGTGGCTGTACCCTTGGATGTGGAGTAGTTGCCAGTAACGGTGAAGAGTGAGCTTGATGGTGTCTTGCCCTCAAAGGTGCAGAGCACGGTACCTTCTACGGTAGTGCTGCCGCCACCGGGCTGGGAGCCGGAACCGCCTTCAGAACCGCCACCAGGCTGTGTGCCGCCTGTCTCTGAGGAGTTGCCTCCCTCGCCATATATCTTCACGAGTGTGGTCTTGTAGTTGTCGAGGGCTGAACCGAGAGCTGAGTCGTATTCGTATGACTGGTCTTTGCCTGTGAAATCCCATGAGAAGTCACCGTGGTTGATGCGTCCTGCACCATAGAAGCCTGTGACTACAGCAGGTACATCCTCTGCAGCATCAGCCTTGTATGAATACATCAGAGAGGCGTTGGTGTCGAAATTGTCGTATGAAGTGGCACCCTGGAGTGTCTTTACTGACGAAGACACCTGCTCGTCACGTGATGAAGCCTCGTAGGCGTCGAAGTTCACGTTGTCCTGCTGATAGGTGACGAATGAGAAGTTGGAGGTCTTCTCGGCGAATACGTTGCCGAAAGACTTTATGATTCCACCATCCTCACCGGAGAATGTGCCCTTAGGATCGTTCTTCACGTCGGAACCCTGCTTTGAGATGAGCATCGGCTTGTTGGTAGAACGGAAATAGTTGTTCTCGGCAAAGACGCTCGAACCGCTTGTTGCTCCGATACCGTATTTTGCCACTCCGTCGAAATAGTTGTTCCATACGTGTACGCTCATAGTGCGGACGCGAGGACAACGGGAGTCTGAATGGTCGAACCAGTTGTGCTGATATGTGATATAGTTAGGCTGGCTCTCGCTTGTCATACCGCAGAGAGAGCTCTTGCCGGTATCCCAGAAGCGGTTGTAGGAGATGGTGAGATACTGTGAATCGCCCTTCAGGTCTACTGTTCCGTCGCCCTTGGCATGGTCGCCGCCTCCGTTAGGACCATAGAAGAAGTCCATGTTGTGGATCCAGATCATGGAGTTCTTGGTGTCGAGAGAGATGCAGTCGTCCATGCAGCGCATGATGGCAAGATTGCGAAACTCCACACTTGAAGCGTTGCGGCAGAGGAATCCGAAGCTGTGTACTGTGGCATCGTCGCCAACGCCCTCGAATGTGAGGTTCATCTCGCTGTATGCTCCCTTGCCCTTGATCTGAAGACCCTCTTCAGAGCTTGACACCTTGTCGAGGTCTGACTTCTTAACCAGTCCGATGAAACGGAAAGCGATAGGAGTCTTGTCCTGGCCTTTCTGATAACCGTCAATGATTGCCTGGATACCAGTACAGGTGCCGGCTCCGGCTACGTCGGTAGAGATTGTCTTGGCTGTCTTGGCAGTAACGTAGAACACCTTGGCTCCGGCTTTCAGCGTGCCGTCGGTATTGTAGGCTCCAACGCCGTTAGCACCGCTCTTGAACTGAGCGAAGCCTTCACGGCTGTAGTTCTTCACTTTCAGGTTTGTGACGTAGCTTGCTGAATTGGCTATCTCGTTTCCGTTGGCGTCAACGGCAACTACCTTCAGCGAATATGTTCCGGCAGCAAGACCGAGCACGTCGGCACGTACATACGACGGATAGAGACGTACGAGCTGCTTGTCGATGAGCTTGTCGTTGCAATACACGTTGTAGGATTCTGCTCCGGAGAATGGTGCCCATTTGGCATAGGCACTCTCAAGCCAGCCCTTAGACTCCGTGATGTTGATGGCTCCGTCGGGATTGTTGATGTCGCCGCTCTCACCTCCCTCTTTTGCCTTGGCAAAGGCGATACGGCTGACATTGCCCGAATACACGTCGGATGCTGATCCGCTGAGAGGGTTGATGGTGATGTTGCCGCCATTGATGTCTACGGATGATATGGACTCGGTGTTGTAATACTTCACGTCGTTTGAAGTGAGCGTGAGGCGCATCTGGTTCTTGTTCACGTTGAGCGGCACGTTGTTGCCTGTGGATGGAGTGACAGAGCCGCCTTCAGAGGAAGCGTCGCTCACCTCAAGTGAATATACATACATTCCGGCTGTTGTGGTGAGCACCACGTCGCCATCGGCTGTAACCTTGCCTACATTGGTCTGCTTCTCTGCTGAAGTGGCGTTGAAGGAACCTGACACGGGAGTGAGGTTGGATACATTGAAGCCGCGCTCCACACCGGTCTTGCCTGTCATGGCGCTGAGCGTAACTGTCTGGCCTGCCTTCAGTCCCGGTATGGTGAGGCTAACGGATGTGCCGTTGAGCTCCAGACGGCTGCTGCCGTAGTTGAGACGGATCTTGGCTTTGCCCTCTGCTTTCTCTGAAGCAGCACCGGCTGTGAAGCGGAGTCCCTTGGCATACGAGAGTTCTGTGCCTCCAGCCATTAGGGCTGAATTGGAGAGCTCGGCAAGATAGCAATATCTGTCTGTGCCCAGGAGCCAGTTGGCATCGGCAGAACAGAGGTCTTTGTCTGCCTGGGTCATTGTGGTGAAGTCCCACCTTGTCTGTGCTGAAGCGCTGACAAACAGCATGCACAGGAATGCTGTGAGTATTGATTGTAACTTTTTCATTTCTGAGTGATGGTTTTAGCGTTTTACAAATTTCACGATCTGCGTGCCAGCCTTCAGGATGTAGACTCCCGAACGGAAATCCCCGACATTGACCTGTGTGGTCTCCTCGCCTGCTCTGAGAGAAGCCATCTTCTTACCGGAGATGTCGAAGACAGCAACCGGAGTGCCTGCAGCAAGACCGGAGATGTCGAGACGACCGTCAACAAGACCGTTGAGCTTGAAAGTGTTGATACTGTTGATTGATGAAACGTCGCTGAAATCCAACACGACATCGTCTAATGCGTATGACTCCTCAGAGCCTTCGAAATGCAACACTACGTTGTCGCCACTGAACGTGAGCTGAGTGACGGTTTTCTCAACCGTCTGACCGTTGATGGTCAGGGTTTGCACAACATGAGCATTTGCCGAAAGGCACAATGACATCAATGCCAGTGAAACCGCAATGATTCTTTTTTTCATTTTTTAATTTAAAGATTAGTTCGGTAGATTAATTCTATATAATTATCGTATTTTCATAAAGAAGTCCGACAGACATCGAGGACGCTTGTGTTCCTCGTGGAGTGTTTCTGATTTGCATCGGCAAAAATAAGAAAAAAACCGGCAAAGAGATTATGCTCCAGCCGGCTTTCTATCGTAAACGTTTACACAAGTATAAAAACTACACTATCGGGAGGTCATGAAACCCTCAAGGTTGGCATACTTCCGCTTCATCATGCGCACGTATATATTGTTTATCCAGTATTTATGGGTGAAGATGAATACCAGACCTACAGCCATCAGGATTATATAAGTCATCGTGTCGCTGAAAAACATCTTGAGCATAGGGAGGATGAATGAGGGGGCGAAAAGGGCTACAACCTCATAGATGACCTGGATATAGTTGGTTTCAAGACCGCTCTTCTTCGTAAGCTTGGTGTTGAGAGGAAGCGTCTGCTTGTTGGTAACGGCAAGCTGCATCAACAGACAGAACAACGGTCCGGCTGTGAATATCATCAGCGAGACGAGCATCAGAAGACTGTATTTGCCCGTGAACACCGTGGGGAGCATGAGCAGGAGGGGAAGAAGGAGAACGACGGAATAGAAGTAATATTTCGCTTCCAACAGACTGCGGATATTCTCTTTCCTCACCATAAGGCATTCGATGAAATTGCCTTCGTAGCTCATTATGCGAACGTGGTTGATACCGACGAGGATGAAAGGATAGACGCTCCAGAACTGGGTGGAGAAGTCATCGTCGTAGATATCGGTGAAGGAGTTTAGAAGACTCAATATCACCACGAAAACGATTTGCAGAAGGAATGTCTTGCGCATGTTCTTGTTGCGGAGCACCATCTTGAGCTCGAGCTTCAGATATTCGCCGGTCTGATTGAAACGGTCGAAGAAAGCGAATGAGGAGATGGAGCGCAGATTGAGTTCTTTTTCAGCCTGTGTCTCGGATTTTATGCAACGGTATTGTACCGTTCTATTGACCATAAACAGGACAAGCAGAAGACCAAAGAGAAGAAGGAAAAGAAGAGGGTTGCAATCAGTCACAAGGGTTCCGATGCCTGAATATACGGATAACAGCTTGGTGATGCCACCTACAGGCCATGGAATGAAAAGCAGGGCATAGACAAGAAGTGGCAGCAGGATGAGCCAGGCACGCTCGATGACAAGAGTGCGGCAGAGCATATAGAACAGGCTGTTGCACACGATGAACAGATGGAAGCCCAACACAAGGAACAATGTGGGGAAAAGTCCATAACCGAACAATACGCTCATCAGAGAGAACGGCAGAGTGACTGACAGCCACAGAAGATTGCCGTAAGAAAAGACGCTCGACAGGAGGAAACAGTCTACGCAGTCGTAACGCCGCAAAGGCAGCAGCAAATAGGGCTTCACCATCTGAGACGGAGTGTGCTGCATGAAAAAGCGAGCCAGAAAGTCTACTGCAAGCAAAAACGGCAGGATGGAGAAGAAGAACTGAGGAGCCGTAAAGGTGGTGGAGTCGTTGGCAATAAGCGACAACAAAACGGCAATGAACATCATATACAAGACGAGCATCGCCCCGCCAAGAATCATGAAGAACTTGGCTATGCTATTGGTCTCGAAAGCCACATTGCGACGTTCTGAGAGTTTGACATGACGACGCAGAGTACGGTAAACCTGGAATTTGTTCATCTTCTTACTGAATTGTTTTTTTTGTTTTTGTAATGAGTAATCTCCCGTTCGCTTATCCCCGATCTGTCATCAGGATCTGCTTGCTTTCTGATTTTATAGAAGAGCAGTTCTATAAGGCACATTAAACGGCAAAATTACCATTGGGGTTAAACCGCATAATGACCGTTGGGAGATTATCTCAGGTCTATTACTTCAGCATTGGGATAGTCCTTGCTGTTGAACCTGAAATGGGAATCTGACAGATTGACCTTACGGAAATTGGATACGCGGATAGTGGTCCATCCGCTTGACTGACGCATCTTGACTGTCTGAAGCTGATAGTTCTTGTTCACGGTGACATACATCTCCTTTATCGTGCGGCCCTTGTTCACGGCATCCATGTGTACCTGCCATCCATTGCCCTGCTTCTTCACGGAGAGGTTGTAACCGTTCTTGTAGATATACAGGAACTTGTATGGATTCATAGACTGCTGCTGAGCCTCGGTAGGAGTACTGATGTTCACCTCCTGAGTCTTTTTCATATATGTCCATTGAGTACGACCGTCATACCATACGACGGATGCCGGTGTGTAGGCATAGAACTTGTTGCCCTTGACGGCTACCGTGCCACTCACATTGCCCAACTTGCCGGAGGCGCTGAAGTTGGCTTTGGCTCCAGACTTGCTGTAGAGCGTCTGTGCTGTCTTGTCGAGTATCTTACGGGCTTCCTTGGCGTTCTGGCCATAAGAAAGGCAGAAGACCATGACAAGAGAGAATATTAACAATAAACGTTTCATGAATCGTTGAATTTAATTTATCTGTTATTATATGTCCTATCCGTCATATATGTCCTATTCGTCATATATGTCCTATTTTGATAATCAGCTTCTGAGAGAAACGAGCAGGTTCTCCAGACTGTTTTCATCGGCAAGAAGCACCTCACGAGGCTTGCTGCCCTGTGCTGCCCCTACGATGCCTGCCTTCTCGAGCTGGTCCATCAAGCGTCCGGCACGGTTGTATCCGATAGAGAAGCGGCGTTGTATCATAGACGTGGAACCCTGTTGGGTAATCACTATAGCGTGGGCTGCCTCCTCGAATAACGGGTCGAGAGCATGACCGTCTAATCCGCCACCAGATACTTCTGCACCCTCTTCGGATGCCGGCTCCGGAAGTTCGAGAGGTTCTACAGGACCTGGTTGTGAACTGATATACTGGTTTATCTTCTCCACCTCGGGAGTATCCACGAAGGCACATTGCACACGCACAGGCTCGTTGCCGCTGAGGAAGAGCATGTCTCCCCTACCGATAAGCTGGTTGGCGCCAGGACGGTCGAGGATGGTACGCGAGTCTATCATCTGGCTCACCTTGAAAGCCATACGTCCAGGGAAGTTCGCCTTGATGTTACCGGTGATGATCGAAGTGGTAGGACGCTGGGTTGCGATTACCATGTGGATACCTACGGCTCGAGCGAGCTGGGCGATACGTGCTATAGGAAGCTCCACCTCTCGGCCTACCTGCATGATGAGGTCGCCGAACTCATCGATTACTACAACGATATATGGCATGAACTCGTGTCCGTCGGTAAGGCGGAGCTGATGGTTCAGGTATTTGCGGTTATACTCCTTGATGTTGCGTGCTCCAGCCATCTTCAAAAGATCGTAGCGGGTGTCCATTAGCTTGCAGAGACTGTTGAGCGTACGCACCACCTTCTTCACGTCGGTAATGATAGGTTCGTCATCACCAGGCACCATAGCCATGAAATGGTTGGCGATGGAAGAATACACACTGAACTCAACCTTCTTGGGGTCGATGAGCACAAGCTTCAGTTCATTAGGGTGTTTCTTATATAATAATGATGTGATGATGGCATTGAGGCCGACAGACTTACCCTGACCCGTTGCACCGGCCACGAGCAGATGCGGTATCTTGGCGAGGTCTACCATGAACACTTCATTGGTGATGGTCTTGCCCAGGGCGATAGGAAGTTCAAAACTGGTCTTCTGGAATTTCTCCGAATTCAAGATGCTCTCCATCGACACGATGTTCATCTTTGCATTCGGCACCTCTATACCGATGGTTCCCTTGCCTGGAATAGGAGCTATGATACGCACACCGATAGCCTTGAGGCTCAAGGCGATGTCGTCTTCAAGGTTTCTGATTCTGGAAATCTTCACTCCCTCGGCAGGCGTTATCTCATAGAGGGTGATTGTAGGGCCTACAGTTGCAGAGATTGTCTTTATCTGCACACCGAAACTGCTGAGCACCTCTACGATACGGTTCTTGTTTGCCGTCTGCTCCTTCATGTCGATATATGGCTGGTCGTCATCATCGTATTTCTTGAGCAGGTCGAGAGTAGGGTATTTATAGTTGAGCCAAGGTTCCTTCGGGTTGATTGGCGTGTCGAGAGGATTCCCGGCAGGAGCCACAGTCCTTGATGTTGACGACTTGGAATCTCCCTCTGCCGGACGTATCGTGAAGCTCGGATCTGAAGTTTCTTTCGATTTCGGCATAGGTGTGGCCGGATTATTCAGAGGCGTTGTCTCTGTCTCCTCAGCATCATCATTAGGCACGATGTTGACAACCGGCGAACCAGAGTCGCTGAAGTCCACCGTCTGCTTCAGAGTCTCCCTGTATTTGCCAGTTTCAGCAGACCCTGAGCCGGCAGCCGCAGAGACAGCAGAGGATTGTGCAGAGTCATTCATATCAGAAGCGGCGTTACCTCCGCCCTCGCCCTTGGCGTTGGTGACATAGAAGCCGACGCGGTTCTGAATCATGCTTACGGGGTTTAATATTTTCCTTACCACCATCACCGTTTCCGAACTGAGATATGTGAGGAAAAGGATAGCCACCAAGACGAGGATTCCGATAAGTCCCGGCAGTCCGACAACATTCTCAAGCCACTGGCAACAGTACTCTCCATGTCCGCCTCCTGGATTATACACCTCGCCACCGATAAGAGGCGTGAGGAACTTGGTGGCAAATATTGATGTCCAGAGCATTATGACGCTGAAGCACAAGAATGTCTTTATCAGATTGGGATTGTATGCCTTGACGAGTTTCAGACCCACAATACACAGGAATACGGGTATCATGAAGGCAGAATAGCCGAAGCATTGGCAAATGAAGAAATCCGACAACAAAGCGCCCAATGGACCACAGGCATTCTGGAAGGCGCTGTTCTTGCTGAACCAGTCGCCGGGACGCATATCCATGACAAGGCTCTGGTCGATGGACGCTGTGGCGAAATAGGATATGAATGCCACGACAAGCCATACGGAACAGACAAACAGAATGATACCGAATATGAAATTGAAGATATCATTTTGTAGCATCTGTACTCCCATGACTTCTGCAAAACTTTGTTTTTGTGCTTTCTTTTTCTTTGCCATTATTACGCTTGATTGATTGTTTTAATGAGTGCGCGAAACCATTTCACGCTTATGTTCATGCAAAAGTAACCGAAAATTGCAAGAAATACGCAAAAACTCATATTTTTTTTCTAATTTTGCAAGTCCATTGATATTTGAGAATGAAAAAAGTAATATATAACAAAATCGACAAACACGCGGTGACAGAAATGCCAAGGGCTGTTTTTGAGGGACGCATCTTCGTCATAACAACCGAAAGAGATGCCGACAGAGCAGTGGAATACCTTCTCACACAGCCTATTCTCGGCATTGACACCGAAACGAGACCTGCTTTCAGAAAGGGGAAGCAATACAAGGTTGCCCTGCTGCAGGTGGCTACATACGACACTTGCTTTCTGTTCAGGCTGAACAACACAGGCATGACAAAGTCTATAATAAGACTGCTTGAGGACGAGAGCATTCCGAAAATCGGACTCTCGCTACACGACGACATAATATCGCTGCACAAAAGGGCTGAATTCAAGCCGGGCAACTTCATCGACCTGCAGAAGCATGTGGGAGAAATCGGAGTGGAGGACCTGAGTCTGCAGAAACTTTACGCCAACTTCTTCGGACTGAAAATCAGCAAGGCGCAACGGCTCACTAACTGGGAGGCGGACATCCTGACGGACAAGCAGAAGGTGTATGCCGCAACAGACGCCTGGGCATGCATAAAGCTTTACGACGAGCTGATGAGGCTGGAAAGAAACAAGGACTTCGAACTGAGAATCGTGAAGCCGGCAGAAGAGACAGTAGAAGCAATGGCAAAAAAGCAAGCATAAAGCATATCACCTACGGCTTAATGACCGCTTCTGAAACCAACGGTATGATGACCATTCGCAGGATTAACGGTATGATGACTGTTAGTGGGATTAGCGGACTGATGACCGTTTGTGGGATTAATATAAAAAAAATAAAACATAGAATTCGATTATAGTATGACTCAATACAAGTCTGTTTATTTGAAAAGAGGGAAAGAAGAAAGCTTGAAACGCTTCCACCCTTGGGTTTTCTCTGGTGCCATAGCAAAGATGGACGAAAGTATAGAAGACGGCGACACGGTGAACGTGTACACGTCGGAAGATAAATTCATAGCCGTAGGCCACTACCAGATAGGAAGTATTGCCGTGAGAGTGCTCTCTTTTGAGGAGCGCTCCATCGACAAGGGCTTCTGGGAAGAGCGCCTCTCTGAGGCTCTGAAGATGAGACTGGCAATCGGAATTGCCGACAACTATGAGAACAACACCTACAGACTTGTTCATGGCGAGGGAGACAGTCTGCCAGGACTGGTGATAGACTGCTACGGAAAGACTGCCGTGATGCAGGCCCACAGCGTTGGCATGCACATCAACAGGACGGACATTGCCGAAGCATTGGTGAAGGTGATGGACGGAAGGATAGAGAACGTGTTCTACAAGAGCGAGACTACCCTACCCTACAAGGCTGACCTCGGACAGGAGAACGGCTTCATCATCGGAGGCTGTACCGACAACACGGCTGTGGAAAACGGACTGAAATTCCATGTTGACTGGCTGAAAGGACAGAAGACAGGCTTCTTCGTTGACCAGAGAGAGAACCGCAGTCTACTTGAGAAATACGCAAAGGGAAAGAACGTGCTCAACATGTTCTGCTACACAGGAGGCTTCTCTTTCTATGCTATGAGAGGAGGCGCAAACCTCGTACACTCCGTTGACAGCAGCGCCAAGGCAATAGACTTGACCAATGCCAACGTGGAACTCAACTTCCCTGGCGACGAGAGGCATCAGGCTTATTGTGAGGACGCATTCAAATTCCTTGACAACGCAGAGGATTTCTACGACCTCATAGTGCTCGACCCACCGGCTTTTGCCAAACACAGAGCCGCCCTACACAATGCCCTGAAAGGCTACACACGACTGAACGTAAAGGCTTTTGAGCGCATCAAGCATGGCGGAATACTGTTCACCTTCAGCTGCTCACAGGTAGTGACCAAAGACAACTTCAGAAATGCCGTGTTCACAGCAGCTGCCATATCAGGACGAAACGTGAGAATACTGCATCAGCTGCACCAGCCGGCTGACCATCCTATCAACATTTACCACCCGGAGGGAGAATACCTCAAGGGTCTCGTGTTGTATGTGGAATAATTAGTTGCATGGTGAACAATATGTTGCATGTGGATTAATTGCTGTATGTGATTAATTGCAGCATGTGGAACAACATATAGAAAAGACAACCGTATCTTGAAAAGTTTTCTAAATAGCGTCAGCAGATTCATAAAGGAAGAAAAGCTGATGGAGGCAGACAGACTATACCTTGTCGCGCTGTCGGGAGGAGCCGACAGCGTGGCTCTGTTGCTCTGTCTGAAAGATCTGGGATACAGAGTGGAGGCAGTACATTGCAACTTCAGGCTCAGAGGAAAAGAGTCTGACCGGGACGAAGATTTCTGCAAGAGGCTATGCGAGAAAGAGAATGTCCTGCTCCACATCACCCATTACGACACCCGGTCGTATGCCTCGCTCCACGGGATAAGCATAGAGATGGCGGCAAGGAATCTGCGCTACAGCTATTTCAGGCAGCTCAGAGAGGACGTGGGGGCGGCAGGCATCTGCGTAGGCCACCATATGGAGGACAGCGTGGAAACGATGTTGCTCAACATAATAAGAGGTACGGGAATAAAGGGCGTGACGGGAATAGCAGCCAAAAACGGAAATGTGATAAGACCAATGCTCTGTGTCTCGCGCAACGAGATAGAAGAATATCTGAAGGAAAGGGAGCAGGCTTACATCACGGACAGTTCAAACCTCGTGAACGACGTGAAGAGAAACAAGCTCAGACTCGACGTCATGCCTCTGATAAGGGGAATAAACCCTTCGGCAGACAAGAAGATGTTTGAGACTACAAGAAGGGTGACAGAAGCCAACAGGGTGTTTGAACACGCAATAGAAAAGGCAGCGGAGGACTCTACAGCTGCAAAGGACAACTATCTGTTCATCAATATCGAGAGGCTCAAGCGCCAGGTGTCTCCCGAATACACACTCTACCACATCCTTTCAAGACACTCGTTCTCGTCGGCTACCATAGACGACATATTCTCAAATCTGGACAATCTGAAGAACGGAAGCATCTTCTCTTCCGACACCCACAGACTCGTGGCAGACCGCGGTTTTCTCGTGATAGAACGGAATGAAGACAAGGACAGCAGAAATGAGAAGCCTTTCATGTTGCCCGAAAGCGGCACATACATTATCAACGAGACTACGAAAGTAAGAATCAAGGAGGAAACCACAGAAGAGGGATTCACGCCAAGCCGAAGCCAGTTTACCATAAGCGCAGATGCTTCGAAAGTGAAATTCCCTCTCAGAATACGCCGTTGGACCCAGGGCGACTGGTTCATCCCCTTCGGAATGACAGGAAAGAAGCTTGTCAGCGACTATCTGACAGACAGGAAAATGGCATTCTTCGACAAAGAGAAACAGCTTGTCATGACAGATGCCGAAAACAACATCCTATGGCTTATAGGCCAACGCCTGGACAACAGGTTGAGGATTTCTGAAAACACGAAGAAGATATTGACAATCGAATTTATCAGCAATTGAAGTATAGGCAATTGTATAGCTTGGACAATTGTGTAGCCAATTTAAGTTCATATAAACACAACTTCAAAACAACAAGTTATGAACAGGCGTTTCACCGGTTTACAATGCAGAAACGCCCTATATCCAAGCAACAAACTTGTGGTTATTGACGAGCAGACAAGCAGCCCACACCTGACGCCTAATAACGCTTGAAATCCATTATTTTAGGACAGAAACTTTTAAAGGGACATTTCCCGCAATGCGGTTTTCTGCTTGTGCAGACATACCTGCCACGACGCTCGATGATCTTACGAGTCTGCCG
>OQWE01000585.1_pt1 | contig 12616 bp, 7 predicted proteins | sample 1691591 | NCBI WGS metagenome assembly OQWE01 (sample SAMN03418265, study PRJEB22391) | human gut metagenome | biome: human-gut; feature: organic feature; material: feces | host: Homo sapiens | place: Tanzania | collected 2013-01
AAAAAGGGTTCTTGTACCCCAAAACAGATCAAATTGGCGGGAAAGGGCCTTGATTTCTGCGGGGATCGCTGTGCTGGTCTGCCGAAATTCCAACACATCCCCGATGGAATAGGCATAGGCAGAGGGCAGATATTCTACATTTTGAGCATCCTCTATTTTAATAAGACTTCCGTTTTTACAGGAGGAGATTAAAATGGGGGAGTGAGTTGCAATGATAAACTGAAGCTCCGGAAAAACGGACTGTAACACAGCCAGTGCGTTCCACTGCCAACGGGGATGCAGGTGCATGTCTAATTCATCGATCAAGACGATGCCGCGGGTCTCTGCTAAACTTTTGTATTCAGGATTCAAAAGGGTTGCGCGATAGGCTAAGTTCATAATGATCCACAAGAGGGACTGGTAACCCGCACTTAGATAGGTGATGGGCAGACTGGTTCCATTTTCAGCGTAAACGACGTCATCAAACACGCGAGAGTAAAATATTTGTGGAGCTTGCTCCAATCCATTCATTTTTTGCATAACAGACGAGACGGTTTCCTTAAACAGCTCATATTCGTGGATCGGCTTGAACCAATCTCACAGCTCTGAATATCAAGATTTTGCGAATTCTCAAAAAAAGCGGCTAGTAGATGCGAGATTCTCAATGTTTTTTATTATTTTTGCAGCGGAATCTAAAAACATAGGAAATATGAGACATCTTTTCGTTATAATCATCACACTGCTGATGACACAGCCGATATATGTAAATGCAGACAACAACCAGCTCTATGAGCAGCTGGATGCTGCCCTGGCACAACGTGCCCATTATGTAGAGTTAAAAGAGAAAAGCTTAAATGACATCAAACAAGGTGCCAAATATGTAACCAGCGATGAAGACAAGCTCAAGCTATACGAACAACTCGCCAATGACTACAAAGCCTACGAGTACGACTCGGCGATGACCTACGTAAACAAGGGCCTTAACCTTGCCCAAAAGAGCAACAATATCTTATTTAACAAAAGATTCCAGCTTAGCCGAACCAGGTTATTGATCACACGTGGATTCTATGCAGAAGCAAAGGAAATTCTTCAAAAGATAGAACCCCAAGGAGATTCGCGTGACTACCAGTTCCTATATTATTATACACTTTACGGACTATACAACAACTGGGCAACCTATTGTGAAAACAATGAATTCAGCAAGAATTACAACCAGCAGAAAGTGAATTACCTGAAGAAAGCAATAGAACTGTCGCCAAAGAAAGATGCATTCTATTACTATCTGTTGGGAGAGTTATACTATTACAGCAATCATCCCAACAATAGCAAGACCATCCAATACTACAAAAAGGCACTAAGCATGGAAAAGACCAACAGCCGTCTGCATGCCATGACCGCCTTTGCGCTTTCTGAGGTCTATCAGAAAGCCAACAACCTGGAACTAACGGAGCATTACCTCCTGGTTGCAGCCATCTCAGACATCACTTCTGCCACAAAAGAAAACGTAGCCCTGCAAGACATCGCACTCTTCATCTACAAACATAAGACCAGAAGTCTGAACAAAGCCCAGGAATACATCAACCTATCCCTGGAAGATGCTTATGCCTACAAAAGCCGGTTGCGCCGCATAGAGATTTCATCCAAATTACAATTGATTACCAATGCCTATACAGATGACATCAAAACAACTAACAGATTGCTCAACATCGCCCTATTGGTCATTATCCTGCTCCTACTTGGAGTAGGTATTAGCAGTCTGTTCATCCGCAAGAAGAACAGGCTGCTGAAACAAAAGAAAGATGAAATCTCGGCAACGTCTGACAAAATGGAAAAGCTCAACGGTCAGCTACATCTCATCAACGACGAACTGAAGGATACCAACCAGAAGCGCGAGAGATTGGTAAAGGTATATATTGACCTGTGCTATAAGAACATAGAGAGAAACCAAAAGCTAAGAACATTGGCTGTAAGAAAGATAAAAGCCAACCAAAGCAAGGAACTGCTGAGTCTTCTCTCTTCCTCATCAAGTACAGAAAAGGAAAACAAGGAGTTTTTGACGGAATTCGACAAAGCATTCCTATCTCTGTACCCAACTTTTGTAAACGAGCTGAACCAGCAACTCACCGAATCGGCACACATCCAACTGAAAGAGAATGGGGAAATGCCACCCATCCTTCGTGTGTGCGCCTTGTTGCGATTAGGCATTACTGAAAGTTCCAAGATTGCCGGCATCTTGTCTTATTCACCACAAACTGTATATAACTATCGTTCCATACTCAAGAACAATGCCATAGACAAGGAGCACTTCGAGGAGAACGTGCTCAAGCTCTGTATGATAATCGCATAAGAACCACTCAAGAATATCAAATCTAGAAAGGGGGCTGATTACAGAACAGGAAGAAGAGAAACTACGCAACGAACTAAATTACAAGGGAGTGGGTCATCTTCACAGACGGCTCACTCCCCATTAGTTTGTATTATGAATAAACTAATAAATATAAACCTATAAAATATAAACCTAATATCTAACTTATGATTTTACAAGGCAAAGATAGGGAAAAATGCCATACCAAACAACACCTAAGACTTTTTAGTGGATTAAGAAACAAACTGATAGATATAAGAACCTCACAATCAAGATATTCCATTTACCCAACGACCTTAACAAAGTGGACTCCGATGAATGTAAAAGCCCCACTTATCCATAACATATCTATCTTTTTATCACCTGATGATCCATCCACTTATTTACAATCGACTTCACAACATAATCAGCTAGAGTCCAACAGTTTACAAAACACCAAACAGCATACCATCCACCATTTTACTGGATATCATATCCACTTCAGATAATAATTACTATCTTTGCATCAGAAATGTTATAGTTATACCCCAGAAACAATCAGATATAATTTTTATCCAAAATATCAATAACAACATGAAAAGAACAAATTATCTTATTGCAGCACTGTCACTACTGCTATGTATGGGCAGCCAACATTCTTTTGCAGCAACAGGCGGCAAAAAGAAAGTGAAGAAAGAAATGAAGACGCTCACACCTACAGGAAGCCAGTATGTCATCGTAAAGGGCAAAAATCTGATAAAGCCCGATGGCAGCCAACTCTACATCGTAGGTACCAACCTAGGCAACTGGCTCAACCCGGAAGGCTATATGTTCAACTTCCGTAAGACCAATTGCGAATGGATGATCAATCTGATGGTATGCGAATTGGCAGGTCCAGATTTCGCACGAGAGTTCTGGCAGGCATTCAAGGACAACTACATCACCGAGGCAGACATCGCTTACATCGCCCAGACAGGTGCCAATACCATCCGCCTGCCTTTCAACTACAAACTCTTCACACACGAAGATTATATGGGCAAGAACGATGAAACGGAGGGATTCCGAATGATGGACAAGACCATAGAATGGTGCCGCAAATATGGCTTGCATCTGATTCTGGACATGCACGACTGCCCTGGCGGACAAACTGGCGACAATATCGATAACGGACACGGTTATCCCTGGCTTTTTGAGAGTGAAGCAAGCCAGCAGCTTTTCTGCGACATCTGGCGCAGCATAGCCGAAAGATATAAAAACGAACCGGTGATACTGGGTTATGAACTGATGAATGAACCTATTGCTACCATGTTTACCAAGGAAGTGCAAGCCAAGCTGAATGCCAAGCTAGAAGACGTGTACAAGCGTGCTACAAAGGCTATCAGAGAGGTAGACCAGAATCATATCATCCTCTTAGGCGGATCGCAATGGAACAGCAATTTCGAGCCTTTCAGAGATTGGAAGTTTGATGATAAAATCATGTATACCTGCCACCGATATGGTGGTGCTCCTACGAAGGAAGCCATCCAGAGTTTCATCGATTTCCGCGACAAGACCCAGTTGCCGATGTATATGGGCGAGATAGGTCATAACACCGACAAATGGCAAGCCGATTTCTGCGAGACCATGCGGGAAGCCAATATCGGCTACACTTTCTGGCCATACAAGAAGATTGAGAATTCCTGCATGATGGGCATCAGGAAACCGGCAGAATGGGACAGTATCATCGTAAAGTTTGCCGAAGCTGACCGCTGCAGTTTTGACGGAATACGCAAGGCACGCCCTGACCAGGAAAAGGGTAAGAAACTGCTGATGGAATTTGTTGAGAATGCGAAACAGAAGAACTGTGTTCCTCAGACGGGATATATCAAGTCTATGGGACTGAAAGCAGAATAAAAAGAAAAAAGTCTTAGGAGTAAGTGCAGGTAAGACTTCTCCTAAGACCTTATTATTAATATAGTTTAAAAAAATCATGCCTTATTTTTTCAGGAATACTCTCACGTAATCCACTTCCATCTGAACAGGGAGGGCGCTTTCGTCAACACCCTTCATGCCGCCCCAATCACCGCCCCAAGCCAGGTTGAGGATAACATAGAATGGTTTATTGAAAGGCCATGAACCCACATCATTTTTACCATCATTGTTGAAATTGAGCAGTTCCTTACCATCTACGTAGGTCTTGATATAATCAGGAGTCCACTCCAGGCGATAAACGTGGAAACCGTCTTCAGCACCCGCAGTCAGGCGCTCCTTGGTAATCTGGGTTTTCATCACGTGATTAAACTTCTCAGTATGGAGCGATGAAGAAGTATAGTTAGGATTAACGCCTACCTCTTCCATAATATCAATCTCGCCACATTTAGGCCAAGGATTTGCTCCGAAATCATTGTTGCAAGGCATCATCCAGAAAGCAGGCCATGTGCCTTTACCTTTAGGCAATTTGATGCGAGCTTCGAAGATACCGTAAAGCCAGCCCTGGTTTTCGTGAGCATATACGCGCCCCGAATAAATCTTGCCGTCGCTACCCTTGAAACAGTTGATGTAAAGCCGGTTATCAGCAATTTCTGTTACGCGTTTGCCATCAGCAGAGCCATTCACATAATTCTGAAGTTCATTGTTCACCCAGCCCGACTTCTGCACCTCATGACGCCAGTCTGTACTATTCAACTCTGAGCCATCATTAAACTCATCATTCCAGACCAGTCTGTAACCTTCCGGAATCACCATTTCGCCCCCTTCAATAGGAGTAACCTGTTTTCCAGCCTGATGCACTGGCACCGATACCTTCTTATCCTCTAATGAAATCTCGACACTTCCGTCAAGAGCTACAGACGATTTATTCTCTTCCACATCTACAGTTACCATACCCATAGCTTTGCTATTACCGCTGGCACTCACTTTAAACCAAGGGTATACATTTGTCGTAGGACCTTCTCCAGGAAAGGATGCTCTCGCCTCCCAGCCTTCTTCAGAAGCCACTACCATGATTTTATAAGTACCGCCTTTGGCAGGAACATCGATGCTCGTAGGAGAGCAGGATATCGTTATCTCTCCATTGACGTCAGACGAACTACTGCTGCAAGAAAGCAGCATGAACGAAAGGAGGAAGGAAAATATTTTCAAGAATTTCATGTCATTTAAAATTTAGAAAGGGAGCCACTCCTACTTATTCATAGGAGCAGTCCCTGTATAATTCTATATAAACCTATGAAACCTAAAGCCTATTTCACAATCAAAACAATATCACTAATGGTAATCTCTGTATCAACAGGCGCGCCAGCGAAGTCCATAACAAGCTTCACTTTCTCCATATCACCTGCCTTACTACCTTGGATAGTCGCATTGTCATAACGAACCACATATTCACCATTAACGTTCTGATACATATCAGCAAACAAATAGCTGTCATCATTACCTGTGTCACACAACTTAAATGTTGCTAAAGGCAACTTAGCTGTAGTAGTAACCTTGCAAGAGAAATCCACCTTCTGGCCCATCTTAATAGATATAGGAGCCTCTGTTAATGCCCACTGTGCATGCCATTGTTCAGCTGGAGTTTCAACTGGGATAACAATTGTATGCTTACTGCCCTTATGGGTGATAACCGGAGAACAATCTATAGCTCCCCAACCTGCATCGCCAAACCAATTGGTATTTACAAACGATTGAGCCTCATCCACAGCCTTCCAAAGATTTCCTGCTGTATTGTAATCGAAAGGCACCTTGATTTCCTCTGGTACTTCCGTTCCGTCATCATTGGCATGGTCTTTCAATACAAGACTCTCTATCATGATTTCATCGCCAGCTTTGTTGCCACCAAAATCGAAGACAATCTTCAAGTTTGAGATGTCCACACCGTCGAGGTCAGAGCCGAAGAGACATTTTGGTTCACCTGCCTCCAACTTTATTTCTTTTTCCATCAAGATAGCTTTATCATCGTCTGTTTGGCAGAGCTTAACCTTCACACCACCATGACCCAAGTTTGATGTCAAGATGACAGAGAAATCGTAGTGCTTGTCGGCAGAAGTAGAGATACCTAAGTTGGTGAAAGGAACCTGAGCTTGCCAACGCTCGGTAGTTGCCTCAGGGAGCTTCAATGTATAGCATCCCTTGCTGTAGCTACAAACCGGGTCAGCAATTTGGGTCCATCCTGGAGCATAATAGCCAGCAGAAGGTTTTTCAGGGAAGGTAATTGTCTTGAAGAGATTAAACTCACTATCCTCTACGAAACCTGCGAAACCATTCATCTTAGTCTTTTCGATATTGAATTGCTTCTTCACAGACTCCTTACTGATACCATTGCGATTCTTCACAAAGCACTCCACATCATAAGTACCCTTCTTGCGATAATACTTGCTCAATGTATAGTCTGAAGAATAAGCACCATCAATTACCCAAACTGGGGTGATGCCCTCTGCTGAGTTAAAACTGAAATTAGCTGTATTGATGTCTTGATCAACACTGATATTGAAGTTGTCAGCATAATCAGCAATGTTAGGCAATTCGCCATTGGCACCGCTAAAATCTTCTGGGGAGCATGCTCCTAGCAGAAAGACTGCTAGGAATGCAAATGCTGAATGATATAATATCTTTTTCATATTCGTTACCATTTTAATGTATTAGTAATTGTTTTGTACCAATGCTGGGTCTGAGTCAAGCTCTGCCTGAGCAATTGGGATATACTTCTTAGATTCTGTCCAAGAATTGGTACGATAGCCATACTCATCTGGTACCAATACGCTGGCAGCTTTGCCTGTACGAACCAAGTCGAAGTAACGCTTGCCCTCACCTACGAACTCCAAATGACGCTCGTTGATGACATCATCCACTGTCACTGCACCAAGTTCTGCAATGCCGGCACGGCGACGAATAACATTCACGTAATCCTTAGCCTTGGTTGCATCTCCACCAGTTTCAAGCAACAACTCTGCTGCATTGAGGTAAGCCTCAGCTACACGATACACACGGAGATTATTGTTGTAGTTCAAGTCCTTATCACCAGAAGTAGCATTATTCTCTGTATATGGACGATACTTACCAAGCCAGAAGCCTGTGTCTTGATAACGCTTGGTATATTCTACACCACGGCAATCCCAAACGGTTGCATCACGACGCTTGTCATTAGATGCGAACATATTATAAGTCTCAGTTCTAACAGGCATGAATCCCCAGCCGTTAGCACCTGCGTCCCAGCCCTCGCCACCAGGCCATGAGTTTGGAGAAATCAAGGTAGGAAGTACTGTTCCACCAATACCTTGTGGATTGCTCCAAGAACGCTCACTGAAACCTATCTCATAGTTCACCTCCCAGATGCTCTCCTTGCACCATTCGCCACTGTTCTTCCAGATAGAAGCAAAGTCGTCCATGATGCCATACTCGTTCTTGTCATCGATGATTTCCTGCATATACTTCAAAGCTGTAGCATAACGTGAAGTATCCTTCTGATACATTACCATCTCGGCATACATCATATAGCACATCGCCTGTGACATTCTGCCACAATTGACATCATCCCAACGCATAGGCAATACATTAGAGTTAATGACTGACTCCAACTCAGTAATCAAGTTGTTGTATACCTCATCAGCGCTCAACTGAGGAGCGGTATATGGAGAAGAGAGGTTTTCCAAATAGAAAGGAATGTTTCCGAAGTAGTGCCACAAGTTATTGTAGTAATACACACGGAGGGCTCTGCCCTGCATTTCGTAAGATGCCTTGTTAACAGCGGTGAGGTTAGCCTCTGCCCAACCCAAGTACTTCAAGAGGTCATTGCAACGCTTGATGCCTGAATAGTCCACTGTCCAAAGTGAGCTAAGGGTATTGCTGGAATTTGCCTCATAGTTAGAAAGCATGTGCCAGTTCTGCATATCGGTTTTGTTAGAACCGCCTACCCAGAAGTCATCACCCATAATCTCGGCATCAATATTGAGGGCATTATACTGTCCCAAAGCCCAGTCTGGCCAATGGGTAGGATCGTAAGCCGCATTCAGAGCCTCATTGATGTGGGCATCTGTGGTATAATATTCCTCGAGGTTTTCACCTGATGGGTTCTCCACCTCTAGGAAGCTATCGCTGCAGGATGTGGTTGCCAATGTGATGCTGGCTGCCAACATACCAAAAGCTATATATATCTTTGTTTTCATAATTGTCAATGTTTTAAGAGGTTATTGATGTTAGAATGAAAGATTGAAACCGATGGTATAGGTGCGAGCCTGTGGATATACACCATAGTCTACACCGAGAGATGTACCACCTGATGAAATCTCTGGGTCGAAGCCCCAGTACTTGGTCCATGTGATGAGGTTTTCTGCCATCACGTAGAAGCGCAAGCGGCTGATAGAGAGTTTCTGGGTCAACTGCTTTGGCAAGGTGTAACCCAAAGAGATATTCTTCAATCTCAAGTAAGAGCCATCGCAAAGATAGAGGTCTGAAACCTGCCAGTTGGTAGCATCGCCATTCTTCAGGATAGGATACTTATTGGAGGTACCCTCGCCAGTCCATCGATCGAGCATCCAAGTAGGGAAGTTGCCAGAGAACACATCTGTACGATAGGTTGCATCAAATACCTTATTGCCCGTTACGCCCTGCAAGAAGAGATTGAGGTCGAAGCCCTTCCACTCTGCATTGAAGTTGAAACCGAAGGTCCATGAAGGTGTACCATTACCGATGTTGGTGCGGTCGTCTGGATCGATTTTACCATCACCATTGACATCAACAAAGCGTACATCACCAGGTTTGGCATCAGGCATGATCAAATTTCCATCTGCATTGGTATAAGCATTAACCTCTGCCATATTCTGGAACACACCGGCTGTCTTATAACCATAGAAGTATGGGAAAGGCTGACCGTTAGACCCACGAGTGCCACCACCAGAGATACCCTGGAAGCTATCGAGGTCGATGTAACCGGTATCATTACCGAGGTTGGTCAACTCATTGTGCAGATAGGTAACATTAGCCTTGGCATTGAAGCGAGCATCAGAGATGTGCCACTTATAGCCGAGCTCAAACTCAAGACCAGAGTTCTTCATATCACCCACGTTACCGATTGGCTTGGTCTCACCTACGTAGCTTGGGATAGGCATAGTAATCAACATACCGTTGGTCTTCTTTACATAATAGTCAGCTGAGAATGTCAGCGCACTGCCGAAGAATCCGAAGTCGAAACCGATATCAGTCTGCTCACTCTCCTCCCACTTCAAGTCTTCATTGGCTGTGGCATTCGCCTTAGAACCATTAAACTTGACTGCATTCTTTCCGAAGAGCACGTTGTTGCCCATAGCGGTCAATACGGTATAGCGGAAGTCACCGATGTTATCATTACCATTCTTACCCCAGCTAGCACGGAACTTCAAGTTGCTCAACCAGTCGCGAGTGCTCTCCATGAATTTCTCGTTCATAATGTTCCATCCGATAGAGGCAGATGGGAAGGTACCATACTTATGAGTTGGTCCGAAGCGGCTAGAACCATCTCGACGGATAGTAGCCTGAAGCATGTACTTCTCATCATAGTTATAGCTCAATCGACCGAAGAGAGAAGATATTGCATGCACTACATTATTGCCACCTGATACACCATGCTCAATGGTTGGAGCACCTACAGAGATGATATTGCCATCCTTGTCCTTTGTGATGGTCTGTGTATAGTTTCCTGTTGCATAGTCGATGGAAGGCTTGTTTACATTCACAAGATTCCAACGGCTGCCGTTCAGATAATCACTCTTATTCTTCATTGCACTCTGACCCAAGACAACAGCAAAACTGTGCTTGCCGATAGTCTTATCGTAAGTCAAAGTATTCTCTACCTGCCAGTTGATACCCTTGTCAGAGCTCTTGTAAGCTGAGGTATGTGTAGAATAGTTATTACCAGAGAGGTAATACTTGGATGCGGTGTAGCTATCTGTACCCCAGAAGCTGAGGTCTGCACTATAGGTGAAATGATACTTCAAGTTGTCCCAGAGCTGGAGGTCGATAGAGAACTTAGGCACAAACTTATGTGACCAGTTCTTACCTGCTGGGCGCGCCATCATGGCAAGAGGATTGTTCATCTCCTGATAGGTACCTCCCATACCTGGGATGGTATAATAGTTGCCATTGGCATCACGAAGAAGCTCATAGGTATCACGTGTGCCATTAACTTTTCCATCTTTATCGTATGTATTAGGATCCTCGTAAGCATCATAATACTTCTTCGCCACATTGCTATTGGTTACCGTAGGAGCCAATGTTGGAGCAAGATAGAGGGCACTACCCAATACTGAGCCATAGATACTATTAGCATCAATACCAGTGCTTTTTACTCGGGTATAAGCCATGTTGACAGTAACATCCAGCTTGTTGAGGAAGTTGCGATCCTTGCTGGCATCCAATACATTATAAATGTTGTTGCTACGCATAGAGAGACGCTCATAGTTGCTATGTCCGTAGTTACCACCTACGATACCTTCCTGCTTGTAGTAGCCCATAGAGAGATAGTAGTTGATTTTTTCAGAGGCACCACTGATGCTCACCTCATGATTCTGCACTGGCGCATTGTCGTTGAATACCAAGTCCTGCCAATCAGTACCAAATCCATTGATAGCATTACCATTGGAGTCGGTCAGTTTGTATGGATCAGCATAGATAGGAGCCTGACCACCATTCACTGCACGCTCATTCTGAAGGATGGCGTAGTCAGTAGCGCTGGTTACATCACGCTTCTTCCATGCGCTCTGCCAACCGTATGAGAAGTTATAGTTGATCTGTGCTTTTCCAATCTTACCCTTCTTGGTGGTAACGAGAACTACACCGTTGGCAGCACGGGCACCATAGATGGCACCAGAAGCAGCATCCTTCAACACCTCGATGCTCTCGATATCGCTTGGATTCAAATAGTCCAAACCACCCTCAATAGGCATACCGTCCACGATATAGAGAGGATCTGAATTGTTGATAGTACCTGTACCGCGAATACGAACTTTAGGAGATGCACCAGGCTGACCTGAAGAAGAAGTTACGTTGACACCGGCTGCCAAACCCTTCAGGGCGTTATCTACACGCACAGGGCTTTTGCCTGCCAAATCCTCAGAGCCAACCTTGGCGATAGCTGCTGTTACGACGCTCTTCTTCTGAACACCATAACCCACAACAACCACTTCGTCCAAAGCCTTGTCGTCTTGTTTCAGAGTAATCTTCATGTTGGCTGAAGGACGGATCTCTGCATCCTTGTAGCCAATGTAGGTAATAACCAAGGTCTGGTTAGCATCTGCATCGATGACAAAGTTACCATCAAGGTCGGTAATTGCACCGGCTCCCTTGACGCCTTTAACCTGTATGGTGGCGCCGATAACGGGTTCACCCAGGTCATCCAACACGACACCCTTAAAGGTGTTTTTCTGTGCGAGCGCTGACGTCGACATCAATAATGCAGTCGCCAGCAATAGACTTTTTGTTTTCATATTCTATTATTAGTTTAGAAAAATATCTATTTGTTAGTTCACTCTATTATAATTAAGACTGTGCGGCTGTGCATTTCCTAAAATGCGTTAAGCCGTGTTTCCGATTGCAAATATAATATGATTTTTTGATAAATCCTAGCCCCTTCAACAGATAAGTGGAAAGAAAACTTCTCAAGAATAATCTATATTATTAATTATCAGACACTTATCGATTTTCAAAAACTATATGAAAGTGGATGGATTAAAATAAAGAAAATGAGGCAGGAACACCCTTAAAAAGTTATTTCAGTATTTTGCAGTGTTCACACTCTGCCACTTTTCACTCGCACCACATCGCACTTATCCATTTAATTATCAGCGATTTACAAAAATCCCATTTTTACACCCATCCACTTTTCACTTATCACCCATCATTTTTTCATTATTTATTTAGTAATTTTGCAGATGAATGAGCATATACGCCTAAAACGCACAAAAAAACGTGAGAGGCGGTGTGCATAACAAACAACTGCAAGAAATAAACAAAACAATAACAAATATTCATAACTTATGAAACAGTTCATTTTATCATGTGTCCTGTCGGTTGCAGCCATCGCTCCATCTCAGGCACAGCAGGCAAACAGCCAATTGCCAGTCTATCTTGACCAGACCAAGCCAGTAGAGCAACGCATCGACGATGCCATTGCCCGAATGACACTTCAAGAGAAGATTCGCATCATTCATGCACAGAGTAAGTTTTCTTCTGCAGGAGTTCCCCGTTTGGGATTTCCTGACTTCTGGACAGATGACGGTCCTCATGGTGTCCGCCCTGATGTATTGTGGGACGAATGGGAGCAGGCTGGCCAAACCAATGACTCCT
>OQWE01000589.1_pt1 | contig 12586 bp, 9 predicted proteins | sample 1691591 | NCBI WGS metagenome assembly OQWE01 (sample SAMN03418265, study PRJEB22391) | human gut metagenome | biome: human-gut; feature: organic feature; material: feces | host: Homo sapiens | place: Tanzania | collected 2013-01
TACCATGATGACGGAGTCGGCGTTGAGCAGACCCTTTGCCTCTGCGTCGTCGATCATCGCCTTTGCGATCCTGTCCTTAACGGAGCCTGCGGGGTTAAAATACTCAAGCTTTGCGAGGATCCTTGCCTTGAGGCCGTGCTTCTTTTCAATATGGGTGAGCTCAAGCAGGGGAGTGGAACCGATAAGCTGATCGGCGGAAGTGTATATTTTAGACATGATATTATCTCCTTTTAATTTTTAATTATATTAAATAGTAAATTTGAATTGATGTGAGCGTTGGAAAAAATTTCAGTCCCGACATCGGAAGACAATATATGCAGCCATGATGTTTACCTCGGTTCGATATTAACTACTACCAACTTAGTAGGTTGGTAGTAGTATAAGTCCGTATTCCTCATTTGTCAATAGCCTTGAGCAAAAAATATGAAAAACCGCAACTGTCAAAAAGTATACCTTTTGACAGTCAACAGTTTTACATGCCCAGAGCGGTCAAAAACGGTTTTTTTAATAAAATCAACGTATTTTTTCGAAAATTTTTGCACAACATATTGCAATTTTGACTATTTTCAGTTATCATGACATTAGAAAATCGCAACTGTCAAAAAGTATACCTTGTGACAGCCGCGTGAAAAAATATCGGGAGGAAAACAATGAAAAAACGAATTTTGAGCCTGCTGCTTGTTCTGCTGATGGTCGTGTCCTTGGCGCCAACCGCAGCGCTGGCAGAGGACGATATTGTTCCCTATGAGGTCACCGGCGGCAATATCTATTTTTATAAACCGACAGGAGAAATAACATACTGCGATAAATCAGTAACGAAAGCGGTTATTCCGGCAGAAATTGATGGCGTTGCAGTGACAAGCATTGGTGTAATGGCATTTAACTGGATACCAGATTTGACAAGCATCACGATTCCAAACAGCGTGACGAGTATTCACCTAGGCGCATTTTGGGGTAGCTCAAATTTAAAATTCATTAATGTTGCAGCTGGAAATGCGGTGTACGGTTCTGATAACGGAGTTTTGTTTAATAAAGATAAAACAGAGCTTATCTTATACCCGATTGGAAAGAAAGATGCTTCTTATACGATCCCTGACGGTGTAACGAGCATTGGCGACGGTGCATTCGGCAGCACGAGCCTTGCGAGCATAGAAATACCCGATAGCGTAACGAACATCGGCAATCAGGCATTTATTAACAGCACAAGCCTTGAAAGCATAAAAGTAAAGGAAGGCAATACTGCTTATACCTCGGTGAAAGGCGTGCTTTTTACTAAGGATAAGACTGACCTCATTCTATATCCGGCAAGAAAAACAGATACTTCGTACATAATTCCAAACGGCGTAACAAGCATCAGTGATGCTGCATTCTATGGTTGTGAGAGTCTTACAAACGTCACTATCCCAAACAGTGTTACGAGCATAGGCGAGCGAGCGTTCTATCAGTGCACGGGCATAATAAACATTGACTTACCAAAAGGTATAACAAGAATAAATGAGCAGACATTTTTCGAATGCACAGGACTGACCGGCGTTGTAATCCCAGATAGTGTTACTAGCATCGGCCAGGAAGCTTTCTTAGGTTGCGCAAGTCTTATGGATGTTGCGATACCTGATAGCGTAACAGAAATTGACTTGGGCGCATTTTGCGGCTGCGAAAGTCTTACGAATGTTACAATACCGGACAGTGTGACTATTATTGGTCTGGGTGCATTCCAAGACTGCACAAGCCTTGAAAGTATTGAAATACCGGACAGTGTGACCGATATTGGGAGCGGGGCTTTCTTTGGCTGCACAAGTCTTAAGGAAATCACAATACCTGGAAGTGTTAGCTGTTTAGGTCATGGCGCAATGCCTGATTTTGGCGGTTGCACTAGCCTTAAAAACGTTGTGCTATTAGATGGAATAGATAAAATTGGCTACGCATTTGAAGGCTGTACAGCACTGACAAGTGTTGTAATTCCTAAAAGTGTGACGAGCATCAGCGGAGGTTTTTACAATTGTCCTAACCTCACCGATATCTATTACACCGGCAGCGAAGCACAGTGGAACGCAATTGATATCGACGAGTGGAGCAACGAATCCCTTCTGAACGCAACTATTCACTACAACTACCACGAACACGTCACTCAGCTCTGCAACGCAGTCGAACCCACCTGCACCGAAGACGGCTACACCGGCGACGAGGTATGTACGATCTGCGGCGAGGTGATATCTCAGGGCGAGACCATCAACGCGACCGGCCATCACTTCAAGGGCAACACCTGCCCCGACTGCGGCGAAACCCGCTCCACGTCAGACACTATCCGCGCATGGTTCAGGGATTCGTTTAATAACATGAAAAACTTCTTTGATAAAATCTTCGGCAGAAACTGATTGCAGCATAACATGAGAATAAAACCGCACCGCAGATTTTCTGCGGTGCGGTTTATTATCAAATCTCTTATCAGCCGCCGTGCATGAGACCGGCGGTCTTTGCCTTGCTTTCGTTCGAGCGCCTGAGGTAGGGCTTGCACACGATGTGCAGGAATATTCCGAGCGGGACGGCGATGGCGGCCATCAGCAGCAGAACGAGGATGCACTTGAAGTAGGTGCCGTTATAGCCGCCGGCGATCGTCTCACGCATAGCGTTCATCGAATACTTGAACGGCATCACGCCGTAGAGCACCTGGAAGAGCTTCGGCAGCATCTCGACGGGGTAGGTGCCGCCCGAGCCTGCGACCTGCAGGACCAGCACGATGATCGAAAGCGCCTCGCCCGTGCTGCCGAGCGCAAACACGAAGCTGTAGTTTACAAGCGTTGCGACAAGGCTTGTAAGCGCCGCCGCGAGCCAGAACAGGAACGGGTTATAGCACTGTATGCCTATGTAGTAGAGGTTGCCGAGCACCGTCATGAGCGCTGTGAGCTGGCCGATGGCGAAGAAGGTGAAGTAGCGGCCGAAGTAGGATTCCGCTACGGTCAGGGTGGGGAACTCATTGCGATTCTTGATGTGCGGATGCATGAGGCTGACGCTCAGCAGGGCGCTTGCCCAAATCGCCAGCACGGTGTAGAACGGAGCCATGCCCGAGCCGAAGTGGTCAAGGGCGTATACGCGGACGACCTCGAGGTTGGCGGGGGAGGAGAGGTAGTCAACGAGGCTTGCAACGTCGTTCTGCATCAGGTCAAGGATGTTGGAAACGCTCTCGGACGAGCGCAGCTCGTTTACGTTCGACTGTACATTCGTCACGAGGTCGAGCATCGTGTTCATGACCTCACGCGTGCTGTTTATGCTCTGCGTGCAGGAGCTGAGCGCGGAGGTGAACTGCTGAAGCGTAAGCGCCTGGCTGTTGACGTCACCCTGAATCTGCGCGATGAGAGAGTCGAGGTTATTCAGCGAGTCCTGCAGCGTCGTCATGGAATTTATGAGGTTGCTGTCGATGTTCGTCTGCTGGAGTATATCGTCGAAGCGGATAATGCTTTCGTGAAGCTGCTTGTTGACATCATAGTACAGATCGTCGAGGATCTCGCCCTCGTAGTCTGTTATACCGCCCTCGCCGTACAGTGCGTCCCAGTCGATGACCGAGCTTCCAGCGCCGGCAGGGTTGCCGCCTGTCGCCTCATCGAGGCGCTCCATGGTGTTGCGCAGCTGTTCGGAGCTGTTTCTTATCGCGTCGGCAGAGTAGATGACGTCCTCCTTGCTGGTCGCAAGGCGATCCTGCATATTGGAGATGCTCTTGCGGCTGTTGTTGAGCATGTTGACAACGTCCGGGAGCAGAGCGCTTGTCATAGTGGTGACGTTCAGCGCCGACTGTGTGACCGAGGACATCGACTCCATTATGGAGACATAGGTGCGCAGATCGGTCTTTATGTTTTCAAGCTGCTTATCGAGGCTATCCAAGGACAGAGAGGAATCACTTCCCATGCCGGAGAACAGTGATGTGAAGGTCGAAAGCTCGTCGACTATGGAGGCGAGGAATATGCTGTTGACCTGGTTTTTGACTATGCCCTGAGCACGGTCGGTAACACGGGAGGCGACGGCATTCATCTTCTGGTTGTCGTAGTATATTATCTCGGGAGTTTCAAACTCACCGTCGGTAAAGCCGAGCATTGCCGAGCTGAAGTCTGCCGGGATAACGAGTCCGGCGTAGTAGTCGCCGCTGTACAGCCCGTCCTGAACGGCCTGCTCGGAGTCGACAAACTGCCAGTCTATCTGGTTGTTGCTCTTGAGCTTTTCGATAATAATATTGCCGATGTTCAGATCGAGCCCCAAAAACGTCGTGCCCTCGTCCTCGCTGGAAACGGCAATTTTGAGGTTCTGTGTTGAGTCGGGGGTGTAGGGGTCCCAGTTTGAAATGATGTTGAACCAGGCGTATAAACAGGGGATCAGAGCCAAACCGAAGACGCAGACAATCGCAACAACGCTCCTGCTCAGACGCTTTATGTCCGAACGGATGACGGAGCGAACATTTGAAGTTTTATCTTTTAATTTGTTCATCGCATTGCTCATCCTTCACAGAGTGTTGTTTATTCGTCCTTGCCTGCAGAGGCCTCTTCGTAATTATCGTACTTAAAGCCCGAGGCTGAGTTTTCATCGTTTTCCGGCGCACGGCTGCGAATTGCTTCGCGTATCGCCTCTGCGCGCTTGTCGGCAGAGGTTTCGCTGTTTTCGGCTATGGCGGGTGCTTCGCCGCTGCCTTCCTCGATCCGGCTTATCATTTTCCTGAGCGTATAGTCCTGATACTCAATGACGATGAGTACTGCGGCGATAATGAACATCGAAACTATCCATAAAACGAGGAATATCGTTTTTGAGCTGTTTGTAAAAAACAACATCACGAGGAAGATAGTCGGCACTATCAGCAGACTCCGCAGAGCCATTCGCGTACGCCTGACATTGTGCTCATGCATCTGCCTGAGGCACTCCATCAGGTCGTTATACTTTTTTTCGTACTGAGTATCCATAGTGATTGCTCCTGTAGTTTTTACATCATTTCCGTCTTATCGAGCTGCTCGTTCATATACTTGTTGATACCGCCGAGCGAACGCTTTGCGAATATGCCTATCAGCAGTCCGATGACAAAGAACAGCATGAGCTGCAATAGATATATCAGGTACTGATTCTGGTACAGTCCAGCGATTGCCTCGCGCATCGCATTGATCGCATATGGGAAGGGGAAGAACAGGTAGACCTGCCGGAAGAAGTTCGGCAGCAGCTCAATGGGGTAGGAGCCGCCGGAACCGGCGATCTGAATAATAAGTATGACGACTATGAGCGCTCTGCCGATGTTGCCGAAGGCGACGGCAAAGGCGTATGCCAGCATCGAGCAGGCCATTGAGGTGACAAAGCCCGACAGCAGGAGCAGACCGGGATGCACGCAGTCAACACCTAATATAATGAGGTTTCCGAGCATAGTTATAAGCGCCTGTAACTGGCTGAGCACAAAGAACAGCAAATATCTGCCGAAGAAGCGCTGCTTTTCCGTTGCCTCGGGCACAGGGATGGGCGCATCGCACTTTAAGATCGCGTTGAGGATAACACAGCCGACCCAAATTGCGAGCATCGTGTAAAACGGGGTCATTGCCGCACCGTAGGACTCAACGGGGTAGACCGATTTAGAGACTATAGATACGGGACTTGAGAGGAACGCGCCGATGCTTTCGGGATCTACGTTTAAGAAGTCAAAAACATTTTTCAGCGTGCCGTTTTCGGGATTACCGTCAAGCATTTCAATAAAGTCGTCGATCCTGCTGCTGTAGGAGGTGAGAAGATCCTTGACCTGAATGAGCGCGTTGTTGACGGCGCCGAAGGTGTTGCCGAGCTCCTTTACGATGGGAGTGGTCTTGCCGAGTATGCCGTTGAGATCAAGCAGGAGGGCAGATACCTCGCCGAGGCTGTCCTGAAGGTTGTTGAGCATAGTGTCGAGCATGGGGTAGACCGTCTCGGTGAGGGTTACTCTGACGGTGCCCAGCATATCGCTGACCAGCTGCAAATCGCGGATGAGGTCGATATCGCGGTTGCCGCTGAGAATACCGTCGAGGATGTCCTGAGCGCTCTTTGCGCTGCTCTCGGCGCTGTTTATGGAGCCTGAGACGCTTGAGGTGTCGCTTCCGCTTGCCGTACCGACGGCCTCCGCCGTCGCGCCGAGTGCGCTTATTTCCTGAGAAACGACCTTAGTGTCGCTTTGAGCGGCCTGAAGAGCCTCCTTGCGGACCTCGGGATCGGAGGTGCTCTGAGCTTTTGAGAGATTCGACTGTATGCTCGTTATGCGGTCGGTGGTGTCGTCCTTCATAAAGCCGACGAGCGATTCCATCGACTGCTGCGTCTGCGACGCGTCGTTGAGATCCTCATAATCATAGCCGGTGACGGCCTTATATACCACGGGAACGGCTACGGATTCGTAATCTGTTTTGACAGCCTCTATAGCGTCCTTGTTGTGCGCTGCCAGAACGCGGGTCTGCTGAGCGTCGACCTGTCCGCCGTTGAGACCGAGCTTATCACGAAGCTGGGTGATCTTATCGGTGAGCTTATTGAGCGCCGTGAGCGCATCCTCAACCTCGGTGTTGGTAAGACCCGAGTGCGTGAGGTAGTCGATGAGCTCCTTATACTGCTTTTCAAGCTCGGCCAGGGCTTTGTTCGCGGCCTCGGCATCGTTTGTTCCGCCGTTATAGAGCCTGTCAAGCTTGTATATTGCCTCATTGACGGAGTCCTGAAGCTCGATAAGCATATTATTAACTTCTTCGTTTATGAGCGCAAGATCCTTTTTTGTGTCCTCAATATACACGATCTGCTTGGAGATGTTTACTCTCTCGTTGCCGATGAGGTAGATCGAGTAGTTGAGGGTGTTGTTCGTGCGCTGGAGGGTGTCGATAAGTGTATTGTTCGCGGAGATGAACTGATCGATAGTCCCACTGTAGCTGATGAGGTTGTCGTTTATCTTCTTGAGCGTGTTCTTGAGCATCTCGGCCGAGGAATTGCCCTGAACGTCGGAGGAGAAGGAGTTGAGCTTGTCAAACAGAGTTTCCACGACCGTGGAAATGTACTTTTCGTTGACTATCTTCTTGACCTTGTCGCCCGCGGCCTCTACGACCTTGACGGCGACGGCGTTGGTCTTTTCGTTCTGATAGAACTTTATCGTCGGCTTGTACATGTCCGTGTTCAGGAAATTGTACATATTATATGTAAAGTCGGGCTCGATGATAATTGCGGCGTAGTACTTTCCCGCATAGAGATCCTTTACGGCCTTGTCGGCATCATTGAGGAAAACAAAGCCAAAGTTTTCGTCGTCCTTAATCTCGTCAATCAGAGCCTTGCCCATATTGACAATGTTGCCCTCGGAATCCATATAGTCCTTATCGTTGGAAACGACGGCAATGGAAACGTCCCTGGTTTTGCCGTACGGATCCCAAAACGCATAGATGTTGAACCATGCATACAGGGCTGGCAGAACAAGGATCGCCAGTATGATGAGGAAAGCGAAGAAATTCTTATACAGGTTCCTCAGGTCATATTTAAAAATCCTGAAAACATTACGCATATCGGGCAATACTCCTGTCAAACTTAAGAGTAGTATAGCTATAATGATGTATCAAAATCAGCAAGAATATGTCGATTACAAAACGGTAACGATTTAGATACAACGATATTGTACAGGTATTTAAAATAATTGTCAAGTAGACATAACCACATAAATAGATAAAATTTTTGCATGATTGTGGTCGGGGAAAATCAGGACACTACATCTTGTGTGTATAGAGGATTTAGCAGTAATTTCATGCTTCCAGCGCGAATATAACGACTCGTTGAGGCAATGATAAGTAGCGGGTCAAGAAACCGTACCCAATACAGAAAAGGAGATGTAAAAACTATGTCTAACAATTCCAGCAATCATCTTGTTGTTCCCGCTGCACGCGAGGCAATGGAGAAGTTTAAGATGGAAGCTGCCAACGAGGTCGGCGTAAACCTGAAGAACGGCTATAACGGCGACATCACTGCTCGTCAGGCCGGCTCCGTCGGCGGCCAGATGGTCAAGAAGATGATCCAGGCATACGAGAACGGCCTGAAGTAATCTTTGTCAAGAGAGAAAGAAAACGATGCCTGTTTTTCGGGCATCGTTTTTCGTTTCTGCAATTACTTAATTTAATACAGGATATTAATCACGATATTCAAACTCAAGATTGTATATGCTGACGGTGTCGCCGTCGCGAATGCCCATCTCCTCCATACGCTTATAAACGCCGTTATCGCGAAGAACGCGGTCAAAGTACATAACGCTCTCGTTGTCAGAGAAGTTGACGGAGGACATAAGCCTTTGAAGCCAGCCACCCTCAACGACCCAAATATCGTCATATTTCTCAATGGTGAGCTCCTCGGACGTATCGATGACGGGCTCGGGCGGAACATAGTCGGCCTCAAAGTGAATGACCGGCGGCAGCTCGCTCAGCCTTTCGGCCGCCATTTTAACGAGCTCGTGCGTTCCCTGATGCGTTGCGGCGCTCATCTCGAAAAACTCGTAGCCGAGAGCCTCGACATGAGCCTTGAGCCGCTCGATATTCTCACGGTCGCCGCCGCACAGGTCGCATTTGTTTGCCGCGACTATCTGCTTTCGCTCTGATAGCTCGACGGAATACTCTCTGAGCTCGGCGTTAATGGCGTCGAAATCCTCGACCGGGTCGCGCCCCTCGGAGCCGGAAACGTCAACGAGATGTATAAGCAATCGACAGCGATCGATATGCCGCAGAAAATCGTGGCCGAGACCCGCACCCTCTGACGCGCCCTCGATTATGCCGGGGATGTCGGCCATGACGAAGGAGCGGCCCTCATCGACGTATACGACGCCGAGATTGGGGAACAGCGTCGTGAAATGGTAGTTTGCGATCTTCGGATGCGCCTTGCTAACGACCGACAGCAGTGTGGACTTGCCCACATTTGGGAAACCGACCAGGCCGACGTCGGCCAAGAGCTTGAGCTCGAGCGTGATATCGTGTGCCTCACCCGGAAGACCGGGCTTTGCAAAACGCGGGACCTGCCTTGTGGGTGTCGCAAAATGCTTGTTGCCCCAGCCGCCCTTGCCGCCGTGCGCGGCGATGAAGGGCTTGCCGTCGGACATGTCGTGCATTATGCCGCCGGTCTCGGTGTCGCGCACGAGCGTGCCGCGCGGAACGCGGATATAAAGGCTCTCACCGTCCTTGCCCGAGCAGCGCTTGCCCTGACCGTCCGCGCCCGTTCCGGCGACGTATTTACGCTTGTATCTGAAGTCCATCAGCGTGGACATATTGTCATCGACAACGAAAACGATATCTCCGCCCTTGCCGCCGTCGCCGCCGTCGGGACCGCCTGCCGCGACGTATTTCTCGCGGTGGAACGCGACGGCTCCGTTGCCGCCGTTTCCGGCCTTTATCGTTATCCGTGCCTTGTCAACAAAAGAGGCAGCCATATTTCACCTCACTATAATATTTGTTTTTACCTTGGTTCTGTCATGCAGGCAATTCAAGAGCATTTCCGGCTCAAAAGAACCGTCAAAATCCGCAGAGCTGTCTGCATGACAGAACCCTATAATAAATGCCGGACGAAAGCTTCGTCCGGCATCGTCATGTTAATTTACTGAGCGATCTCTTCGTAAACAGAAACCTGCTTGCGATCCTTATCCTTGCGCTCGAACTTTACCTTGCCGTCTACGAGAGCGAACAGGGTGTCGTCCTTACCCTTGCCAACGTTGGTGCCGGGATGGATCTTAGTTCCGCGCTGTCTGACGAGGATATTTCCGGCCAGGACGAACTGACCGTCTGCTCTTTTGACACCAAGACGCTTAGACTCACTGTCGCGGCCGTTCTTGGTAGAACCCATACCTTTTTTATGTGCCATTAAGGTTACACCTCCATTATCAGTAGTAGCGGGGAAAATTATGCGTTGATGGTTTCGATCTGAACCTTGGTATAAGGCTGTCTGTGACCCTGCGTTCTGCGATAACCCTTTTTGGGCTTCATCTTGTAGACGCGGACCTTTTTGCCCTTGCCGTTCTTGACGACATTTGCGGAAACGGTAGCGCCGTCGATAACAGGAGCGCCGAAGACGGTGCTGTCGCCGTCGATAACTGCGAGAACCTTGTCAAACTTAACGGTCTCGCCGGCCTCAACGTCAAGCTTCTCAACGAAGATAACGTCGCCCTCTGCCACGCGGTACTGCTTACCGCCGGTCATGATGATAGCATGCTTCATAAACTAACAATCCTTTCTTCAGGTCTCGCTCTCATGGGTGCCGGACAAAGGCCGGACTTCCGACCCATTCAATGCGGCTGAAATAGCATATCACGACAGACACCGAATGTCAATGATTTTTTGCGAGGCGCTTGACGCCCGGCTTCTTAATTTCATGCGGATATTGCAAAACCGGGACGAACATGAGATAATATAATAAACAGAGAAATAACGAGAAATGGGGGGGTATCCGATTGCTGAAAAAACTGCTTTCACGAACCGCGATAACGGCAGTGCTGATTTTGGCGCAGCTTGTATGGATAGCGGCGCTCGTTCTGCGTCTGGGCGATGCGCTTCCGGTCCTGAACTATATCCTGCGCATACTCAGCCTTATCGCCATTCTGCACGTCATAAAAAACGATATGGATCCGTCGTATAAGGTCAGTTGGGTGCTGTTTATCGCACTTTTGCCTCTGTTCGGCGGCCTTATGTACGTCCTGTTCGGGAATAAGCGGCCGACAAAATTTGTGCGCGATGAGCTGAATGTTCAGCTTGAGGACACTGAGAGGTATTATGCCCTGCGCCCGTCGGTCGCCGATGATATCGACGATGACGAGGCACGCGGTCTGTTCCGCTATCTTGAGTCCTACAGCGGATACAGGGCATGCCGCGATACGAAAACGACTTATTTTCCGGTCGGCGAGGATATGTATGCAAGCCTTCTGCCGGAGCTTGAAAAGGCGGAAAGCTTTATTTTCCTCGAATATTTCATAATAAACTCGGGGCAGATGTGGGATTCGGTGCTGGATATTCTGCGCCGCAAGGTGGAGCAGGGCGTCGATGTTCGTGTAATATACGATGATGTAGGCTGCGCGGACTATCTGCCGTCAAACTACTATCAGACACTGCGCAGCTACGGCATCAAGGCCATGGCGTTTAACAAGTTCGTGCCCGTCGTCAGCATCGTGATGAATAACCGCGACCACCGAAAGATAACCGTCATCGACGGGAAGGTAGGCTTTATAGGCGGCATAAATATAAGCGATGAGTATATAAATCAAAAAGAACGCTTCGGTCACTGGAAGGACACAGGCCTTATGTTCAAGGGTCCGGGAGTTGAAAACCTCACGCTTATGTTCCTTGAAATGTGGAACGCCTTTGAGGAAAAAGAGGGGACTTATCATGACTATGTGCCCGAAAAGTATGAAGAGAGCGGCGGCGAAGACGACGGCTATATCCTCAGCTTTTCCGACAGTCCGCTCGACGATGAGAATACGAGCGAAAATGTCTATACCGATATCCTCTACAGTGCAAGCAGCTATGTTTATATAACAACGCCTTATCTCGCCGTTGACAGCAGCCTGCAAAACGCGCTGTGCCTCGCGGCAAAGCGCGGTGTTGACGTGCGCCTTATTACCCCGGGAATACCCGATAAAAAGATGGTCTACCGTCTGACGAGATCGTACTATGCATCTCTTATCCGAGCAGGCGTGAAAATATATGAGTATACGCCCGGCTTTATACACGCAAAAAGCTATGTTTCCGACGATAAGCTCGGCGTCGTCGGAACAATAAACATGGACTATCGCAGCCTGTATCTGCACTTTGAATGCGGAACGCTCTTTTATGACAGCCCGGCGGTAATCGACCTGAGAAATGACGACCTTGCTACGATCGAAAAATGCCGCAAAATAGAGCTTGCCGATTGCCATACGAGCTTTTTCGGCGAGCTTCTTGATCGCATACTTCGAGTTATCGCTCCATTATTATAACAACAGCGCACAAAAAACTGCCGCCTCTGCGTTTGCAGGGACGGCAGCGTGTTTTTCGGCTTAGCCGACTATGTCGCGGGTATCGCGTGCAATGACAAGCTCTTCATTGGTGGGAATAACGAAGACCTTGACCTTGGAATCGGGGGTGGAGATCATGATATCTTCGCCGCGCTTGGAGTTTGCCTCGTCGTCGATGGCGACGCCCAGATAGCCGAAGTACTCGGCGATGGCCTTGCGGGAACTCTTGGAATTCTCGCCGACGCCTGCTGTGAATACGATGGCGTCAACACCGTTCATTGCGGCAGCATAAGAGCCTGCGACCTTTGCGACCCAGTAATGGAACATATCCAGTGCCAGCTGTGCGCGCTCGTTGCCCTCGGCCGCGGCGCTATCGAGATCACGGAAGTCGGAGGAAACGCCGGAAACGCCCAGAACGCCGGATTTCTTGTTGAGTATGTTGAGCATCTCGTCAATGCTGATGCCGTACTTGTTCATGATAAACTGGATAACGCCCGCGTCCAGATCGCCGCAGCGGGTGCCCATGGGGAGGCCGACCAGGGGAGTGAAGCCCATGGAGGTGTCGACGCACTTGCCGCCGTCGATAGTCATGGAAGCTCTCAAGGAATGCACTCCCTTCGCTCC
>OQWE01000590.1_pt1 | contig 12577 bp, 10 predicted proteins | sample 1691591 | NCBI WGS metagenome assembly OQWE01 (sample SAMN03418265, study PRJEB22391) | human gut metagenome | biome: human-gut; feature: organic feature; material: feces | host: Homo sapiens | place: Tanzania | collected 2013-01
CGTCAACTAATCGGTATCGGAATCGACGTGGAGGCTCCGGAGGGCAACATGATTGTCGACATCGGTGGCGGCAGCACCGAGATTGCCGTGATTTCATTGGGCGGCATCGTATCCAACAACTCCATCCGCACCGCCGGCGACGACCTGACAGCCGATATTCAGGACTACATGAGCCGTCAGCATAACGTGAAGGTGAGCGAGCGTATGGCCGAGCGAATCAAGATTCACGTGGGCTCTGCCCTCACCGACCTTGGCGAGGAAGGCCCGGAAGACTATGTGGTACATGGTCCGAACCGCATCACCGCCCTGCCAATGGAGGTGCCTGTATGCTATCAGGAAATTGCCCACTGCATCGACAAGACAATTGCAAAGATAGAGAACGCCGTGCTTTCAGCACTTGAGAACACACCGCCGGAGCTCTATGCCGACATCGTGAAGAACGGCATATACCTGACGGGAGGTGGCGCTCTGCTGCGCGGTCTGGACAAGCGTCTGACCGACAAGATCAACATCAAGTTCCACATCGCCGAGGATCCATTGCACAGTGTTGCCAAGGGAGCCGGCATCGCGTTGAAGAACGTTGACCGCTTCTCATTCCTCATGAGATAACAAAGAAATACAAAATACAATTTAACAGCGAAAAGGTATAGTGCCGTAGAAAAGTAAAAAGTCAGCGCTGACTAGCGAGAGTCCTTTTACTTTTTTACAGCCTTGCCTTTTTTCTTTTGATACACAATGCGCAATTTTCTTGCCTTCTTGGCGAAATACAACCACTGGTTCGTATTCATCCTTCTCGAAGTGATATGCTTCGTGCTGCTGTTCAGGTTCAACAATTTCCAGGGCAGCGTATACTTCTCCTCGGCAAACGCCGTGGCAGGAAAGGTATATGAATACAACTCCTCAGTAACGACATTCTTCAACATGTCGCAGAGCAACAAAAAGCTCAGCGAGCGCAACCTCATTCTCGAACAGCAAGTAAGAGCCCTCACTCAATACATCGCCACTCACCACGGCGACTCCCTCGCCATGGAGCAGTGTCAGAAACAGGCGCTTGCCGGCTTCAAGCTCATTCCGGCGAAGGTGATACAGAGCACCATAAACCGTGAAGACAACCTCATCACCATAGACAAAGGTAAAGCTGACGGAATACACGAGGACATGGGAGTGGCATGCGGCACGGGAGTAGTGGGAGTGGTGTATATGGCATCTGATCACTACTCTATAGTATTGCCGGTGATAAACGTGAACTCGAACATCAGCGTCATGATACGCAAGAGGGGATACTTCGGTTTCCTGCACTGGAAGGGAACACCGAGCGACATTGCCTATGTTGATGATGTGCCGCGCCACGCCAGATTCGCCCTCGGCGACTACGTGGTGACAAACGGATACTCGTCGATATTCCCGCCAGGAATAATGGTGGGCAAGATTCTCCACGTGTTCAACTCCTCCGACGGACTCTCATACCGAGTGCAGCTAAGACTCTCAACCGACTTCGGCAAACTGCGCCACGTATGCGTGATAGACAACAGTGCGCTGAAAGACAAGGCTCTGTTGCTGAAAGCGGCTCAAGACTCGCTGAAACCGAGAGACACCAGCAAGAAATAACAAGGCGGTACCGCCACGACAACTTTATCACCAATAAAGGGAAAGGAACAAAGAATGAGCATCGACATCATAAAAAGAATCCTCCTATTGACAATACTCGTACTGGCACAAGTGCTGGTACTCAACAACATACACCTGCTGGGATGCGCCACTCCGCTACTCTACGTATATCTCGTGCTGCGCATCAACCGCTTCTGTCCGCAATGGGCAAACCTACTTTGGGGATTTGTCATCGGACTGTGTGTAGACATCTTCTCTAACACCCCCGGACTGGCGGCAGCCTCAATGACTCTCATGTCGCTGCTACAGCCATACGTGCTCAACATCTTCGTGGCACACGACAACCAGGACGACCTGAAACCGTCGTTCCGCACGCTCGGTCCGGTGAAGTATATCAGCTACACATCAATACTCGTGTTCATATTCTGTATCACATTCTTCACACTCGAGACCTTCAACTTCTTCAACTGGCTGCAGTGGATATACAACATCGTGGGAAGCACCATAATAACAGTATTGCTCGTGCTCGTGGTGGAAAACGTGAGAAGAGACTGACAAGAGCAGGAAACAACAATTTCAAGAAATGAGCAAAGATTTCGGATTAGAAAACAGGAAATACGTGATTGGCGGCGTTGCCATAGGCATCATCATCATCTACATCATACGACTCTTCGCGTTGCAGATCATGAGTGAGGACTACAAGAAGAATGCCGACAGTAACGCATTCCTGAAAAAAATAGAATTCCCCGCCCGTGGCGCCATCACCGACCGCCACGGCAAACTCCTCGTATACAACCAGCATGCCTACGACATAATGGTGATAATGAACGAGGAGAGCGGACGCCTCGACACCATGGCTTTCTGCAACGCCTTGGGCATTACCAAGGAATTCTTCATAAAAAGGATGAACGATATAAAAGACCGTTCAAAAAACCCCGGCTACTCCAGATTCACCCAGCAGCTCTTCATGAGCCAGCTGACATCAGAGGAAAACTCCGTGTTCCAGGAAAAGATATACCGGTTTCCCGGTTTCTACATACAGAAGCGCAGCATCCGACAATATATGTATCCTTATGCCGCACACGTGCTTGGCGATGTGAGCGAGGTTTCACTCGCCGACATTGAAGACGACGACTACTACCAGGCAGGCGACTATATCGGAAAGCTCGGCATAGAGAAATACTACGAGAAAGAGCTGCGCGGCACCAAGGGAGTGCATATCCTGCTGCGCGACGCCCACGGCAGAATACAAGGCAGCTATCAAGACGGCAAGTTCGACACCAAGCCTATTGCCGGCAAGGACCTCACGCTCGGCATCGACCTGCAGCTGCAGGCGCTTGGCGAGAGACTGATGCAGGGCAAGATAGGAAGTATCGTTGCCATCGAGCCTGCCACGGGAGAGGTGCTGTGCATGGTGTCGTCGCCAAGCTACGACCCGCGCCTGATGACGGGAAGGATGAGAGGCAAGATGCACCACTACTTGATGAAAGACCCCTACCGTCCGTTGCTCAACCGCTCAATCATGGGACAGTATCCCCCGGGCTCCACCTTCAAGACTTCACAGGGTCTGACGTTCCTGACCGAAGGCATCGTGTCGCCATCCACAGCTTTCCCATGCCATCACGGATTCTCGTTCCGCGGACTCCATGTGGGATGCCACGGACACGCCTCACCGTTATCCATAGTGCCGGCAATAGGCACATCATGCAACGGATATTTCTGCTGGGGACTGTATTATATGCTGGGCAACAGAAAGAGATACAAAACCGTGCAGGATGCCATGAACACATGGCGCGACTACATGGTGAGCATGGGATTCGGATATAAACTGGGCATAGACCTGCCGGGAGAGAAACGCGGACTGATTCCAAACGCACAGTTCTACGACAAGGCATACAAGGGATCGTGGAACGGACTGACGGTAATCAGTATCAGCATCGGACAGGGCGAGGTGAACCTCACCCCGCTCCAGATTGCCAATCTGGGAGCGACAATCGCCAACAGAGGATTCTTCTATACACCACACGTGGTGAAGAAGGTGAAGGGCGAGTATCTCAAACCGGAATTCAGAGAGCGCCATTACACCAAGGCAAACCACCGGTCGTACGAATATATCGTGGCGGGAATGAGGAAGTCGGCAATGGACGGCACCTGCAAAATGCTCTCCCGACTGCCGATAGAAGCCTGCGGAAAGACCGGTACGGCTCAGAACCGCGGCCACGACCACTCCGTATTCATGGGCTTCGCCCCGATGAACAAACCGAAGATAGCCATCGCCGTCTACGTAGAGAACGGAGGATGGGGAGCCGACTACGGTGTACCTATCGGCGGACTGATGATGGAACAGTATATTAACGGAAAGCTGTCGCCTTCTTCTGAGAAAGAGGCAGAGGCATTCCAACACAGACGTATAGCTTATGGCTCAAGTGACAGATAAACAACCGAGCGTGCTTCGCTCTCTGGACTGGTGGACGATAATAATCTATGTGGCGCTGCTCTGCTTCGGATGGATCAGCGTATGCGGAGCGAGCTACACCTATGGCGACAACGACATATTCTCACTGGGTGCCCGCTCCGGCATGCAGATAGTATGGATAGGCACTTCGATAGCACTGGGCTTCGTGTTGCTGATGCTCGACAGCAAGTTCTACGACACCTTCGCCTACGTGATATATATGGTGTTGCTCCTGCTGCTCTTTGCCACGATATTCAACCCACACGAAATCAAAGGCTCGAGGTCGTGGCTCGTGCTCGGTCCGCTGCGACTGCAACCGGCAGAGTTCGCCAAGTTTGCCACTGCCCTTGCCGTGGCGAAATTCATGAGCGCCTATGGTTTCGACATACACCGCTGGCGCGACTTCACCACTGCCTGCGGCATCGTATTGCTGCCGATGCTCTTCATCGTGGCACAGAAGGAAACGGGTTCTGCATTGGTATACCTGTCTTTCTTCCTGATGTTCTATCGTGAGGGAATGCCGGGCAGCGTATTATTCACAGGAGTAGCGATGGTGGTGTATTTCGTTGTGGGAATCAGATACGGCGAGACTCTCATCGAACCCTCGCCCACTCCTATCGGACCGTTCGTCGTGTTGCTGCTGGTACAGTTATTCACAGCCGGCATGGTGCGCACATACTGCAAAGACAAACACAAGTCGTGGCTCATCATAGCTTATTCAGTGGGTGTTACGGTGCTGTCGGTACTGTTCGCAGAATTCGTGTTGCCTTTCAATATCGTTTACGTACAACTCGCAGTTACGCTGATTCTCATCGGCTATCTGCTATACCAGGCGTTGTATACGAGGATGCGCAACTATTTCCTTATCCTGTTGTTCACCGTCGGTTCGGTGGCATTCTTCTATTCTGCAAGCTACGTATTGAACAATGTGATGGAGCCTCATCAGCGAGTGCGCATCAACGTGCTGCTTGGTCTCGACGAAGACCTGAAGGGTGCCGGCTACAATGTTCACCAGAGCGAGATAGCCATCGGTTCTGGAGGACTGAAGGGCAAGGGATTTCTGAACGGAACACAGACGAAATTGAAATTCGTGCCGGAGCAGGACACCGACTTCATTTTCTGCACCGTTGGCGAAGAGGAGGGATTCGTAGGGTCAGCTGGAGTATTGCTATTGTTCCTCGCCCTCATCATCAGACTGATAAAGATGGCGGAGCGACAACCGTTCCGTTTCGGCAGGGTGTATGGCTATTGCGTATTGAGCGTTTTCCTCTTCCATGTTTTCATCAACGTGGGAATGGTGTTGGGACTGACACCTGTAATCGGTATTCCGTTGCCGTTCTTCAGCTACGGAGGATCATCGCTATGGGGATTCACGATTCTCCTTTTCATCTTCCTGAGAATCGATGCGGCAAGGAATATGCCGAAATAACATTCAATGACATAAGAAAACAAAATGACCGATTGCAGCTTAGTGCACAATCGGTCATTATATTTTTTAACCAGAATCGGTCATTATGTTTTAACCCTAAACGTTCATTAGGGCTTGCCTGGATTTTGATTTATTCAGAAGAGAGGATTTTGTTTATCCTGAAATTCCATATCAGATTCTCCATCATCTCTTCACTATCTTCACGCCGATGTCTGACACACCGGGAAGTATCTCCCTCTTCATGTTGTGGCGCACACAGATATGCAGCGAGTCGCCTTTGTTGAGAGATATCTCACGGATGGGGAAAGAGTATTGGTATGCACTGACACCATCGCCGAGAAAATTTCCTCTGCTGTCAGTGATAGGACACTTGATGGTGTCGGTAACCACCTTGCCAGAAGGATATACCGTCTGCTGCACTATCAGACTGACGCTCGTGAACGGGAATATCTCAGTCATCCTGACGCCCAGAGACTGAGAGTATACACCAGCCTGCTTCATCTTGGGAACGTCGAAAGACAGGGTGTCGTTCTTCTCCCAGCCTGATAGCGGCGTATGGTCGTAGGTGTCATACACGGTGTCGGTGGTGCATGATGCAAAGACATTCGCCACTATTACTGCGGCGAATGTCATTATATATAATATGGTGTGTCTGAAGTGCATATTTGCGTTGTCGTTATTTTTACTGGTTGCCGCCGTCATTGGCTTTCTCCTGCTTCGGCTGTTGGGGAGTGTTAGGTTTTGCCTGACGACGACGCTGTCCGCCGTTTCCGTTTCCACCATTCCTCTGCTGCTTAGGTCCGCGCTGTCTCTGACGGTCGTCCTGCGGTTTCTGCTGGTCGCCATTAGCATCAGGGCGCTGAGGTTTGGCGTCACGCTGTGGCTTGTTATCAGGGCGCTGCTGTTGTTTACCCTCTTGGCGTTGTTGCGGCTTGCCCTCCTGACGTTGCTGTTGCGGCTTGCCATCCTGGCGTTGCTGCTGTGGCTTGTCCTCCTGACGTTGCAGCTTGCCTTCTGCCCGGCGCTGCTTTCTGTTCTCGGCAGAAGCCTGCTGGTTGCCTCCTTGCTGGTTGTATGCAGGCTGTTGGTTGTTGGCGTTTGCAGCCTTAGCATCCTTGTTGTCCTGAGCTTTGTTGCCACGCGACTTCTGTTTCTTCTTTTTCTTTGCCTTGTCGAATCTCGTGAGACTCTCGCCTGCCAGAAGGTCCACCTGGTGGTTCTCCGTCATAGGCTCATCGCTGTCGCTGAGCGAGTCAGGCTTTTCTCCCCGCCTGTTCATCTCCACAATCTCGAGTGCGCGCTGAGCGGTGATTGTCACGAGGTTTGCTGCGAGGCGCTTGTCGGTGGAATATGTCACAAGACCTGCCAGGATATCTGTCTTGAAGAGGAAGTGGTCGCCATCCATAGTCTGCAGCACCACTTCGCGGCTCGGCAATTTGCGGCCTGCCTCTATGTAGCTGTCCACCTCATAGTTGAGACAGCATTTCAGTTTGGCACACATTCCTGCGAGCTTCTGCGGATTGAGCGAGATGTCCTGATATCTGGCTGCTCCTGTGCTCACCGACACGAAGTTCTTCATCCATGTGGCGCAACACAGTTCTCTGCCGCAAGGTCCTGTTCCGCCAATGCGTCCTGCTTCCTGTCTGGCTCCGATCTGTTTCATCTCGATACGCACATGGAAAGTCTCGGCAAGCACCTTGATAAGCTGGCGGAAGTCCACTCGCTCATCGGCGATATAATAGAAAATCGCCTTGTTGCCGTCGCCCTGATACTCCACATCACCGATTTTCATCTGCAGGTTGAGGTCTTTGGCTATCTGTCGGCTCTGAATCATGTTACCGTGTTCGCGGCTCTTCGCCTCGCGCCATTTGTCGATATCCACGGGTTTCGCTATGCGATATATGCGCTTGATGTCGTCCATAGACTTGAGGTTCGCCTTCTTGACCTGCAGTTTCACGAGCTTTCCCGTGAGCGTCACCACTCCGATATCATGACCCGGACTTGCCTCCACAGCCACCACATCGCCCTTCTTCAGATCGAGGGCATTGACATTATGGAAATATCCCTTTCGGGTGTTCTTGAACTGCACCTCAACAAGGTCTGTGCTCTCGGCATTTCCCGGCACATCAGCGAGCCAGTCGTATGTATTCAGCTGGCGGTCCTGCCTTCCGCAGCCTCTTCGGCAGAGTCCGCGAGAACAACCGTCGCCAACGGTGAATTTCATATTCTTGAAGTCCATATCGTAATTCTCTTTTCTTTATTAATAAAACATTGTGTGTGTATATATATTGTCCGTGCTTCCCATCCGGAATGTCATTTCTGTATGAGCAGCACGATTGTCTTCAGCGCGATGTCGAAGAACACGATCTTGGCATTTGCGTTCTGCCCGATGTCGCGTATTCCCCGTTCGTAGAGTTCCGACAGCTCCACCACGTTTGCCTCGTTGATGAAACGGGCGAAATTCTTGGAGAAGTTCTCCTCTTCGGCAGTCATGTAGTTGAGTTCGGGGTTCTGGAAGTTATACATGAAATTCTCTCTTATGAGTCTTCCGAAATATGCGAGCATACTCTTCTGTCGTTCTCTTCCGTATCCTGCCACCGCTTCGCTCCATTTCTTCAGGTCTTTTATCTTGCGCATATATGCCAGTCGCATGAGCATTATGAACATGTCGAGAAAGAGTCTGTTCTCGTTGCCGGCATCAAGTTCTGCCTCTGCAGCGAGCCAGTTGCCGTTTGCCACTCTCGCTATGCGGTGTGCCATATCGGGCGCCACATATCGTTTGTCTATGAGCGTCTGCTCCATCGACGGAGTGTCTATGCGCTTGAAGTCGAACCGCTGCGTACGGCTGCGGATAGTTTCAAGGAGTTTCTCCGGTTCCTCACAAACCATTATGAACACGGTCTGGTGTGGCGGCTCCTCAATCAGCTTCAGCATACTGTTGGCGCATTCACCGTTCATCCTCTCCGGCAACCATATTATGCACACCTTGTATCCGCCCTGACTCGACTTCATGCTGAGTTTACGTACGAGCGCATTGCTCTCTCCCACTCCGATAATCGGCTGTTGGTTGGCGGCACCCATGGCAGTGAGCCAGTTGGCCATTGAGAAATACGGCGACTTGCATATCATCTCGTTCCATTGCCGGGCAAAATCATCACTTTCCATCTTGTGTTCTGACGAAGTGCCGGCAGGTTTTATCACGGGATATGAGAAGAACAGGTCGGGATGTCCCCATTTGGCAAGCATCGCCTCTGCGCTGCGGCGCTTGTCGGTGGTTAGCGGCGGCATGGCTGCGGCGGCGGCATGCTGGTCGGCATCATCGTCGTCACGCTCTCCGAGCAGGAATGAGGCAAAAGCCATGGCAAGCGCCATCTTGCCGCATCCCAACGGGCCACAGAATAGCATGGCATGGGGCACACGGCCTTCAGCGACGAGCTGCAGCAGCTGCCGCTTGGCTTCTTCCTGTCCTATAACGTCTCTGAATTTCATCTTGCCTATATAACGGAATGCCTGTCTGCGCCCCACACCACCGTGTATGGAAACGTCGGCTTTTCCGTGGATGCAAATTTACGCAAAATTATCGACTTATTTTTAAAACATCGGCAAAAAGGAACATGACAGTTTGTTTTATGGTGTAAAAAATGCCAAAACAAGTGGATTATCGATGCTACGGAAACGTTTTTCATAATTATTCTGCTCAATACATTATGTTTTTCGGACAATAAACATTACCTTTGCCTCATAATAACGGACTAACCTACGTAAAACAAAAAACAAAATGAAACAGACACAACAGAATGTGGCCTGGCAGGAAAACGGCAGCAGGTCATATCTAATCTCTATCGTCATGGTGGCGGTGTTGGGCGGACTGCTCTTCGGCTACGACACGGCTGTGATTTCGGGTGCAGAGAAGGGACTACAGGCGTTCTTCAAAGGAGCTGCCGACTTTCAGTACTCCGACTTCATGCACGGCTTCACCAGTTCGAGTGCTCTCATCGGCTGCATCTTCGGCAGCGCCATATCCGGATTCTTCGCAAGCCGCTTTGGCCGCAAGCGTTCGCTGATATTCGCCGGCATCTGCTTTTTCCTGTCGGCATGGGGTTCGATGGAACCCGAATCGTATATCATGCCACAGGGCAGGGCAAGCCTGGAGTTGCTATATGTGTTCAATGCCTACCGTGTGCTTGGCGGCTTCGGTGTAGGAATGGCATCTGCCATCTGTCCGATGTATATCGGCGAGGTGGCACCGAGCAATATCCGCGGAATGCTCGTCAGCTGGAACCAGTTTGCGATTATCTTCGGACAGCTCGTGGTGTATTTCGTCAACTTCATCATCCTCGGATCTCACGCCAACCCTATATACGATGCTGTAGGCAAGATAGCCAACTGGGCTGACTGCCAATGGACGGTGGAAACAGGATGGAGGTATATGTTCGGCAGCGAATGCGTGCCGGCAGCACTCTTCACTCTGCTGATATGTTTCGTGCCCGAAACCCCTCGCTATCTCGTGATGATAGGACAGGACAAGAAAGCTGAGGGTATCCTCGCCCGCATCAACGGTTCGAACAAGGCGAAGGAGATAATCAGAGATATAAAGGAAACTATTACCGTGAGGACGGAACCTCTGATGACCTATGGTTTCCTCTGCATCTTCGTGGGAGTGATGCTCTCGGTATTCCAACAGGCAGTGGGTATCAACGCCGTGCTCTATTACGCTCCTCGCATCTATGAAGACATGGGAATGAAAGACCCTATGGTGCAGACCGTTATCATGGGTATCGTAAACATATCGTTCACGCTCGTTGCAGTGTTCACGGTAGAGAAACTCGGACGCAAGCCTCTGCTCATCTGGGGGTCTATCGGCATGGCAATAGGTGCGCTCGGCGTGGCACTCACCTTCGGCAACCCGAGTCTTGGCACGGTGACGATGCTGAGCATCATGGTATACAGTGCGAGCTTCATGTTCTCGTGGGGCCCTATCGCCTGGGTTCTCATCGCCGAGCTCTTCCCAAACACCATCCGTGGTGCAGCGGTTGCCATTGCAGTAGCCTTCCAGTGGATATTCAATTTCATCGTGAGTTCCACCTTCGTACCGCTATTCAACATGCATCTCACCGAAGGCGACGACTTCGGACATTGGTTCACCTATGTGATGTATGGCGTCATCTGTGTGCTTGCCGCACTATTCGTCTGGAAACTGGTTCCTGAAACTAAAGGCAAGACTCTGGAAGACATGACGAAGCTTTGGAAGAAATAACGCTGATTTTCAGTATGACAGAGAATTTCAAAAAAACTGTCAGACCATCTGGTTTTTCACCGTAACGTTCTGACAAACAGACAGTTGACTATCTTGCGATTGTCAGGCAATTGTCTGGATAGTTTGCTGATGAAAGGAATTGTCAGATGGAAGGAATTGTCAGATGGAAGGAATTGTTAAATGAGAGGAATTCAGACGACAGGAATCGTTTTCGTTGACAGAATCCTGTAATATGGAAATATGGGTGTTACAACAGTCACTTATTGGGCAGACATCTGACAGCAAATCTGCCCAACAGGGGTAAGCACGTTACCCATGATGGGCAAGCACCGTGCCCCAGTTGGGCAAGCACCGTGCCCAAATTAACCCCAAATCGGTTATTAGGATTAAGTGTGCGCTAAACTAATTCCGCCAACGGGTCATTTTTTCTATAAAGACAAATTATTGCCGGTCTCCAGTCTATGCGGAGACTGGCTTTTTTCAATGCCTTATTCTACGCGTCATATACACTTTTCGCCACAACGCTTTGACATCTGACAAAAAAGAAGTAATTTTGCAGCAAAATAGGTAAAGAGACATTATAATGAAAGAGTTACAGTTAAAGTACGGATGCAATCCGAATCAGAAGCCCTCACGAATTTACATGGAAGAGGGTGAACTCCCAATCGAAGTATTAAACGGCCGTCCGGGCTACATCAACTTCCTTGATGCCCTGAACAGCTGGCAGCTCGTGAAGGAGCTGAAAGAAGCTACAGGACTGCCTGCAGCAGCCAGCTTCAAGCATGTATCACCGGCAGGTGCCGCTGTGGGACTGCCACTGAGCGACACACTGAAGAAGATATACTTCGTTGACGACCTGAAGATGGAACTCTCACCCATCGCCTGTGCATACGCAAGGGCACGCGGCGCCGACCGCATGAGTTCATACGGTGACTTCGTGGCATTGAGCGACACTTGCGACGCCGCTACGGCAACGCTGCTCAAGAGAGAAGTGAGCGACGGAGTTATTGCCCCGGACTTTACGCCTGAGGCTCTGGAAATCCTCCACGACAAGCGCAAGGGTACATACAACGTGATTAAGATAGACCCTACTTACAAACCAGCACCGATTGAACACAAGCAGGTGTTCGGAATCACATTCGAGCAGGGACGCAACGAGGTGAAGCTCGACGACCCGAAGCTCTTCGAGAATATCCCTACCAAGAGCAAGGAATTCACAGAGGAGGCCAAGCGCGACCTCATCATCAGTCTCATCACACTGAAATACACACAGAGCAACTCTGTTTGCTACGTGAAGGACGGACAGGCTATCGGCATCGGCGCAGGACAGCAGAGCCGTATCCACTGTACACGCCTGGCTGGCAACAAGGCCGACATCTGGAGGTACTTCAGAGTGATTCTGATGATGCCCTGCGTGCCGTCGTCGACGATCTCATAGGCCTTGATGTAGCCTTCGTCGAGCAGGATCTGTGCGATGGCCTTCTTCAGGTTGGAAGCAGGAACATCGACTTTCTCGTGCTTTGCCGTGTTTGCATTCCGGATACGGGTCAGCATATCGGCAACGGGATCGGTGATTTGCATTGTTTTTTCCTCCTAGTTTGAAGTTACCGCTTGTGCGGTTGAGGTGGCGAGGTATCACGACCAATCTTTTACGGACCGAAGCCCGATTGCCCGTGACCTTTCGTCATCCTTAATTTTATCGTTGGAGGGCGGCTTTCGCCGCCCTGGCGATAACAAAGAACAGTGTGCGCTTTCGCGCGCTTCACGCCACTGCCCAGTCGCATGAGGGCAGCTCGGTGAAGATTTTCGTGCAAGACAAGGCGTGACG
>OQWE01000591.1_pt1 | contig 12571 bp, 5 predicted proteins | sample 1691591 | NCBI WGS metagenome assembly OQWE01 (sample SAMN03418265, study PRJEB22391) | human gut metagenome | biome: human-gut; feature: organic feature; material: feces | host: Homo sapiens | place: Tanzania | collected 2013-01
CATTGATGTGGGCGATAAAGTCTTCGATGGTCATCACCTTCTGCTCGCCACCACCTTGTGGGCGAACTGCAACTGTGCGATCTGCTTGTTCCTTTTCGCCTACAATCACCATGTATGGGATACGCTTCAATTCGTTGTCGCGAATCTTTCTACCGAGTTTCTCGTTGCGCAGGTCGATGGTAGGACGTACACCACCCTCTTGCATCATCTTAGCAACTTCCTTGGCATAGTCGTTATATTTCTCTGACAGAGGCAAAATAGCCACCTGATCAGGGGTGAGCCAAAGTGGGAAATGTCCACTTGTATGCTCAATAAGTACGGCGGTGAAACGTTCGAGTGAACCGAATGGTGCGCGGTGTACCATGACAGGAGTCTTCTTCTGGTTGTCCTCGTCGGTATATTCCAACTTGAAACGCTTAGGCAGGTTGTAGTCCACCTGAATGGTACCCAACTGCCAACGACGACCAATGGCATCCTTGATCATGAAGTCAAGTTTTGGACCATAGAAAGCAGCCTCGCCATATTCCACCTTGGCATGGAGACCTTTCTCCTCACATGCTTCAACAATGGCTTTCTCTGCTAATGCCCAGTCCTCATCGGTTCCCACATACTTATCATGGTCGTTAGGGTCGCGAAGAGAAATCTGTGCTTCATAATTGAAGCCGAAAGCCTTAAGCACGATTCCGATAATGTCCATTACGTTGAGGAACTCTTGTTTTACCTGATCAGGACGACAGAAGATATGAGCGTCATCTTGCGTGAACGAACGCACACGAGTCAGTCCATGAAGCTCACCGCTCTGTTCGTAACGATATACGGTTCCGAATTCAGCAATGCGCAAAGGCAGATCACGATATGAGCGAGGTTTCCATGCAAAAATCTCGCAGTGATGCGGACAGTTCATCGGCTTGAGCATATACTCCTCGTCCTCCTCCGGTGTGTGGATAGGCTGGAAAGCGTCCTTGCCGTAGTGAGCGTAGTGGCCCGATGTTACGTAAAGGCTCTTGCCGCCGATACCCGGAGTGATAACCTCCTCGTAGTTGTACGGCTTAAGCATCTTGCGGAGCATCTCCTGCAAGCGCAGACGCAACTGTGTACCCTTAGCAAGCCAGATAGGCAGACCCTTACCTACACGGTCTGAGAACATGAAGAGTTCCATCTCCTTACCAATCTTGCGATGGTCGCGCTTCTTAGCCTCCTCAAGCATGAGGAGATACTCGTCGAGCATCGACTTCTTCGGGAACGAGATACCGTAGATACGTGTCATCTGGTCGCGCTTTGCATCGCCACGCCAGAACGCACCTGCTACGCTTGTAATCTTCACAGCCTTGATAGCACCTGTGTTCATCAAGTGCGGACCACGGCAAAGGTCGGTGAAGTTGCCCTGTGTGTATGTAGAAATTGTGCCATCCTCGAGGTCTTCCTCGATATGCTCGCACTTGTACTCCTGACCATCAGCCTTGAACTCTGCGAGAGCCTCAGCCTTTGACACTTCGCGACGAACGACAGCTTCGTTCTTCTTAGCGAGTTCCTTCATCTTAGCCTCAATCTTGGGGAAGTCGTTCTCACTGATAACATCGCCCTGCTTCGGCATAACGTCGTAGAAGAAGCCATTCTCCACAGCCGGACCAAAGCCGAACTGAATGCCAGGATAGAGTTCCTTCAGCGCCTCAGCCAAGAGGTGGGCAGAAGTGTGCCAGAAAGTGTGTTTGCCTTCCTCGTCCTCAAACTTGTAAAGAGCGATAGTAGCATCCTCGTTGATAGGACGGTTGAGTTCAACTGTTTCGCCATTGACACCGCAAGATACAACGTTGCGAGCGAGAGCCGGCGAAATGCTCTCGGCGATTTGTAACCCCGTCACGCCCTGTTCATACTCACGAACAGAACCATCAGGAAAAGTGATTTTAACCATAACAAATTAGTTTTATTTAATCAAATTGCTTACAAAGGTATACTTTTATTTTTACATAGAACTATTTTTCCGAAAAAATATAGACATTTTTATTGTTAATGAAACATCGTGCTGTTTACTTACTTACAACACATCTTTTTATTATGCTCGGTTTGTTTGCCATTCACAGAAATAATAATTAATTTTGCATATTAATCTCCGCTTAAACATTTAAACAATTAATCAAATACATATATATTACAACAATGGCAAAGATAAAGATCGAGACACCTAAGGGCGACATCATCGTGCGCCTTTACGACGACACCCCGAAACATCGTGACAATATGCTGAAGCTCGTTGAAGAGGGCTTCTACAACGGAACGCTGTTCCATCGCGTCATTAAGGACTTCATGGTGCAGGGCGGCGACCCCGACAGCAAGAATGCGCCGAAGGGAAAGCAGCTTGGTGCAGGCGGACCCGACTACACTATAGAGGCTGAGTTCACACCGGCACACTTCCACAAGCGCGGCGCTCTTGCTGCAGCACGCTTAGGCGACGAGGTGAACCCCAACAAGGAGTCGAGCGGTAGCCAGTTCTACATTGTGCTCGGCGAGAAGTACAACCAGGGACAGCTCAAGCAGATGGAGAAGCAGATGAAGCAGAACCAAGAGACCATCACCTTTAACGATCTTGTGACCTACTACAAGAAGGAGATTATGGAGATGCGCAAGAACCGCGACCGCGCCGGACTGCAGGAGATGCAGGAGCGCCTTATGAAGGAGGCGAAGGAGATATGCAAGCAGAATCCCGTTGGCTTCAGCGCTGAGCAGATGGAGGCTTACACAACAGTTGGCGGCACTCCGTTCCTCGATGGCGAGTACACCGTCTTCGGAGAGGTAGAGGAAGGACTGGACGTTGTAGACGCTATACAGAACGTCGACACCGACCGCGCCGACCGTCCTACTGAGGACATCGCCATGACTATCACACGTATTGACTAACAATCCATTATGACACCGACAGAAGAGAAAGCACTTACCGTATACAAAGCAAGTGCGGGTAGCGGAAAGACATTCACGCTATCCGTAGAATACATAAAACTGCTCATCAAGAACCCGATGAGTTTCCGTTCGACACTCGCTGTTACGTTTACGAACAAAGCTACTGAGGAGATGAAGACACGTATCCTCAGTCAGCTTTATGGTATATGGAAGCAGCTCCCGAAGTCGAAGGATTATATAGAAAAGATAAAGAGCGAACTTGGTGTGACCGAACAGTTTATGTCCGATCGCGCCAAGATCGCTCTTTTTAATATTGTACACAACTACAGCTACTTCCGCATCGAGACTATCGACTCGTTCTTTCAGAGCGTGCTGCGCAATCTTGCACGCGAACTCGACCTCACGGCCAACCTGCGCATCGAGCTTAACGACCGACAGATTGAGAGCATCGCCGTAGACGAGATGATCGACGAACTGGGCGAAAAGGACGAGCTACTGAAGTGGATTCTCGGTTATATAAAGGAGAACATCGACGACGACAAGAACTGGAACGTCATCGGCTACATAAAGTCGTTCGGCGAGAACATCTTCCGCGAGTTCTACAAGACAAAGAGCAAGGAGCTTAACACATTGCTGCACGAGAAGGGCTTCTTCGAGCAGTATACCAAGCGCATCAGAACCATACGCGACGAAGCCGAAGAGGAACTGAAAAGCGTTGCGGCGGAGTTCTTCGAGGCGCTCGAAACGGAAGGCGTTGACATCGCCGACCTAAGCTACGGCAAGTCGGGTCCTGCCGGCTACTTCATCAAACTGCAGAACGGACAATACGACGAGAGCATCATCACGGGCAGAGTGCAGAAGGCGCTCGACGAAGCCTCTGCCGACTGTTGGACAAAGAAGAGTGCGCCGCAATCGCTGCGCCACTTCGCCGAAGAGACCATCGTGCCGCTTCTCGAAAAGGCTGAATCTACACGCAAAAGCAACTGGAAGATGTACGCATCGGCGGTGCTCACGCTGAAGCATCTCAACCAGCTGCGCCTGCTCAACAGCATCGAGCAGAAGGTGCGCGAGATGAATGTCGAGGCAAACCGCTTCCTGCTCAGCGACACCCACACCCTACTCCATTCGCTCATCAAGGACACCGACTCGCCGTTCATCTTCGAGAAGATAGGCTCGCATCTGGAGAACGTGATGATCGACGAGTTCCAGGACACGAGCACCGTGCAATGGCAGAACTTCAAGGTGCTGCTCGAGGAGTGCATGAGCCACAGCGAAGAGCACGGCAACCTGATTGTGGGCGACGTGAAGCAGAGCATATACCGCTGGCGTTCGGGCGACTGGCGTATGCTGAACAACATCAAGGGCGAGTTTCCGCAGGTGAGCGACATGCTCGACATACGCACGCTGACGCACAACTACCGTTCGTCGCGCCGTGTCATCAACTTCAACAACGCTTTCTTCGAGCGCGCCGCCGAGATAGAGTTCGACGACCTTAAGGAGTGCTGCGGCGAGAACGACATGCAGCTTGCCGAACAGCTGAAGAGTGCGTATGCCGACGTGTGCCAGCAGGTGCCCGACAAGCGCGAGGACACCGGATACGTACACATCGAGCTGCTTCCGCAGGACGACTACACCGACATCACGCTGAACAAGACGGTCGAGACAGTAGACCATCTGATAGAACTCGGCGCCGACCCTTCGGACATAGCCATCATCGTGCGCTCCAACAACACCATACAGCAGATTGCGGAGCACTTCGCCTGTGTGCGTCCCGAACTGAAGATTGTGTCTGACGAGGCTTTCCGTCTCGACAACTCTACGGCGCTGAACATCCTCGTAGCGGCAATGCACTCGCTGACGCACCAGGACGACAAGCTGACAAGGGCGTACATCGCAAAGGCTTACCTCACGAAGGTGAAGGGCGTAGACCTCGAAGCTGCCAACCGCATGGTTTCTACCGAGGAGGGCGTAGAGGAAGCGTTGCCTGCCAGCTACCGCGACCATAGCGACGAGCTGCTCGTGATGCCTATCTACGAACTTGCCGAACGTCTTTACAAGATATTCAGTCTTGAGCGCATCGTGGGCGAAGACGCCTATGTATACGCTTTCTTCGACTGCCTCACCAGTTTCCTTACCTCAAACACAGCCACACTCGACGACTTCGTTGAGGAGTGGAACGAGAACTTCGCATCGAACACCATCCAGGCACGCTCTATCGACGGCATTCGCCTTATCACCATACACAAGAGTAAGGGTCTGGAGTTCAAGCACGTCATCATTCCGTTCTGCGACTGGCGCATGGAGAAGACCAACACTATATGGTGCGAGCCTACGGAGGCTCCGTTCAACGAACTGCCGCTTGTGCCGGTAGACTTCAGCGCAAAGCAGATGATGGGCACTATATACGAGCGCGACTACATCGTGGAGCATCTGCAGAACTGCGTAGACAATCTCAACCTGCTCTACGTGGCGTTCACGCGCGCCGAGCGCAGCCTCATCGTCTTCGCACGCCGAGGCAACGCATCGCTGCGTTCGTACGTGATAGAGGAAACAATAAGCGACATGCAGCTGCCCGACTGCTCGCTCGATGGCGATCTCACCACCTCACCATCTCACCACCTCTCAGGGGGTGCACTTGTCTCAAGTGCACCAACCAATCTCAACACCTCAACACCCGACCACATCACCCTTACCTACGGCGAGATAGACACCACCAAGGAGAAGAAAAAGGCTGAGGAGCCGAACATCTTCACGCCGCACGTAGAGAACATCATGCTGCCGATGAAGACCTACGCCTCGAACGTAGAGTTCAAACAGAGCAACAAGAGTCGCGACTTCATCAACGACGAGGCTGACGACGAGCAGGCAGAGCAGCAGTCATACATCAAGACGGGTCTGCTGCTCCACTATCTATTCTCTAACATCGAGACAGCCGACGACGTAGACAGCTGTCTGCACGACATGGAGATGGAAGGTTTGTTCGACGAGAGCGTCATCACGCCGAACAAACTGAAGAACATGCTGCACAAGCGCTTCTCTAACCCGAAGGTGAAGGAGTGGTTCGGGGGCGGCTGGACGCTCTTCAACGAGTGTTCCATCCTCAGCTACGACCCATACACCGACAAACTGACGGAGCACCGCCCCGACCGCGTGATGAAGCGCGGCGACGAGGTGCAGATCGTCGACTTCAAGTTCGGCAAGCCGCAGCCCGAGCACACCGACCAGGTGCGGCGCTACATATCGCTCACACACGACATGGGCTACACCGACGTGAAGGGCTACCTCTGGTACGTCTATTCGGACAACATCGTTGAAGTTTAACAAAAAAGGAAAACAACATGAACAAGACATTCTTAGAATATGTCGCAGAAGATATAATCGGCAAGTACGGCACCGACCTCTCGCGCATTGCCGTGGTATTTCCGAACAAGCGCGCCGCTCTATTCCTCAACGAGCATCTTGCACGTATTGCGGGTCAGCCCGTATGGAGCCCTGCCTACATCACTATCAGCGACCTCTTCCGCCAGCATACCGACCTCAAGCCAGCCGACCCTATAAAGCTGATATGCGACATACACAAGTCGTTCACGAAGTGTACGGGCATCGACGAGACGCTCGACCACTTCTACGGCTGGGGACAGCTGCTGCTTGCCGACTTCGACGACATCGACAAGAACATGGCAGACGCCGACAGCATATTCTGCAACCTTAAGGACATCCACGAGCTCGACGACATTTCTTATCTCGACGACGAGCAGAAGGAGATGCTGAAGCGCTTCTTCGCCAACTTCAGCGACGACATCGAGTCGGAACTGAAGAAGCGCTTCCTCAGTCTGTGGTCGCACTTCGGCGATATCTACCACGACTACAACCGCCGCCTCACCGAGCAGGGCTTAGGCTACGAGGGTGCTATATATAGAAAGGTGGCGAGCGAAGAGTCGCTGCAGATGAAGTACGACAAGTATCTGTTCGTAGGCTTTAACCTGCTGCAGAAGGTGGAGCGCGTGCTATTCAGCCGACTGATGAAAGAGGGCAAGGCGAAGTTCTACTGGGACTTCGACGAATACTACATGCCGACAGCCAGAGCGCAGCAGTCTGCTTCGGTTCCGAATAACACGGCGTCGTTCGCCGCTTACCTAACCGACTTCCCCAACGAGCTCGACAACACCGACCGCGACATCTACGCCAACATGCGCCGACCGAAACGCATACGCTTCATATCCTCGCCCACGGAGAATGCGCAGGCGCGCTTCGCGAGCAACTGGCTTCTTGAGAACGAGCGCTACAAGGCTGGCCGCAAGACAGCCGTCGTGATGTGCGACGAGAGCATACTGCTGCCCATAATGCACAGTCTGCCGCCCGAAGCCGACAAGGTGAACATAACGAGCGGTTTCCCGCTCGCCATGACACCCGTAGCCTCACTCGTGATGCTCCTCTTCGACCTCTACACGCTCGGCTTGCGCAAGAAGGGCACCGCCTTCAACCCCCACTACCTTAAGAAGCTCATGGCGCATCCCTACGCACGCCACCTCCAGGAGATGCACTTAAAGGGGGTGCACTTAAAGGGGGTGCACTTGTCTCAAGTGCACCAAGAAGAGGTGCACCAAGAAGGAATACACCAAAAAGAAGAACAGCAAACAATAGGAGATAATTCAGGGTGCATGGGTATGGCAGGAATGCTATACCCTCCTACAAGTGCGGCACTTCTACAACACATTGCCACACTCGTGAAGCAGGTGGGCATAGCCACAAAGCAGGAGGGCGATGCACTCACGCAGGAGTCGGTGTTCCGCATGTACACCATACTCAACCGCCTCGCGGCATTGGCAGACAGCGGCGACCTCCTCGTCGACAACACCACGCTGCGCCGACTCGTCTCGCAGCTCGTAGGCGCAGCGTCGATACCGTTCCACGGCGAGCCGGTGATAGGCGTGCAGATAATGGGTGTGCTCGAGACGCGCAACATCGACTTCGACAACGTGCTGCTGCTATCGTGCAACGAGGGCAACATGCCGAAGGGCGTAAACGACTCGTCGTTCATACCCTACTCCATACGCAAGGCGCACGGACTCACCACCATCGACAACAAGGTGGCTATCTACTCCTACTACTTCCACCGACTGCTGCAACGCGCCGGCGACATCACCATCGCCTACAACAACTCTACCGACAACGGACACACCGGCGAGATGAGCCGCTTCATGCTGCAGCTGCTCGTGGAGAGCGGACAGAAGATAGATCACTACAGTCTGACAGCGAAGAACCAGCCGACGCCTCTGATGCCGAAAGCCATAGAGAAGGACGAGACTGCCCTCAGCAAGCTCGAGGAGATGAGCCGCCTCTCGCCATCGGCTATCAACACGTACATACGCTGCAAACTGGCGTTCTACTACCAGTACATAGCACACATAAAGGAGCCTGACAGCGACCCCGAGACTATCGACAACCGCATGTTCGGCAACATCTTCCACCGCGCAGCTTACCTTATATATAAAGACATCACCGACCATAGTCCGGTTATTGAGAAGGCTCACATACAGGCTTATCTCAGCAACCGCAAACTGCTGGCAAGTGTCGTAGACCGCGCCTTCGAGGAGGAGGAATGCAAGACCAACAACGGACTGCAGATTATCAACCGCGAGGTGATAATCGAGTATATCACCAAGCTGCTGAAGATAGACCAGCAGCTCTGCCCATTCAGCATCCTGGCTATGGAGGAAGAAGCGAAGGTGTACACGCAGCTGTCGTTCACAACGCCCTCAGGGGGTGCACTTAAAGGGGGTGCACTTGTCTCAAGTGCACCAGACAAACACTACAACCTCACCATCGGCGGCATCATCGACCGACTCGACGCCGTCACAGACAAGCAGACAGGCAAGCGCCGCATACGCGTGGTCGACTACAAGACGGGCAACAAGCCGTCGAGCGCAATAAAGAGCATCGAGGAAGTGTTCGACCCGAAGAACATAGCCAGCAAACACTCCAACTACTTCCTGCAGGCGATACTCTACTCGCTCATCGTGAGCCGTTCTAAGGAGTGGAACGCCGCTAACGACGCCGTCAGCCCCGCGCTGCTCTTCATAAAGCAAGCCGCAACCAACGACTACGACCCGACGCTCTGCATCGACAAACACCCAATAAGCGATGTAACGGTCTACGAGGAGGAGTTCCTCACAAAACTGAAGGAAACCGTAGCCGACATGTATTCCCCCAACGCCGCCTTCACGCCCACGGACGACAGAAAGAAGTGTGAGCTTTGCCCGTACAGAATGCTGTGCGGACTATAGTAACTCTTTTGCAAAAGTCATCGTCACCCGTACGCAATCTGATCGGACGGCGGACGCGAACGGTGACGTTTCGACAGCAACAATAATACTAAATCTGCACTATTGGGAATGGAATGATAAGGCATTTAATCCTAAATATATAATTCCAACAGCGAAGATTAAGGTTGGCGAGAACAAGATGGTTGACTAAAAAACCGACCAACCAATAGCTATTATGATGAACAACAGAAAGCAAGTTAATTTACAATATTACGACTCGCCATGCGGCAGACTCGTCTTGGCTTCTATTGGCGACGAGTTGTGCCTTTGCGACTGGAACGACATGCCGAGCGCAGAGCGCAACATGCGTCGGCTTGCAAGATATGCGAATGCCTCTTTCAAGACAGAATCATCCTCTGTCTTGGAAGAGACAAAGAGGCAACTCGACGAATACTTTGCCGGCAAGCGCAAGTCTTTCGACATACGGCTACGCCTGGTGGGTACCGATTTCCAGCATGAAGTGTGGAACGCTTTGCTAACCATTCCGTACGGAACGACAAAGAGCTACAAGGATATAGCTCAAAGCATCGGCAAGCCCCAAGCCGTAAGAGCCGTTGCCGGAGCCATCGGAACTAACGGCATCAGCATCCTCATCCCTTGTCATCGCGTCATAGGCAGCAATAATTCCTTGACGGGCTATGCAGGAGGATTGGAGGCAAAGAAAGTTTTGCTTGGGATAGAGACACAAAAATAAATAATGTCATTAATGGCATCAGCGGCAAGTATGGCAACAATTCAAACAATCAGCGCGTACAGAAGCTAAAGCGTGCCTTCGCCTTCTCCAACATCAACCAGGTAATCTACAAGTACATGGACGATAAAGGCAACATCAAACTGCCAGAAAATAGACCATAAAGTTTTTATTCTCACATATTTTTAGTAACTTTGTGGCGCATTCGCAATAAGTGCGTTTGCAAACATACATAAGGCGTCGTCAACGCTTTGCTCATTGATCATTCTGAACGTAGGAAATTCAAAGTGGTTATCAATGACATTGCAGAGAAGGTGTCACGGGTAGGTTGTATTATCAACCCTCGTAGTGTGCCAAGGAGGATTAACCTCATCGGCACACTTTTTTGGGGGTACGTATAACTTTCAACGTGAGATTCTATCTGTTCGTCATTAACCATAGGTTTCCTACGACCTTGAATGAGTGGCGAGCAAGTGTAGAGTCTCACGTCTTTTGTTATGATTAATAATCGAGTATTAACCCTAAAATTATTCCTTATGAGAAAATTTTTATTGACTTTTGTTCTAAACTTATTTGCAATAATAGCAACAGCCTCAGTTCAATATAACGGACTAAATTATGAGCTTAATGGTTCAAAGAACACTGCTACGGTTCTTAAAAGCGAAAGTGCTGAGAATCTAATTATTCCTGAAACTATTATTATTGAAGGTAAAGAGTACATTGTTACTGATATCGATAATAATGCTTTCCAAGGATGTAGCCAATTAGTGTCAGTCTCAATTCCTAAAACTATAAAAAGTATAGGAACAAGAGCTTTTCAGACAGGAAAGGTTGTTGACATATACATTAAAGATCTTTCGGCATGGTGCAATATTACACATAAATATCTGCATCATACTACAGGTGGTCAATATATATACGAACCTATTGCTGACTATCGTCTTTTCTTAAATGGTTCAGAAGTAACTTCGCTTGAAATTCCAAGCGAGATAACATATCTTAAAACTAACTGCTTTTCTGGTTGCAAAAGCATTTCTACAGTTGTAATGCACGACAAACTAAATTATATTGGAGATTATGCATTCTATAAATGTGATGGACTATCGACAATAGAGTTTAGTGATAATGTCACAAATATTGGAGAGTACTGCTTCTGCGATTGTCGTTTGTTAGAAAACATAAAGCTACCAAGATTTTTAGAAACTCTAAAAATAGGAGCACTACAAAACACAAATATATGTGAAATAACGATACCTGGTAGCGTAACAGAAATAGGTTCTGGATGTTTTCTGAATTGCAATCATTTAAAAACTGTAGAATTTGAAGATTCTGATTTGGACTTAACATTAGGGTATGGACAATACAATAGGCAACCATTGTTCATAGGAAACCCTATCCAAAGATTGTACTTAGGAAGAAATCTAAAAGAAAAAACAATGACATCTAACATAGGTTATTCTATCTCGCCATTTATGGATCAAACTGAGCTAACAAATGTAACTATTGGTAACAATGTTAAGATTATTGGCCCATGTCTTTTTAGCGGATGTTCTTCGCTTTCAGAAATTAACACTCCTAATTCTCTTGAACAAATAGGAAATGGAGCATTTGAAGGCTGTACAAACTTACCTATAATTGACAATATTCAATATGCGGGAAAGTGTGCTGTTAGGGTTGTTGATAAATATTTAGATAGCTACAATATAGCAAATGATACTAAATTTATCCTATCCGCTTGCTTTTCTGGTTGCGTCAATTTAAAAAAGATAGATTGGCTAATATTCTTAGAAAACCCAGAGAGTGAGAGGGTTGTACAAAATTGAAAGAAATAACTATTCCCGATAAAGTAGAAACAATAGCAAAAAAAATGTTTTCTGGATGTGAAGAACTTGAAAACATATCAATACCTTCTAACATAAAGATTATTAATTCCGATGCTTTTTCTGGTTGCAAATCTTTGAAAGAAATTGTTATTCCACGAAATGTTGTTAGAATTGAAGATAATGCCTTTTATGGATGCTACTCGCTAAAAGAAGTTGTTTTAGAAGATTGTTCAAACAGTATAGGAATGGGGACTAGTGGATACGACAAGAAATCTCTTTTTTATGATTGTCCATTAGAAAAAGTCTATATTGGAAGAAATATGGCAAGTTCTTATTGGGTAGGAAATAGAAATGATTATTTACCTTTTTATGGAAAAGAAACTATAAAAGAATTAACCATAGGTTCTGATGTGACTAATCTTTGGGCATACTCGTTCTATGGTTGTAATGCAATAGAAGATATAACTGTTAAGCATGATATTCCAATAATGCTTGAAAACTATACTTTTTCAAGTGAATTATATTCAAAATGCAGGTTGAATGTTCCTGTGAATTCTGTTTCATTATATTCATCTGCAAATATTTGGAGTAATTTTGAAAAAATAATTGGAGTTACAACTGGAATACAAAAAGTAATTTTGCCATCAGATAATATTGATACAAAATATAATCTGAATGGGACTATTAGCAATGATAATAATGGAATTAAAATTATAAAATGTAAAAATGGTCAATACAAGAAAATAATAAAACATATGTAAATGCCATTTACTATTTTTATTCATTAGTGTCCCGTTAAAATCGGGACCAGTTAAATATTAATCAAATAGCCCCGG
>OQWE01000593.1_pt1 | contig 12567 bp, 7 predicted proteins | sample 1691591 | NCBI WGS metagenome assembly OQWE01 (sample SAMN03418265, study PRJEB22391) | human gut metagenome | biome: human-gut; feature: organic feature; material: feces | host: Homo sapiens | place: Tanzania | collected 2013-01
CGGTCGGCGATGAGAAGATAATAAAAAAATGAATTTTTGTGCTGCGGAGGCCGGAGACCTCCGCTACTAATCATGCAAATATAGTACAAGCAAACTCCCGCGAAAAAACTCATTCTAGAGATTTGAAAACCGCAAAACGAGCGTTTTCGCTGCTGTTCTTCACTCTAAAATCATAAAAATTGAGACTTTTCGATGTAAAACGATAGGTTTTACATTGTATTTCCTATCACTTTACCCTGTAATTCGATAGACTTTACACGGTAAAACCTATGCTTTTACTGGGTAAAGTCTATCGAAAAGTTTGATTTCTCCTAAGCTAAAATTGCACACTTTCGCAATTATCGCCACAACGCTTTGTAAGCCAAACGCTTACAACTGCACGCTCAAAACTCACGAAAAATGCACAAAGGATTTTGTTTTTGATTTTTCGCGAGTTATGAGCGCTTAAAAACTGCAAATATCGTTTGGGCAAAAACCGTGCCAAAACCAATTAAAGGTACTTCTCCACAAAGCCCACCACCCTGCGCGCGTACTCCTCTTTATAGTCGGCATACGCATCGGCGTGCTTGCTGCCGTGCGCTATCCAGAGCGCCTTGGGCTGCGGCTTAGCCTCATAGAGCGGATAGACCATCCATGTAGGCACGAACGTGTCGTTGTCGCCATGAATGAAAAGCATCGGCTTCTGGCACTTCGCCACCTGCTTCAGCGGCGACGCCTCGTTGAAGCCCCAGCCGTACTTCGCCTTTACGACCCACGACGCCGTGTACATCAACGGGAAGTCGGGCAGCGAGAAGCGCGCCGAAATCTCGTTCGAGAACTCGTCCCACACGCTCGTATAGCCACAGTCCTCCACAAAGCACTTCACGTACCGAGGCGTCTGCTCACCGCTGACGCACATCGTCGTGGCAGCGCCCATCGATATGCCGTGAACCACAAGGCGCAGCGAGTCGGCAGTCGTGCCGAACATCTCTGGCGCAAGGCTTATCCAATGGAGCACGTCGAGACGGTCTTTCCAACCCATCTGTATCGCCTCGCCGTCGCTCTGCCCGTGCGCATAGAGGTCGGGCAGCAGCACGTTGGCGTTCATCTCGCGGTTGTAGATGCGCGCTATTGGCAGCATGCTTGTAGCTTTGTCGCCGTAGCCATGCACGAGCACAGCGGTGCGTCCCTCGGCACGCGGCGAACGCACGTAGAGAGCGTGGGCGCGCATGCCGGTCTGCGGCATCACGACGAACGTGTCGCGCAGGGCGCCGGCGGCTTGCAGACTGTCGAGCCACGGCTTCACCTCGGGGAAGCGCGTCTCTATCTTCGACATATCCGAGTCGCGGTCGCGCTGAACGCTCACAAGGGCGTAGTCGACGAGGTAGAACGAGGCTGCCGTGATTATGGCAAGGAAGAGCGCAAAGGTGGCGCCAAGGGTGACGAATAACTTTTTATGTTTCATACTATCTATATATAGGAGGCTACTTGAGATACGGCTTCAGCACATCCACCCACTTCAGGTATCCCTTGCCGAGCAGGTGCAGTCCGTCGTTGGTGTACTCTGGGTTCATCACGTCGGTAGAAGGTATGACGAGCGACTTGTACACGTCGATATAAGTAACGCCGTGGCGTGCGGCTATCGCCTTTATCTTTGCGTTGAGCGCAGCGATGTCCTTCTGGCGGTTCATGTGACCCAAGAACTTGTTGAACTTAGGGTTAACCGGGAACACGCTCTGCACGTAGAGCTTCGTCGCGGGCGACTCGCGCTTCACGCGCTCCACAATCTTCTCCACGTTCTTCGCCACCTCGTCAACGCTCTTGCCGCGCGAAAGGTCGTTGGTACCGATGAGCAGGAATATCTTCGAGGGCTTACCCTTAGTGATGGTGCTCAGACGGTCGAGCACGCCCTGGGTGGTATCGCCGCTGATGCCGCGGTTCTTGGCGTGCGGATTGCCCAACAGCTCAGCCCACTCGCCGCCGTTGGTGATGCTGTTGCCGAGGAAGATGATGTCGCTCTTGCTCGTAGGCAACACTTCGAAGAGAGTGGCACGCTGATAATAGAATGTGGAGTGCTTCTGCTCCTGAGCCTGCATCGTGCATGCGCAGAACAGACTCAACATGATGAATAGTTTCTTCATAGTTCGTTATTTGTTTTTAGCGCCGCATCAACCGGTATGCAGCAATGGTTTTTAAACATTTTCTTAACCTGTTTGACAAAAGTACGAATAAAAAACGAAAGGAGCTATTATTTTTTGCATCCTTTTGCACAAAAAACACAAAAACGAATAAGGCTTATTCGGCAAAAAATACTTAACTTTGCAAGCGTTAAATCAAAGTGTAACTAATATATGGACGACTATCACGCGGAAAACCCGAATTTGTAATGCAGGAGGACGCTCTCACGATGCGGTCTCCCAAGCATTGTTTAACCCAAGGAGACAGCTTTTATGAGAACATACTGGAACACCAATTCTACCCTCAAACAAATTGAAGAGTGGCAGCCGAACTGCTGGATACAAGTTACATGTCCAACAGAAGAAGACCAGCAATTGCTGGAAGACAAGTTCAACATACCCGATTATTTCCTTTCCGACATCAGCGATACCGACGAACGTGCGCGTTACGAGTACGATGATGGCTGGATGCTTATCATCCTCCGTATTCCGTACGTGAAGGAGATACGCTCGCGCACGCCGTACACCACCGTGCCGCTCGGCATCATTCACAAGCGCGACGTCACCATCACCGTGTGCTACTACGAGACGAACATGATGATCGACTTCGTGTCTTATCACCAGAAGCGCGGCGAGGGATTCACCGACTATGTTGACATGACATTCCGCCTTTTCCTTTCTTCTGCCGTGTGGTATCTGAAGCGTCTGAAGCAGATAAACACGCTCATCGAGAAGGCGAAACACAATCTCGACCACAACGTGAACAACGAATCGCTTATCGCTCTCTCGCGTCTGCAGGACTCGCTCACCTACTTCGTAACGTCAATCCGCGGCAACGAAACCTTGCTCGCGAAGCTGAAGTTCAAGCTGCAAGTGGACGAGTTGGACGCCGACCTCATCGAGGACGTAAACATCGAGATGTCGCAGGCTCGCGAAACGACCAATATCTACTCGGACATTCTCGAGTCGACGATGGACACCTACTCGTCTATCATCAACAACAACATGAACACCGTGATGCGTACGCTCACCTCCGTGTCTATCATCATGATGTTGCCGACGCTCATCTCCTCGTTCTTCGGCATGAACCTCATAAACGGACTCGAGGACTACCGCTTCGGCTTCATCGTGGCGATAATCATATCGGTTATTATCTCCGCACTTTCATGGATTATACTGCGCCATAAGCGACTGCTTTAAAGCAAAATGCAAAAATAAATTGCGTTTTTTGTCGCTATTCAAAATATTTTATTTAAGTTTGCAGTCTATAATAAATAATGTGAGGATGTTGGCTCCGCGCCACATTCGTGTGAATTACCCTTATCATAAACTTAAAACAGTTAAATGATGGACTCTCAAGAAAACGCCCTGTTGCAAGGTGCACAAGAAGAGCAGAACGTAGAGCAGACAGCTGCCGACGTTCAGCCAGTAGAGAACACTAAAGTCTACAAAACCAAACAAGAAGTCGTTGAACGCCTTAAGGAAATCGCCGCAAGCGACGAGGCTCCTGTCAAGGACGAAATCGACCTTTTGAAGACGGTATTCTACAAACTTCACATCGCAGAGCGTGAAGCACGCCTGAAGGAATACATCGACGGCGGCGGAAACCCTGAAACTTATCAGGTGGTACCCGACCAGGACGAGGAGACTTTCAAGGCTCAAATGGCTGTAATACGCGAGAAACGCGCGCAAATCATGCAGCAGCAGGAGGCCGAAAAGCAGGCCAACCTGGAGAAGAAACTCGAAATCATTGAGAAAATAAAGGCCATGGCTACATCGCCCGACGAGGCAGGCAAGTCGTATAACGAGTTCAAGGAGCTGCAGCAGCAGTGGAAGGACATCAAGAACGTGCCGGCTGACAAGGCTAACGAGCTTTGGCGCAACTATCAGTTATATGTAGAGCAGTTCTACGACCTGCTCAAGCTCAACTCTGAGGCTCGCGAATACGACTTCAAGAAGAACCTCGAGATGAAGACCAAGCTCTGCGAGGCTGCAGAGAAGCTCGCCGACGAGGAGGATGTCATCAGCGCGTTCCACCAGTTGCAGGAGCTGCACCAGCAGTATCGCGAGATAGGTCCGGTCGCAAAGGAACTACGCGAGGAGGTATGGGCACGCTTCAAGGCTGCGTCTACCGTAATCAACAAGCGCCACCAGCAGCACTTCGAGGACCTTCGCGCTAAGGAGGAGGAGAATCTGGCTCGCAAGACCGCTCTCTGCGAGAAGGTAGAGGAGCTCGGCAAGACTGAGAACAAGGGCGCTGCCGACTGGGAGAAGCGCTCTAAGGAGATTATCGACATTCAGAACGAGTGGAAGACTATCGGCTTCGCTCCGCAGAAGATGAACGTGAAGATATTCGAGCGCTTCCGCGCTGCCTGTGACGACTTCTTCGGACGCAAGGCCGAATACTTCAAGGCGCTCAAGGTCACATTCTCTGAGAACATCGAGAAGAAGAAGGCGCTCGTAGAGAAGGCGCAGGCGCTTGCCGACAGCACCGACTGGAAGGCTACAAGCGACAAGCTCATCGCGCTGCAGAAGGAATGGAAGACCGTAGGCATGGTTCCGAAGAAGCTCGGCGACCAGCTCTGGCAGGAGTTCCTCGGCGCATGCAACAAGTTCTTCGAGGCTCGCAACGCAGCAGGAGCCGGACAACGCAACGAGGAGCACGCTAACCTCGAGAAGAAGAAGGGCATCATCGAGCAGCTGAAGGCGCTCGCAGAGAATGCTGCTGAGGCAACGAAGGAGAAGGTGCAGGCGCTCACAGAGGAATACAACAAGGTGGGACACGTACCCTACAAGGAGAAGGACAAGCTCTACGAGGCTTATCACGAAGTGCTCGACCGCATCTACAAGGAGCTGAACATCTCTACAAAGCGCCGCCGTCTGAACGACTTCAAGGCTAACATCAAGAATGTGGCAAAGCGTGGCGAAGAGGCTCTCGACAACGAGCGCGGACGCTTGGCTCGCCGCTTCGAGCAGCTCAAGCAGGAGATTCAGACTTATGAGAATAACCTCGGATTCCTCAACGCAAGCTCTAAGAAGGGCAACAGCCTCATCGACGAGATGAACCGCAAGGTGCAGCACCTGCGCGACGACCTCGAACTGGTTCGCCAGAAGATTAAGGCTATCGACGAGGAGAACAAGTAAAGATTAGTTCGGGGAGGCTTAGAAAGGCTTAAGAAGGCTTAGAAAGGCTTAGTAAGGCTTAGCCCCAACAAACAATAACCAAAAAGGAGTCAACGATTGTTGACTCCTTTTTTGGTTTATCAGCGTAAGCGGAAATCCCCGCTTTTTATTTCTTCATATCCCTATCCACCATTGCCGCTACGCACGAGTCTGACCATACATTCTCTGCGGTCTCAATCATGTCGAGCACGGTGAAGACGGGCAGGATGATGCCCATGATAGCCACCGGCGCACCTACACCCGACATCAGCGAGAGCGTGAGGAAGAAGCAACCCATAGGCACTCCGGCGTTGCCGATGGCAGCCACAACCGAGATGAAAAGCCAGAGCAGCATCACGGGCAGCGAGAGTTCGATGCCGCCGTTCTGCATCACGAAGAGCGACGTCACGAAGATAAACGCCGCGCAGCCGTTCATGTTGATAGTTGTGCAGATAGGTAGCACGAAGCGCGCCACCTTGCTGTCGACGCCGAGGCGCTCCTCCGATGTCTGTATCGTGACGGGGAGCGTGGCTGCCGAACTCTTTGTGAACAGGGCCATGAGCACAGCCGGCATCATGCGGCGCATCACGTGAACGGGGTTGAGTCCGCGCGCCATAAGGAACAGCGGCAGGACGACGAAGAACTGCAGCAGATTGCCGCTAAGTATCACGGCTACGTACTTGCCGATAGAGGCTACGACTGTGCCTGCCGACACTTCAGCCGAGAGTTGCGCGGCGAAAGCCACGATGCCTACGGGCAGCACGGTGATGAGCCAGTGGATGAGTCGCGACACGACGTCCTGCAACGCAGAGAGTCCGCGCATGAGCAGCGCCTTGTTATCGCCTTCGGGCATCTTGGCGAGCGCCAGTCCGACGGCAACGGCGATGAGCAATACGGAGAGCACGTTGCCCTCGATGAACGGACGCAGGAAGTTGTCGGGCACGATGCCAATCATGTATTTCAGGTACGATCCGTCGGCTACTTCCGCAGGCACGGCATCGCCCAAAGTGCTGTTGCGCACCATGTCGATGGGCAGATTATCGGGCGAGATGATGATGTAAAGCACCATTCCGACGGCGGCTGCCGCCACGGTTGTGAGCAGCGTGTAGCTGATGGTATGGCGGAAGATGCGGCGTGTCTCGCGCTGCATGCCGAAGGTGGCGAGCGTTGTGGTGACGGCGAGTGCGATGGTGGGCACGGCTATAAACTGAAAGAGTCGTGTAAAGATGGTAGCCACGAAGTTAGCCGCCGTGTTCACCCACTCCACGCCGAGCAGTCCGAGGCACGAGCCCACGACGAGCGCTCCTATCCACAGCCAGAAGTTCTGTCCTCCGCCGCAGCAAGTGTGTTTTGTTTCTGTTTTTTTCATTATAATCTTTAAAAGAAGGTTTTTTATTTATAAAATAACGGGGTATTCAATTCCAAAGAACGGGGTATAAAATTATAAATAACGGGGTATTCAATTCCAAAGAACGGGGTATAAAATTCTAAGGAATGATTTATAGAACCTAAAAGGAAGATTTATTAAACCCTATTCATATTGCGTTTTGCCTTAATTCCGACGGTCGGCGGCGTTCGGTGTCCACACGGGCGGCGTTCGGTATCCGCACGGACGGCGTTCGGTGTCCACACGGGCAGCGTTCGGTGTCCGCACGGGCGGCGTTCGGTGTCCGCACGGGCGGCGTTCGGTGCCCGTCGGAAAGCGCAGGGCTTTCAACGCTTCGCCTTGAAGAACTCGGTCATAAGCGTTCGACATTCTTCCTCCAGAACGCCGCTCACCACCTCGCACTTCGGGTGTAGCGCCTTCGGAGCGAACACGCGGAAACCGCGTTTCTCGTCGCTCGCACCGTAAACCACGCGTCTCACTTGCGCCCAACCCAATGCTCCGGCGCACATTATGCACGGCTCTACGGTGACGTAGAGCGTGCAGTCGGCGAGATACTTTCCGCCGAGCTGATTGGCAGCCGACGTTATCGCCTGCATCTCGGCGTGCGCCGTAACGTCGCCGAGCGTCTCCGTGAGGTTGTGCGCTCGCGCAATGATGCGGTCACCCGCCACTATCACGGCACCCACGGGTATCTCTCCCTCGTCGCGCGCAGCCTCTGCCTCCACAAGAGCGCGGCGCATAAACTGCTCGTCTTTATTCTGTTGTTCGGTCTTGTCCATATTCATACCTTATTATATATAGATACAAAGTTACGGAGAAAGCGAGAAACTACAAAACATGCTCGTCTATTTTTGTCGCTCTGCACGAATAATCAGACGCTACAGAATGTTGTGCGCCTACACCAAACAAGCATAGCATGAAAAAAAACAATAAATTCACTTTTAGTTAAAAAAATATCACAAAATGTTATGCGTTTTAAAATATTATTTCTAACTTTGCGATATGCAAGATGCAAGCAGACAATACGTCTGCAGCACCATTTAGACAAAAATAGAGAGAGAAACACACACAAAGAGTTATAAAAACAATAATTTAAACGATTAAAACACATTAAAGCAAGAGAGAGATAAAAAGAAAGGATAAACCACAAAGGCGCCGCCGATTAACGCAGATGTTAAACAGCTGGTACGCAAGAGAGAGTTAACGCTAATATTTTTTTTTATTTTGTATTAGAAAATACACATTTGTATTAGAGAGTACAGAAATAGAAAACACAAAAGAGAATTCAAAAAAAACGAAACATTAACATATAACCGGTTCGTATTCCGCCGGGTATGCATTGTGCGTTCCTAAGGTTTTGTGGACCGATTACTAACAATTAATTAATTAATCGCATGAAGAAGTCACTACTTTACAGCCTTATGGCACTCGTTGCCACTTCGGCATCCGCAGGAAGCAACTTCCCGACTAACGGCAAACTCGCCAAGTTGACGGAACAGTATCGCACCAAGAAGCTCGAGACTCCGCTCGTAAAGCTTCATGGCTTCGACTCGCCTGCAGCGAGCCTCGCTAAAGCCAAGACCTCTACACCGTCGAGCACGATGGAGGCTAAGACTTACGGGTTCCTGTACGACGAAGACGGAAACGTGTGGTACTACACCCAGGAAAACGACTATCGCGGCACTGGTTTCAACGCTTCTATCAACAAGGCAGTCATCAACGTCTACAACCAGAACCACGAACTGGCTGGAACATTGAACGTGGAAGTGCCCGAGGATATGGACATTAACCGCGTGGAGCCTTACGGAACGGTGACTAAGAAATTCTTCGACCTCGACAACAAGACGCAGGAAGTGCTCGTGGAGTTGCACCAGGTGGGCAACGCCGACAACAACTATCAGGGCTCTTACTACACAAAGGCTTACCGCATTGAGGACGGCACACTCGTGCAGGAGTTCAACGGCGCCGGCGTCTTCCTTAACATACCGAAAAACTCATGGACCAAGTATCAGCGCCTCATCATAAGCAACGCCAAGTACGAGGCTATCGACGGCAAGACTTACGAGGACGGCAGCCCATACTACACCACAAACGACTATATCGACGTTTACAAACCCGCTTCTTGGGGCGCAGGACCGGCTGTAGAGCATCAGTTCGTAGTGGACGAGGACTATACCTACTACGGCAACGACGGCGCACCGGTGCAGGTGTTCAACGTAGACGGCACTCCTTATTATATGGTGTCGCACTACGAGAAGCCGTGGCTCAAAGGCTACGACGAGGAGACTTACGACCCGATACCTACTCCGGACAACAAACTCGTCATCAAGACTTACGACGAGCGTTTCTCACGCGTCGACTCTCTCGCTGTGCCCGTTGAGCAGAAGGAGGACACGCAGTTCGCTATGGCGCTCATCGGTAACTTCGGCTCGAAGACGCTCACCAAAGACTATTTCAAGAAGGACGACAAGCTGGCTTACGTCGTTACGTTCTTCGACTATATGACAGCTCACGACGACTATCGCTACCGTTTCGTGGCTTACGACCATGAAGGCAACAAGATAAACGAAATCTGCGACGGCGTATACAATGCTTGGTTCGACCTCAACTCGATAAAGGGCGCTGACGACCAGATGGCTTTCATGCAGTATACAGCCGACGAATCGTCGCAGCAGCTGCGCATCGTCAACCTCCCGTCGTGCGAAGAGGCTATGGTTATGCCGGCAGAGATTGAGGGCAACCTCATCAGCACCGTCATGAACCGCTACGGAAGCGCAGACAACTACAAGTATCTCATGAAGCTCAGTCACGGCGGCGACGACGGCAAGGGCAATGTCATCGCACGCGTGGCATGGATAAATAAGGATCTCACCGTAGACCACTACACCACATTCAACCTCGGACCGCAGGCAGAGAACTTCGGCATGTCTCTCTCTGACAACTATCTCGACCCGTACTTGTTCGACACCAACGACAAGCTCGAATTCTGCTACCAGGCAAAGGTTAGAAACGAGGAGACTGGCAAGCTCGGCAACGTATTCGTTATCGCTGACGAGGACGGAAACACTATCCGCACCTTCGCAAGCTCGGATAAGGGCGTGGCTACAACTGCAGGTTGCTACAACGCTACCGCTACACGCAAGGAGTTCTACGTACAGTACAACGACGAGACCAGCAGCAAGTATTATCTTGAGTTCTTCCAGCTCCCGTTCGAGAAGTATCACAACGGCGGCGACGGCACTAAGCAGAACCCGTACCTCGTAGCTACTGCGGGCGACCTCGTCGCTATGAAGGACGATCCGAAGGCTTTCTACAAGATGGTGAACGACATCAACCTCACCAACTTCAATATTGTTAACGACACATGGACACCAATCGATGCTTTCGCAGGCAACTTCGACGGCGCTGGCCATGCTATCGACAACCTCTACATCAATAGCTCTAAGGCAAGCGTAGGTCTCTTCGGCGACCTCGCAGAGAAGGCTACCATCAGCAATCTCGTTATCACCAAGCCCGAGATAGAGCTCACCTCTAACAACAGCACAGTGGGCGTTCTCGCTGCAAGCGCTGTAGGCGGCACAATCAAGAACGTGCATGTGTTCGACGCCGACATCGAAGGCGAAGCAGGTGGTATGATTGGTGGCATCGTTGGTCAGGCATCTCTCGAGACAAGCCTCTCGTCTGTATCGCTCAACAACTCAGATATTGACGCTCCGCAGGCAAACAGCGTAGGCGCAATCGCTGGCGACATCCGCACTTCTGCAGTTATCGCAGCAGCTGCTGCCAACAACGTGAAAATCAATGCTCAGCAGACTGTAGGCGGCATCGTTGGCGCAGCAATGCAGTCGACCGTTAAGGACGCTCACGTGAGCGGCACTACTCTCGCAGCCGACAACACCGTAGGCGGTATCCTCGGCAGCAACAACTCGTCTAACGTAGACAAGTGTATGTTCGACGGCACCATCACCGTGAAGGAAGCTATGTGGGACGGACTTTCTGCAGGCGGCATCGTCGGTTCTCTCGCTCCAGACTGGACTGGCAAAGCTACACCTCTCGTTACAAACAACGTAGCAAAGGGTGAGATTGCTCTCGCTGAGGGCGCTGAAAGAGACGCTACTATCCACCGCATCGTGGGTCGCACCATCGAGAACGAGGAAGATTGCACCGACAAGGAGCTTCGTCTTGCCAACAACTTCGCCGTTAATGGCATGAAGGTGAACGGCGTAGCCGTAGAATCTGACGACGCTGCTACCGTAGAGGGCAAGACCGTTACCGAAGCTGAACTCAACAAGACTGCTCTTGAGGCACTCGGATATGCTTACGGCACAACAGATCAGGCTCCTTGGAAGGAGACAAGCGCTCTGCCAGTGCTCTACTTCGAGAACTCTCTCAAGGCATTCACACTCTCAAGCACACAGCTTACTCTGAAGCCTAACGATGAGTGCGAACTTGTTGCTAACTCTTACGGTGCAAGCGCTCTGAACGCAGACGTTGAGTCGACAAACGACGAGGTCGTAGAGATTACTTCTACCGACACCGACGAGGAGAGCGTCATCATCGCTCTGAAGGCTAAGAAGGAAGGCAAGGCTACTATCAACGTAACTCTCGACAACGTAACCGTATCTTGCGAGGTGACTGTAGCTGTTCTGAACGGCATCAACGAGACTGTCGCAGACAACAACGCTCTGGCTATCGTGCCTGGTAACGGTGTTGTAAAGGCTGAAGGCGCACTCTCTATGGCTGCTTTCGCTCTCGACGGACGCAACGTAGCAAGAGCTAACGGCGAATTGCTCAAGACAAGCGAGCTTGGCAAGGGCGTATTCGTAGTGGTTGCCAACTTCAAGGACGGCAAGAAGGCTACAGCAAAGGTTATCGTTAAGTAAAAACCCTAAAATCTACAGATTTTGAACTTACGTAATATAATTGTCACAGCCACCGTGCTACTCTGTTCGGCAGAGAGCGCGATGGCTGTGCCTGCTTATCCTGGTATCATAAAGGTGAAGCAAGCCGACGGCACCGTACTATCGGTGAGACTGCACGGCGACGAGCGAGTTAACTTCATGACAACCGACGACGGTTACCCTATTCTGCTCAACCGTCAGACGGGCAACTACGAGTATGCAACGCTCTCGGGCAGCACGCTGCGCACGAGTGGCATCATAGCAACCGACGCTTCGATGCGTACGCCGCAGTCGAAGCAGTTCCTTGTGAGCTACGACAAGAACGCTACGCTGTCGGCGGCAAAGGCGAAGAGCATGAACGCGAATGTGCTGATGAAGCAGACCGACACATACAAGCGCAACGCGAAGCCGAAGAAGACGCTGACGAACAACTTCCCGCATACGGGCGAACAGCACTCGATAGTTATCCTCATGGAGTTCAAGGACAAGAAGTTCTCTACGATGGACAACCCGCAGCAGTACTACACCAACGCCATGAACCAGGAGGGCTTCACGGCAGAGAACGGCGCCAACGGCAGTGCGCGCGACTTCTTCATCGCGAGCAGCAACGGCATGTTCAGGCCTACTTTCGACGTCTACGGACCGGTGCAGATCGACTATAACCAGCACGACGCCGGACAGGGCACGTACAACACCAAGATAAACATGGGCACGTTCGTGAAAGCCGCCATCGAAGGTCTCGACGATGTTGTCGACTTCTCTAAATACGACCACGACGGCGACGGATTTGTCGACAACGTGTACATCTACTATGCAGGCAACGGCGCCGCCGACTCGGACGACACGCAGACGATATGGCCCCATGCGTTCGACTTGCGCAAGTGGAACATCAATCTCACCACCAACGACGGCGTGGGCATCGGCAGTCCCAACCGGTTTTCTGGCGGTTCTCGAGCAGGAA
>OQWE01000597.1_pt1 | contig 12528 bp, 13 predicted proteins | sample 1691591 | NCBI WGS metagenome assembly OQWE01 (sample SAMN03418265, study PRJEB22391) | human gut metagenome | biome: human-gut; feature: organic feature; material: feces | host: Homo sapiens | place: Tanzania | collected 2013-01
TGCAGCACGGACACTTTCCCGTTTGTTTCCAGCACGGCGTAGTTTATCTCGCCGATTTTGAAATATCCTTGTTCGCGCAGGCTTTCCAGAAGATCGTTTGCGGTCATCCCGCATTTTTTAAGCACGTCGCAGTCGATTTTGCCGTCGCCGATGAGGATAACGGGCTTGCCGTTGATGAGTTTTCGGAAGCGGTGACTTTTGATTGCGAAAAACGTCAAGAGATTATGCAGTATCACAAGCGTGAATATCGGGATTATGCCGTAAATTATCGGAATGGTATTGTCCGACATCGGAATGCACGCAAGGTCTGCCGCGACGAGAGTTATCGCAAACTCGAAGGGCTGGAACTCGGACAACTGCCGCTTTCCCACGAGATAAACTACGCCGTGCTGGAAACAAACGGGAAAGTGTCCGTGCTGCAAAAGTTTGCAAACGCGCCGGTAACGAACGCCGACCTTAATATCGAAGGCGGCAGCAACAACCTTCCTTACAACGTCGTCGTCGAAGGCAGGTTTATGGGGGATACGTTCAAAAGCATTACCCCTCCCCTTGAAAAGGACGTCGTCGTAAAAACGCTTGAAAAAGAGAATATGACAATCCGCGACGTGTTCTTGTTTTCCATTGACAAAGACGCGGCGTTTATACAAAGTTACGACGGGCGCGTCGTGAACACGATAATCGAAAAATGAAAAAAGCAGTTATCCTTTTTATAATATTTCTTATGATTCTGGGCGCGGGGATTGCCGAGCACTTTTTCGTGCATAAGACCTTTGACGACTTCAACGAGCGCATTGGAAAAATCGAAACCGCCCTTCAAAACGACGACGTTGATTCCGCTCTTTCTTACGCCGAAGACCTGCAAAACTTCTGGGCAAGAAAACGAAAACTCGTGGAGGCGATTTCCTACTGTCAGGACGCACGACAGGTCAACGTAATACTTGGGGAACTCACGGGAAGTTTAAGATGCGAAGACACCGACAACGCTTTCAGCAAAATCGAAAGCCTGTATCAACTCATACAAAACATACGGGATATGCTGGACTTCAACGCCATTGATATAATTTAATTATTTCAACAAAAAAGCGGCTTTACAAATGTAAAACCGCTTTTTAACATTGTTTTTTGCAATTTTCGCATTACTTCAAAATCCTTTTCAGGAACTGTCCGGTATACGACTTTTCGTTTTCCGCGATATGTTCGGGCGTGCCGACGTCAACGATCGTGCCGCCTCTGTCGCCGCCGTCTGGACCAAGGTCAACGATGTTGTCCGCAACTTTTATCACGTCAAGATTATGCTCGATAACGACGACGGTGTTGCCGCTCGACACAAGCCTTTGCAGGATTGCGATAAGTTTTGCAACGTCGTGGGTATGCAGTCCCGTCGTGGGCTCGTCCAGAATATACAGCGTCTTGCCGGTGCTGCGTTTGCTGAGTTCGGTTGCGAGTTTCACGCGCTGCGCCTCGCCGCCCGAAAGCGTGGTTGCGGGTTGACCGAGTTTGATGTACCCGAGCCCCACGTCGTAAAGCGTCTTGATTTTATTGTAACTCTTCGGAATGTTTTTGAAATATTCGCACGCTTCCTCGACGGTCATTTCAAGGACGTCGTTGATGTTTTTGCCCTTATATTTCACTTCCAGCGTTTCTCTGTTATACCGCTTTCCGTGGCACACGTCGCATGGGACGTAAATGTCGGGCAGGAAGTGCATTTCGATTTGTATTATGCCGTCGCCGCCGCAATTTTCGCACCTGCCGCCCGAAATGTTGAACGAAAATCTGCCCGCCGTATATCCCCTTGCCTTTGCGTCGGGAGTCGAGGCAAACAGTTCCCTTATCGGGGTGAAAACGCCCGTGTACGTCGCGGGATTGCTGCGCGGAGTGCGACCGATCGGCGACTGATCGATATTGATGATTTTATCAAAGTTATCGATGCCTACAATCTCGTCGTACTTCCCTTCCGTAAGGTTGCTTTTGTTCAGTTTGTTATAAACCGCGGGATAAATAATTTCGTTGACAAGGCTGCTTTTTCCGCTGCCCGAAACGCCCGTAACCGCGGTAAAAAGCCCCACGGGAAACTTAGCGTTTACGTTTTTAAGGTTGTTCTGCATCGATAACTTTGATAAAATCATGGTTAAAAGTCCGACGGGAATATCGACGTCGATGTTTTTCAGATTGTTTTGTCTTGCGCCGCGAACCGACAAATATCTGCCGTCGGGGCGTTTTCTTTCTTCGGGCACGTCGATTTTGAGTTCGCCCGACAAATACTTGCCCGTTATCGACTCCTTGCAGGCGATAATGTCGTCCACGCTGCCTGCCGCAACGAGTTTTCCGCCGTGTATGCCCGCGCCGGGACCGATATCCACGATGTAATCCGCCGCGCGCATCGTGTCCTCGTCGTGTTCGACAACGATAAGCGTGTTTCCGAGGTCGCGCAGTCCTTTCAGACTGCTTAATAATCTTTCGTTATCCTTCTGGTGAAGCCCGATCGACGGCTCGTCAAGGATATACAACACTCCCGTAAGTCCGCTACCGATTTGCGTGGCAAGCCTTATCCTTTGCGATTCGCCGCCCGAAAGCGTCGAGGCGGAGCGGGAAAGCGTAAGATAATCGAGCCCGACGTTTACCAGAAATTTCAGCCTTGCGCGGATTTCTTTGATTATCCTTTCGGCAATGAGCGTTTTTTGTTTGTCAAGAACGAGCGCGCCGAAAAATTCGTCGATTTTTTTCACCGACATATCCGAAAGTTCCGCAATGTTAAGCCCGCCGACAGTGACCGCGAGCGCTTCCTTTTTCAGGCGTTTTCCGCCGCACGTTTTGCACGGCACGGACACCATATATCTTTCGATTTCGTACTTAACGCCGTCGCTTGTCGTTTCGCGATAGCGGCGCATAAGGTTGTTGACGATACCTTCGTATTTCGTCATAAATTGCCCGCGGAAACTGCGTGAGTTATAATCCATCGGGATTCTTTCGTCGACGCCGTACAAAATCGCGTCAAGTTTCCACTTCGGCAAGTCTTTAATCGGAGTCGTGAGCGAAAAATCCAGCACCTTCGACAACGCGTTCAGTTGCGAGCGCACGATGTCGCCACTGCCGAGATTCCACCCCGACGGCGCGGCAAGTCCGCCGTTTCCGACGCCCAGATTTTCGTCGACGATAATCTTTTTCAGGTCGATTTCGTTGCGGAAGCCCAGCCCGCCGCATTCGGGACAAGCCCCGTACGGATTATTGAACGAAAACAGTCTGGGTTCCAGTTCTTCGATGCTGACGTCGCAATCGGGGCAACTGTATTTCGTGCTGTAAATCGTCGTCTTTTTTGCGTTTTCGACGACGACAAGTCCGTTTGCGAGTTTGAGCGCGGCTTCGACGCTGTCCGTCAGACGTCTTTCCGAGCCTTCTTTTACGGCGATACGGTCGATTGTCACCGATATATCGTGTTTTACGTTTTTGTCAAGGACGATATCTTCGTCAAGGGTATAGTCGATGCCGTCAACGCGCACGCGGACGTAGCCCGACTTTTTGAAGTCTTCAAGTTCCTTCCTGTATTCGCCCTTTCTGCCTCTGACGACGGGCGCCATGATTATGACCTTATTGTCGCCCGACTGCACGGTGCTTTCGATGATTTTGTCGGTAATCTGGTCAACCGTCTGATGTTCGATTTCCCTGCCGCACTTCGGACAATGCGGAGTGCCGACGCGGGCGTACAAAAGCCTCAAATAATCGTAAATTTCGGTAACGGTGCCCACCGTCGAGCGCGGGTTTTTGGACGTCGTTTTTTGGTCGATGGAAACGGCGGGGGAAAGCCCTTCGATATATTCGACGTCGGGTTTTTCCATTTGTCCCAAAAACATACGGGCGTAGCTTGACAGACTTTCGATATAACGTCTTTGCCCTTCGGCGAAAATCGTGTCGAAAGCAAGCGACGACTTACCGCTGCCGGAAAGCCCCGTGAACACGACAAGTTTGTCGCGAGGGATTTCGACGTCGATGTTTTTAAGGTTATTCTCTTTTGCTCCTTTTACAAAAATTTTGTCCGTCATTTACGTTATCTTCCAAGTTCTTTTTTAAGTTCGGATATTCTGTCGCGAAGTTTGATTGCCGCCTCGAAATCCAGCCCTTCCGCCGCGACTTGCATAAGTCCTTTCAGACGTTCAAGTTCCGAAGCGATATCTTTACGGTCGCGTTTTGCGTCTTTATCCAGTTTTTTGGTGATTTCGATTGTATTTACGATTTCTTTCACGACGGTGTGCGGCACGATGCCGTGCGCCGCATTGTAGTCGGATTGTATCTTTCTTCTGCGGTTTGTTTCGTCGATTGCGCGCTGCATACTGCCCGTTACCGTATCGGCGTACATAATAACCCTTGCGTCGACGTTTCTTGCGGCGCGGCCGACGGTCTGGATAAGCGCGGTTTCGCTTCTTAAAAACCCTTCCTTATCGGCGTCGAGAATCGCAACGAGCATTACTTCGGGAAGATCGAGCCCTTCTCTTAAAAGGTTGATTCCGACAACCACGTCGACGTCGCCTTTTCTCAAAGAATTGATGATTTCGATTCGTTCCAGCGTGTCGATGTCACTGTGCATATACTTGACCTTGATCCCCTTTTCCTTCAAAAACGAAGTAAGGTTTTCCGCCATTTTTTTGGTGAGCGTCGTAACAAGCGTTCTGCCGCCCTTTTCGACGGTCAGATTGATTTCGGAAATAAGGTCGTCGATTTGTCCTTCGACGGGGCGTATAAAAATTTCGGGGTCGATAATGCCCGTAGGACGTATGAGTTGTTCCGCCACCTGGTCGGCTTCCTGCAACTCGAACGGGGCGGGAGTCGCCGACACGCACACAAGCTGATAAATCCTTTTCTCAAACTCGTCGAAACGGAGCGGACGGTTGTCGAAAGCGGCGGGCAGACGGAAACCGTATTCCACAAGGTTTTCCTTCCTGCTTCTGTCGCCGTTGTACATACCGCGGATTTGCGGGATCGTCATATGGCTTTCGTCGATGAAACAGACGAAATTTTTCGGGAAGAAGTCCAACAAAGTGTACGGCGGTTCGCCGGGTTTCCTTCCGTCAAAGTATCTGCTGTAATTTTCGATGCCGCTGCAATAGCCCATTTCGCGCATCATTTCGACGTCGTACGCGACGCGCTCGCCGATTCGTTGCGCCTCGATAAGTTTATTGCGGTCGGTGAAATATTTCACTCTTTCTTCCCTGTCTTTCGTGATGAGCGTCAGGGCGTTTTCCATACGGATTTCGCCGACGACGTAATGGGTTGCGGGGAAAATGACTGCGTGTTCGAGCCTCGACAACGGCTTTCCCGTAAGGGCGTCGATTTCATAAAGTTTTTCGATTTCGTCGCCGAAAAACTCAACCCGTATCGCGACTTCCGAATTTGACGACGGGAATATATCAACAACGTCGCCGCGCATTCTGAATGTGCTGCGCTGAAAGTCGATGTCGGCGCGCTTATATTGTATATTCACGAGTTTACGCGCCAAATCGTCACGGTCAAGCGTCATTTCGGGGCGCAAAGAAATGGAAAGGTTGAAGTATTCTTCGGGCGCGCCCAGCCCGTATATGCACGATACGGAACTGACGACGATGACGTCGTTTCTCTCGCAAAGACTGCTTGTCGCGCTGTTTCTGAGCTTGTCGATTTCGTCGTTGACTTCCAGCTCCTTTTCGATGTAAGTGTCGCTTCTCGGGATATACGCTTCGGGCTGATAGTAGTCGTAATACGATACGAAAAACTCCACGCGGTTATCGGGGAAAAACTCACGAAACTCGTTGCAAAGCTGCGCCGCAAGCGTCTTGTTGTGCGCGATAACGAGCGCGGGACGTTGCACCCTTTCGATGACGTTTGCCATCGTAAAGGTTTTGCCGCTTCCCGTAACGCCCAGAAGCACCTGCGTACGAAACCCGTCGTTCAGTCCCTCGACAAGTTTTTCGATTGCCTGTTCCTGATCGCCGTTCGGTCTGAATTTCGATTTTAACTGAAAAAGATGATTTTCCATCAACGAAACTTGCCCATGATAAGCGGGGCGATGATATATCTTATGATGATTGCGATCGTGCCGGAAACGATTGCCGTGCATACCGTAATCAGCAGTTTGTTGTAAACGCTTTTGCGCCACGCCCTTTCGACGCGCGCGAACGAAAGCCCTTTCTGATGCATCGTGATGCAATACGTCAGTTCGCCGTGGTTGTCGGCGGAAATGTATTCAAGATAATCGTCGAGAGCAAGCCCTTTGAGCATAGGTTCGAGTTCTTCGGGGGTGTAGGCGTAATCGTACGGCAACGCCTCAAAAATTTCAAGCGGTTTCACCAGACAAACGCCCTCGTCGTTTTTTTCGGCAAGGTTAAGAAGGACGTGCATAAGCGCCCTTTCTTTTTTATTCAGTGCGTGTTTTTCAACTGCCATAGTCCGCCTCTTATTTCATTTTCAGAAAAACGCCGATAAGAAGAGCGATCGCGCTTGCGATGAGCCCGCCGAGGAGCGCGCCCCAGAACGCCGCTTTTCTTATCATTTTCCTTAAAGAGATGCTGTCAAGCTTGATTTCTTTCGACTTGCCTTTTTCGCCTGCGACGGGAACGTCGACGGACGCGGTGGGGTGCGAGTCGTGCGGTTCCACCTTTTCGATAGCGCGCGCTTTTGCAAGCGTGGCAAGGCAATACTCGTCCACCGTCGAATATTTGACTTTGATATAATCGTTGTCGGACAACGTGCGGATTATCCCCGAAAGTTCCACCTTTGTGCAACGGTCGGAATCGGACAATTTCGCGATAATTTCGTCCGCGTCGATGATTTTATAGGCGCCGTCCGAAAAGTCGTTAAGGACAGTCAGCACGGCATTTAATTGCCTGTCAAGCATATACTACCTCATTTTAGTTACCCTATTATACCACCTGCAAGGTCAAATTGCAAGTCCTGACAAAAGTCTTTCAAAAAGTCGATCGAAAATTAGTATTTCAATTTGCTTTTATTTTATAATAAAGTGTGCTATCATTGACTAAATTATAAATTTTCGAGTGAATATGAATCTTTTAAGCAAGTTTTTGAATAGAACGGATTTTTCGGACTACGACGATTTCAGAAGAAACGCGAAACTTTGCGTTCCGTCCGATTTCAACTTCGGATTTGACGTCGTGGACGAATACGCAAGGTTTTGTCCCGAAAAACGCGCCCTTGTATGGTGCAATCAGAAAGGCGAAGAAAAAGTCATCACCTTTGGCGAAATGAAGGAATTGTCGCTGAAAATGTGCAACGTCATTTCGTCGTACGGCGTGAAAAAAGGCGACTTCGTAATGAGTATGCTCAACCGTCGTTGGGAATACTGGGTACTTGTCGTGGCGTGCTGCAAAATGGGCGTCGTACTTATCCCCGCAACTCATATGCTCACCCCGAAAGACGTCGCGTACCGCGTGAACGAGGCGGGCGTGAAACTGCTGTTTGCAACGGAAGAAGAAGACGTTGCGGAACATATCTCGCTTGCCCTTCCCGATTGCAAAAACATGAAAGGCGTGTTGTCGGTAAACGGCGCGCACTTCGACAACCTTGACGAAAAACTTGAAAACGCTCCTGCGGAATTTTCCTTTGACGCGCGCCCGAACCCCCGCGATCTGATGCTCGTATATTTCACTTCGGGCACGACGGGTATGCCCAAAATGGTCATGCACGACTTTTTGTATCCTTTGGGACACGTCTTCACCGCAAAATACTGGCAGGACGTCGTCGACGACGGCTTGCACTTCACTATGGCGGAAACGGGCTGGGCAAAATGCAGTTGGGGCAAAATCTACGGTCAATGGATATCGGGCACGGCGGTTTTCGCCTACGACTACCACGGCAGATTTACCCCCACGGACGTCTTGCCGCTTGTGAAAAAATACGGGATAACGACCTTTTGCGCCCCGCCCACGATTTACAGATTTTTGGTGAAAGAAGACTTGTCGAGTTTCGATTTATCCTCGATAAAACATTGCTCCACCGCCGGCGAAAGTTTGAATCCCGAAGTGTTCAAACAGTTTGAAAAAGCGACCGGGCTCAAAATTTACGAAGGTTTCGGTCAGACCGAAGGCACGGTAATGCTGGGCACGTTCAAATATTTGTCCCCCGTTACGGGCAGTCTCGGAAAGCCCAGCCCTCTTTATGACGTGCGCCTTATCGATGACGACGAAAACGAGGTTAAACCCGGCGAAGAAGGCGAAATCGCCATACTGAAATCGGAAAATCAATGCGGACTCGTCGCGGGCTACTTTAAGGACGAGGCACGCACCGCCGCCCTTAAAAACGACGTTTACTTCCACACCGGCGACCTTGCCTATCAGGACAAAGACGGCTGGTTCTGGTACGTCGGAAGAAAGGACGATATCATCAAATCGTCGGGCTACCGCATCGGACCTTTCGAGGTCGAAAGCGCGCTTATGGAACACCCCGCGGTGCTGGAATGTGCAATCACCGCCGTCCCCGACGACCTGCGCGGACAAATCGTGAAAGCGACAATCGTCCTGACCAAAAACTATCAGCCGTCGGACGCCCTTATCAAGGAACTGCAAAACCACGTGAAAAAGGTAACCGCGCCGTATAAATACCCGCGCATCGTGGAGTTTGTGAAAGAACTTCCGAAAACGACGTCGGGCAAAATCCGCCGTGTGGAAATCCGCGAAAACGATAAAAAATAATAATATCCGTCCGATATATCCCAAACAAAAAACTCCGCGATTGCGGAGTTTTTTAATGCGTTTTTGCGTTGTGTTGCGCTGTTATTTTTTGTTGTCGCGGTCGTCTTTGCGCTTTTTCGCTTCCATTATGTTGACAAAAAAGATTATGCCCACAAGCACGACAAGCCCGACCAGAATCCACACTTTGTAGGTGTCGAAAAAGATCTGCACCTTTTCCCAAAGCGTTTGTGCCTGAGCGATTTTTTCCTCAAAATTTTTGATTGTGTCGCCGATTGCGGACAGTGTGATTTCTTTCATTATTCTTCAACGCGGATAAGTGCGGCGACGTTTTTCACGCCGTCAAGAGCGGTGATTTCTTTCAACGCTTTTTCAATGATTTTCTCGTGAAGATGCTTTCAATACCCTAAAGTCATTGAGCAACAGAGAACACGAAGTTGTAACAGGCATGGCTATAATTGATAAAAATAAAAAAAAAGCATTAAAAAACTCCTTTTCGATGCCGATTTTGTTTTTGCCGAAAACGGTTGAAATTCTGCCCAGAATTCCTTCGCGGTCGGTGGCGCATATACGGACGTAATACTTGCTCTTAAAATCGGTGATAAAGTCCGAATCGCGACTTGAACCGTCGTTTTTGAACGGTAAATAGCGTGGTTTGCGCTGATGCGCCGCATAAATAATATCGCTGACGATTGCGCTGCCGGTGGGCAGATCGCCCGCGCCCCTGCCGTAAAGCATAATATCGCCGACGCTGTCGCCGACAAGATACACGGCGTTGAAACTGCCCGACACCGCCGCAAGCGGATGGCTGCTTTTAATGAACGCGGGATGCACGCGCGCCTCGATTTTTCCGTTGTTGTTTTTGCTGATTGCAAGGAGTTTCAGCGTATAGCCGAGTTTCTTCCCGGTGTTTATGTCGTCCACGGAAATCTTCGTGATGCCCTCGCGATACACCCTTTGTACGGGCACTTTTTTGTGATAGGACAGCGTGGACAAAATCGACAGTTTGTACGACGCGTCAAAGCCTTCGACGTCGGCTGTCGGATCGAATTCGGCATACCCGAGTTTCTGCGCGGATTTCAGCGCGTCTTCGTACGACGTGCCGTTTTCGCTCATCGCCGATAAAATATAGTTCGTCGTGCCGTTTATTATGCCCTTAATCGACAAAATCGTATTTGCCTGCATGCCTTCGGTAATCGTGCGGATTATGGGCACGCCGCCGACGCAACTCGCCTCGAAATACAGCCCCGCCTTGCCGCGTTTTGCCGCCGCTTCAAGTTCGTGCCAGTGCTTTGAAAACAATTCCTTATTTGCGGTGACGATGCTTTTGCCCGCTTCCAGAGCCTTGATAAGGAACGTCCTTGCGGGTTCGATACCGCCGAAAAATTCGCACACTATCGAGATATCTTTGTTGTTTACGACGTTGTCGATGTCTGTTGAAACGATGTCGGGATTTACGCCCAACTCTTCAACCCTTTTCATGTTGCGTTCAAGCACGTGCAGGACTTCGATATCGAGCCCTTCGTACTTTTTGAACGCTTCGTGGTTTTTTTCCAGAATCTTATAAGTGCCGCCCCCGACCGTACCCAGTCCGAGCAGCGCGATGCCGACTTTTTTCATTCGTTATTACCTTCTTTATTCATATCGTACAAAATTTTAAGCCCTTTGAGAGAAAGCGAGCGGTCAACGACGTCGATAATCGACTTGTCCGCGTTGACGACAAGTTCCGACAAACCGCCCGTCGCGATGACTTTCGCGTCTTTCATAAGCAAATTTTCGCGGAATTTTCTGACAATGTAGTCAACCTGCCCCGCATATCCGTAAACCGCGCCCGACTGCATACCCTCGATTGTGGAACGGGCAATCGCGTCTTTCGGCGGAACAAGTTCGAAACGGGGAAGTTTCGCGGCGGTGTTCACAAGGCTTTCCGACGCGGTTTTGACGCCGGCGCAAATCGCGCCGCCCAAAAACGTGCCGTCTGCGGTAACCGCATTGAACGTCGTCGCGCTGCCGAAATCCACAACGATAAGCGGCCCGCCGTATATAAAGTGCGCCCCGACCGCGTCAACAATCCTGTCCGCGCCGAGTTCGATGGGGTTGTTATATTTGATTTTCAAACCCGTTTTAAGCGTGGCGTCCACGAAGACGGGCTTTTTCTTCATATAGTACGTGCACATATGCTCCACCGTGTAGTTGAGCATGGGCGCGACGGACGACATGATAATGCCGTCGATATCCTGAAATTCAACGCCGACGTTTTTGAACAAGTCGTACAAAATCATTCCGAGTTCGTCCGCGGTGCGCTTTGCCTCGGTTGAAAGACGCCAGCTTTTTTTCAGGGCGTCGCCGTCGTACACGCCGAGTTTCATATTCGTATTTCCTACGTCGATAACAAGTAACATCTTTTAATCCTTATCGTGATTTTACGTTATTATACCAAAAGCGCGCGCATTTTACAACTATTATTTTTCAAACATATATGATACGCGTTATAAATATAATTTTTATATGCAAAAAGTAAAATGGCTTTACGCCGCGTTTTTCGCGCTTTCGTTTGCGCTTATCGTGGAATGGACGGGAAGTTTCACCGTGCAAAGAAACCTTTCGTGGTTTTTTGGTCTTACTTTACCGGTGTTTTGGTTGGACGCGACGACGTTCACGGCGTTGTACTCGGCCGCGACGGCACTTGAAGCGTTCGTCGTGTCCGACGCGCTCGTCAAAGGCGCGGTAAATCCGACGTTCGGATTGTATGCGTCGGTCAAGTTTTCGTCCGCATTGTTCCTTGCGCTGTTTTCACTTCTTGGTGAAGACCCTGAGCGTGAAGGATTAGTAAAGACTCCTATGCGTGTAGCAAAGGCCATGCAGATGCTCACCCGTGGATATTTCCAAGATCCACACAAGGTTCTCACCGACGCTTTGTTCAAAGAAGACTACAACCAGATGGTTATAGTAAAGGATATCGATGTATTCTCGCTCTGCGAACACCATATGTTGCCTTTCTATGGTAAAGTGCATGTGGCGTATATTCCAAATGGATATATTACTGGCCTTTCAAAGATTGCCCGTGTAGTAGATATCTTTAGTCATCGCCTTCAAGTGCAAGAGCGTATGACCCTGCAAATTAAGGAATGTATCGAACAGACCTTGCATCCGCTTGGTGTGATGGTTGTGGTCGAGGCTCAGCACATGTGTATGCAGATGCGTGGTGTAGAGAAAATAAACTCTATCACTACCACGAGCGACTTCAGTGGTGCCTTCAACCAGGCCAAAACTCGCCAAGAATTCATGAACCTCATCCATAATAAGTAACTCCTATCATTCATAAAACTAATAAACATACACCCATGGCAGCCAATCAGAAAGAATCATACAAGACCAATCAGAACCTTCTGCAAGAGTTCTATCACAGTTGTTTCGGCAAGATTATAATCCTGTTGCTGATGATGGCACTGTTGCTGTTTGTGACGTTTAAGAATATCACCGAACTGGAAATGGTGGAGAGCAAGTTCTATGGACTTGACTATGTGGCAACAAATATGCAGGTCGTTAGTTTCCTAAACCATCAGGTGGAGGCACAAACCAACATTTCGATATTGGGATTGGCTAAAGAGGCTATCACCGCATATGGCGAACAGTATCCTGCCATGAGCATCACCGACTGGAACAAGCTTGCACGCCAATATGCCGAAAAGCGCATTAAGAAATACGACATCAAAGACGATGAGCCTATAAACTGGATGGCTGCAGAAGAAGACCCTGAATAATTACGGGGTCTAGCCGTATTGGCTATAGTTGTATATATTGTATCTCACCCGATAAATTAGGAATCATCCGACAAATATAAGGAATTATTTAATAA
>OQWE01000598.1_pt1 | contig 12521 bp, 8 predicted proteins | sample 1691591 | NCBI WGS metagenome assembly OQWE01 (sample SAMN03418265, study PRJEB22391) | human gut metagenome | biome: human-gut; feature: organic feature; material: feces | host: Homo sapiens | place: Tanzania | collected 2013-01
GGATATCCTTGAAACCTACACCTGCACCGATATCACCAGCGTCGATAGACTCCATTGGAATCTCCTGCTTAGAGTTCATCTGGAACAGACGGCTGATACGCTCGCGCTTGCCTGAACGTGGGTTGTAAACGTAAGAACCAGCAACAACCTTACCTGAGTAAACACGGAAGAATACCAAGCGGCCCATGAATGGGTCGGTAGCAATCTTAAATGCGAGAGCAGATGTTGGCTCATCCTCAGATGGCTTACGATCCTCTTCCTCCTCAGTATCAGGGTTAGTACCGATGATATTTGGAGTATCCATTGGTGAAGGCAAGAATGCACATACATAGTCGAGCAATGGCTGAACACCCTTGTTCTTGTATGAAGAACCGAGCAACATTGGGCAGCACTCCATAGCGCAGCAACCCTTGCGGATAGCAGCGAGGAGCTTCTCCTCTGGAATATCCTTACCATCGAGGTAAAGCTCCATAACCTCGTCATCGAAGTTAGCAGCACCCTCGAGGAGCTTATCACGCCACTCAGCAGCCTCATCAGCCAAGTCAGCAGGAATATCCTCTACATCATACTCAGCACCCATAGTCTCATCGTGCCAGAGAATAGCCTTCATCTTGATCAGGTCAACTACACCCTTGAAGTTCTCCTCAGCACCAATAGGAATCTGAATAGCAATAGGATTAGCACCCAAGATATCCTTCATCTGCTGTACTGTCTCAAAGAAGTTAGCACCAGAACGGTCCATCTTGTTTACATAACCGATACGAGGTACATTGTACTTGTCAGCCTGGCGCCATACTGTCTCTGACTGTGGCTGTACACCGTCAGCTGCAGAATATGTAGCAACAGCACCATCGAGTACACGGAGTGAACGCTCAACCTCAGCAGTGAAGTCAACGTGTCCCGGAGTATCGATCAAGTTGATCTTATAAGACTTACCGAGATAGTTCCAGTTACAAGTTGTAGCTGCAGAAGTGATAGTAATACCACGCTCCTGCTCCTGGGCCATCCAGTCCATTGTAGCAGCACCATCGTGTACCTCACCGATCTTATGAGTCTTACCTGTATAGAACAAGATACGCTCAGATGTTGTTGTCTTACCGGCATCGATGTGCGCCATGATACCGATGTTACGTGTCAAATGTAAATCGCGATTTGCCATTTTCTTTTAAACCTATTTTATAAATTAAATTAGAATCTGAAGTGAGCAAATGCACGGTTAGCCTCAGCCATACGATGCATATCCTCCTTGCGCTTGAATGCGCCACCCTGGTTGTTGTAAGCATCCATAATCTCTGCAGCGAGCTTATCTGCCATAGTCTTACCACCACGCTTGCGAGCGAAGATAATAAGATTCTTCATAGAGATACTCTCCTTGCGATCAGGACGAATTTCTGTAGGAACCTGGAAGGTTGCACCACCAATACGGCGGCTCTTAACCTCAACCTGTGGAGTAATATTGTCGAGAGCCTGCTTCCAAATCTCAAGTGCAGACTTCTCCTCGTTAGCCATCTTAGCCTTTACGGTATCGAGTGCATTGTAGAAAATCTCATAAGATGTATTCTTCTTACCATCATACATCAAATGATTTACGAATTTAGAGACCTTCTGGTCATTGAAGACTGGATCTGGGAGGATCACTCTCTTCTTTGGTTTTGCTTTTCTCATTTTTTAATCGAAAAAATTTAAATTCTGCATGGGGCTGTATATCGTTCTTCAACACTCGCACCCGAGTATTTACTCAACCTGTTACTTCTCCAGCAAAACGTTTAATAAAATAATCTTTTTACCTAAACTCTCGACCTTCTCCGACCGTGAGTTTTCGGATTTCTTTTAATTTTGTCCGGATTAGAATTACTTCTTTGCCTTTGGACGCTTAGCACCGTACTTAGAACGACGCTGTGTGCGGTTTGCAACACCTGCGGTATCAAGAGTACCACGAACGATGTGATAACGTACACCTGGGAGGTCCTTAACACGACCACCGCGAACCAATACGATTGAGTGCTCCTGCAAGTTGTGACCCTCTCCTGGGATGTAAGAGTTAACCTCCTTAGAGTTTGTCAAACGAACACGGGCAACCTTACGCATTGCCGAATTAGGCTTCTTTGGAGTTGTTGTGTAAACACGAACACAAACACCACGACGCTGAGGACATGAATCCAAAGCTGGTGACTTGCTCTTGTCTACCAATACTCGTCTGCCTTTTCTTACTAACTGTGAAATAGTAGGCATAATTTTACTTTTTAATTTATTATTTTATTTTTATTATTGTCTTATTTCCGTATAAGCCACCACCTTATGGGGCTTTTCGGGGTGCAAAGTTACGACTTTTTCGGCAAACTACCTAAATATTAAGGAGACTTTTAAAAAACGAGGGCTAGTTTTAACTTTATATAACTATTAAAAACAAATATTATAAAGAAAAAGCGGCTTTTAGCAGGAAATTTAGTCTTAGTATGTATGTGGTTATGCATTAAGCCTCACCTTTTGGTGTGCCAAATGGAGCGATAGTACGCTCTGGCTCATCTGCCAACTTAATCTTACCGAAAGCCTGCTCGTAGTTATAAACATTGCTCTGCAATGCCTGGAGCAAACGCTTGGCATGCTCAGGTGCCATGATGACACGGCTCTTGATCTGAGGAGCTGGCATTCCTGGAAGTGCACATGCAAAATCCAAGATGAAATCTGAACTAGAATGAGTAATCAGTGCCAAGTTAGAGTATGTACCCTCTGCTACTTCTGGGCTGATGCCCATCTGGAACTGATTCTGCTGCTGTTGATTATTCTTATTTTCTTCCATAATTTTATTAAGTTAATAGGATTAAACTTTAAATGATAGTGCAAATTTACACATAATATCTGAAAAAAAAGAATAATTTGCCAATTATTTTGTGTTAAAAGTCCTTTCACACTAAAATGCTTCTAATACAATGACATAAGCTTAGCGTGAAAGGACTTTTGAAATACAATTTCTTTTTTATCTGAAGAACCGGTCTATCAGAAACGGCTCTTTTCTGCATTACCAGCACCAGAACCCTTATACTTTCTATGACCAGAATTGAATTTATAGACCACCCTGACACCAATTTCACGGGCACTATTATAACTATCCTTCGTCAAGGTTGCATGGTCGCCATACATGGTCCATTGGTCTTTCTGACTTCTGAAGAGATCATCAGCATAGAAATTAACAGTCAAGGCTTCATCAAAGAATGTCTTTACCATTCGCATGGAGGCAAAATAACCAGAGCGATACCGACGGAAGGCATTATAGGATGTCGTATTGGCATAAAGGGTCACCCAAGCTGCCCAAGTGGAACCCAACTTAAACTTGTTGTTCCATGTAATACCCAAGGCAGGCTTCGACAAACCACGAGGGGCTCCATATTTTTCCGCATCAAAGAAAGGCTTCTGAAAGAAGACTTGCCATGTAGGCTGATACCAATCGAACTTGGGAGCAGCTATGACATACGCAGACATCGTCTGCTTGCTGGAAAAGTTCATATTCCTCAAGAAGGCTATATCTTGATGATTATAAAGGGTAACATACCAGATGATGGGATTATCCTCATAAATATATTCCACACCAAACGAAATCCAGTTGCACATCACATCCAATGAAACATCATGAGCAATGGTAGGACGAAGATAAGGATCGCCACCTTCATACATATAGCGATTATCATACTGCACCTCATTGCGCAAGGAACTATAAGAAGGACGCTTTGTCTTGCAGGTATATGCCAGAGATACCGCCCAGGGGTCCTTATTCCATGACAGAGTCAGGTTGGGAAACCAATTGCTATAATTCCTGCTAGGCTCTTCTTCATACTTACCGAAAGAATAATACTTGGCAGACACATACTCGTATCTCAATCCTGCATCTATTGAAAACGAGCCCAAAGGATATGAAAAGGCAAGAAATCCCGCCAAATTATCTTCCTTCATATCGGTAGAAGCATCCGCCACAATGCCTTCCGCATTGCTATAATCTCCACTACTACGGGTATGGCTCACTTCGCTTCCCAACTCCAACAGACCCTTGGCTATAGGATAAGAAAGAACCAGTTTGCCTGCAAGCAACTGATTATGGCGACGACTCGCAGTATGGATTTCTCGATTTTCCAATACGGTAGCCTCTTCTGTTTCCAACATATCCCGCCCAGTTTTTTGCCAGAGACAGGTTCCATTAAAATCTACACCCAGTTTATTGACCTTTCCCACATAGTAGGTATTCAACTCATGAGTAGGACCACCTATATCATCGACCAATTCTTTCTGCTTGATAACATCTACAGGTTGTCCCTCATTGAATATTTCCTGCTGTCCATCAACATGCCCTTTCGCATAGGGTTCGCATTCTAAATCATAAGAAGCACCGAAAGAGTTTTCATCATTGAGGTCATAATTGAAACCAAAGTTTACTTCTCCCATTGTATTGCGATAGGATAAGGGATCATACTGGTTTACGGTAACATTCTTCGTTCCTTCAATATGCTGAATTAGCGAAGTAGCCTCCTTATGCCCTCTTGTATATCCCCAAAGAGACCCAAACAAGTTGAGCTGTTCACTCTGATAATTGAGACTGAGCTGTTCTGACCCTCCCAGATATCCATTATACCATACCATGGAATTCAAGGATCCACTCATACCTTCACCTTGCTTCTTGACGGTTCGGATGCGAATCACCGAACTGACCGTAGCATCATATCTTGCACCAGGCGAAGTAATGATTTCCACATTCTTGATGGCATCAGACTTCAGGCGCTGCAATTCCCTGGAATCTCTCACCTGTTTATTGTTGATATATATAATAGGTGTACCCTTGCCATAAACACTGACAGCATCGGTACTACTTACATTGATGCGAGGTAATTGTCGGAGCACATCAACGGCATCTCCTACTTTTGACAAATCAGAATACTGTATATCTATGAGCATTCCCTCACGTCCCATCTTGAAAGATGGCAACTTCGCCTTCACCGTAACACCATTGATATGCATGGTACTCTCCTTCAAGACCACATTTCCGACTTTTCCCACATTATATATATTATATAAGGTGTGATAACCCACGCAACTTACTTTGGCGATGACCTTCTTCATGCCACAAGGAATCACAAAATTGCCACTGGCATTCGTCACACCACCTGTGAGAAAGGAAGAATCCTTGGGATTGAGTAAGGCCACATTGGCAAACTCCACTGGTCGATGACGTTCATCAATCACCCGTCCCATTAATTTGGTAGGTTCCTTCTGGGTACATTCCACGAATATCAAGCTATCCTCTATCGTAGCCTTCATCGGATAAAATCCAAAGACACGCCCCAAAGCTTCCTGCAAATCAAGATTGCGGAAAGAGGTTGTGACGGTGAAATCTTCCAGTTCGTTATAGATAAAACTGATTTTATATCGACGGGTTGCCTTGTCTAAATCCTTCAAGACTTCAGACATGGAACGGTTGTTATAGCTTCGAGAGATGCGCTGTCCAAACGATGTCTGTACCAACAGACACATCAGGAAAGCGAACATATATTTCTTCATAAATTTAATATTGATTTGATACATATTACAGATAAGCCAACTTGCAAACAGACCTATCAGCGACAGATTATTCTACAACAAGTTGGTCATTATCCAAGGAGAGAGACATCTGCTGTGAATGATTCAATACATCCACCACACTCTGCAAGGAGTTCTCGCTGTTCCATTCATAATAAAAACGAAGCTGTTTGGCTTCCTTGTTCAGGAACACAACCTTCACTCCATAATACTCTGCCATTTCTCCGAGCATCGTTTCTAAGGAAACATTGTCGAAAGTCTTATGCACTATTTCCTTCTTGACATCAGTTGACGTAGCTTTATCACTGACAACAGCAGTATTTGGACAGGATGCTATTTTTACTTGAGACGTATCCCCTGCCGATGTTTCTTCTACCTGACGATGCGAACAGAATGTATGAATGGCAGCAAAGGCGATACCAGACAGCAAACATACACCAATAAAGGAAGCTGCGAGTTTGTGCCAATCAAAACGGGACTTCACTACCGGATGCTGTTCTGCAAACAATTGCCATTCCTTGTCTACATCCAAATCTTTCTCCGTCGCTTCCTTATCAAAAGCCATACGCATCTCCATCATTGTGAGATAGGTCTGGCGAGATTCCTCATCTTGAAGAATCTCCTTAATCTGAGACTCAGAATAATGCTCTGGGTGCTCAATCATGTCGATTACCTGTGTTAACTTATCCATTGTTCTTGGGATTAAAATGTTCTTTTATTCGTTTGATGCCTTGAGCAAGATGCTTATAGACGGCAGCCTCACTGATGCCTAACTCTTCAGAGATATCACGATAAGTGAGCTTTTGGCAATAATGCATATTGACTACCCGACGTGTTTGGAGCGTCAATTCCCGGTCTATAAAACGAAGCATCTGATCAGCCTTGCTCATCTCATGGTCTATCTCGCGAATGATTCGGTTTTCATCATGCACGATATCTACCGTATGATCCACCTTAAGACCAGCCTTGACCTTTTCATGAAGGGTCATCTTTCTGAGAGAATTCAAACATCGGTTTCGAGTAAGAACGACAAAGTAACCTTCCGTACTATTGGGCGGAATCCGCAGCTTTCCACTAAGCATATCTGCAAAAATATCGCTCACCACATCCCTTGCGGTCTCTTCATCCCCTAGAATCATCCTCGAAACGAGAAACATCTTTGAATAATACTGGCGAAAAAGTTGTTCTATCTTTTCCATTTCTATTTTTATCTGTATTGTTTATCCCAAGAACACATCAAGGTATCAAATTCCCAACCCCAAAAGAAGAAAAAATATTAAAAAGTTGATTTGATATCATCAACAGGCAGGCTATATCAAGAAAAGAGCCATAGATGATGACTCACCTATGGCTCTTATACCTTATTATATATATGTTACTCTAACCTTCAGATTAGTCCACGATTGGAGAATCTGCATAGTCGAGTACATTCTTTCTGTTAGCCTGCATGCGCTCGTACTCTTCCTTAGAACCGACAACAAGCTTCTCCCACTGGCGGAGACCGGTACCTGCTGGAATCAAGTGACCGCAGATAACATTCTCCTTCATTCCCTCAAGGTAATCTACCTTACCACGAATAGCAGCCTCGTTCAAGACCTTAGTGGTCTCCTGGAAGGAAGCGGCACTCATGAAGCTCTTAGTACCAAGAGCGGCACGGGTAATACCCTGGAGAATCTGAGTAGATGTTGCAGCTACGGCATCACGAACCTGAACAAGCTTCATATCGCGACGCTTCAATGCAGAGTTCTCATCACGCAACTTACGGGCTGTGATGATCTGACCAGGCTTGAGCTCAGTGCTGTCACCAGCATTGGTAACAACCTTCTTACCCCAGATACGGTCATTCTCCTCAGCGAAGTCGAGCTTATCAACCAACTCCTGCTCCAAGAATGTAGTATCACCTGGATCGTCGATACGAACCTTACGCATCATCTGACGAACAACCACCTCGAAGTGCTTATCGTTGATAGCCACACCCTGGAGACGGTAAACGTCCTGGATCTGGTTAACTATGTACTCCTGAACAGCGGTAGGACCCATGATAGCGAGGATATCGCCTGGAGTTACACTACCATCAGAAAGAGGAGTACCAGCACGTACGGCATCATGCTCCTGTACCAGGATCTGCTTAGAGAGTGATACGAGATACTTCTTCTGGTCGCCAGTCTTAGAGGTTACGATGATCTCACGGTTACCACGCTTTACCTTACCCATAGTTACCTCACCATCGATTTCAGATACGACAGCTGGGTTAGAAGGGTTACGAGCCTCGAGAAGCTCGGTTACACGTGGAAGACCACCGGTGATATCACCAGCACCACCTACGGCACGAGGAATCTTAACCAAGACCTCACCAGTCTTAATAGTCTGACCATCCTCTACAACGAGGTGACCACCTACAGGGAAGTTATATGTACCAACAATCTCACCGTTTGCATCAATAACATCACAAGAAGGAACCATCGCCTTATTCTTAGAATCGGTGATGATCTTCTCCTCCAAACCAGTAGTCTCATCGACCTCGGCACGGTAGGTCTGATCCTTCTGAACGTCGTTGAACTTCAAGGTACCAGCGTACTGGCTGACGATAACGGCGTTGAATGGGTCCCAACGAGCAATCACAGTATCCTTCTCAACAATCTCACCCTCCTTGTGATACAAAGAAGAACCATAAGGTACATTCAATGTAGCAAGAACGATGTTTGTATTTGGATCAACGAAACGGATTTCAGCCAAGTGGCTTACTACCTTCTCGCACTTGATATCGTTGCCTTCCTCATCTTCCTCTACGAATGGAACTGTGCTCAACTCATCAAACTCGATGCGAGACTTGTTCTTCGCAGCAATCTTAGCGTTGGCAGCAGCGTTAGACGCGATACCACCGGCGTGGAAGGTACGGAGAGTAAGCTGAGTACCAGGCTCACCGATAGCCTGTGCAGCGATGACACCCACAGCTTCACCGAGCTGAACCATACGAGCTGTAGCTAAGTTACGTCCGTAACACTTCATGCAGACACCCTTCTTGCTCTCACAAGTGAGTACTGAACGGATCTCAACGCTCTCGATTGGTGACTCATCGATGATCTTAGCCTTAGCCTCTGTGATTTCCTCACCAGACTTAACGATCAACTCACCTGTTGTAGGGTGGATGATATCGTGTACAGATACACGACCCAAGATACGCTCATAGAGAGAAGAGATAATCTCATCACCATTCTTCAAAGCGGTGCAAACCAAGCCACGCAAGGTACCGCAATCCTCCTGAGTAATGATGACATCATGAGATACGTCAACAAGACGACGAGTCAAGTAACCAGCATCGGCAGTCTTCATCGCGGTATCAGCAAGACCCTTACGAGCACCGTGAGAAGCGATAAAGTACTCCAACACAGACATACCCTCCTTAAAGTTAGAAAGGATAGGGTTCTCAATAATCTGCGCACCTTCTGCACCAGCCTTCTGAGGCTTAGCCATCAAACCACGCATACCAGACAACTGCTTAATCTGATCCTTAGAACCACGGGCTCCAGAGTCAAGCATCATGTAAACGGCGTTGAATCCCTGATCAGCCTCAGTCATCTCCTTCATCAGGATATTACCCAAATCGGTATTTACGTGAGTCCACGCATCGATTACCTGGTTGTAACGCTCCTTGTTGGTGATGAAACCCATATTATAGTTGTTGGTGATTTCCTCAACCTCCTTGCGACCACGCTCAACAATCTCCTCCTTCTCAGGTGGGATGATGATATCACCAAGGTTGAATGACAAACCAGCAACGTATGCCATACGATAACCCAGGTTCTTGATACCATCAAGGAAGGCACAAGCCTCTGCCATACCAACAGCCTTGATTACATTAGAAATCAAGCCGCGGAGTGTCTTCTTAGAGATAACGTCATTGAAGAAGCCTACCTCATCAGGGATGATACCATTCACGATAACACGACCTACAGAGGTCTCAATCATACGCTTCTGGATCTTACCGTCAACCAAGTCGTCAACGATTACCTTAACCAAAGCATGGAGATCACAACGACCCTCATTACGAGCGATCAAAGCCTCCTCAGGACCATAGAATGTCAAGCCCTCGCCCTTAGCACCTGGACGAATCTTTGTAATATAGTAGAGACCAAGCACCATATCCTGAGAAGGAACTGTGATAGGCGCACCATTAGCAGGGTTCAAAATGTTATGGCTCTGGAGCATCAGGATCTGAGTCTCCAAGATAGCCTCGTTGCTCAATGGAAGGTGAACAGCCATCTGGTCACCATCGAAGTCAGCATTGAACGCTGTACATGCCAATGGATGAAGCTGAATAGCTTTACCTTCAATCATCTTAGGTTGGAATGCCTGTATACCAAGACGGTGAAGAGTCGGCGCACGGTTAAGGAGCACAGGGTGTCCCTTCATTACGTATTCAAGAATATCCCAAATAATGGGTTCACGACGATCAACAATCTTCTTGGCACTCTTTACAGTCTTCACAATGCCACGCTCAATGAGCTTGCGAATGATAAACGGCTTGTAAAGCTCGGCTGCCATCAACTTTGGCAGACCACATTCGCCCATCTTCAACTCAGGACCAACAACGATAACAGAACGCGCTGAATAGTCAACACGCTTACCGAGCAAGTTCTGACGGAAACGACCAGCCTTACCCTTGAGTGAGTCTGAAAGTGACTTAAGGGGACGGTTACTATCGCTCTTTACAGCTGAAGATTTACGTGAGTTATCGAAAAGGCTGTCAACAGATTCCTGCAACATACGCTTTTCGTTTTGAACGATAATTGAAGGTGTACCAATTTCTAGTAACTTTCTTAAACGATTATTACGAGTGATAACTCTACGATACAAGTCATTTAAATCACTTGTCGCAAATCTAAAGATGTACCAATGTGGTATTCCTCGTGAGATGGCTATCAACTTATATAGACCGTTTGTAGAGAGTGAACTTGTTTTACAAAAGATTGCACAATCTTTAAAGCAAGCTGAAAAGATGGTTGATAAGCAAGATCCTCAAATTTGGGATGTTGTTGAAGAAATCATGGATAATCATCCAGTATTCTTAAATAGAGCTCCTACACTTCATAGACTTGGTATCCAAGCTTTCAAACCTAAATTAGTAGAAGGTCGTGCAATCAGACTTCATCCATTAGTATGTACTGCGTTTAACGCCGACTTCGATGGTGACCAGATGGCAGTTCACCTTCCGCTGGGTAACGCCGCCGTTATGGAGGCACAGCTCTTGATGCTCGGCTCGCAGAATATTCTTAATCCGGCCAATGGCGCCCCTATCACCGTGCCTTCACAGGATATGGTGCTCGGACTTTACTATATCACAAAAGTTCGCCCTAATGCATTGGGTGAAGGAATGTGCTTCTATGGTCCTGAGGACGTAATCATCGCATACGACGCTAAGAAGATCGATATGCACGCCCTCATCAAGGTGAGACTGCCTAAGGATAAGATGGATTTGTCAAAGGGTTACGAGCTCGTAGAGACTACCGCAGGTAGAATCATCGTAAACCAGTATGTTCCGGAGGAAGTTCCTTACGATGCTTGTAAGGTTGTTATCCACTGCTGACCAGAGGTCGACTACCTTATTATAACGCTCCTGGTTGGTGATGAATCCCATAGCGAAGTTGCCCTTGATCTCTTCGATCTTCTTATATGCATCTTCGACGAGAGTCTTCTTTTCTGCAGGGATGATGACGTCACCGAGGTTGAAGGAAATACCGGCACGGAATGCCTGATAGTAGATTAAGCAGCTCTGCGGTATGCGTGGTTTGATGGCCAAGCCTCAGAAAGCCGGCGCTTCCGGAGCAGATATTATCGAGAACCCTATTATTTCCAACCTTAAGGAAGGAATGACAGTGCTCGAGTACTTCATCGGTACGCACGGTGCACGTAAGGGTCTTGCCGATACCGCTCTTAAGACTGCCGATGCGGGTTACCTTACCCGTCGTCTCGTAGACGTGTCACACGATGTAATCATCACCGAAGAGGATTGTGGTACATTGCGCGGACTTGTGGCTACAGCCATAAAGGATAAGGATACCGTAGTAGAGTCTTTGGGTGAGAGAATCCTCGGACGTACTTCAGTTCACGATATCTTCAACCCGCTTACGGGAGATCTTATCATCCGTGCAGGCGAGGAAATCAGGGAAGCCGAGGCTGAGCTTATCGACTCTCTTCCTATCGAGAGCGTGGAGATTCGTTCAGTGCTCACTTGCGAAAGCCGCAAGGGTGTATGTGCCAAGTGTTATGGCCGTAACCTGGCTACCAGCCGTATGGTGGAAAAAGGCGAGGTCGTGGGTGTCATCGCAGCACAGTCTATCGGTGAGCCTGGTACACAGCTTACACTTCGTACCTTCCACGTCGGTGGTACGGCATCTTCATCCGGTGCAGATTCAAGCATCGATTCGAAATACAATGGTCGTCTCGAGTTCTCCGAGCTTCGTACTATCGAACGTAGTACTGAAAACGGTCCTCAGCAGGTCGTAGTAGGTCGAATGACTGAACTTCGCATCGTGGACGAGAATACGGGAATTACATTCTCACAATACGATATTCCATACGGCTCAGTTCTTTACTTTAAGGATGGTGACATCGTGAAGAAGGGCGACCGAATCTGCGAGTGGGATGCATATAACGCAACCACTATCGTGGAAGTGGCAGGTACCCTTAAGTTCGAGAATATGATCGAAGGCGTGACATACCGTAAGGATTCAGTCGACGAATTCTCAACATCTAACGATAAGGTCATCATCGAGTCTAAGGACAGGACGAAGAGCCCTTCAGTGGACATTGTGGATGTGACAGGTGCTATCATCAAGCAGTATAACCTTCCTGTAGGTGCACACGTTATGGTAGAGGATGGAACTGAAGTGAAGGTCGGCGACATCATCATCAAGATTCCTCGTGCATTCGGTAAGGCAAGCGATATCACCGTTTCC
>OQWE01000599.1_pt1 | contig 12512 bp, 8 predicted proteins | sample 1691591 | NCBI WGS metagenome assembly OQWE01 (sample SAMN03418265, study PRJEB22391) | human gut metagenome | biome: human-gut; feature: organic feature; material: feces | host: Homo sapiens | place: Tanzania | collected 2013-01
CGATATTCAACGGCGAGGTGAGCAAGATCTTCACCGTGATGGGTGTGAAGGGCGTAATGATACGCCACGGACAGTATATCTCGGTATATTGCAACCTTTCTTCAGTCAACGTACACGTCGGCCAGAGCGTGTCCACCGGACAGTCGATTGGAGCGGTGGACGGCAACGGCGTGTTGCAGTTCCAGCTACACAAAGGATTCACAAAACTCAACCCAGAGGCTTGGTTGAGATAACACAGCATACCGTTTCCTTATCCCATGCTGATTGGTATGGGATAAGGAAACTTTTATCTTACTTATTATTCTGCTTTTCTATAGTTGGCGAGTCGGTCAGTATAGATTCTACCCTTATTTTCATCTCTAACCCCAACCCGCAAATCTATTGCCCCATTCACCCACAATAGGTCATTATAACTGAAAAGTGCGACCGAGAAAAGAGGAAAAAAGCACCGGATATCAGAAAGTGTGTCGGCAAAGTGGTAAAAAATCATCAAACGCTGCAAATAAAGAGGCAATAATTAGTAACTTTGCAAATTCAACATATAATAATGTGTGAACATCAAAAGAAGTATGGAAACTAAAGATACAAAAAACGAGTTTGTAAAGCAGGTGGCGGAGCAGAAATATGAGTTCGGCTTCACCACCGACGTGCACACAGACGTCATCGAGAACGGTCTGAACGAGGACATCGTGAGACTCATCTCAAAGAAGAAGGGCGAACCGGAATGGATGCTCGAATTCAGACTGCGGGCATACAACTACTGGAAGACGCTCGAACAGCCAACATGGGGGCACGTGAAATTGCCGGAGATTGACTATCAGGCAATATCATACTATGCCGACCCACTGGCAAAGAAACCTGTGAACAAGGAGATTGACCCGGAGCTGATGAAGACCTTCGACAAGCTGGGTATTCCCCTCGAAGAGCGTCTGGCGCTGAGCGGAGTGGCAGTGGATGCCATCATGGACTCCGTGTCGGTGAAGACCACCTATAAGGCGAAACTCGCCGAGAAGGGTATAATATTCAGTTCTATCGGCGAGGCGATAAAAGAGCACCCCGACCTGGTGAAGGAATATCTGGGAAGCGTGGTGCCATACCGCGACAACTATTTCGCCGCCCTCAACAGTGCCGTGTTCAGCGACGGTTCGTTCGTTTTCATCCCCAAAGGAGTGAGATGTCCGATGGAGCTGAGCTCTTATTTCAGAATCAACGCAAGAAACACAGGACAGTTTGAGCGCACGCTTATAATCGCTGAAGACGACGCCTACGTGTCGTATCTGGAGGGCTGCACAGCACCGATGAGAGACGAGAACCAGCTGCATGCCGCCATAGTGGAAATCATCGTGAAGGACAATGCGGAGGTGAAATACTCTACCGTGCAGAACTGGTATCCGGGCGATGAGAACGGAAAGGGCGGCGTGTTGAACCTCGTGACGAAGCGTGGCGACCTGCGCGGAGTGAACTCCAAACTCTCCTGGACACAGGTGGAGACGGGTTCGGCTATAACATGGAAATATCCGTCGTGCGTATTGCGCGGCGACAACTCGCAGGCTGAGTTCTACAGTGTTGCAGTGACCAACAACTACCAGGAGGCTGACACAGGCACCAAGATGATACACATCGGGAAGAACACCAAGAGCACCATCATCAGCAAGGGTATATCTGCCGGACACAGCCAGAACTCATACCGCGGACTGGTGCGCGCCACGGCGAACGCCGATAACGCCCGCAACTACTCATCGTGCGACTCACTGCTGCTGGGCAGCGACTGCGGAGCGCACACTTTCCCGTATATGGACATCCACAACGACTCGGCAGTGGTGGAACATGAGGCAACGACGAGCAAGATAAGCGAGGAGCAGCTCTTCTACTGCAACCAGCGTGGCATACCGACAGAACAGGCTGTAGGACTGATAGTAAACGGATATGCCAAGGAGGTGCTCAACAAGCTCCCGATGGAGTTTGCCGTGGAGGCACAGAAGCTGCTGAGCGTATCGCTCGAAGGCACCGTGGGATAATGACTTGCAAAAAACATAAGGAAACAAAAAGAAAGAACGATAATATGTTAGAGATAAAAAACCTGCACGCCAAGATCGGCGACAAAGAGATACTTAAAGGCATCAACCTTACGGTGAAGGACGGTGAGACCCACGCCATAATGGGGCCTAACGGTTCGGGAAAGAGTACGCTGAGCGCCGTGCTCGTGGGCAATCCTCTCTATGAGGTTACTGAAGGCGAAGTGATTTTCAACGGCAAGAACCTGCTGGAGATGTCGCCTGAAGACCGTGCCCACGAGGGACTGTTCCTCTCATTCCAGTACCCGGTGGAAATTCCGGGAGTGTCGATGAACAACTTCATGAAGGCTGCCATCAACGAAAAGCGCAAATATGAGGGCAAAGAGCCGCTGACAGCGGGAGAATTCCTCAAGCTGATGAAAGAGAAACGCAAGGTGGTGGAACTGGACAGCAAACTGGCAAGCCGCTCTGTGAACGAGGGATTCAGCGGCGGAGAAAAGAAACGCAACGAGATTTTCCAGATGGCTATGCTCGAACCGAAACTGAGCATCCTGGACGAAACGGACTCGGGACTCGACGTTGACGCCATGCGCATCGTGGCAGAGGGCGTGAACAAGATGCACACGCCGGAGACTTCCACCATCGTCATCACACACTACGAGCGACTGCTCGACATGATAAAGCCAAGCGTTGTACACGTGCTCTACAAGGGACGCATCGTGAAGACTGAAGGACCGGAGCTCGCCAAGGAGATTGAGACCCGTGGATACGACTGGATAAAGGAAGAAATAGGAGAACTGTAAAATATGCAAAGCGAAAAACAATATATCGATCTCTACGGCGAATGCCGCGACATGCTGCGGAAACACAGCTGCGAGGTGATGAACGCCGTGAGAGACGAGGCTTTCGAGAACTTCAAGCGTCTCGGATTTCCTACGAAGAAGGTGGAAAGATACAAATACACCGACATTCCATCGCTGTTTGAACCGGACTATGGTCTGAACATCAACCGTCTGGAAATCCCGGTTGACCCTTACAAGGCTTTCAAATGCGATGTGCCGAACCTTAGCACTTCGCTATACTTCGTGGTGAACGACAGTTTCTACGACAAGGCACTGCCCAAGAAGGAACTGCCAGAGGGAGTGATTGTGGACTCTCTGGCAAGAATCGCCGCCGAGAAGCCGGAGCTGATAAGCAGATACTACGCCAAGATAGCTAAGACGGAGGAGGACGGCATCACGGCGCTGAACACTATGCTAGCGCAGGACGGTCTGCTGATATACGTGCCGAAGGGCACTGTGGTGGACAGGGCGATACAGGTGATAAACATACTGAGGTCTGACGTTGACCTGATGGTGAACCGCCGGGTGCTGATCATCGTGGAAGACCGTGCTGAAATAAAACTGCTCTTCTGCGACCATGCCGCCGACGACCGCCGCTTCCTCGCCACACAGGTGATAGAGGCTTATGTGGGAGAGAATGCCGGACTTGACCTCTACTGCCTGGAGGAGACTCATGCCAAGAACGTGAGGGTGAGCAACGTGTTCATCAGCCAGCAGGCTAACAGCAGGGTGAACCACAACGTGATAACGCTGCACAATGGTACGACCCGCAACCGCACAGACCTCGTGTTCAAGGGTGAGGGTGCCGAATGCAACCTCGCCGGATGCGTGATAGCCGACAAGGACCAGCACGTGGACAACAACACGCTGATTGACCACAAGGTGGGCCACTGCACGAGCAACGAACTATACAAATATGTGCTCGACGAGAATGCCGTGGGAGCCTTCGCCGGAAAGGTGCTCGTGCGCCACGGTGCACAGCACACCACATCGCAGGAGACAAACCAGAACCTATGCACCACCAAGACGGCACGCATGTTCACGCAGCCTATGCTGGAGATTTATGCAGACGACGTGAAATGTGCTCACGGCAGCACCGTGGGACAGCTCAACGACGCTGCCCTATTCTATATGCAGCAGCGCGGAATAAGCAAGAAGGAGGCAAAGCTGCTGCTGGAATTCGCCTTCATCAACGAGGTGATAGACCACATGAAACTGGAGCCGCTGCGCGACCGTCTGCACTATCTCGTGGAAAAGCGCTTCAGAGGCGAACTGAACAAATGCGAGGGCTGTAAGTTGTGTAAGTAGACGAGACCGCTCGTCAACTAATAGAATAAAACTATAAACGACAATGTACGACATTAACAAGATACGTCAGGATTTTCCTATTCTGGGCCGCGAGGTGTACGGCAAGCCGCTGGTATACCTGGACAACGGCGCAACGACACAGAAGCCGCTCTGTGTGCTCGATGCGATGAGAGATGAATATCTCAACGTGAACGCCAATGTTCACCGTGGTGTCCACTACCTGTCGCAACAGGCCACCGACCTGCATGAGGCGGCACGAGAGAAGGTGAGAGCGTTCATCAACGCAAAGTCTACCAACGAGGTGATATTCACCAGAGGAACTACCGAGGCGCTGAACCTCGTGGTGTCGTCGTTTGCCGATGAGTTTATGGGCGAGGGCGACGAGGTGATAGTTTCCACCATGGAGCACCACTCCAACATCGTGCCGTGGCAGCTGCAGGCGGCAAAGAAGGGCATCTGTCTGAAGGTGATACCGATGAACGACAAGGGTGAAATCCTGATGGACGAATACAAGAAACTCTTCAGCGAACGCACCAGGATAGTGAGCGTGGCGCATGTGAGCAACGTGCTGGGAACGATAAACCCGGTGAAGGAGATGATAAGCATAGCCCACGAACATGGCGTGCCGTTCATGCTTGACGGTGCGCAGAGCGTTCCTCACTTCAAGGTGGACGTTCAGGATCTGGACTGCGACTTCATGGCGTTCAGCGGACACAAGATGTATGGTCCTACTGGTGTGGGAGTGCTCTACGGCAAGGAGGACTGGCTCGACCGCATGCCGCCGTATCAGGGTGGCGGAGAGATGATAGAGAGCGTAAGCTTCGAGAAGACGGTGTTTGAGAAACTGCCGTTCAAATTTGAGGCTGGCACTCCTGACTATGTGGCGACACATGGTCTTGCCACGGCAATCGACTATCTGCAGGGCATAGGAATGGATGAGATACAGCGCCATGAGACCGACCTTACGGAGTATGCGATGAAACGGATGAGGGAGATAGAGGGCATGCGTTTCTTCGGAGAGGCTGACCACAAAGATGCCGTGGTGTCGTTCCTCGTCGGCGACATCCATCATCTCGACATGGGAACGCTGCTCGACCGCCTGGGAATTGCCGTCAGAACGGGCCATCATTGCGCTGAACCGCTTATGATACGTTTGGGCATACAAGGTACGGTAAGGGCGTCGTTCGGCCTCTACAACACAAGAGAAGAGGTTGACACACTTGTTGAAGGCATAAAGCGTGTGAGCAGGATGTTCTGACAATCTAGAATGTTCTGACAACCAAAAGGAATCAGAATATAAAAGAAATCAGAATATAAGATAATTCAGTTTTTGAACTGTTTGAGGATTACCTCTATCAGTCACTACCATCAAAGAAAATCCCCACGATTATCCATTACGGACATCGTGGGGATTTTCTTTATGTTAAACTCAAAACAGTCATTAGGCCGTTATAAAATTATTTAATGACTGCCTGCTTGGATTTTCTCTTAGTCAAGGTGATCGAGAGAGTCATTGAAGTCTTTTGGCTCACGCTCCGCCATTGGATCATGGAAGTCGTTAGGCTCATTGCTCTTGTGCTCGAAACGACGTGGCTCGCCATTGTTGAAGCGGTCGCCACGTGGACGACGCTCGCCGCGCTCCGGACGAGGACGACGCTCACCACGCTCTGGACGCGGACGGCGCTCACGTTCTACGTATCCCTCTGGTTTCGGAACGAGTACACGGTGTGAGAGCTTATACTTGCCTGTCTTAGGATCGATCTCCATCAGTTTCACCTGAATCTTGTCGCCTTCCTTCAGACCTGCCTCCTCTACTGTCTCCAGACGCTTCCAGTCGATTTCTGAGATATGGAGAAGTCCGTCCTTGCCTGGCATAATCTCTACGAAGCAGCCATAAGGCATGATAGAGCGGATAGTTCCCTCGTAAACCTCGCCGACCTCTGGGATGGCAACGATGGCACGGATTTTTGAGATTGCCTTGTCGATGCTTTCCTTGTTAGGAGCACTGACCTGAACCTTGCCCTTGCCGTCTGTCTCGTCGATAGTGACTGTAGCACCCGACTCTTCCTGAATCTGCTGGATAATCTTGCCACCAGGACCGATAACGGCACCGATGAACTCCTTCGGAATATCGAATGCCTCGATACGTGGAACCTGTGGCTTGAGCTCTGCACGTGGCTCAGCGATGGTATCGGTGAGCTTGCCAAGGATATACTCACGACCTTCCTTAGCCTGCATAAGCGCCTTCTCAAGGATGTCGAAGCTCAGACCGTCACACTTGATATCCATCTGTGTGGCAGTAAGACCGTCCTTTGTACCGGTGGTCTTGAAGTCCATATCGCCCAAGTGGTCCTCGTCGCCGAGGATATCGCTCAGCACAGCATACTTGTCTTCTCCCGGGTTCTTGATGAGTCCCATAGCGATACCTGATACAGGCTTCTTCATAGGAACACCGGCATCCATGAGTGCCAATGTGCCGGCACATACTGTAGCCATTGATGAAGAACCGTTTGACTCAAGAATCTGAGAAACGAGACGCACTGTGTATGGATAGTCTGCAGGAATCTGTCCCTTCAGCGCACGCCATGCCAGATGTCCGTGACCGATCTCACGACGGCCTACGCCGCGCTGTGCCTTGGCTTCACCTGTACAGAATGGAGGGAAGTTATAGTGGAGGAGGAAACGCATGTAGCTCTTGTCGAGCACATCGTCTACCATCTTCTCGTCGAGTTTTGTTCCGAGGGTACATGTGGTGAGCGACTGTGTCTCGCCACGTGTGAAGATAGAACTTCCGTGTGGCATTGGCAGTGGGCTGACCTCACACCAGATAGGACGGATCTCGTTGGTCTTACGGCCGTCGAGACGGATGCCCTCGTCGAGGATGCAGCGGCGCATTGCGTCACGCATCACATCGTGGTAGTATTTCTCCATGAGTGCCACCTTCTCCTCAAGCTCCTCTTCGGTGAGGTCTGCATGAGCGGCAGTGTAAGCCTCCTGGAAGTCAGCGATGATCTTGTCGAAAGCGTCCTGACGAGCCTGCTTGTCGAGAGCCTGCTTCGTAACGTCGTATGCCTTTGGATAAAGCTCGTCGTTGATCTGCTTGCGCAGGTCTTCGTCGTTCACCTCATGGCAGTATTCACGCTTCACGTCGGTGCCGAGTTCCTTTGACAGTTCTGTCTGAAGCTCGCACATCGGACGGATAGCCTCCTGGGCAGCCTTCAGAGCGCCGAGCAGATCCTGCTCCGACACTTCCTTCATCTCACCCTCTACCATCATGATGTTCTCAGCAGAAGCACCTACCATTAGGTCCATGTCTGCCTCTTCCATCTGTGCGAAGGTTGGGTTGATGACATATTCGCCGTTGATGCGTGCCACACGTACTTCAGAGATTGGGCACTCGAAAGGAATATCTGAGCATGCCAAGGCGCATGATGCAGCGAAACCTGCCAGAGCGTCTGGCTGGTCTACTCCGTCGGCAGAGAAAAGAATCACGTTGACATATACTTCAGCGTGGAAATCTGCTGGGAATAGTGGGCGCAATGCGCGGTCTACCAGTCGGCATGTAAGAATCTCATTGTCGCTTGCTTTGCCTTCGCGCTTTGTAAAACCGCCAGGGAAACGTCCTGCTGCGGCATACTGTTCTCTGTACTCTACCTGCAAAGGCATGAAATCTGTTCCGGGAACTGCATCTTTTGCGGCACAAACGGTGGCGAGCAAAACGGTGTTGCCCATACGGAGCACACAAGAGCCGTCAGCCTGTTTTGCCACTTTCCCGGTTTCAATGCTGATGGTTCTGCCATCAGGCAATTGAACTGTTTTCGTAATTACGTTCATCTAAAAAAACTTATTGTTTTAACAACATCTGTTATATAATATCTTGTACTTGATAATTCTCACCTCATAAATCTTGGCAAAGTTAACGAATTACTTACAATAATCGGGATAATTGTCTGATTTATTACCTTTTTTTATGACATTAAGCCTCTGAAAAGCGAAATATTGCTGTATCAGAGGCATTTATGGGGTTTGTCAACTCTTGCGATATGCTGAAGGAGACATGCCTACATGCTCCTTGAAATATTTGCCGAGGAAAGACTGGTTGGGGAAATTGAGGTCTTTGGCGATTTCCTTTATGCTCTTCGACGTGTTCTTGAGCTGCACACGCAGTTCGAGGGTCACATATTTGTCTATCCAGTCGTTTGGTGTGCGGCGGCTGATGGTCTTCACGGTCTCGGAGAGGTATTTGGGTGTGATGCAGAGGCGCTCGGCATACCAGGACACGCGGCGCTCGGCTCTGAAATTCTGCTCCACCAGACGGATGAACTCTGTGAAGATAGACTCCGCACGGGTCTGCTTGCGTTTGTCACCCTGCTGCACTCCATACATCACATGGCTGATATCATAGATCATGGCTGCCATGAGGGAACGTACCACATCTCTGCGGAAATGGTGGTCGGTGGTCTCCACTTTATGCTTTATGATACGGAGATATGTCATGAGAGTCTCCACTTCTTCGGAAGAGAGTTCGAAAACGGGATGGCTGCGGGAGAAGAGGAAGAGTGAGGAGAGGTCGTGAACGCCTTTTATCACTTCGTTGAAGAAGTCTTCCGACATCATGATGGCGATGCCTGAAAGGTCGTCGCTGAACCAGCTGTTGTTGAGCACCTGTCCTTCGCTGATTATGATTACATCGTTTGCCTTGACGGTGCGTTCCTCGGTGTCTACAGTATAATGAGCTTCTCCGCCAAGACATACGGCGAGGAAGATGCAATCCATGCGCTTGGGAATGCCGAGGACTGGAAGTTCTTCAAAGTCGTCGAATATCAGCAGGTCGTGGTCGATGGAGGGCCCGTTGTAAACCTGCATGGCTGACTCTACGGAAATGTGGTCTATATCGTTTATCATAGGTGAATAAATAATCATTGGCGGTGATAAAGCCGATGATTTTGCAAATCTACAAATTATATCTGACATACGCAAGCGTTTTTCGGCATAGAAAATTCATAAGTCGCAATGGATGGGGATATAACCGAAAGCTCCCGCCTTGAATTCCAGAATCGGAATCAAAGCGGGAGCTGGATTATGTCATTATATGCCAGACGCCACGAATGTGGCTACGGCATTATAATATCACGGGATTACTTCTTCATGAACTTCTTGCCGTTCTGGATTACGATACCCTTGTAGTCGTCGCCCACCTGCTGACCGGCGAGGTTGAACATGCGGTTGTCTGTCGGCTTCTCGTCAACTATAGCATTGCTGATGCCGTTGGAACCTTGAACCAGACGGTAGATCTGGAAGTCTCCCTGCATACCGGTGTTGGTAGAGAAGAAGAGTCCTGTAGGGCTGAAAGCGAAGTTGTTGTTGTCATATCTTGTCTTGGTGAACTGGATAGTGGCATCACCGCCTTCAATATTGATAGAAGCGAAGACGTTCTTGTCTATCTTCGTTGAAGTTCCAACGCCGGTAGATGTGGCGCTGAGATATTTGTTGCCGGTAGTGTTATAACGGACATACCAGTCTGAAGCGTTCTTGGTGAGCTTAAACTCCTGAACCATACTGTTGCCATAGAGCTTGCCGTCCTCGAACTTGGTGTAAACGGCAGTGAAGAGTGTCTTCTTGGCATCTGCTGTTGCAACGCCTGCTGCCTCATTTGCAAATACCACCACGTCGTCTGTATTAAGCTGGCTTACATCGGTAATCTTCTCATAGATACCACCGTCTGCTATAGGCTCCGGCTTGGCGTTCTGGTCCTTGAAGCTGATAACGATGCTTCCGTCCGGCTGCTTCATGATGCCGTATGCCGGACGGTCGTTCTCGGTGCCGCCATCAAAGTATCTGTATTCTGTCTTATAGTTCACACCATTGCCGAAGAGTGTGTACTCACTGCCCAGGTCATCAGCGAGCAATGCGCCATCGGCAGGAACCACCATTGCACGCTTCTTTGTCTGGTTGGTGTTTACCGAGTTATACATCCATGCTGATGGACTATAAGAGATACGGGTGAGCAGGACTCCTGAACCGAAGCCTTCTGGATACCATGTGCCTGGCTGACGGTTCTCGAAGATGAAATACTCCATGGTGTTTTTAGGATTGCGGAACATTACTGCCATGTCGCCCTCTGCTGAATTAGGGTTAGCGAGAGTTACGAGACCTGACTCCGGCACTTCCTTGATGTCGAGCCATCCCATGAAGCTGCGCTCATAGGCATTGTATCCGATTGGAGCGTAGGCATAGTCTACGTATGCTCCACCGTCCATCACTGACCAATAGCCGAAAGGCGAATCGCCCTGGTAAGAATATGTCGGGTCGTAGAAGTCTGGCAGACCCATGGCATGACCGAACTCATGAACGAGCACTCCGATACCCATAGGCTGATACTTCTCTGTTGTTCCGTAAAGCTCGTTGCCCACGAAATATGAGCTGAATATATGTCCGCTCATGTTACCGTATGACAACGGGAGGTCGAGCTCGTGTGGCCAGATGGTGTTGTCGTCGCCACCTGTTGCCTCACCGCAACCTGCATAATATACGATTACGTTAGGAATCTTTCCATTTACCTTGAACTGGTCGAAATTGGCTCCGTTTGCTGCTGCCAGCGAAACAGCCTCTTTAACCATTGCGAGTGCGTTGACATCGCCGGTTCCATGGCCACCGCCTGAGTTCTTGCCATAGTATGCGTATCCTTGAGAGAGCTGCACCTTGTCCAGCACTACGAATTCCGGAGTGAACATTCCGCGGCTCTGTGCCTTGAAATAATCACGAACGGAACCTTTCTCCCATTTGTTGTCTTCGGCATATCCCTCGGCATTGAGCATCTTGTCGAGCTTCTCGGTGGTCATCTCGGGCTGGAACTTGGTGTCGGTGTACTCAACCATAATTACAGGTATCTTGATGTTGCCGATTGTCGGAACAGGACCAGTGGCACTGGTACCGTATTTTCCGAGACCGTCTGAAGTAGACGAGCCTCCGACCTTCTGTGCGCCGGCAAGTCTAGGTCTAGCAGAAGCAAGCTTGGCGAGTGCCTGGTCTGTAGGCTTCAGCGTGTTCGACTGGACGAAAGCGATTTCATCAGCTGTGCGGCTGGTGATGTCGTGAACTACAACGTCGGTAGCAACGAGGTCTGTACCCACAAGCTTGGCATAGCAGAGTGTGCCGTCGGCATTGCGTACAACGACCTGATGGTCTTCTGTGGTGTAGAAAGCGAGATGACCGTCACCGTTCTTGTAGAGCATCACGGTGGTACCATCGCTTTGTTTTACTGGAAACGCCTTGTGGATAGGGCGGATTGCCTGTGCCGACAATGCGAGAGCAAGCGACACAATGGTCAAAGCAAATGACTTTTTCATATTTTTAATTGCAAATTATTATAGATTGCGAAAATAAATTACTCGGCAATATAACATGTTCTTCATTTCAATTTACAAAGATAGCAAGAAATGAGATACGTCAAAATAATTTTAAGCAAAAATAACAAAGAAGAAGGAAAAGAGCACGAAAAAGCCCGTGGCAGACGCCACGGGCAATATACTTTTGCCATTAAAGGCAAATATCAGCAAGACTTATTACTTGTTGAAGAACTTCTTGCCGCCACGGATTACCAAGCCCTTAGTAGTAGCTGGAACCTCCTGACCGAAGAGATTGTAAGTCTTAACGTTCTTTACAGAAGTCTCTGTAACGCCATTGATTCCAGCATAACTTGGATCAGCCTTGAATACTCCCTCATCGAGAGTGATAACATAGTTCAGGAACCAGAAACCATAAGCCTTCTGCTCACCTGTTGCAGGGTCATTCCAGAAGTTTGTGAATACTGGGAACAAGCCCATGTCGATAGTGTTGCCAGAGAGCTTACCCTTAACGTATGAAGGATCGTTCAGATCAATCTCAACATAACCTTGCTGTGCAGATTCCTTGATACCGCAGATCTTGAAATAATCACCTGCCTCTTCATCCTGGATACCGAATACTGATACAGGGAATGCATTCTGAGGACCTGTGAAAATGGCATTCAGATCCTTGTCGAAGTCAAGAGAAGTAATGGTGCTCATACCCATACCGCTTGTAGGCTGGAACCATGCGTAACCGTAAACAGAAACGTTTGTGCCATAGTCCTCTACGTATGCAGCGTGTGCGAAATCATCATAAGTACCTTCCTGACGGCCTGCTCTGCTGTAAGAGATAACAGCATTGGCTGGCTTCAACTCGAGGCTGAAGAAGTAGTTCCAGATTTTGCTCTGACCATCGATGATATTAGCGAGAGCACCGCCATCCTCTACATCAAGCAGGAGACCGCCATCCTCATCAACATTGAATACGAATGGATCCTTAGAGAATGAGTAGTTGTCAC
>OQWE01000600.1_pt1 | contig 12496 bp, 8 predicted proteins | sample 1691591 | NCBI WGS metagenome assembly OQWE01 (sample SAMN03418265, study PRJEB22391) | human gut metagenome | biome: human-gut; feature: organic feature; material: feces | host: Homo sapiens | place: Tanzania | collected 2013-01
TGGAACTTAAGGTGGAGCAGCGTCCAGTAGTTGTGGTTGCCGCGCAGGTAGATGCTGCCGCCGTGTCCGCCGTCGCCGCCGTCGGGTCCGCCGTTGGGGTTATACTTCACGTGACGGAGGTGCATAGAGCCTCTGCCGCCCTTGCCTGAGCGACAATATATCTTTACATAGTCTACGAAATTAGATTCTGCCATTGTCTGTATTTATGCTTTATAGATGAATAAAAAGGACAACTATCAATCAATCAATAGATTGACAACTTGCAAAGTTACGGAAAATATCGCAGAATAAGGCATACCTACACCAAGTTTTTGCAGGTACGGCTGTATATAAATGAAGTTTTTATGAGTTTCGGGGCGAAAAAGTAGCAACTTGTCAGCTTGAATCAATGGCAAGCTGACAAGTTGCCGAATGTCTTAAGCCGCACGCTTCATGGTATAGCGCAGAGCGTATACGAGCACGAAGGCGAAGCCTGCGAGCGGAATGAAGAACGGCAGCGTGAAGTTGTCGGTAGAGTCGGCGATGATGCCCATCAGAAGAAAACCGCAACCGCCTACCGGTGTCATCATGAGTATCGACGAAGCACTCTTGGTGAGTCCGCCGAGTCCGCGCAGCGTCATGGCGAAGATGGTCGGGAACATGATTGCCTCGAAGAAATAGTTGGCGATGAGCGCCAGAACAGACACGTCGCGACCGAAGTCGAGCAGCAGAACGGCGATGCAGATAACGGTGCCGAGTGCGCATACGGCGAGATACTTCTCAGCCGCAATGTTGCTCATCACCGCCGCACCGATGAAGCGCGCCAGCATGAACACGCCCAAGCCGATGGTGAGTATCGTAGAGCCTGTGGCTGCCTTCATCCAGCCCTGACCCGTCACGAAGTTGATGAAGTAGGAGTTGATCGAAATCTCTGCCACCTCGTAGGCGAGCAGCGCGAGCAGTCCGAACACGAACCAGCGGTTGCGGAAGAGCATCTTCAGGTTGTGCGCGCCCTGCTTCGTGTCGTTGTCGTTGTCGTGAACGATCTCCGGCAGTTTCACTCGTGCGAAAACCACGGCTATAAGCAGCACGAATGCACCCATTATGGTGTAAGGTATCACGGCGTCGCCGCCTGCGCTGCCGTCGGCGCCCTGGAAGAGGAAGCTGCCCACAACGAGTGTGGCGAACATTGAGCCTACGCCGTTGAACGACTGCGAGAAGTTAAGGCGCGACGTGGCTGTCTCCTTCGGACCGAGCTCCGTTACGTACGGATTGGCTGAGGTTTCGAGGAACACAAGTCCGCAACCGATGATGAACAGCGCCACGAGATAGGCGTAGAACGTGCCCAGCATTGAGCAGGGGATGAACGCCAGCGAGCCTAAACCGAACAGGAGCAGTCCGCTCACCACGCCGCGACGGTAGCCCTGACGGTTGATGAACAGACCGGCGGGTATCGCCATGAGGAAGTAGCCGAGATAAGTGGTCACCTGAATCAGTGCCGACTGTGTGATGCTGATGTCGAGCGCATTCTGGAAATGCTTGTTAAGCACGTCGAGGATGGCGCGCGCAAAGCCCCACATGAAGAAGAGTGAGGTGATGAGGATGAACGGCACAGCATACTGCTTGCTGCTCAAAGATGCTTGATTTTGTTTCATGTGTGCAAAGTTACTGCAAACCGAAGACAATACAAAATATGCTCGCATATTTTTATTGTTGAGGTGCAGCGTAACTTATTTAAAGTTACTGCAAACCGAAGACAATACAAAATATGCTCGCAAATTTTTGTCATAGCTAAGCTACTTGCACTAACTTTCTGACACTTAACGATGCGTCTCGACAAAAAAAATCTGCAAGCAGTTTTTTTATGTGCAAGACTTTCAGTAACTTTGCACCTAATTATTAATATTGTACCCTATGAGCGTGATAAAAATAAAGGACAAGACCTTCAAGGTGTCAATCCCCGAAGCTGAGATTCTTAAGAAAGTAAAGGTAGTAGCCGATCGTATCAACAAGGACATGGCAGACAAGAACCCGTTGCTGCTCGCCATGCTCAACGGATCATTCGTGTTCGCTGCCGACCTCATGCGTATGATAACCGTGCCGTGCGAGATCTCGTTCGTGAAGATGTCGTCGTATGCGGGCACTGCGTCTACAGGAAAGGTGAAGCAGCTCATCGGATTGAGCGAGGAAATAAAGGGCCGCACCGTAATCATCGTTGAGGACATCATCGAGTCGGGACTCACTATGCAGACTCTGCTCGAACAACTCAAGGAAATGGAGCCGGAGTCGGTGCACATCTGCACTCTGCTGCTCAAGCCGGAGTGTCTGAAGGTGCCTCTCGACACAGAGTATGTAGCCATCGAGATACCAAACGACTTCATCCTCGGCTACGGACTCGACTACGACCAGCAGGGACGCAACCTGCGCGATATCTATACAGTGGTGGAGTAGGAGTAAACAATAACATTACATAATAAAGAATTCAGATGAAAAACATCGTAATTTTCGGTGCTCCTGGTTCAGGCAAGGGCACTCAGAGCGACCTGATGATTGAGAAGTATGGTTTCAACCACATCTCTACAGGCGACGTTCTCCGCAACGAGATTAAGAACGGAACAGAACTTGGCAAGACTGCCAAGGGTTTTATCGACAACGGACAGCTCATCCCCGACGAGTTGATGGTAAACATCCTCGCAAGTGTGTATGACAGCTTCGGCAAGGAGCACAAGGGCGTTATCTTCGACGGTTTCCCGCGCACAATCCCGCAGGCTGAGGCTCTGAAGAAGATGCTCGCAGAGCGCGGACACAAGGTGGCTGCCATGATTGAGCTCGACGTTCCGGAGGACGAGCTGATGACTCGTCTTATCAAGCGCGGTCAGGAGAGCGGACGCTCTGACGACAACGCTGAGACTATCAAGAAGCGCCTCGACGTCTATCACAACCAGACAGCTCCGCTTATCGAGTGGTACAAGGGCGAAGGCATTCACCACCACATCAACGGACTCGGCGAGTTGCCACGCATCTTCGGCGATATCTGCAGCGTAATCGACGCACTCTAATAAATAGAGTTGAGAATTGAGAATTGAGAGTTGAGAGTTATGATTACCTTTTAATATTGTATGAGCAAGCATGAGCTTCTATACATATCATAACTCTCAACTCTCAATTTTCAACTCTCAATTTTCAACTTTCGAGGACTTTTTTTATTCATCGCTTTCGATGAACACCGTGCTGTCCATTTCGTTGAGCGACTTCTTCTTCTTGTTTTCCTTCGCTCCAGCCTTCAGCAGACTCTTTGCAGCGGTGATGATGCTTCTGCCGCTTTCCGCCGTCGACACCTTCAGCTTAGCCATCTTCTCCACCGTGCTGTTCATGCTCGTCTCCACATCCATGAAGCGCATGCCGAAGTCCTGCACACGCTCCACGACGATGTTCGCTGCGTCTATCATCGCCTGCTGGTTCTTCAGCTGGCGCACCTGCGTCCACATCATCTCCAGCACGCGAAGGTTCATGTACATGGTCTGCGGACCGAGAATCATGACGCCTTCGTCGTAAGCCTCGCGCCATAGCGTGGTGTCGTTGAGCAGCGCAAGATTCAATGCGCCTTCTATAGGCACGTACATGATGGCGAAGTTGAGACGGTTGTAGCCCTCGGGCAGATACTTCGTATACTCCTTGCGCGCCAGTCGCTTCACCTGAGCACGCACGCTTGCTACGTGTGCCTTCAGATATTCCGACTTCTCGGGCGTGCCGTCCTCGGCGTTCATGTAGCGCTCGTAGTCGGTGAGCGACATCTTCGAGTCGACCACCACGTGGCGGTTGTTCGGGAAGTGTAGGATGAAGTCGGGTATGAGTCCGCGTCCGTCGTCGCCCTTCGCCTGCTTGCCCGCCTTGTCGCGCAGCGTCTCCTGCGTGTCAAACTGCTCGCCCTCCTTCAGCTCTAGGTCTTCGAGCAGCTGCTTCAGCTTCAGCTCGCCGAAGTTGCCCTGCACCTTCACCTCTCCGGTGAGCGCACGTGTCAGCCGGTCGGCAGTCTCGCCCAGCGCCGCGCTCTTCTCCATGTTCACCTTTATCGTAGCATCGAGACGCGTGAGCGCTTCGTTCTGCTGTTCCTTCGATTTGTCGAACGCCTCGCGCATGCTCTTCAGGCTTTGTGTGAGCGGGTCGATTATCTTCGACACCTGCTCCTTGTTGCGTTCGCCCAGTTCGTCCTGGCGTCGCTTCAGAATCTCCTCCGATGTGGTCTGCATCTGCTCACGAATCAGCTTCATCTGACTCTCCACCTGCTCGCGGTTCATCTCTCTGAGCGCCTCAATCTGCTTTTCCTGCGTCTCCTTCACCTGATTGAGCTGCGCTACCTGCGCCGTTTTCAGCTGTTCGAGCTGCGCTGTCTGCGCCTCTTTCAGTTCCTCTATCTGCTTCTCGTGCGCTTCTTTCAGTTCAGCGATTTGCTTGTTGTGCACATCCTTAAGTTCTGATATTCTCTTGCTGTAAGAATACGCCACCACGCCGATGATAACGGCAGCCACTATTGCTACTATGATGCTTTCTATCATTGTTATATATAGGTATTATATAGATTTCTTGTGTTTACGCTTCTTGCAAAAATAATAAAACTATGAAGCATACTCAACACTTTCTTCCGAAAAGTTGAAAGTGTTGAGTATATTTAACAGAGACATTGACGGTAATCATGACCGTCGTTTTAAGAAGCAGTTCATGTTTCTCATCGTTTAAGAGCTTAAAATATATTGTTATTCTGTGTTGTTCGATAGTCGTTACGTTCTGCCGATGTCGTTTTACACTATGCAAAATAAAAAAAGAGGTATGCCTATTGTGGTCATACCTCTTGTGAAATGATGTTTTTTTGTTTTGAATTTGTGCGATTCTGCTTTGTTGCGCGACGTATCTGTCTCCTCACGCAGTTTTATCTAAGTGTGAAGCGTGCTTTTAATGGTGTGTTGTCAGAGGCGTTTCCTATGAGAGCCTCAAACACGCCGTTCTCCGATTTCCATGCACTTGACGTTTCGTCGTAGAAAGAGAGAGCTGCATTGTCGATGGTGATGTCTACGTCCTGCTGTTCGCCGGGGTTGAGCCATACCTTCTTGAAGCCTTTCAGCTCCTTTACAGGACGGTCTACCGATGCTTTCACGTCCTTTATGTAGAGCTGTACGGTCTCTGCGCCACGCTTTGTGCCGGTGTTCTTGACGGTTACGGTGAACGTCAATTTGCCGTCGCGAGTCATTTCTTTTGCCGACTGTCGCAGGGCGCTGATGCTGAATGATGTGTAACTCAGTCCGTGTCCGAAAGCAAATGTCGGTTTGATGTGTTTCTTCTCCGTCCAGCGGTAGCCCACATATATGCCTTCCTTATATTCTTCGTCGATTACCTTGTCGAAACCAACTGTCTTGTCGTCGGTGGTTCGCCACGTGCCAGGATATGTTTTCAGAGCGTGAGCGCCACAGTCGTTGAGGCTTCCATACCATGTGAACGGCAGCTTGCCGCTCGGATTGGCGTCGCCTGTCAGCACGTCGGCGATGGCGTTGCCTGCTTCCGAACCTATAAACCAGCTCTGTACGATGGCTGCCACCTTGTCTCGCCACGGCATCGCCACGGCGTTGCCCGACACGTTTACGTAGATGAGTCGGTTGGTTACCTTGGCAAGTGCTTCGATGAGTCGGTTCTGCGCGTATGGCAACTCATACTGCTTGCGGTCGTGTCCTTCGCAGTCCTGATAGTCCGACTTGTTCAGTCCGCCCACCATGATGACATAGTCGGCATCCTTTGCTTTCTCCACAGCCTCGGCAATGAGTTGGTCGGCCGAGCGTTCGTCCTTCAGGTTCTGTCCCGTCTCCACTCCGTTGTATTCGCCAGTCACGTCTCCAACGTATCCGCGTGCATAGTCAATCTCAGCCGAACTTCCAAGCTTGGCTCGCAGTCCGTCGAGCGGAAGTGTCTCACGCTGCACCTTAAGCGACGACGAACCACCGCCGACGGTCATCATCTTGATGGCATTCTCGCCCACAACGAGTATGCGCTTCGCCTTGTTGCGGTCGATTGGCAGCACGTTGTTGCGGTTCTGAAGTAGCACGATGCCCTCGTCTGCAATCTTTCGGGCAGCCTCGTAGTGCGATTCGGAGCAGAGTAAGCCGTGCGGACGCTGACGGTTCATCGTCGTACGGAAGAAGAGTCGCAGCACACGGCGCACCTTGTCGTCGAGTTCGCGGGTGGTGTATTTGCCGCTCTTTATACCATTGATATATGGTGTGGCAAGATAATAGTTGTCATAAGCGTTGCTTGTTCCGGCTGAAAGGCCGTTGGTCCATGTTCCGAACTCCATGTCAAGTCCGTTCTTCACCGCCTGATCGGTGTCGTGACATCCTCCCCAGTCGCTCACCACCACGCCGTCAAACGCCCATTCGCCCTTCAGTATGCGGTTGAGCGTGTACTGGTTGTGGCAGTTGTGCTCGTTCTTGTAGAGGTTGTATGCACCCATGATAGCCCAAACCTTGCCTTGCTCCACGGCAGCCTTGAAAGCCGGCAGATAGATTTCATGCAGGGCGCGGTCGCTTACTACGACATTCTCCTGATTACGATATTCCTCGTCATTGTTCAGACAGTAATGCTTCACGCATGCCGAAACACCGTTCGACTGCAGACCCTGTATGTAAGGCACCACCATCGTAGCCGCCAGGTAAGGGTCTTCGCCCATATACTCGAAGTTGCGTCCGCCGAGCGGAGTGCGATAGATGTTGACGCCCGGTCCGAGAATCATGTCCTTGCCACGATAGAGGGCCTCTTCGCCAAGACTCTTGCCGTAGAGCGTGGCGAGGTCTGGATTCCATGTGGCAGCAAGACATGTCAGCGCAGGGAACGCCACGCATGAGTCGTTGGTCTGTCCTGCCTGCTCCCATTCGTCCCACAACACGTCAGGGCGTACACCGTGAGGGCCGTCGTCTGTCCAGAAGTCGGGAAATCCCAATCGCGGTATTCCGGCAGATGAAAATTTGCTCTGCGCATGTATGACGCATATCTTTTCCTGAAGAGTCATACGTGAGAGAGCGTCGTCGATGCGCAGCTCCATAGGCTGTGTCTCGTCCAAATAAACTGGAGTGTGCTGAGCGTAAGCGGTCATTGCGCTTATCGCAATCAAGCATGATGTTATGATATGTTTCATAGTAATGTGAATGGTTTTTAGCGATCTTCTTACTCCGCAAGCAGGTCCTTCACTTCTTCCAGACTGCCGTCTGACGGTGAGGGAGTGATGCCGAGCAGATGGGCGAGGAGCGGGTAGACGTTCACGTTGCGGAAGGTAGACTCGCGGGTGTAGCCCTTGCGGAAGTCGGGACCACAGGCGCGGAACAGCACGTGCATGTCGCTGTACGTAGGGTCGAAGCCGTGTGCGCCGGCTATGGTGCGGTCGTGCTCGCTCGTGACGAATCCGATGTCGCTGAGCACCACGATGTCGCCGATGTTCTCATTCGTGCCGAAGTGCAGATACTCTGGCACCTCAGCCTTGCGGTACGCCCTGAGATGCGGCACGGCGTTGAGCGCCTTCAGAATCTTGCCTTCGCAGCCCTTCTTGGCGAACACCATTGTGGGGAAGCCCGTCGCGAGGCGCTCGTACCACGACTTGTCGAGCACCTTGTCGAGACGTATGATGCGCTCGTTGGAGAGACGCGCCATGCCGTGGTCGGCAGTCACGATGAGGTCGATGTCGGCAGCGTCGGGCATGCGCTGTATGTCGTTCCAGAGCTGGTTGAGCAGACCGTCGAGCGCCTCCACCTGCTTGCGCGTCTCAGGACTCTCCGGTCCGAAGGCGTGTCCGCTGTGGTCGGGCTCGTCGAAGTAAGCCATGATGAGCTGCGGACGCTTGTCGGCAGGCATCTTCAGCATCTCCTCGATCTTCGCCACGCGCTCCACGTACGTCAGCAGCGGCTTCTTGGCATAGCTGTGCCAGTAGTCGGGATATTCGCCCTTGATAGCCACGTCCGAGCCAGGCCAGTAGACAACGCCTACGCGCTTGCCCTGACGTTTTGCGGTGAGCCATATCGGGTCGCCGCCCCAGTAGGCAGGGTCGTTCTGGTTCTTGCCCAGAGCGAAGGTGGTGTTGGTAGCCTTGTGGTAGAACACGTTGGCGATGATGCCGTGGTGGTCGGGCACGAGGCCAGTAGCGAGTGTGTAGTGGTTGGGGAAGGTAGACGAGGGGAACGAGGGCTGCATCACAGCCTGCACGCCGTCGTGTCCGAGCTTGTCGAGGAACGGCGTGTGGTACATCTGCGGATAGTCCCAGCGGCAACCGTCGAGAGAGACTATCACAATACGATGTTCGCCGGCAAGCGAGCTTGCCAGCGAACAAAGTAATAGCGAAAGGACAACGATTATCCTTCTCATATCTGTCTGTTATGAATTAGTTGAATGTGTACTTGATACCGATCTGCATCTTCCAGCACTGGTCGTAGTTGTGGTTGAAGTTCCAGGTCTTTGTAGCATACTCGCCGTTCACCTTCATCATGCTGAACACCGGTGTGTTGTTCTCCATCTTGTTCACCTTCAGAACCTGGCCGTTGTTGCAGCTGCCCATGTTCTTGGCTACGCCCCACTTCGAGTTGAAGAGGTTGCCTACGTTCATGATGTCGAGGCTGAGCTGCAGGCGGTTGCGTGTGTTGCCTATCTTCACGTCGAAGTCGTGTGCCCAACGGAAGTCGAAGCGGTGTATGAACGGAGCACGAGCGCTATAAGCCTCTGCGTACTCGCCCTTGTGGTTCTTCAGATACTTGTCCTGCTCTACGAACTTCCAGAATGCCTCGCGGTCGGCGTCGCTTACGAAGTTGATTTCAGAGTCGTTTCTCGGTATGTACATCAAGTCGTTCTTGATGCCGTCGCCGTTGATATCGCCGTTGTAGAGGAAGCTGTAGCCCGACGGAGAGTAGCCAGTGTAGAAGAGGCTGAAGTGATCCTTGGCATACTTGTAGCTTACGTTAGCGATGATGCGGTCTGGGATAACGTACTGTGAGTTCTGCACCTTAGAGAAGTTAGGACCGTTGATGGTGTACAGACCTGACCATGCAGAAGAAGCGTTGCTACCCGGCATACCCGATACCTCCTTCATCACGGTGTGTGTGTAGGCAGCCATAACGTTGAGGTTCTTCAGCGGCTCGGCTGTAGCTGTGATGTTGAAGGTGTAGCCGTATCCCTTGTGAGTGTTGGTGAGCACGCACGCGTCGTTGATGTTCGAGTAGTATGTGAAGTTCTTCGGATAAACGAGGCGGTTGTCAGCTCCGTTGAGGTGACCCCACTCAGAAGTGTCGTCCTTGATGTTGTAGTTCTTCAGCATCACGTCGGTGATCTTCTTAGTGTAGATGAACTCGGCTGTGAGTGTCATCGGGAAGCTAACCGGCACCTGATAGTCTACAGCGAGTGACGACTTCCATACCTGCGGCATCTTGAAGTTGCGGTCTACGCCGCCGATTGTTCTTGCCAGAGTGCCGTCGTCAGGAGTGATGTTTGCCGGCGCACCGAGCAGTTCGCGAATCTTGTCGCGGTCGGTTACGAGTCCGCCCTTGAAGTTGTTGAGCAGCGGGTCAGACGACTTCACTGTGCCGTCGCTGTTGTACTTTGTAACGGCGTTGAACGGGTTCTGCTGAATCATACCCGAGTTGCTCGGCATGTTGGTGAAGAATACCAACGGCAGACGGCCTGCGAACAGACCAGTACCGCCACGCACCTTGAGGCTCTTGTTGCCGAATACGTCCCATACGAAGCCTACGCGCGGCGAAATCTGGATGTTGCTCTTCGGCCACATGCCGGTGTCGATGTGCTTTCCGCCGAAGTCGAGCGCCTTGATGGCGTTGTTGGTCATGATGTCGTCGTCGTCGAAGGCGAGGTTGTCGAAGCGGATACCGCCGGTGAGCTTAACGCGGTCGTTCACGTTCCACTCGTCCTGCAGGTAGATGCCATACTGGTTGAACTTAACCTCAGATGCAGGGCTTGTAGCTCCGTTGTAGCCGTAAGCGAGGCCTACGGTCTCAGGCGCAGCGCCGGTGAGGAAGTCGTCGAGTGAGCGGTAGCGGTAGTAGCCTGTGCCGCCGCGCATGTATGCGTTGTTAGCAAGCTGATGCTCGAAGTTGAAGCCCGCTGTCACCTTGTGGTTGCCAGCATACCATGTAAAGTTGTCGGTAAGGCTGAGCACCTTGTTCTTCACCTGGTTGTTGTAAGAGAAGAGCTCGTAGCCGAAGCTCATATACGGCGAGAGGTCCTGCTTGACGGTACCGTCGGCGAGAGTCTCGTAGCCGTTCATGATGTCTACGAACGGGAAGATAGAAGAGTCAGAACCGCGTCCGTCCTTCATGTCTGTGTATGTGAAGAGCAACTGGTTGGCGAACTTGTCGCCGAAGCGGCTGTTGAGGTCGGCAGTTACAGATGTCACGTTGTTCTCCATTGAGTACATAGAGTTTGAGAACGACATTGAGTACTGCGAGAGGCGGTCCATGTTGCGCAGACGGTAGCCCGTGTCAGACGAGTTGCCGTTAGGCGCATTCCACATCTTGTTGGCTGTGTGGTTGAAGCGCACTGCAAGATGGTGGTCGTTGGTGATGTTCCAGTCGATGCGGCCGAGCAACTTGAGGTTGTGCTCGTCGGCGCCCCAGTTGGTGTAAGAACCCGGGTTGTAGCCGTACTTCTCCTTAAGGAACTGAGCAACGCGGTCGAGGTCGCTCTTCTTTGTACGAGAGATGTACTTGTCGATGTCAGCCTTGCCGTTCTCAGACGGAGCCCAGCGGTTAGCTACGCCCGGCACCTTTGTATATTCGGCGTTGGCGAAGAAGAAGAGCTTGTCCTTCACGATCGGGCCGCCGAAGGTGAAGCCGTATGTAGTAGTGCGGTTCTTGCCGCGCTCGCCGAGGTCGGCGTCGTCAACGCGGTTGCCGTGCATGTTCTCGTTGTTGTAGTAGATGTATGCCGAACCCTTGAAGGTGTTCGTACCCGACTTTGTTACGGCGTTGATACCGCCGCCGATGAAGTTGGTCTGGCGCACGTCGTACGGCGAAACCACTACCTGCACCTCGTCGATGGCGTCCATAGAGATAGGATTGCCGCCGCCCGGGAGCTTGGATGTCAGACCGAAGTTGTTGTTGAGGTTCGCACCGTCGAGTGTGAAGTTGGTAGAACGTCCGTCACCGCCTGCGAAGCTCATGCCGTTAGCGTACGGCGAGAGGCGTGCGATGTCAGAGATGCTGCGGTTGATGGTCGGAATGTTCTGCATCTGTGTCTGCGAGATGTTGGTTGTTGCACCGGTCTTCTCGCCTGCGAACTTCGAACCCTTTGCGCTTACTACTACCTCGCCCAGCTCGTTCTGGTCTTCGCTCATGTTCACGTTGAGGTTGTAGGTCTCACCGAGCTGCAGAGTGATGCCCGTAACGTTCTTTTTGGTGTAGCCGATGTAGCTAACAGTCACCTTGTACGGACCGCCGACACGCATACCCTGGATGGTATAGCGTCCGTCGATGTTAGTCGCTGTGGCGTAGCGTGTGCCCGAAGGCTCATGCACAGCCTGCACAACAGCGCCGATAAGCGACTCGCCGTTGCTCTGAAGCGAAACTTTTCCTGATAACGCAGAGGTCGTAACCTGTGCCAATGCCGAGCTGACAGCTACTATCAGCATAGCAAAAGTAAGGAGGAACTTTTTCATATTACACAAAAATTTAGTTAGATGGTTGTTATTTCCTTTCGTTTTGCAAAATTAAACTAAATAAATGAGAAAGTTAATAAAAAAGCATTAATATTTTGTTTCATGCCCATTATTAGTTAAAAAGAAAGCCCCGGCAAACGTTTTTATTTGCTGGGGCTTTTTTTTTTAGCCCAATAATCCCTTACGTTACAAGAAGGCGATGGTAAGACCAGCCATCACGATGCTCACCATCGACATGAGTTTGATGAGGATGTTGAGCGACGGTCCTGAGGTGTCCTTGAACGGATCGCCCACGGTGTCGCCTACGATGGTGGCCTTGTGGTCATCGCTACCCTTGCCTCCGAAGTTGCCTTCTTCTATCATCTTCTTGGCATTGTCCCATGCACCGCCAGAGTTGGACATGAACACAGCGAGGGTGAAACCTGCAGCAAGTCCACCGGTGAGCAGACCCAGTACGCCGGCTACGCCAAGCACCAGACCGATGACGATGGGGATGATGATGGCCAGCAGCGACGGCAGAATCATCTCGAAGGGCTTTGCCATCGGTTCGGCTGCCCTCACCGCCCTCGCACTGCTTGCCTCTTATATTGAGGAAATCAAGATTGCTATGGTACGTGCCGTGGAAAACGGCAAACAGTATTTCGACGCCGCCGGTAACGAGTTTGACCCTGTCAACTCTTCCACGATAGACTTCATCAATTTCTTCCAGGTCAACCTCATCAACCCCAAGGTGCTCGTAGGTGCATTCCTCGGCGCCATGGCAGCCTTCCTCTTCTGCGGACTCACCATGGGAGCCGTAGGCCGTGCTGCCGGGTCGATGGTAAAAAA
>OQWE01000605.1_pt1 | contig 12440 bp, 12 predicted proteins | sample 1691591 | NCBI WGS metagenome assembly OQWE01 (sample SAMN03418265, study PRJEB22391) | human gut metagenome | biome: human-gut; feature: organic feature; material: feces | host: Homo sapiens | place: Tanzania | collected 2013-01
AATTATCCGCTGCATCTGGGTGTTACAGAGGCGGGAACCGAGTATATGGGAACCATCAAGTCCGCGGCGGGCATCGGCGGTTTGCTGGCACTGGGCATCGGCGACACGATTCGCGTCTCGCTGACCGCAGATCCGGTGCATGAAATCACGGCGGCATATGCGATTTTGAAGGCTGTCGGCCTCAATGACACGGGTGTAAACATTGTATCGTGCCCGACCTGCGGCCGCACCAAGATTGATTTGATTGGCATCGCCAATGAAGTCGAGCGGCGCGTTGCCGGATTGGATGCCAAGCTGAAGGTTGCCGTGATGGGCTGCGTTGTCAATGGCCCCGGCGAAGCGCGCGAGGCGGACATCGGCATTGCAGGCGGTGATGGTGTCGGTATGATTTTCCGCCACGGCGAGATTCTGCGAAAAGTGCCGCAGGAACAGCTGGTGGATGAACTGATGAAAGAAATTCATGCGATCATAAAGGAGCAAGGATAAGATTTGACCACACTGGGAGATCTGTTTGAACGATATGAAAGCAAAGACCACGGAGCATACCTCACAAACGGAGAGGTATGCTCCGTTGTGGTGAGCCACGATAAACGTGCCGTGCTGTGCCGTGTCCAGTTTGATGACATTGTACCGCGAAAGGCGCTGTTTGATATGGAAAAGGGCATTGGTTCCATGTACGGTTTGTCGCGCGTGCGCATTGCACCGCGCTATCAGCTGAATGGTTTGACACAGCCGTATGTTGACAGCCTGAAAGATTATATTGTCCTGCGCAAGCCGTCCGCACAGGGCTATCTGACCGACAGCAAATGGGACATGACGGCGAACGGCCTGACGGTTTCCATGCTGGGAAGCGGCGTGGAGTATCTGGCGCATGATCTGCGGCAGCTGCCGGAGATGATTCGCACAGAAACCGGCTTGACTTGCGCGGTCAATACCGAGACCTCCAACGAAGAAACCGAACTGCGCTTGGCGCAGAAGACGGAGCAGGGCAGAGAACAAATGCTCAAGCGCATGATACACGCGCAGCCCGTGCAGGAAAAGAAAGAAAAGCCCAAGAAAAAGCCGGTGCGTGCCGACAAGGGCGAAGTACAGTACAATCGCAAAACATTTCACATCAAAAAGGACGAAAATCTGCTGTATGGCAGATTGTATGACCAGCCGGTTGTGTCGATTCAGGAGGCGCTGCACGCAGTAGACAGCGCAACCATTCGCGGCGAGGTATTTTTGGTAGAAACCCGCGAAATCAAAAGCAAAAACACCGGCAAGGAATGGGTCAAGATTGGCTTTGACATTACCGATTTGCACGGTTCCATGCGCGTCAGCAAGTTTTTGGCGAAGGAAAAAGCCGATGAGTATGTGGATCTCATTCACGAGGGCATGTATCTGACCGTACAGGGCAAGGTCAGCTTTGATAACTTTGAAAAAGAAACCATCATGGAGCCGACAGGCATCGTGTTGAGCAAGAAAAAGATGCGCATGGATACGGCGGAGAAAAAGCGTGTCGAGCTGCATCTGCACACCAATATGTCCGCAATGGACGGCATGTCCACGACAAAATCCCTCATGCAGCGCGCAAAAACGTGGGGACATACGGCGATGGCAATCACCGATCACGGCGTTGCACAGGCCTTTCCGGAAGCCATGCATGCGATTGAGCGAAACGGCATTGATTTGAAGATTTTGTACGGCGTTGAGGCGTATTATGTCAATGATTCCGGCAACGTTTCCGTTGTCAAGGGCAACTATGACGCGCCGTTAAACGAAACCTTTGTCTGCTTTGACACCGAAACCACAGGTCTCAAGCCGGCAGAGGAAGAAATAACCGAAATTGCGGCGGTAAAGGTGCGCAATGGCGAAGTGCTGGAGGAGTTTCAGACCTATGTCAATCCGCACAAGGCGATTCCGGCGAACATCACGGAGCTGACGGGCATCTCGGATGAAACCGTCAAGGATGCGCCGGAGCTTTCCGAGGCGCTGCCGCAGTTCTTGGAGTTCGCGGGAGATTTGCCGCTCGTCGCGCACAATGCGGGCTTTGATATGGCGTTTATCCATCGTGCCTGCGAACGACTGGGCATCGAACGGGAATTTACTTCCATTGATACCGTGGAAATGTGCAAAATTCTGTTTCCGGACATGAAACGGCACAAGCTGGATGTCATGGCGAAAAAACTCAAGGTTGGCCCGTTTGACCACCACAGAGCGAGTGAGGACGCGGCAGTTCTGGGCAGAATTTACATCAAGCTGCTGGAAAAGATGCAGGAAGAACTGCACGCGACCAAAATTTCTGATATCAACCCGCTGCTGGCGGGACTCAAAGCCAAGACCGGCAGTCTGAAAAATCTGCGCCGGTATCACTTTATTATTCTGGCAAAAAATCAGGTGGGACTCAAAAATCTGTACAAGCTGATTTCCTATTCCAACCTGAAATATTTCAATAAAAAGCCGATTATGCCGCGCAGTGAGCTGATTCGTCACAGAGAGGGCTTGATTTTCGGCTCTGCCTGCGAGGCGGGCGAGCTGTTTTCCGAAATGGTGCACGGCGCATCACACGAAGAGCTGCTCAAAATTGCGGATTTCTATGATTATCTGGAAATTCAGCCGATTGGCAACAACCAATTTATGATTGCCAACGGCACCGCAAAGGACGAGGAAGAGCTGCGCGATTACAACCGCAAGATTTTGGCGATTGCGGATGAATTGGGCAAGCCGTGTGTGGCGACCGGTGACGTGCATTTCTTGGAGCCGGAGGACGAGGCGTTTCGCCGCATCCTGATGGCGGGCATGGGCTTTAAAGACGCCGACAATCAGGCGCCGCTGTACCTCAAGACCACCGATGAAATGCTGGAGGAATTTTCGTATTTGGGCGCAGACCGCGCGATGGAAGTGGTTGTCACCAACACGAATATGATTGCGGACTGGTGCGACACGCTGCGTCCGGTACCGCGCGAAAACTATCCGCCGAAGATGGACAATTCTGCGGAGGATTTGGAACGCATGTGCTACGAGAAAGCCAAGCGCATGTACGGTGACCCGCTGCCGGAAAAGGTCAAGGCGCGCTTGGAGCGCGAATTGGGCTCGATTATCGGCAACGGCTACGATGTAATGTACATGATTGCGCAAAAGCTTGTGGCGAAGTCGCTGCAGGACGGCTATCTGGTCGGTTCCCGTGGTTCGGTTGGTTCTTCTCTGGTTGCGTTTATGTCGGATATCACCGAGGTAAATTCTCTTGCGCCGCATTATCTGTGCCCGAAATGCCATTACGTCGAATGGCACGAAAATGAGGGCTTTGGCTGCGGCGCAGATATGCCGCACAAGACCTGTCCGAAATGCGGAGAACCGCTCAATCAGGAGGGATTTTCCATTCCGTTTGAGACGTTCTTGGGCTTTAACGGCGATAAAGTACCGGATATTGACCTGAACTTCTCTGGTGAGTATCAGCCGACCATTCACTGGTACACCGGCGAGCTGTTCGGGCATGACCATGTATTCCGCGCCGGAACCATCGGCACGGTTGCGGAAAAAACCGCATATGGCTACGTCAAAAAATACATGGCAGAGCGCGAGATGGAAGTCGGACGCGCGGAGGAAAACCGCTTGGTCAAGGGCTGTACAGGCATCCGCAGAAACACCGGTCAGCATCCGGGCGGCATCGTTGTCGTGCCGAAGGAAGTCGATATTTACGATTTCTGTCCGGTGCAGCATCCGGCGGACGACCCGAATTCTGAAATCATCACGACGCATTTCGAGTATCATTCCATTGATGAAAATCTGCTCAAGCTGGACGAGCTGGGACACGATGACCCGACGATTATCAAGCACATGGAAAACATGACCGGTGTTGTCGCGCAGGATATTCCGCTCGGCGATCCGGAGACCATGAGCCTGTTTACGTCCAACAAGGCACTCAAGTACGTCACAGACGAGCCGGACCCGATTTTGGGCGACATCGGCTGTATTGCCGTGCCGGAGTTCGGCACCAAGTTCGTGCGCGGCATGGTAAAGGAGACCAAGCCGACGACATTTGACGAATTGTTCTGTATTTCCGGTCTGTCGCACGGCACGGATGTATGGCTGGGCAATGCGCAGGATTTGGTACACGACGGTATTCCGCTGAAAGAATGCATTTGCTGCCGAGACGATATCATGAACTATCTGATTGGCAAGGGTGTTGACCCGAAGCTGAGCTTCCAGACGATGGAATCTGTACGTAAGGGCAAGGGCTTGAAGCCGGAAATGGAAGAAGCGATGAAAAAGCAGGATGTGCCGGACTGGTATATTGATTCGTGCAAAAAAATCAAGTATATGTTCCCGAAGGCGCATGCGGTTGCTTACGTTATCATGGCGTATCGCATTGCTTGGTTCAAGGTGCACAAGCCGCTGGCATTCTATTCTGCATATTTTTCCATTCGCGCAAAGGCGTTTGACGCTTCCTGCATGGTGTTGGGAGATGCCGTGTGCTTGGATAAAATGCACGAATTGCAGGCAAAAGAACGCGACAAGACAATTTCAGCTGTTGAAAAAGATATGATGACAACATTAGAGGTCGTCCACGAGTTCTATCACAGAGGATTTGTATTTGAACCGATGGATATTTATAAATCGGAGGCGACACAGTTTGTCATCACGGAAAAGGGACTGATTCCGCCGTTCTCGTCCATGCCAGGCGTCGGTGAACAGGCTGCACAGGCGATTGTCGAAGAACGCAAAAACGGCCCGTTCCTGTCGCAGGAGGAAATCGTGGTGCGCTGCTCCCGCGTGTCCAAGAGCGTTGTCGAGACACTCGCCAGCATCGGCGCCCTGTCCGAGATGCCGACAAGTACACAGGTATCGCTGTTTTGAGAAATGAAAGGAGTATGCTTGGTGAATAACAAAAATTTAGGAACTAAAACCTTTTCGTTTTTTTTAATAACCGTTGTAGCGGTTATTATAGTAATGATGTTAAAATGTTCGGGTATTTGGGAAAATACACTATTACCTTGGTTACAAGGGAAAGTAAATTGGATTCCGATATTGCTTTTCATCATAGTTGTTGCGTGTTTGATTGAGTCCATGTGGCTAGGTTGTTGTTCAGTCCATTTGAATCGCAAAGAGAAAAAATATAATAAAATAAGTGAGGAAGATGCCAAAAACAAAGTGTACGAAATTTTAAAGTTAACATCTAATGACAAGGCCCAAATTGATAAAATCTTGAGAGAAATATTGAAAAAAGATAAGCAGCAAGAAAAAGAGTTCGACAAACAAAGTCGAGAATATTGGATGTATATTTGGAAAATAGTTTATATTATACAGAGATATTATGCAAAAAAAGGCTATTTGGAATACGCTTATAGTACATTATTAGAAGAAAAAAGTATGTTTGATATTTTTTCGGAAAATAATCTTATTACAGCTGTGTCTATAGCTTTGGGCATCTTAGGAATTATTGGAGGAAAGACTAATATTAAAATAGCTTATACTTCTCTTATGCTAATCATACTGATAGTATTGATAGAGAATGTAAGAGCTGTTTTTGAAAACCGTAAGCCTAAGAACAAGGAGAAAAAATTTTATAGAGAGATTATTGAAGGAGTACTTAACGCTTCAAAGAAGTAAGAAATTTTTTCTTTTCCGTAACATTTTCCGGAACGCTTGACATACCAAACCAGTCGTGTTATCATGTTAACACGCTAAAGCGATAAAACAACGAACATTATATTTAGGGGTTATAAAGTATGAATCAGTATGCAATCTCCACGCCGGAGGGCACCCGCGACCGTTTGTTCGCGGCAACCCGCATGTTCCGGCAGAACGAGAAGAGAATCAGAGATCTGTTTGAAGCACGCGGCTATGATGAAATCATCACGCCGTCGCTGGAATACTATGATGTATTCACGCAGGCAGGCTCGTCTATCGGACAGGAAAAAATGTACAAGCTGACCGACCGCAACGGCCGTCTGCTCGTGCTGCGTCCGGATAACACCACACCGATTGCGCGTGTGGTTACGACCAAGCTCAATGACGATGTGCTTCCGCTACGTCTGTACTACATGCAGAAGGTACACCGCGCAAGCTCGTTCCACCGCGGACATTCGACGGAAGTCATGCAGGCAGGTGCCGAGCTGCTCGGCGCACGCGGCATGATGGCGGATATTGATATTTTAACGACAGCCTTTGCGGCACTGGCAGCGGTTCGCGGCGAGACCTTCCGCATCGAGCTGAGCTATGCGGCAATTTACAAGGAACTGATTCAGTCTCTCCATGTTGATGCAGAGACCGCAGAGCGCATTCGTTCCAATATCGAGAACAAGTCCTATGCAGCGCTGGGCGATGAGCTGGCACCGTATCAGGATCGAGAGGCATATCGCGCCCTCAAGGCAATGCCGAACCTGTTCGGCGGCAGCGAGGTACTCGACGAGCTGGCAGGTCTGACCGACAATCCGGGCGTGCTCAAGGCAGTGGCATATCTGAAAAATCTGATTGATGCAATCACCAACGCAGGCTATGGCGAAAACGTCATGATTGACCTCGGTCTGGTACAGGAGATTGACTATTATACCGGTCTGATGTTCCGCGGCTACATGGGCGGCGCAGGTTCTCCGGTGCTGGCGGGCGGCAGATACGACAATCTGTGTGCCAAGTTTGGCAGAGATATTCCGGCTACCGGATTTGCCATTGATATTGATGCGCTGTCCGAGTCCGTAGACCTCAAGAAAAAAGTAATTCCGCAGGAGCTGGTATTCTGCGAGAGAAGCGACCTCAAGAGCGCGCTCAACTACATCAATACAAACAGTGAATTGGCAGAGCTGGCACCGTGCGACACCGAGAAGGAAGCGATGGAGCTGGCAAAGAAGAAGGGCTATCGCACGCTGGTAATCTTCCGCGATGGCGCCGTGAAGGAAGTAGAGGTACAGGCATGACTCCAGAAAATATCATTCGTATCGCTCTGACCAAGGGCAGATTGGAAAAAAAGACCCTGGAGCTGCTGGAGCATTCCGGCTATGATGTCAGCGAATTGCGTTCCGGCTCCCGTAAGCTCATCTTCCGTTTGCCGAATTCCAATATTGAACTCGTGCTGTCCAAGGCGGCTGACGTTATCACCTATGTCGAGCACGGCGTGTGTGATATGGGCGTTGTCGGAAAGGATACCATTATGGAAAAGGGCGGCTCGTTCTACGAGACGTTGGATCTGGGCTTTGGCAAGTGCCGCTTCTGCCTGTGCGGCAAGAAGGGAGAGGATTTCTATGCCGGTTATCACACCAGAACCATCGCGTCCAAATATCCAAAGGTAACGCGTGATTTCTTCTCCCGCAAAAACATGGACGTCAATATCATCAAGATTGAAGGCAGCGTCGAGCTGGCTCCGCTGCTCGGTCTTGCCGATGCCATTGTCGATATTGTGGAGACCGGCACGACCCTGAAGGAAAATGGTCTGGAGCCGTATGAGACAGTAGCACCGATCAGTGCCCGTGTCATTGTCAATCTGGCGAGCATGAAGCTGAAAAAGCAGCAGATTCAGGCGCTGACTGAGCAGCTGCAAGAGGGTCTGAAGGCAAAGGACGAGGCCAAGAAACAAGAAGCCAAAAAGGCAGAATCGAAGCAGGACAAGTGAGCACGGGAGGAACTACAACATGATTACATTACCAGAAAAGCTGGCAAGCATGACCCCGTATGATCCGTGCGAGGATGTCTATCAGATTAAGCTGGATGCCAACGAGAGCTATTTCTCCCTGCCGGAGGAACTGCGCGATGCCATTGCGGCGAGCATTGACACGATTGATTTCAATCGCTATCCTGACCCGACCGTGGCGGATGTCCGCCGTCTGGCAGGACGCGAATTCCGCATTGCACCGGGCAATATTGTCGTCGGCAATGGTTCGGACGAGCTGATTTCTCTGATTATGAATACCTTTGCGCCGCGCGGCGGCAAGGTCATGGTGCTGTCTCCGGACTTTTCCATGTATCAGTTCTATGCAGAGGTCGCAGAGCTGGAAGTCGTCAATATGCTCAAGGACGGCGAATTTATGCTGACCGAGCAGGAGGTCATTGACCGCGCCAAGGCGGAAAAGCCGGATATTTTGATTTTCTCCAATCCGTGCAATCCGGGCGGTCAGGGCTTTGACCACGGTGAAGCAGTGCGCATTTGCATGGCGCTGGAAGATACGCTTGTTGTCGTGGACGAGGCATATATGGACTTCTGGGATCAGAGCATTCTTGACTGCTCCACCGCGCTGGAAAATGTGCTGGTGATGAAAACGCTGTCCAAGGCATTTGGCTGCGCAGCGATGCGCTGCGGCTTTATTATCGGCTATAAAGATTTGATTGACCAGCTCAATAAGACTCGTTCGCCGTATAACATCAATACGATGACGCAGCTCGCTGCCTGCATCGTGCTGGAGGATACAAGCTGGCAGAAGGAGCAGTGCAAACAGCTCATTGCCCGCAAGGAAGAACTGGAAGCTGCCTGCCAAAAGCTGGCGGAAAAATACGGCGTGTTTACGGTTTTGCCGACACATACCAATTTTGCTGTTTTGCGCACAGAAAAGTGCACGGAAATCTTTGAAGAACTGAAAAAACGCAGTATTTGCGTGCGCTGCTTCCCGAAATTCCAGATGCTTCGCATCACCACCGGCAGCGAGCAGGAAAATGCAACCCTGCTGACCGAGCTGGAAGATATTTGCGCAGATATGCAGGCATAAAGGAGAAACGTGATGGGATACATTGGAATTGTTGACTATGGCGCAGGAAATCTCATGAGTGTATCCAACTCACTCAATTTTCTTGGGCTGGAAAATAAAATTGTCACCACACCGGAGCTGATGGAAGGCGCTTCCGGCATTATCCTGCCGGGTGTTGGCGCATTTCCGGATGCGATGCAGGCGCTGGAAGAATCCGGTCTGACCGCGTCGCTGATTCAGGCGGCAAAGACCAAGCCGTTTTTGGGTATTTGCCTCGGCGCGCAGATGCTGTTTGAAGAAAGCGATGAAATTCGTCCGACAAAGGGTCTGGGCTTGCTGCCGGGCCGCGTGCAGAAAATTGAGACGGATCTCAAGCTGCCGCAGATTGGCTGGAACAGCCTGCAGTATCACAAGCAGGATCCGCTGCTGGCGGGTGTGGCGGAAGGCGCTTACGTGTACTTTGTACATACGTTTAAGATGTGCCCGTCTGACAGCAACGACTTGATTGCAGCCTGTGATTACAACGATCAGGTGACGGCACTGGTTGGACGCGGACAGATGTACGGCAGTCAGTTCCATCCAGAAAAGAGCGGAGAGGTCGGCATGACCATCCTGCGCAACTTCGGAAACATGGTAGGAGGGGCAGAATGAGAATTTTACCTGCAATTGACCTGCACGATCAGATGTGCGTGCGCTTGGTAAAGGGCGATTACGCAACGGCACATAAGGTTGCGGAGGACGCAGTAGATACCGCAAAGGCATTTTTGGACGCCGGTGCGGAGCAGATTCATATGGTGGACTTGGACGGCGCAAAAGACGGCACCCATCCGAATTATCCGGTGGTTCGCCGCGTTATTGAGCAGACCGGCGATGCCACAATGCCGCAGGAAACCGCATCGCGCAGTGCTTGCGCAGGATGGTCATGCCGACCTCTCCCTGGAGCTGGGCGTCAAGCGCGTCATTATCGGCTCTGCGGCAGTGAAAAATCCGCAGTTCGTCAAGGAAGCCTGCGAGAAGTATGGCGATAAAATTGCTGTCGGCATTGATGCGCTGCACGGCACGGTTCGCACGGAAGGCTGGATCAAGGACAGCGGCACCGATTACATTGCCTTTGCCAAGCTGATGGAATCGTACGGCGTCAAGACCATTATCTTTACCGATATTGACAAGGACGGCATGCTGTCCGGCCCGAACTTTGATCAGCTGCAAGCACTGCGCGATGCGGTTTCCTGCGGCATTGTGGCATCCGGTGGCGTTTCTACGCTGGAGGACATTGCCAAGCTGCGCGACATGGGCATCGAAGAAGCCATTGCCGGCAAGGCGGTGTATACCGGTCAGCTGGATGTCAAGCAGGCGATTGCCGTGGCAGCAGGGGAGGCGTGACAATGCTCGCAAAACGTATTATTCCGTGTCTCGATGTCAATAACGGCCGCGTGGTCAAGGGCGTCAACTTTGTCAACCTGCGCGATGCTGGTGATCCGGTAGAGCTTGCAACGTTTTATTCGCAGCAGGGTGCAGATGAGATTGTTTTTTTGGACATCACAGCAACCTATGAGAACCGGCAGACCATCGCGGATGTTGTGCGCCGCACGGCACAGCAGGTGTTTGGTCCGCTGACAGTCGGCGGCGGCATTCGCACCAGCGACGATTTTAAAGAGCTGCTGCGCGCCGGTGCAGATAAGATTTCCGTCAATTCCGCCGCTGTTACCAACAAGCAGCTGATTGCAGAAGCTGCGCAGAAGTTCGGCAGCCAGTGCGTCGTTGTTGCGATTGACGCGCGTGCCTGCACGGATTTGGAACAGTGCCCGAGCGGCTATGAAGTCTATGTCGCAGGCGGCAGAAAGCCGACAGGATTGGACGCCGTTGCTTGGGCAAAGGAAGTTTATGAACTGGGTGCAGGTGAAATTCTGCTGACCTCCATGGACAAGGACGGCACCAAGTCCGGTTTTGAACTGAATTTGACGGATATGGTTGCGCAGTCTGTCGGCATTCCGGTTATTGCATCGGGCGGCTGCGGCAACTTGGAGCACTTTGCGGAAGTATTTGAAAAGACCGGTGCGGACGCCGCGCTGGCGGCATCGCTGTTCCATTATGGCGAGCTGACAGTTCCGCAGGTAAAGGAATACCTGAACGGCAAGAACATTCCGGTTAGACTGTGAGGAAATCCTATGAATTTAGATAAATTTTTCAAAAAAGGAGAGCTGATTCCGGTTATCTGTCAGGATGAACGGAACAATGAAGTTCTCATGCTGGGCTATGCAAACAAGCAGGCACTGGCAAACACGATGGAAACAGGAACCGCTTGGTTTTTCTCCCGCAGCCGTCAGAAGCTGTGGAACAAGGGCGAGACCTCCGGTAATTTCATTTTTGTCAGTGAAATTTTGACCGACTGCGATGACGATACGCTCATCTATCGCGGCATCCCGAAGGGACCGACCTGCCACACCGGCAATCGCACCTGCTTCTATCAGGAGCCAATCTGGAAAAAGCCAGAGGAATAAGAAAAAAGGCACGAGACCGCGAGCTGCGGTTTTGTGCCTTTACTTTTTCGGGTAAGGTGTTCGAATATTGGTGCGTCCGAGTAAGTAATCCGTAGATGTTTGGTAAAAATCAGCGAGCGTCAATAAATGCGAAACCGGAATGGTTTGAAATCCGCGCTCGTAGCGAGAATATACTGTTTGGCTGGTGTGCAGCAATTCGGCAATGTCTTGCTGCCGGAGATCGCGATCTTCGCGCAAATCGCGCAAACGCTGAAAATACATGGAGTCACCTCTGTTATAGTACATATTGATACTATTGACAGTACAGCAAATTTTCATTACAATGCTGTATATAGAACTTAAAAGTACTACGAGGTGCGAGATGAAACTATACCAAGAAATTTTAGCACAGGAGCTTGCGAATGCTTTGTCTGTTGAATTACAAGACGATTTACAAAAGATAATAGTCCCATGAAAATAATTGTGATTTGCCTTCTTCTATGCTACAATGGCAGGAGTACACGATGAGGAGGAATCCAACGATGAAGCTGGTTTCATGGAATGTCAACGGTCTGCGGGCCTGCTTGGGCAAGGGCTTTCAGGACGTTTTTGATACATTGGACGCCGACGTATTCTGCCTGCAGGAGACCAAAATGCAGCCGGGACAGGCGCAGGTGGCTTGTGAGGGCTATCACGAATATTGGTACAGTGCGGAGAAAAAGGGATACAGCGGCACGGCGCTGTTTACGCGGGAAAAGCCAATCGAAGTGGTGTGCGGCATGGGTATGGACGCACATGACCACGAGGGACGCATTATCACGGCAGAATATGAGAACTTTTATCTTGTGACCTGCTACACGCCCAATGCACAGAGCGAGCTGAAACGATTGGATTATCGCATGCAGTGGGAAGATGACTTCCGCGACTATGTAAAAGAGCTGGACGCGCTCAAGCCGGTGATTATTTGCGGCGACTTGAACGTGGCTCACGAAGAAATAGACCTGAAAAATCCGAAAACCAATCGGAAAAACGCAGGTTTCTCGGATGAAGAACGTGCGAAGATGACCGAATTGCTGGAGTCCGGCTTTACAGACAGCTTTCGGTATCTGTATCCGGAACAGGAGGGCGCATATAGCTGGTGGTCGTATCGCTTCCATGCACGGGAAAAGAATGCGGGCTGGCGCATTGACTATTTCTTGGTTTCTGACCGCATCAAGGATTCCATTCAGAAAGCGGAAATCCTGAGCGATATTATGGGCAGCGACCATTGTCCGGTGCTGCTGGAAATTGATTTGTAATACCGTGC
>OQWE01000606.1_pt1 | contig 12438 bp, 11 predicted proteins | sample 1691591 | NCBI WGS metagenome assembly OQWE01 (sample SAMN03418265, study PRJEB22391) | human gut metagenome | biome: human-gut; feature: organic feature; material: feces | host: Homo sapiens | place: Tanzania | collected 2013-01
ACCTTGACAGCAAGACCAGCGCCGAGGTGCTGGGGCTTATCAAGCGCACCAGTGCAGAGTTCCGGCAAACTGTTGTGATGATTACGCACAATGACGACATTGCCCGTCTTGCAGATCGGATTGTCCGCATTGAGGACGGCAAGATTGTGGAGTAAGGAGGTGGCAGGCTATGACATGGCCTTTTGAGAATGATACCAGCGCCATTACAAAGAAGCTGGCAAAGAAAAGTTTGCAAAGCGAGAAGCGCCGGAATCTGATGGTGGTGATTGCCGTTGCGCTGGCGGCATTTCTGATCTGCTTTACGGGAATTGTGTCTACCTCCCTGACACAAATGCAGCGCAATCAGGTTGTCGATACTTATGAGGCGGTCTGGCTGGGCGTAGAGGAAAACGACATTGAAACCCTGAAAGGACTGCCGGAGTTTGAGCGCGTAGGCGGCTACTATATGCTGGGTGAGGAGCTTTCAGAACAGGGCTATCATGCGTCCTATGTGTATTGCGACGCGCAAATGATGGAGATTGCCAAGGCGCAGATGGAGTTGTTAGAGGGCCGGGTTCCTGAAAAAGCAAATGAAGTTGTCGTAAGCGAATACTTTCTTTCCACCTATGGAAACAATGCCAAGATCGGGGACACTGTGACCTTAGATACAGAGAGTTTTCATGGTGATTATGTCGTTACCGGCATTACGGACAGCGTAAATGAAAAAGAAGCGAATACCTGCGCTATCATTCTTTCCAACGCTGCCCTGACAGAATGGAACGGGTTTGACCCGGCTGGCTATCGCGCCTATGTCCATTTCAAAAACAGCGACCAGTTGGGCGAAGAACTGATGACCTCTTATTGCAGGGAGATTGCGGAGGAATATCAGCTTCCTATGCCCAAAATGAACAGTAAGTATTTTGCCTATGCTTCTAAATCCTTTGATTTTGCACTGATGGCAGGTGTGATTGCCCTTGTTCTGATTGGCGGCTATATTGTGATCCAGAGTATCTTCCGTATCTCCATCAATGACAAAATCCAAAGCTACGGGCAGCTTCGGACGATTGGTGCGACACCAAAGCAAATCAAGCGGATTGTAAAGAACGAGGGACGCAAACTCGGCAGTATCGGGATTCTGATTGGCACAGTGCTGGGCGTATGCGGCGGTTTCCTCCTGTTTTCCAAGGGTTTTAACGCTGTTTCCTATGTGGCAACGGTTATTTTAACGCTTATAAGCAGTTGGATCATGATATCTGTTTCCATCCGTAAGCCGGTGAAAATTGCGGCAGGGATTTCCCCCATTGAAGCCGTCCGTTTTACCCCGGCGCAAAAGGACATCCGCAGCCGGAAAAAGAATATCAAGCTCAATCCTGTTTCAATGGGAATTGCAAATTTTAGGCGTGACCGAAAAAAGACCGTTGCTATTGTAGCCTCATTGAGTTTGGGCGGAATTATCCTGCTTGTGGTATCCTCCATTGTTTTGCTGCGCTCACCAGAGGCGCTTGCAAGACAGTTTTTCCCAGACGGCGACTATAAAATTTATTTGGATTCTGAAATGACAGAAGAAAAGGTTATGGCAGCGGGAAATCCATTGAATGAGGAATTAAAGCAGGAAATCTTATCTATTGATGGCGTTACAGATATAATTCCAAGCAGGCAATCTCTCCATGCAACTTATAAAACAGAGATTCATCAAGCTGGTGGTATGTGCGATATGCTGACCGACCAGAATTATGCGGCAGTTGAAGCGGCTCTGACAGAGGGAACCATGCCAACAGATTCCCGTAGTATTGTAATTGACTATAATGTGCTAAAGCAGAATGAGGATATGGGTGTTGGTTCAACGGTTGAGATTTCTTTGGGAGAAGAACAGCCATCCGTTTCTGTTACCATATCGGGGTTATACGCTCCTGCAAAGGTATATTCAGGACATGGCAGGATGCACTTAGATGGGGCAACTCTTTTTGCACCAGAAGCGTTGTTCCACGAACTGCACCCGGAAATCACCTCTTTTGACTATTCATGGAGCATTGTAAATGACGCTAAAAAAACGGACTATGTGGGAGCTGAATTGAAAAATATTGTTGCCAGCCATAGTAATATTGCCTTAGATGAAATCAATACAGTGATTGAATATGAAGAAATGACAAATTCTTTTGCGTTTGGCAGTATGGAGATACTTTCATGGTTGGTATTTCTCTTTGGCGTTATCAACCTTATCAATACGACACTCTCTAACCAGATAGCCCGAAAGCAGGAAAACAGTATTCTGCGTTCTATCGGCCTAACACAAAAACAGCTATGTAAAATGAACATCTGTGAGGGGCTGTGCTATGCGCTCTTTGCAACATTGGCGACGCTGATCGTTGGGCTTCCGGCTTCCATCTTTGCTTGCAGAAAAATGAGTATAGGAGCTTTTGCCGGAAATGTAGTGCCTTACAAATTCCCGGTTTTGGAAATGGGACTGTTCATTCTGGTATTGTTCGGAATGGAACTGATCTTGTCTGTATGGACAATCCGCAGACAGAAAAAGCAATCCCTGATTGAACAAATGCGGGCGATGGAATAACCGTATGGGATCGGCGGGGCGGCGTGTGCTGCCCCGCTTTTTTCGCCATTTCTCAAAAAATTTTTGAAATGTCCGAGCTTTGTAACAATTCAGCCTGTTTTTTTGTCGAAATCAAAGGCACCTCGGACATTTATAGTTCTTCCAAAAGTTTGATGATAATATTACCATTCATGGAAGAAGCAATCTGTTATTGCAATAATGCGAAATTGACGATAGAAAGTTTTTCATATCTCGGTCAGCTCAACAATTACATTACTCTGCTGATACAGCCAGTCCGTAAATTCTTTCGGGCTGGCCGTTCCTGTTTTTACAGCCTTTTTTCTCTGTAAGGCTTCTTTCTTAAAGTCGGAAAAGGAAGCCTGTATTTTTTCCAGACGGTCAGCCGGAAAGCCTGCGGTATTTTTTACCCGGTTTATTTTGTTGCGCCAGTTCTGGCATTCATTTTTATAAAGCAGGTCATAGTTATTTTCTCTTGACCTCTCGTCAAATTCCCGCTTGTTTTGAAGCGCCTGTGCTTTTCGGCACTTGTCGCTGCACAGCTCATACCGCTGGCTCTTTGCCAGAAAATATTTTCCACAGACCTTGCACCGCCGGAAGCAAAGCCCCCAGTCATTCAGCCTGTTCAGATAATAGGTAATCAACGGGTAGAGGGACGCATAGGCAGACACACATTCTTCTGTGCGCCGGTTGTCCGGGAACCAGAGGTCAAGCCGGGTATCTTCTGACGGTGCGCCTTTGAAATAAAGGCTGCCAGCTTGAAATTGTTTCGGTTTTCCTGTCTCCCTGTCAAAGCTCATGGTTTCGTTTTGGAATACCCCGGTCAGTCTGCTCATTTTATCCATGAAGCGGTCACAGGCAGCGTTACGGTCACGGGGTTCTCTGGCAAGCAGATAGCTGTTCCAGATACGGAACGCCACATACATTTTCAGAGGGTCGTTGCTAAGATATTTCTCCCAAAGAAATTCGCTTGCCGCCTGCTCCAGCTCCGGCTGTTTCCATCGGTTGGAGTGGAGAGCTTGCCGCAGCGGAGAAAGCCCGTATAAGTTCCAGTCTCTGTCCGTGTCACGCTCAAAGTTTATCAAAAAAGTTCCCAGTGGGCGTGTCATATCACAAAGCACCTCTGCGTTTTGGCTCCCGTTCAGACGGAAGCGGATCTGCTGTTCTTCCCCAATCAAAATCCGCTCTTTCATTTTCTTCCTGTCCAGCGTCAGGACAAACAAAATCCTCTCAAAACATGGCTCATGCCGTATAAACTGATTCTCCATCCCTATCCCCTGCCTTTGTTTATGGTAATTATATAATTCAGTTATATCCGTTACACTCATGGTATCGCAGAATCATTGTTTTGTCAAGGATAGTACGCTATGATGATTGCGGTTGGTAATTTCGTACCGCACAGTACCTTGACAAGTGAATGACCGTCCAAAAGGGATATGACCGGCAGGAGAAGTGACGCATCCGGCGCACCAATGCAGGGAAACACCGCAGGAATGGGGCAGGAAAACGGCTTTTGGGGAGAACGGCAACAGGAAGCATTTTAACCTATTTGATTTATGGGAGGAACAGAATGAACGATAAAAAGAGATTGAACAGCTACGAGGATTTACCGCTGGTTCTGGATGTGGCGGACATTCAGCGGATTATGGGAATTTCAAGAGCGAGCGCCTATGAGCTGGTACACACACCCGGCTTTCCAGCGTTCCGCAGGGGCAGACTTATCAAGGTCAGCAAAATTGCTTTCTTTGAATGGATGGCAAAAGGCTCCGAAACCGTACCGGGAAGCGACAAATAAGCGTGAGGTATCATTCCCTGACTTGCAATACTGCCGCACTTTCCAAAGGGGCATACAGAGGGAAAAAAACTTAAAAATGATACCGAGACGCTACATCAAAACAGCCTATCTGCGTACATCAGATAGAAACGGAGAAAGGAGCCGGTTATGGCAAGAATGAGTAACAAGCGGCGGTTGGAATGGTCTTTCTTCTTAAATGACCGCAGCCGTATCACTTACAACGAACTGTGCCGGAAATGCCAGCACGAATGTAAACAGAGCTTCCGGGCGGTTGTGGTTGACTGCCCGAAGTATCTTTCCAAGCGTTCCAAGAAAAAGGACAAGACTGCCGGAAACGGCAAAATCCCTTAGGAACTAAGGGCGCACTTCTATACATAGTCTAAAGACCATGTATCGTGCGTCCTGCGGAGCTTACCTCTGCCGCTGATAAAATCAGCAATCCGAGGTCTGCGTTCGCTTCGCTCCGACAAGGTGGCTACACCCCCTTGCGCCGCTAAAGCGGCTATCCCCTGTGTACCCGCCGCAAAGAGAAATCCGCTCTGCGGTTTTCCCTTTTCATCGGGTTTTATAGAAGCACTGACACACGGACTGTCTGCGGATGGTCTTTCTTTATCTTATCAGCAAAGGATGTGAGAACATGGAAAAATCTTTGGAACAGTTGAAGCAGGAATATGAAAAAACCACTGTCCTGCTGGAACAGGAAAAACGGAAAATGCAGCGTTTGAAAAACCGGCAGGCGTATCTGGAAAGCGGTTCCCGGAAACAGAGGACGCACCGGCTGATTACCCGTGGGGCAGCTATTGAGAGCATTGCACCACAGACAAAGGAGCTATCCGAAGCGGAATTTTATTCCCTCATGGAAAGCATTTTGAATCTGCCGCAGGCGGAGCATTTCATCCGGTCTGCCACAGAGAACCACGCCCGTATTTCCGGGCAGGAGAAAGGCGGTGACTAAGGATAGCACTTTATCATTTTTCAATCGCACAGATCAAGCGCAGCGCCGGTCAGAGCGCCATTGCCAGCGCAGCCTATCGAGCCGGGGAGCGTCTTTACAGCAGCTACTATGGAGAAGTCATCGACTACACCAAAAAGGGCGGCGTGATCGCTTCGGAAATCATGCTGCCGCCCCATGCGCCGGAAATATATCTTGACCGGGCGACCCTCTGGAATGCTGTGGAGAACTGCGAGAAACATCCAAAAGCACAGCTTGCCTATTCCTTTGATATTGCCATGCAGAATGAATTGACGCTGGAAGAAAACATGGAGCTGGCGAGGAAGTTCGTACAGGAGCAGTTTGTGACAAAAGGCATGATTGCCGACCTTGCTTTTCACAGCCCGGAGAAAGAGGACGGCGGCATCCCTAACCCGCATTTTCATGTGATGACAACCATGCGCCCTTTGAACCCGGATGGCACATGGGGACAAAAACAGCGTCGGGAATATCTTCTTGATGAAGATGGAAACCGAATCCGGGATAAAAACGGCGATTATATGTTTAACGCTGTCCATACAACAGACTGGCATGAGCCGGAAACGCTGGAACACTGGCGGGAGCAGTGGGCGGCTGCCGTTAATACAAAATTTGAGGAAAAAGGGCTGGATGTGCGTATCGACCACCGTTCCTATGTGCGGCAGGGGCTTGACCTGATACCTACTGTCCACGAGGGAGCTAATGTCCGGCAGATGGAAGCAAAGGGCATCCGCACCGAGAAAGGGGAACTGAACCGCTGGATTAAAGCCACCAACCGGCTCATGCAGGATGTGAGGAAGAAGATCAAAGCCCTGTTTGTCTGGATGGCAGAGGTAAAAGAAGAACTTTCCAAACCGCAGACACCGAGCCTTGCCGACCTGTTGATCGCTTATTACAACCAGCGCAACGCAGGGGCATGGAGCAATAAAGCCAGAACCGGAAACTTAAAGCAGTTTGCCGAAGCCGTCAATTATCTGACGGAAAACAAGCTGCTCACATTAGAGGATTTGCAGGAGCGTCTTTCCTCTGTCAACGAAGAATTTGAAGCGTTAAGCGACTCCATGAAAAAGAAATCTGCCCGGATAAAGGAATTGCAGGAATTGATACGGGAGGGCGAGAATTACCAGCGGCTAAAACCTGTTCATACGGAATTGAACAATATCAAGTTTAAGAAACAGAGGGAGAAATTTGAAACATCCCACAGTGCGGTATCTACGGCGTTCTGCACCTGCCGTAGCCGTATGACTTCCTCCCGGAGTGGCTTGTGCTGCGGAGACAGTTCGGCATACTCTGTTTTTAACTGTGCGTATTCCTGTTTCCATGCTTTCAGGGCAATGGGTTTTCCGTCCAGTTTTTCTTTCAAAATACGGCGGGCCAGAGAAAGAAACATGAGATGGAGCTATGATATAACCGGCAGCTTTACCGCTACCAGTATTTTTATGGAGGGAGCATTTGAATGTATTTGAAGCGGTGAAACAGTCTGTTACCACCCGGCAGGCTGCTTCATTCTATGGAATCCGGGTGGGGAGAAACGGCATGGTCTGCTGTCCATTCCACAATGACCGCACGCCCAGCATGAAAGTGGACAGCCGCTTTTACTGCTTCGGCTGCGGGGCTTCCGGGGATGTGATCGACTTTGCCGCTTTGCTGCATGGATTGGGGAAACGGGAAGCTGCGGTCAGGCTTGCGGAGGACTTCGGCGTTTCCTATGAGAAATCCGGCAATGCGCCGCCAGATAGGAAGCGTCACAACAGGTCACAGCCCCGACAAAAATCAGCGGAGCAGAGATTTCAGGAAACGGAACGGTATTGTTTCCGGGTGCTATGCGATTATCTGCGCCTGCTGGAGCATTGGAAAACAGCATACGCCCCACAGCCGCAGGATGCCATCTGGCATCCTCTTTTTGTGGAAGCGTTGCAGAGGATAAGCTACACAGAATACCTTTTGGATATTTTGTTATACGGAGAAATAGAAGAAAAAGCGGCATTGATCGCCGCACAGGGAAAGGAGGTGTTGCGGCTTGAACAGCGAATTTCAGAGCTTGCCGCCGGAAACGCAGGAAGCGGTCAAAAGGACGATGGACACAATGGAACCGGCGCAGACACCGGCAGAAATCCGGGAAACATTAGAGGGGACGCAGAAAGGCGGCGTGAAGAACAGCATCCGAAACTGCCTGACGGTGTTCCAGCGTGACCCTCTGTTTCGCGGGGCGCTGCGCCTGAACCTTTTGACGGAGCAGATTGACATTGTGAAGCCGCTGGGCTGGGAGCGCACCAGTACCACGCTGACCGACATGGACATGAACTACCTGCTTTTGTATCTGGAAGAAAATTACGGGCTTACCAGCGAGAAAAAGGTGCAGAGCGCCATCAAGATTGTTGCCAATGAAAACCGCTACCATCCAGTCAGGGATTACCTGAACAGCCTGCAATGGGACGGCACAGAGCGCATCCGTTACGCCCTGCATCACTTTCTGGGAGCCGATACGGACGAATACACCTATGAAGCCTTGAAACTGTTCCTGATGGGAGCCATCCGGCGGGTATTCAGACCGGGGAGCAAGTTTGAGGTCATGCTCTGTCTGGTTGGTGGTCAGGGAGCCGGGAAATCTACCTTTTTCCGGCTGCTGGCAGGCAGGGACGAATGGTTTTCAGACGATTTGAAAAAGCTGGACGATGAAAATGTGTACCGCAAGCTGCAAGGGCATTGGATTATCGAGATGTCGGAGATGATTGCCACAGCCAACGCCAAGAGTATTGAGGAAATCAAGTCATTCTTAAGCCGCCAGAAAGAAACCTACAAAGTGCCGTATGAGACACATCCGGCAGACCGGCTGCGGCAATGTGTATTTGGAGGGACGACCAACCGGCAGGACTTTTTGCCCCGTGACCGCACCGGCAACCGGCGCTTTCTCCCCGTGACGGTGTACCCGGAACGGGCGGAGGTTCACATACTGGACGATGAAGCGGCGGCGAGGGCGTATATCGAACAGATGTGGGCGGAAGCCATGACGGTTTATCGCAGTGGGAAGTATAAGCTGTCATTCAGCATGGAAATGAACCGATACCTGAACGCCCACCAGCAGGACTTTATGCAGGAAGACACACAGGCCGGCATGATCTACGCCTATTTGGAGGACTACACCGGCGACAGGGTATGTTCCAAGCAGCTTTATGAGGAAGCGCTGGGGAACTTAAATTCCCCGGCAGACTGGGAGACACGGGCAATCTGCGAGATTATGAATACCGGCATTGCGGGCGGCATCATACAGGGCTGGGTAGCCTACAAAAGCCCGAAGCGGTATAAGAAATACGGTTCTCAAAAAGGCTGGGAGCGTGTCAACCAAGCTCCGCCGGAGGGGGACGGTTTTCAGGAAATCACGGAAGAAGAAGCCCGGCAAATGGAACTTCCATTCTGAAAAGCCACCGGTTGACAGTTTGGTTGACGCTTTGGTTGACAGCCGGTTGACGGGGAAAAGCCTGATATTTGGGGCATTTCTCTCCTTTGTCAACCATGTCAACCAAGAAATCAAAGAAAAAGTAAAAAGTAATAATAGAGCGCCTATGGATTGTTTTCAAAGTCTTTTCTGCCGGTTGACACGGTTTGGTTGACACGGAGACAGTCTGCGGCTGTACACCTGTCTGACATTCCCTTGTCGGGCATATTTCATTTATGGAGGTAACTGCCTATGGCAAAAAGCAAAAACGAGAGCAATAACAAAAACAGCGGCACCCTGCTTACCGAAAAAGACGGCACCCAGTATTTTGTCATGGGGAAAGTCCGTATCAAGGTATCGGAGCATTTCGCACAGGATGGGAAGCCGCTTGACAGCCTGCTGGAAGATGTGATCCAGCACGCTGCCGCCGCTTCCTGAAAAAATACGGAATAACGACTGTCAATCAGCCCACGCTTATGATATACTTGTACCAGCGAGTATTGTATAAGCGTGGGTTGTTTCTTTTAGAAGGAGGATTTTTAACCGTGAAACAACCATACAATACAACGATTTATAACACTGCACTATATTTGAGATTGAGCCGTGACGATGAATTACAGGGGGAAAGCGGCAGTATCCAGACCCAGCGCATGATGCTTAGACAGTATGCCGCAGAGCATGGGCTGACCGTTGTAGACGAGTACATTGACGACGGATGGAGTGGGACAAATTTCGAGCGTCCAAGTTTCCAAAGGATGATTGATGACATCGAAGACGGGAAAATCAACTGCGTTGTCACAAAGGACTTATCCCGTCTGGGAAGAAACTATATCCTGACCGGTCAGTACACGGAAATCTATTTCCCCAGCAAGGGAGTACGCTACATTGCCATCAATGACAATGTGGACACCATCAACGGAGAAAGCGAGCTTGCACCGTTCTTAAACATCCTGAATGAAATGCACGCCCGACAGACCAGCAAAAAGGTCAAGGCTGCCATGCACACAAGATTTGCCAATGGCGCACACTATGGAGCCTATGCACCGCTGGGCTATGTAAAAGACCCGGACAAAAAAGGTCATCTTCTGATCGACCCGGAAACACGCTGGATTGTAGAGAAGATTTTTGACCTTGCTGTACACGGGCGTGGAGCCGCCAGCATTACACGGATTCTGGTGGAGGAAAAAGTACCTACCCCCGGCTGGCTGAACTATGAAAGATACGGGACTTTCGCCAATATCTACGCCGGTGCGCCCGCAGAAAAAGCCTATGCGTGGACGATAGCACAGGTCAAGAGCATTTTGAAAGAGGAAACCTACATCGGTCACAGCATTCACAACAAGCAGAGCAACATTTCATTCAAGAACAAGAAAAAGGTGCGGAAGCCGCAGGAAGAATGGTATCGTGTGGAAAATACCCACGAAGCCATCATTTCTGAAGAAGTGTTCCAAAAAGTTCAGGAGCTGATTGCAAGCAGACGCAGGAAACGCAGAAACGGTACGACACAGATTTTCGCAGGATTGATAAAATGTGCAGACTGCGGATGGTCTTTAGCCTATGGGGAAAACAAGCAGAATAAGAACCCATACGGGTACTACCATTGCAGCAAGCACGGGCAGGGATTACGCCAGTGTTCCATGCACTATATCCGCTATGATGTACTGTATGCCTATGTGCTTGCAAGACTGCAATACTGGTCTATGCTGGCACAGAAAGACGAGGACAATCTGCTGAAACGCCTGCTCAATGCCAGCGACAGGGAAAGAAACTCTGCGAAGAAAAAGCAGGCTGCGGAGCTGAAAAAGGCAGAGAAGCGTAAAGCCGAGGTTGACGGGCTGTTTGCTAAAATGTATGAGGACTGGTCTGCCGGACGCATAACCGAGTATAACTTCAATATGCTGTCCGAGAAGTACCAGAACGAGCAAAAGGAGCTTGAAACAAAAATAAGACAGCTTCACGAAACGATGGAAGCCGCCGTACAGACCGCAGCGGATGCTGAAAAGTGGATTGCCCTGATGAAACAGTATGTCAACCCTGTGGAGCTGACCGCCGAACTTCTGAACACTCTAATTGAAAAAATAACCGTCCACGAAGCTGTCAAGGGCGAGGACGGAAGCCGTGAGCAGGAAGTAGAAATCTACTACCGCTTCATCGGCAAAATCGACTGACCTTTCTTTTTTACCCAACAATATCTTTAATTAAGGGAGACGGGAAAAAGTTATCCAGATTTACAAACATTGATTGATATAAGTAATCAATTTGGTATTTCTCTTGATGTGTTGTTAAAGGAGGATTCAAAGATGGTAAAGACAATCGATAAAGAAAGAGTTTTGGGAAAAATTAAGAAAGAAAAATCAATCATTGATTTTTTTATAGGTGCAGGAACTGGGATTATTATATCTTGTTTCTTTTCGCCAGATTCAACCGTAAGAACTGCAAGCATTGTTGTTGGAATTGTGATGGTGTGTATTGGTCGTTATAAAAAATCAAAGAGTGACAAAATGGTATTTCAGTATATTGAAGACCATGATTAAATTTCTTCAATAATATAAATCTAATAATTTTAACTCCTACAATCCTTATTCTATTTCTAATGGAATTTGATGAGGATTGTTTTATTTTTGTTACAATTGACTTTCTTGCTTGGTTTGTATGGTAATATAAGCAAGAAAGTCAATAAAGAAAGTGACTATATGTTGAAATCACAAATAATAATGGTGTGATTAGTTGTGTAGTTTTGGATGGTGATTGTTTATGCTAGGAAAAGAACTTTGGGAACTATTTGCAAAGAATAATAATATTGTTGAAACTGATTATGAGGAGTTTGCGTTTGGAGATGATCCTGATTTATTAGCTCATCTTGTTAAAATTGGTGAGAAAACAGCTACTGCCTCAGCTTATCCTTTATATGAGTTGGAAAATGAACCCTTGCCTAAAGTAGGGTCTTATAGTGTTGTCTTAGATTCTAAGGATAATGCAGTTTGTATTATAAAAACTACTAAAGTATACGTTGTTTCTTTTAATGAAGTATCTAAGGAACATGCTTATAAAGAAGGGGAAGGGGATAAATCTCTAGATTATTGGAAGAGGGTTCATGAAGATTTCTTTGGTAAATGTTTAAATGAAGTTGGATTAAAGTTTACTCCTGATATGAAGATTGTATGTGAAGAGTTTGTAGTGATGGAAGGTGCGTAGATGATAATAAAAAATGAAATACCAGTATTAGAATATGATGATTGTTCTATAGAAGTAATAAGACCGAATCATGGTTGTGAGGAGTTAAGATTGCCTGAGAAGTGTGTGTTTGCGTTTCTTAGAGAATGTGTTGATGAATATGCGCTTAGTAATAACGCAAAGATAGTAGAACAGTTTGAGAACTGTAATAGGACTACAAATATATATGTAGTTAATTATAAGGGAGAAGATGTATGTCTTGTTCGTCCAAATATTGGAGCGGCTGCTGCTACTCAATTATTGGATATGTTGATTGCCTGTGGCTGTAAGAAGATTATCGCAACTGGTTCTTGTGGTGTTTTAACTGATATAAAGGAAAATGCTTTTATAATTCCTACTAGGGCATTAAGGGATGAAGGTACTTCATATAAATACTTGCCAGCTTCTCGTTATATTGATTTAAATAATGAAATGGTTGATGGGATTATAAATGGTTTTAAAAGAATGGATATTCCTTG
>OQWE01000607.1_pt1 | contig 12415 bp, 10 predicted proteins | sample 1691591 | NCBI WGS metagenome assembly OQWE01 (sample SAMN03418265, study PRJEB22391) | human gut metagenome | biome: human-gut; feature: organic feature; material: feces | host: Homo sapiens | place: Tanzania | collected 2013-01
CGCTTACGATGTTCGAGACGGAATACCGTCGCAAGGAGATAGCCATACGCAAGGTGATGGGTTCGTCGGTAGGCTCCGTGGTTCGTCTCTTCGCCATGCGCTATGCCCTACCCCTCGTCGTAGCCTTCGTAGTGGCAGCACCTGTAGGTTGGTGGCTCAGCAACAGCTGGCTGCAGAGCTTCGCCGAGCACACGCCAATACATTGGTGGCTCTTCCCTCTGTCGTTCGTCCTCGTCTCAGCTGTCGTCGTCATTACCGTAATAATACAGTCGTGGCGCGTGGCAACAGCCAATCCGGTAGAGAGCATCAAGACGGAATAAAAACAATGAGAGGGTGTGCATTTCTATTTTTGCACACCCTCTATTTGATTATTGGCACGGCTTATACTCTGCCATTATTTTTCTTATTTTCTGTGCACGTTCTGCCGTCATTGCCGGCACGCCATCAAGCTTATATTTCATTCCCATTTTCTCGTATTTATATTCGCCGAGTGTGTGGTAGGGCAAGATTTCGATTTTCTCCACGCAGTCATATTTTGTCACGTGTTCGCCCAGTCGTCGCAGCCAGTCGTCGTTGTCGGTCAGTCCCGGCACCACCACGTGGCGTATCCACGTTGGCTGTTGTCGTTGCTCTAGCATATCAAGAAACGCCAGGTTGTTAGTTTGCTGCACTCCCGTCAGTCGGGGGTACAGCTCTGCGTCCATCGTCTTTACGTCGAGTAGCACGAGGTCGGTATTGTCCAGCACGTCCTTCACCCGTTCGGTTATTATCGCGCCACTCGTGTCGAGTGCCGTGTGCAGCCCTTCGGCATGGCACAGCCGGAAGAACTCTGCCACAAAGTCGGCCTGCATAAGCGGTTCGCCACCTGAAACCGTCACTCCTCCACTCTTAATAAACGACCGATACTTCACCACTTCGTCCAACAGTTGCCTCGGCTCCAACTCATACTGGCACTTGCCATGAGGGTCCCACGTGTCGGGGTTATGGCAGAACTGGCAACGCAACGGACAGCCTTGCATAAAGGCTACAAAACGAACACCAGGACCGTCTACGGTTCCAAAAGACTCAAAGGAATGGATTCGTCCTATCATACTGCATCCTCCCATGGATTTTTACTTTCTTCGTATTCATCCTCGGATTCATCACAAATAAAATTGCCTTCATTTCCTTCACTATTAATTCCGTAACTATTTGACGATCCTGCAAGAAACGGCTCTATAATAATGTCAATTACAATTGATTGTGGTTTTATATATTTTTTTTTCATAATTGATTCGTTTATTCCTCTTCCCCTGTAAACTGTCCTATAAACAAGATAGCGTTAGAATTCTTTTCGTTGATAGTATACACGAAAGGTCTTTTAGCGTGGAACTTTACGTGACGTGGCTGTTCGTGCAGCGCAGTAAGCGCTATTACTCCAGCAGTTACGGCAGCAGCCTTAGTGCCCTCTTCGCTGACCTCAATCTTAGCCTTCTGCAGCATAGCAGAAACGAACACTCCTGCGTCGGCCATGCCGCTGAAGTCGGCACTGCTCGTGAACATGGTCTTGGCTCCAAGAGCAGAGAGAGGAGCATTGAGGCTGACATTGGTAGTGGTAGAAAATCGTGGCAACTTCAGGTCGACGATGCATTCGGACATTTGCTGCTGAAGCTTGGCAAACTCACCAGCCGTGAGCTGCTTCATCATATCGTTGATAGAGACGCCCTCATTGGGCAGCAGCACGGTCATGGAGTACTGACCGTTGCCATAAGGCAGTTCGACAGCGGCAAAGCGGCTGTTGTCGGCATAGAAGAACTTGCGTTCCTGGTGCATCATATCAACCTTCTTAATGTCGCGTGTGTAGCCCTGGAAGTTCTCCAGACGGGTGTTCTTCTTGGGGAACTGATGGGTCCACGAACCGTTGAAGTAGATGGCGTTGAGCAGTACGGCAACGTCGGAGGGATTGAGACGGTCAATGATGGAAGGTATCATACGACAGGTCTTGTCGGAGCACCACTGATTGATGTGCTTGAGAGCCTTTGGCGACGCAAAGTCGAGGTTCTCGACATTGGCGGCATACTTGCTGCCTACGGTGCCGGCATAGGTGCTCTTGAGTTTGAAGCCCTTGTTGAGGGCGATGTAGTTGGCGATGTTAATAGTGGTGAGCTTGTCGCCATTGGCAGCCATGCGGAGGAAGGCTGCGTAGGTGTCGTTGAGTTCAGCAACAGAGAGACTCTTGTCGCCAGCAACGGTAGACAGTATCTCGTCCTTGGTGGTGCTGTCGGCTCCATTGGCAAGCATGGCCATAAGAAACGACACGCTAAGGGGCGAAACTACCTTGGAGTCCATGCCTGCCTGAGTACGGAAAAGGTTGAGGGCAAACTGGTTGCCACGGTCGACGATGCTCTGCTGAGCGTCGGAGAGTATCAGATATTCGTTGTCCATGTTGTCGAGGGGTTTGGTTGCTTCTATCTTTGCATTGATATCGGTGTTGATATTTTGCTTGTTTTGTGTGGTGCCACACGAGGCTAACATCATTGCTAACAAGCCCCAAACCATTAGATTCTTCATAATTTTTTCTTTGTTTAATTGTTCATACTAGTGTTGCATTCTGCTAGATAGAATGCAGAGGTTTATGAAATGTTGCATGAGAAAAAGAATTATTAACTTTCATTAGGATAATTGAGCATGCTACGGCGGTGACGCCATAGCCTCCTATTCCTCCATGTTGGCGATGTAGCTGGCTATTTGGGTGAGGAACACGCTGACTGACTCAAGGGGTGCGTAGAAGAAGCTGCGCTGGCAGTTGCGGAAGGTCACGGTGAGCTTGCCGCCGCTGTTGAGCGTGAAGATATGGCGACCGCTTACGGTGGCTGTATCCACGTCTGTATGGTCGGAAGAGAGGGCGTTGAGCGCCATGTTGTAGGCGGCAGGGATGACGCGGCGCACGAAGGGTATCTCGTCCTGCTGGAACCCTAAAGTGTAGATGAGGATGCTGGCTTCAAGTTCTGCCATGGAGAGGATGTTGAGCCGCAAGAGCCACTTCTCGAGCTTGACGTAGTCGATGCGGTCACCATAGTTGCGCAGGAAGATGCCCATATTGAGGATGTGGGCGAAGGTGACACCATGGAGGATGAGGCGCTCGGTGGTCTGCACGATGATGTCGAGCATATTGAGTGTCTCGATGGATGGTTCGACGGAGTCGGGTTCGGCTGCACGAATCTTTCGGAGTCGGCGGTTGAGGAATCCGTTGCACAGACGCGAGAGACCGGCATCGGGCACGCTGAGCGTGGGGCACTGCGAACGGTTGTTGTCGCGTGCCGAATTGACTATGGCCTCAACATAGTGGGCTTGCGCCATTTGCTGGAGCACCCCCCACTTGTATGCCGACATCTTCTCGACGGGCTCATACTCGTTGAAGGCTCCGTAGCGGAGAAGTCGGAAAAAGTTTCGCTTGATGATGTCCATATTTTACTAACTATAACGGCGTGGCAGTCGGAAGATGATGGTGAACAACACGCAGATTGCCAGGGCGAAGGGGTAATATAGATAAGGGATGATTTGGGTGGGGCTGAGCTTGGATAGACCTGAAGCCATGAGCAGCTGAGCCCCGTAGGGTATGAGACATTGCATTACGCACGAGCTTGTGTCGAGTATGCTTGCCACCTTGCGGCTGTCGAGTGCAAACTGCTGTGAGATGCGCTTGGCTATGCCTCCGGTTGAGATGATTGCTACGGTGTTGTTGGCAGTACAGACATCAATAGTGGCTACGAGCGATGCTATGATGCCTTCGGCTCCGCGCTTGCCGTGGATGTGGCGGGTGATCTTGGCGATGATATAATCTATGCCGCCGTTGTGTCGCACCAGTTCGAACATGCCTCCTGCGAGCATGGTTACGATGATGAGTTCACCCATACCCATAATACCCTCTCCCATTGCATGAAACCAGTCGAACACGCCCATGGCGCCACTGAGCATGCCGATTATGCCTGTGAGCAGGATGCCGATGGTGAGCACGAGCATGACGTTGAGTCCGGCTATGGCTGTGGCAAGTACAGAGATGTAGGGAATTACGCGCATTATATCGACTGGATGAGGTGTGCTGGTAGTATTCATGTGCATCCCCATGAAGGTATAGACGCCGAGGATAATGATGGCGGCTGGGGTCGTGATGAAGAAGTTCACCTTGAACTTGTCGCTCATGCTGCATCCTTGCGAACTTGTGGCGGCAATAGTGGTGTCGGAGATGAACGATAGGTTGTCGCCGAAGAAGGCTCCGCCCACCACAACGGCAGTAAGCAGGGCAGCGGGCGAGCCTGTAGATTGTGCCAGTCCGGCTGCTATGGGCACGAGCGCCACGATGGTTCCGACGCTTGTACCTATAGAGAGGGATATGAAGCAGGTGGCAAGAAAGAGTCCCGGCAGAAGCATATTGTCGGGCAACAGCGACAGCATTAAGTCGACCGTTGCATCAACCGAACCCATGGCTTTGGCCGACTGGGCGAAGGCTCCTGCCAGTATGAAAATCCACAGCATGAGCATGATGTTGCTCTTGCTGGCTCCATTGCTGAAGATGTCCACGCTTTGGCGCAGTCCGTTCTTGTAAGAGATGGCAACTGCGTAGATGCTTGCTATGACAAATGCCACGCTTATGGGCACTTTATAGAAATCCTGGGCTATGATGGACGCAACCAGATAGATGGTCACGAAGACAAACAACGGGCTTAAAGCCAACAATCCTTTACGATTACTCATTTCAATGTGTTAATATGTTTGTATGAGGAAGTGACGGCCCCTTTATAGCTGTGTGCGACGGTAGAAGTCGACGTTCTCTTTGGTGAGCAGCTCTATAGGCATGTAGTTGACTGGCTGCACCTTCTTGCGCAGCACTATTGCCTTGAAGAGAGAGTCGACACAGCTGAAGCCCTGCTGGTAGCCGTGCTGGGCAATTAGAAACGAGATACTTCCCTGACGCAGACACTCGGCATTCTTTGCCACCATGTCGTAGCCCATGATCTGGATGTCGCGGCGGTTGTTACGCAGGAGGTATTCGCCCATGATGTGGGCCTTTGAATTTAGCGTGATGCAATGGTGAACGTTAGGGTGAGTCTCGAAGAAGTCGCGCAGCATATTGTCGTACTCAGCGCGCGTGCCCTTGAATGGAAGATGAAGCTCAAGAATCTCGATGTTGGGGAAATGGTCGTGCATGTAATGGCGGAAACCCACCTCACGATTGACCTGCTGCTTACTGGTGACGTGGCCGTCCTTCATTAGCTTCATGATCATTATCTCCTTCTCGCCCGAGGCGATGAGCATAAGCATCCTGGCAGCAAAATAGCCGCTGCAGAAGGAGTCCTGACCGAAGAACGAAAGTGGCTTCAAATCAGGCATATAGGAGTCGAGCATAACGAAAGGTATCTGGCGCTCGTGGAGCTTGTCGGTAAACACCTTGGTGGTCTCGATGTCGACGGGCACGATGATGACTCCATTTGGATTAGACTCAAGGCATTGGGTGTAGCAATCGACAAACGACTTGTTGTTGAAGCGCTCGTAGAACATGAGCTTGACGTCGATGTGGAAGTCACGGCGCATCTCCATGGCCTTCTTCAGTCCCTGCTCCACTTCCTCCCAATAGGCTTCGGACTCGTGCTGTGGAATGAGCGCGATGAAAACGTATGACTTGTTGTAAGCCAATGCACTTGCATAGACATTGGGCTGGTATTTCATTTCCTTCAAGGCTTGCTCAACCTTTTCTCTTGCTGGCTTTGATACGTTGGGGCGATTGTGCAAAACGCGGTCAACGGTGCCTACCGAAACTCCAGCCCTTTCGGCGATATCCTTAATTCTAATCTTATCCATTATACATTAAAACTGAGATGTAAAAAGTTGGTTGTGTGATAACACAAATTGTTTGTCTGTGCAAAGTTACAAATTTCTTTAAAAAAAATGCAAACGTTTGCGTAAGAAAAGATAATAAGGAGTGAGAAAAAGGGGTAAAAAAGTTGTAGTGTTGAGGTAATGGGATGATGAGACTTCAACATAAAATCATGAAATTCCAACATTCCAACACCTCAACACTACAACATAAATATTACTTAATCATATCTACCGAACGCTTGAGGAACGAGTCGAGGGCTGCGCCCTTCAGCATGCCATTCTGAAGCAAAGCGAGGTCGATTAGCTGATGAACCACTTTGTTGCCCTTGGCGTAGGTAGCTATGATGTCGGCACGCTTTGTGCGCTGCTCCTGGATAGACTGCTCGGTGTTCTTGACATCGTCCTTCTCCTCCTGGGTAATCTCTTCGGGCTTCTTGCCGCTCTGGCTCTGATGGAGCACGGCGAGGCGTGCCTCAAGTCCCTTGAGTTCGCTATCGACTGGACTGAGCTGGCTGTCACACTCTTGCTTCTCGCCGTCGAGCACGCCCTTGATGAGGGGATGGTCGCTGTTGAGAACGAGGTTGAAGGCGTCGGGCATCTGGGCGTAGAACGCCATGCCTGCCTGATACTTGCTTGCCTCCTTCATACGGCGCATGTACTCGTTCTGTGTGATGAGCACGGGCAGATTGTCGGCTCCAAGAGCCTGCACGTCAACGTAGAATTCGGTATGGTCCATTGTGGGCAGCTGCGAGCGGAATGTCTCGGTAAGGCTGTCCTTGTCGTCCTTGGCGAGTTCGCTCTCCTTGTTATCGTCCTTGACTATTAGACGGTCGACTATATCGGCATCCACACGTGCGAAGCGTGTCTTCTCAAGCTTCTGCTCGAGCATTGAAACCATAGGAGTGTCGAGCTGTCCGTCGAGCAGGAGCACGCTGTAGCCCTTGTTCTTGGCTGCCTCGATGTAGCTGTACTCTCCCTCCTTGTCATTAGCATAGAGATAGACGAGATTGCCGTCCTTATCGGTCTGATTGTCCTTGATGAGGGTCTTGTACTCGTCGTAGGTGAAGTACTTGCCATCGACATCCTTGAGCAGGGCGAAGTCCTTGGCACGGTCGTAGAAGTCGTCTTGCGAGAGCATGCCATAGTTGATGAATATCTTGAGGTCGTCCCACTTCTGCTCGTAGTCCTTGCGGTCGTCCTTGAAGATTGCAGCAAGACGGTCAGCCACCTTCTTGGTGATATACTTCGAAATCTTCTTGACGTTGGCGTCGCTCTGCAGATATGAGCGGCTCACGTTAAGAGGAATGTCGGGCGAGTCGATTACGCCGTGCAGCAGTGTGAGGAATTCGGGCACTATGCCTTCTACCTGGTCGGTTACGAACACCTGGTTGCAGTAGAGCTGAATCTTGTTTCGCTGCAACTCGATGTTCGACTTGATGCGCGGGAAGTAGAGAATGCCAGTGAGATTGAACGGATAGTCGACGTTGAGGTGGATCCAGAAGAGCGGCTCGTCCTGCATAGGATAGAGTGTGCGGTAGAAGCTCTTGTAGTCCTCGTCCTTGAGAGTGCTGGGCGCCTTGGTCCAGAGCGGCTCTACGTCGTTGATGATGTTGTCCTGGTCGGTTTCAACCTGCTTGCCATCCTTCCACTCAGTCTTCTTGCCGAAAGCTACCGGAACCGCCATAAACTTGCAGTACTTGTTGAGCAACTCCTGAATCTTCTGCTTCTCGAGAAACTCCTTGCAGTCGTCGTCGATGTGGAGCACGATATCCGAACCGCGGTCGGCCTTGTCGGCGTCGCTTATTTCAAACTCGGGGCTTCCGTCGCAGCTCCACTTGATGGCCTTGGCTCCGTCCTGATAGCTGCGTGTAATGATGTCTACACGCTTGCTCACCATGAACGATGAGTAGAATCCCAATCCGAAGTGGCCGATGATGGCGTTGGCGTTGTCCTTATATTTGTCGAGGAAGTCGGTGACTCCTGAGAATGCTATCTGATTGATGTACTTGTTGATCTCGTCTTCGGTCATACCGATGCCACGGTCGCTGATGGTAAGTGTGCCCTTCTCTGTATCGAGGGCTACGCGAACGGTGAGGTCGCCAAGCTCGCCCTTGAAGTCGCCACGCTCGGCGAGTGTCTTGAGCTTCTGGGTAGCATCGACAGCGTTGGAAACCATCTCACGAAGGAAGATTTCATGGTCTGAATAAAGAAATTTCTTGATGACAGGGAATATATTCTCTGTAGTTACTCCAATATTACCTTTTTGTGCCATAGTTATTATGTATGTTTTTTTGTTTTGTCAAATAATTAGAAATTTAATGTTTCGCAATCAACTATACAAATATCGTGCCATTACAAAAAAGCGGCAGCGTTTTCGATTTTTGGCAGTTGTGGATTATCGGTTTTCGGCTTATATAAATATAGGTAATTAATATTATAATGTAAAAAACTTGACACTGCAAACTGAATAGTAATAAAAATCATTACCTTTCCTCTATAAAACAAAAAATGAATATCTCCACAAAAGAACGCAATAGTCTTCCTCCTTGTTATAATAGAAGTTTTACGAGCGGAATGGATCTGGTACATACTGTGGACGGTGCTCTATATGGAAGCGGTTGTATTTCACATAGGCAGCGGTGCCGTTCAGCTCCATAAACTCGTAATTCTCCTCTGAGCCATAACCAGAGTCTGCCACTTCCGTTGACGCAAAGTGTCCATAACGTTCACGGAACAACTCCATGAAAGGGATGTAGGTAAGGGTGTCTGTAGGGTTCGGGAACAGTGCAAAGTTGGTGATGAACTGGTTTTCGGTTGCAATCTGAAGATTGTACCCGGGTTTTGTCAGGCCATCGTTTATAGCATCCTCCTTCATGTGCATGAAGGTGGCATCCTTGTCGGTCTTTGAATAAGAGTTGCGGTCACCGAGAGTTTCAAGATGCCGGTCATATTCAGCCAGTTTCTCGCTACGTTCCTTGAGTTCCTTGGCTAACTTGCGCCTCTTCTTCTTTTCTTCCTTGTCAATTTCCACTTGCGGGTCGGACAGCGAGGCATTAAGTTCTGCGGATATTTCGGCAAGTTGTGACGGGGTGAATTCCACCGTTTCGTCTGTCTTAGTGTTGTCTTGTGCTATGCAGTCGTCAACCTGGGCAAGCAGAGCCTTTACCTTGTCAATCAATCTGGCACGGTTACGCTCAACTGTCTTACGCCAGACAAACGTATACTTGTTGGCCTTCGACTCTATCTTCGTACCGTCTACATACTCCACGTCGAGGCTTACATAACCTTTCGTTGCAAGGATGAGTACGAGCTGTGTGAATATGTTGTTGATCTCGTCCTTCAGACGGTTGCGGAAACGGTTGATTGTTATGAAGTCAGGCTTTTCATACCCTGCCAGCCAGATGAAATGTATGTCGCGCAGGAGCAATTGCTCTATGCGGCGACATGAATAGATATTGTTCATATAGGCATAGATGATGACCTTGAGCATCATGCGTGGATGGTACGGACACCTGCCCATACCGTTGTATAATTTGTTGACCGAACTCATATCAAGATGGTCCACAATGCTGGAAACGATGCGTACGGGGTCGTTTTCCGCAATATTTTCATCGATTCGTTGCGGAAAAAGAACCATTTGGTTGGTGGTATAAGAACGAAAGTGTAACTTTGCCATAGTTAAATTTTTCTATGGTCTAAAGTTACAAAAACTTTTAGACATAGCAAAGCCCTGGCTTGTGAAAGTCAGGGCTTTGTGATTTTTTAAGAATAAGAGAGTTTTGACACACCCTCCTTGCTTTGATCTGTATTGCGTAAACAGAACTTTTACAGTCCTCTGGCCTTGAGCAGTCCCGAAGCATCGGGTTTCTCCATACCAGTGAAGTCTGTGAACATCAGCATTTGATCCTTGGTGTTGCCACGGCTCAGAATTTTGTCGCGCAACGCCTGTCCAACAGCGGGATTGAGCGCGCCATGCTGCTTGAAGTAGTCGGCGATATTGACCGCCAGGACTTCCGTCCACAGGTAGCTATAATAGCCAGCGGCATAACCTCCGCCCCAGACATGGTTGAAATAGGAGGTAGAGTAGCGCGGGGGAATCTGTGTATTGAGGAGTCCGGCATTGTGGAGCTGCTCCTTCTCGAAGGCACCGGCCATATAGGGCGACGGCACCTCGTCCGGACTGATTTTGTGCCAAGCCAGATCGAGCCAGGTCGATGCGAGGTTCTCGCCGAGGGAGTAGGCCGTCTGGAAATTGATGCTCTCAAGCATACGCTCCTTCAGTTCTGCGGGCATCGGCTCTCCCGTTACAGTATGGCGGGCGAAATGGTCGAAGATCTCAGGAATGCTGGCAAAGGACTCGTTGAACTGAGAGGGCATCTCGACGAAGTCGCGGGCCGTAGCCGTGCCAGAGAGGGTGTTGTACTGGCAGTCGGAGAGTATCTCGTGGAGGGCGTGGCCAAACTCATGGAACATCGTGCACACCTCGTCCCAGGTGATGAGCGAGGGCTGACCATCGGGAGCCTTGGCGCTGTTGCACACGTTATAGACCACAGGAAGTTGTTTGCGCTGGCGGCTCTGCTTGGCAAAGGCATCCATCCACGCGCCACCACGCTTCGTGGGACGGCGGAAGAAGTCGCTGTAGAAGAGGGCCAGGGGCTTGCCGTTCTTGTCGATCACCTCAAAGACTTTCGTGTCGGGATGATAGCTGGGGATATCCTTACGCTCCTTGAAGGTCAGGCCATAGACGCGGTTGGCAGCATAGAACACACCATTCACCTGCACGCTATCGACATTGAAGTAGGGCTTCACCTCGTCGTCAGAAATGTTGAGCATTTCCTTCTTCATCTTCGCCGAATAATAGAAGCGGTCGTAGGGCTGAAGCTGGAAGTCGCTTCCCTCGGTCTTGCGGGCATACTCCTCTATGGCCTTGGTTTCGGCGTCGGCCTTGGGTGCATACTCCTTGATGAGCTGCTCTAGGAAGTTGTCCACGTTGGCTGAGTTTTTGGCCATCGTGTTCTCAAGTGAGTAGTCGGCATAATTGGCATAACCCATGATCTGGCCTTTCTCGGCACGGAGTCTTGCCAACTCAGTCACTATCGGGAACGTGTTGTACTGGGGATTGGTGCCGTCGGCACGATGGATGCTTGCCTCAAACACTTTGCGACGGAGCGCGCGGTTCTGAAGGCTTGCGAGGATGGGTTGCTGCGTGGTATTGATGATGACGATGCAATAGGGGGCCTTGCCACCACGCATCTCCGCATCCTTCTTGCACTGGGCAATGTCGGCCTCGCTGAGACCAGCGAGATCCTCCCGGTTATCAACCCAGACCACGGCATGGTTGGTCGCCTCGGGAAGGAGGTTGCCCCACTGCTGCTGCAACTCTGAGATACGGGAGTTGATTTCCTTCATACGCGCCATCTTCTCGGCGGAAAGGAGTGCGCCCGAGCGCACGAAACTCTTGTAGATTTCCTCCGTCAGGCGCTGGTCCTCACCCTTGAGCTTCGCATATTCGTTATCGTAAACGAACTTGATGCGCTCGAAGAGCTGCTGGTTGAAGGATATCTCGTTCTCAAGACCCGTGAGCAACGGCATCACCTTGTCCTCGGCTTCGGCCAGCACGGGAGTCTTGTCGGCATTGGTAAGGCCGAAGAAGACGCTGCAAACGCGGTCGAGCAGGATACCACTCTCCTCGAAAGCGAGAATGGTATTCTGGAAAGTCGGCTTCTTCTTGTTGTCGACGATCTTCTGAATGTTGTCGCGCTTGATCTTGATGGCTGCCTCGATGGCAGGAAGGTAATCGCTCTCCTTGATGCGACTGAAATCGGGCGCACCGAAGGGCAAATTACTCTTCATCAGAAGAGGGTTCTGTTGACTCGTACCAGAAGACTGGGCCGATACGGTGACTGGAGCCTGCAAGAGCGTGGCGGCCAATCCGATAGCAAAGAATAACTTGTTGTTCATACGAAGGTATTGATTAGGTTGCAAAGTTAAAATAAATTATTCTATAAATCGGCTTATATTTCATCTTTTATGAAATAATTAACAAAATCCACCCTGTTATCGACGTATTTGTGCTAACTTTGCATTCACAGGCATAAGCTAAGACGTAAGTTAAGACATTAGCTAGGCATAAGTTAAGCATAGACTAAGACATAAGCTAAGCATAAGTTAAGACCAAGACAAAAATGTTTATAGTGATGATTTTCATATTCCTTGGCATCGGTGCGGGCTACGCACTACGCACAAGGACGGCATCGGAGGCCAAACTTCAGGCCATCGGCGCATGGGCTGGCCGTGCCACAACGTGGCTCATCTGGCTACTTCTCTTCATGCTCGGCATCGAAGTGGGTGCCAACGAGCGCATCATCTCCGCCCTGCCCACGCTGGGCGTGGAAGCGCTGCTACTGTCCCTCAGCGGCCTGTTGTGCTGCTGTGCCCTGGCCTGGGTGCTATGGCGGATGACAAGGAAAGGAGGCGAGGGATGAAAGGCAGTTTGATCGTGGTGGGCTTCTTCGCCCTCGGACTGTTGGCAGGACGCAGCGGCTGCATGCCCACATGG
>OQWE01000608.1_pt1 | contig 12413 bp, 13 predicted proteins | sample 1691591 | NCBI WGS metagenome assembly OQWE01 (sample SAMN03418265, study PRJEB22391) | human gut metagenome | biome: human-gut; feature: organic feature; material: feces | host: Homo sapiens | place: Tanzania | collected 2013-01
ATGTAGCTGACTGGGGCATCTGCGGCGACCTGTTCAAGGTAGTACCGATGATGATTGAGACCATCAAGGCAGCACAGGCTGCTAAGTAATCTGTTTATACAGAAACAGATATAGATATACGCAAAAACGCAGGCAAAACCCTTTGCCGCCGGTTAAATTTTGTATTCAGACGAGAGACGTCCTCCGGATTTCCGGAGGACGTTTTTATTTTTTCGTTTGGCTGTGCAGCCATTCTAAGGCATCGTGCAGCGTGCCGACGGCATCGCACAGACCCATAGCGACAGCCTCTTGGGCACCGAGAACCGTGCCGACATCGGTTGCCAGCGCACCGGTTTCCATCATGCGCCGGCTCAGTTCAGACTCCTCAACCGAGGAATTGTCTACGATAAAGCGCGTGATGCGCGTTTGAATCTGCCGGAAGTATTCATAGGTCTGCGGCGCGCCGATGACTGTCCCGCTGATACGGACGGGATGCAGCATCATGGAGGCAGACGGCGCAATGAGTGTGCGTTGTGCCGCGACGGCAAGCGGAATGCCAATGGAATGCCCGCCGCCGAGCACGAGCGAAATTGTCGGCTTGTGCATTCCCGCAATCAATTCGGCAATGGCAAGACCGGCTTCTACATCGCCGCCCGCCGTGTTGAGCAAAATGAGCAGCCCGTCAATATCCGGCGTTTCCTCAATGGCGGCGAGCTGCGGCAAAACGTGCTCGTATTTGGTTGTTTTTGTCGCTTCCGGTGCTTCCTGATGGCCCTCAATGGTTCCGATAATGGTGATGCAGTGAATGCTTCCGTGGGAGGAATGCGTTGTGACAGAGCCGGTGTCCGCTTCGGTCTGCTGTTTTTGATCTTTGGTGTCAGCCATATGCAAAAAACCTCTTGTGTTTGTAAAATTTTATCATATATTGCATTGACAAAAGATATTTATACGAATAGTTATCCACATTTCCACAGAGTTATCCACAGAAGCGTGTGAAAATCGGTGGAAAACCTTGTGCATTTGTGGATAAGGGGCAGGTCATACACAAAATATCGGGGATATCCTGAGACAATGCCCGACAGATTCTCTGTGCAGGACGGCGGTTTTCCGTATTTTCTATTTGTCAAAATGACAGTGTACGCTTTGTAATCAAAATTTTCTTCACTTTTTGTGATAATTTGACGCGAAATATCCGCCTGTAATCATCAGACGTATGTAGTTTTCCCGCATCTCAGAAAGTTATGCACAGGCTTGACTTCTGATATCCGGTACGCTATCATAAAATAAGAAAATCCAGTAAAATGAACAGGAGGTCATCTCATGGAGCCGAAAAAATTATATCGAATTGAACAGGGAAAAATGCTGTTTGGCGTGTGCAATGGCATTGCCGCGTATCTCAACATGGATGTGACAATTATTCGCCTGCTTGCGGTGGCACTCGCCGTATGCAGCGGCGCGGGAATTGTCCTGTACATTCTGGCGGCCATCATTATGCCGGTACGGGAATATTAACAATTATCCGGAACAAATTCGCTGCAAGCTCTTGTCACTCGCGGACGGATTTGCTACAATAACATATAGTATATCATTTGAAAACGGTTGCGGATGTGCGCAAAGAACAGCATATCCGCTGACAACAAACGCGGAAATTCCGCAGAGAAAAAGGAGAAGTTAACTCTCATGACAAATCCTATTGTCACCATTGAAATGGAAGATGGCGGCGAAATTCAGATCGAGCTGTACGCCGAGACTGCGCCGAACACGGTACGTAATTTTGTAAGTCTGGTATCCAAGGGCTTTTACAACGGAACGACATTCCATCGCGTTATCCCTGGCTTTATGATTCAGGGCGGCGATCCGGAAGGCAACGGCATGGGCGGCCCGGGCTACACCATTGCAGGTGAGTTCGCAATGAACGGCTTCCACAATGATTTGAAGCACACCCGCGGCGTTCTGTCCATGGCTCGCGCCATGGATCCGAATTCTGCCGGTTCTCAGTTCTTTATTATGGTAGAAGATGCACCGCATTTGGACAATCAGTATGCAGCCTTCGGCCGCGTGATCACCGGTATGGATGTTTGTGACCGCATCGTAGCAACGCGCACAAACTTCCGTGATATGCCGCTCAAGCCGCAGGTTATGAAGAGCGTAACCGTCGAGACCTTTGGCGAAAGCTTTGATGAGCCGGAGAAGGTTTGATCGGACTGTTTCTGACAAGCTGAAGACCGCGCTCCGTGCGCGGTCTTTTTCAGTGGGACACAAGGAAGATTACGATAATGGAGGTCAGGACTTTTGGCAGACATCAGTATCAAAGGACTGAATCAGTTTTTTGGAGAAAATCAAATTCTGCACGACATCACGTTTGATATTTTTCCGGGAGAAAAAGTAGCAATTGTAGGCCCAAACGGCGCGGGAAAAACCACGCTGTTTCGCGTTATCACCGGCGAGCTGCCGTATGAGACCGGCACAATTTCGATTGCCAAAAATCGCACGGTCGGCGTCATCGACCAGATTCCGGTCTATGAGCCGGGCGACACCGTAGAGCAGATTTTGCGCTCTGCGTTTCATCGCATTGCAGAGGTGCGCCAGCGCATGACAGAGCTGGAAATGCAGATGGAGAAAAATGATGACTCGCAGATTCTCAAACAGTACGGCGCGCTACAGGCAGAATTTGAAGCGATGGGCGGCTACGCACTGGATTATGAAGTAGATAAAGTATGCAACGGTCTGGAAATTCCAAAGGAAATGCGGGCGCAGCCGTTTGATGTGCTGTCCGGCGGCGAAAAGACCCGCGTGAATCTGGCGCGTATTATTCTGGAGGACACGGATATTTTGCTGCTCGATGAGCCGACCAACCATCTGGATTTGGACGCCGTTGAATGGCTGGGAAATTTCCTGTCTGAATACAAGGGAACCGTGGTTACAATTTCTCATGACCGCTATTTCCTCGACCAGTGCTGTGACCGCATCATTGAGCTGTTTGAAGGCCGTGCGGACTTTTATGCCGGTTCGTACAGCTATTATGCGGAGGAGCGCAAGCTGCGCTTTGCACAGCGCATGGCAGAGCATGAAAATCAGATGGAGGAGCTCAAGCGATTACAGGACCAATCGCGCAAGATGCACCAGTGGGGCACAGAGAAAATGCACAAGCGTGCGTTCTCCATTGATAAGCGCATCGCGCGCATGACGGTCGCAGATCGTCCGAAGCAGCAAAAAAAGATGTCCATGCAGTTTGGAGATCCGAACTATGAGACGGAAAATGTGCTCAAGGTGCGCGGCATCTGCAAGAGCTTTGACGGCCGGCAAGTCCTGCACGATGTCACGTTCAGCATAAAGAACGGCGAACGCGTGGCAATCCTGGGCGACAATGGCACCGGCAAAACGACACTGCTCAACATTATTTTGGGCTGTGAGGCGGCAGACAGCGGCACAATCAAAAAGGGCGAGGGACTCAAACCCGCGTATTTGCCGCAGGTCGTTCATTTTGAGGATGAGAACCGCACGCTCGTAGATACCTTGATTTATGAAAAGAACGTCACGCCGCAGACCGCGCGCAATCGTCTGGGACGCTTTCAGTTCTCCGGCGAAGATGCACTCAAGCCGGTATCCAAGCTGTCCGGCGGCGAAAAAAGCCGTCTGCGCCTGTGTGAGCTGATGTACGATCCGCTCAATATGCTCGTGCTCGACGAGCCGACCAACCATCTGGATATTTTGTCCCGCGAGTGGATTGAGGAGGCCATTGAAGGCTTTACCGGCACGCTGCTGTTTGTATCGCATGACCGCTATTTTGTGTCTCGGTTTGCCAATCGCATTATCGTCCTGATGGACGGCGAAATGATTGATTTTACCGGCAATTATGAACAGTATCTCGCCTTTCGTGAGCGCAAAGCTGCGGAAAAAGCGGCTGCTGTGACGCCGAAGCCCAAAAAAGAAAAGCCCAAGCCGAAGGGCGGCACCAAACAGTTGGAGAAGAAAATTGCCAAGCTGGAGCGCGAAATTTCTCAGTGTGAGGAACAGAGCGCTGCATTGGATGAACAGATGGCCGCTGCGGCAAGCGATCCGGGCAAGCTGATGGAGCTTTCCAATCAGAAGGATGAAGTGGAAACCCAGCTGATGGAACTGATGGAGCAGTGGGAACAGCTGTCTGCGCAGCTGGAGGAGATGCAGGACGCATGAAACGATTCTATCGCACGCTGTGTCTGATCTGTCTGATTGCCACAGTGATTTGTATTCCGTGCGCGTTGTTTATGACAACGTGGAGGTTTGGTCTGTATTTCTTTGCGGCATTATGCATTTGCACGGCGCTGATGTGCAAGCTTCTTGCATGGCGTGATACAGAAACCGGTGTCAAACAGCGCATCAGCAAATGGCTCGTGCGCATCGGGCATGTGCTGTTTCTCGTTTGGCTGTGCTCGTTTGTCGGCATAGAAGGCATGATTGTATCCGGCACACGGTCTGAGGTACAGCAGCCGATAGAAGTCCTGTGTGTGCTCGGCGGCGGTCTGCGCGGCGACCAGCCGTCACAAAATCTCAAAAATCGGCTGGTTGTGGCGATGGACGTCATGAAGCAGAATCCGGAGGCACAAGTCATCGTGTGCGGCGGACAGGGAGCTGACGAAGCGGAGCCCGAAGCGACGGTCATGCGCCGCTGGATGGTGGAGCACGGCGCGGATTCCAGCCGTATCGTGCGGGAAGATCAGTCGCACAACACGGTACAGAACATAGAAAATGCCATGAAAATCTGTGAAAAGCGCAATTGGGATACGCAGCATGTCACGGTTGTGTCGAGCAGCTTTCATTTGTTCCGCATTCGGCATATCATGCGGCATGCCGGCCTGACGCCGTCTGTGGTGTCTGCACCGGCGGGAGATCCGGCATCCGCTGTTTTGATGTACATTCGAGAGTATTTTTCCGTTGTCAAATTGATTGTCAGCGGATACTGGTAAATCAGAGAGAAAGACGGACAGAAGGGGGCGTACCTATGATACGGTATACAGTGCCATGCAGCTTATATGCAACGGATAACGACCATTTCCAACTCGCAGAGATTCGACTGTCAGCGACAGTGGCGCCGCAGTTTATTACCGGATTGCGCGCACTGCTGAGCGGCAAGATAGATGCATTGGAGCTGCACGACGTCAAGCATCGGGCACTGATTCGCGGAGAGGGAAAAGTGACGTATCCGCTATTGATTGGAGATCGCACCGCATATTTCTGCGAAGAAAACCTGTTTGAGATGGAAAATTTTGTGCTTGACCGCCTGTTCGGAAGAAAAAAAGCAAACCAATGTCTGTCCATTACCATCAACGGAGAAGCGGATTTGCAGATGAGCGTTGGGGTATGGGTAAACGAATAGTAATCAAATAATTTATTTATACAATTCAAAAATAATATAAATTGTATAATAAAGAAAAATAATAACAAGGAGTTGAAATTCATGCTGGAAAAGCTGGAAGGGCTTGCCGATCGGTATGATGAGCTGGAAAACCAGCTTGCCAGCCCGAATTTATACGATGATCCGGAGCGGGCGGCGGCTCTGACAAAGGAACATCGAAATTTGCAGCCGATTCTCAAGACATACCGCGCATACCAGACTGCTTGTCAGGATGAGCAGGACGCAAAGGAACTGCTGGAGGAAGCGGGCGGCGATGCAGATATGCATGCGCTTGCACAGGAGACCTTGGCATCCAGCCGCGAGCAAAAGGAACAGCTGGAGCAGGAATTAAAGATTCTGCTTTTGCCAAAAGACGCGCGCGATGAGCGCAGCGTCATTATGGAAATTCGCGCGGGTGCGGGCGGCGAGGAGGCCGCGTTGTTTGCCGCATCGCTGTACCGCATGTATACCATGTATGCGGATACAAGAGGATGGAAAACCGAACGCATCAGTGAATCTGAGACCGAATTGGGCGGCTTTCGAGAGATTACCTTCAGCATTGACGGCGAGGGTGCCTTTTCTCGTCTCAAGTACGAGAGCGGTGTGCATCGCGTGCAGCGCGTGCCGGAGACCGAATCGCAGGGCCGTGTGCACACATCTACCGTAACCGTTGCGGTGCTGCCGGAGGTGGATGACGTGGAGCTGACCATCGACCCGAAGGATCTGAAAATTGACACCTATCGTTCGTCGGGTGCGGGCGGACAGCACATCAATAAAACCTCGTCTGCCATTCGTATCACGCATCTGCCGACCGGCATGGTTGTCGAGTGTCAGGACGAGCGAAGCCAGTTCAAAAACCGAGACAAAGCGATGAAGGTATTGCGTTCCCGTCTGTTTGAAATCAAACAGCGCGAACAGGATGACGCGATTGCTGCGGAACGCCGCAGTCAGGTCGGCTCCGGTGATCGCTCGGAGCGCATTCGCACGTATAACTTTCCGGAAAACCGTGTGTCCGAGCACCGCATCAAGCTGACGCTGTACAAGCTGGACAATTTCCTCAACGGAAATCTGGATGAAGTGCTTGACGCGCTGATTACAACCGATCAGGCGGAAAAGCTGGCGAAGATGGAAAATTAAACAAATAGACAAAAACAATTAAAATTATACGAATAGAAATAAAAGAAGGTCAAATCATGCAAACCAAACTGCTGCGTCCGTCGGAAGATCCGGCGGCAATTGAAGAAGCCGGTGCGCTGCTTCGCGCCGGAGAAGTTGTGGGCATTCCCACAGAAACGGTATATGGTCTTGCGGCGGATGCGCTCAATCCGCAGGCAGTCAAGCGTATTTTCGAGGCGAAAGGACGCCCGCAGGACAATCCGCTCATCGTGCACATTGCGGATCTCTCCATGGTGCGGGAGATTGCAACGGAGTTTCCGCCGGAAGCACAGAGGCTGGCAGATGCGTTTTGGCCCGGTCCGCTGACCATCATTCTGCCCAAACAGGATAAAATACCTATGGTAACATCTGGCGGGTTGAATACGGTTGGTATTCGTTTTCCGGTACACCCGATGGCACAGGCAATTATCCGCGCGGCAGGCGTTCCGCTGGCAGCTCCGTCTGCCAACACCTCCGGCAGACCGTCTACCACGACGGCGCAGCATGTCATGGAGGATCTGCACGGCAAAATTGCCGCTGTCGTAGATGGCGGTCCGTGCTCGGTCGGCGTGGAATCGACGGTCGTTTCTCTGTGCGGCGAACGTCCGCGGCTGCTGCGTCCGGGCGGAATTTCGCTGGAACAGCTGCAATCGGTACTTGGCGAAGTGGATGTTGATCGCGCGTTGAAAGAAAAGATTGATGACAGCGAGAAAGTCTCTGCGCCGGGCATGAAGTATCGCCATTATGCGCCAAAAGCACCGGTGACGGTTGTATTCGGCACGCCGGAAGCCAGCGCGCAGTATATCGCGCAAAGACTGGGACAGCATACCGGCGTGTTGTGTTTTGACGATTGCGCACAGCTGTTTCGCGGAAAAGCGGTTGTGGAGACGTTTGGCCCGTCCGATGATGAAGCGCAGCAGGCGCGGGAAGTGTTTGATGCGCTGCGCCGGTTTGATGACACGGATTGCACGGAAATTTTTGCACAGTGCCCGCCGTCCCGCGGCATCGGCCTTGCGGTGGCAAACCGCATCAAAAAAGCGGCCGGTTTCCATGTGATCGACTTGACGGAGGAACAAGCATGAAAATTCTTGGTCTGACCGGCGGCTCCGGCACGGGAAAAAGCGCCGCCTGTACGGCATTTGCGCGGCTGGGATGCGGCGTCATTGATGCGGATGCGACCTACCGAACGCTGTGCGATACCTGCGAGCCTATGCTGAAAGAAATACAAAATGTATTTGGAGATGTATTTTCTACAGATGGGAAATTAGACCGCAAAAAGCTCGGCGCCATCGTTTTTGCCGATGCGCAGAAGCTGCAGCAGCTCAACGCGATTACCCATCCATATATTCGGCAGGCCGCCCGCGATGCATTCGCCGCGTATAGCAAACGGGGATGCTTGCTGTGCATCTATGATGCGCCGGTGTTGTTTGAAGGTCAAATGGAGACGCTTTGCGATAAGACGTGTGCGGTGCTCGCGGCGCGCAATACGCGCATTGCGCGCATTGTGGCGCGGGATGCGATTACGGAGGAGTATGCGGCGCTGCGCATTGATGCGCAGAAAGACGATGCATTTTACCGCGAAAGATGCGATTATGTCGTACAAAATGATGCAGACTTGGACACACTGTATACACAGGTGCGCAAGATCTATGAGGATATGGTGCGCAAATAAACGCATCGGTGCAGAAAGGATGAAAGTTTCATGGAAAACACCCTATTTTATGACAAAAAGACCGGCTGGGATCGCATGAGCGATGCCGAGCAGGCTGCCATGATGGAGTACGCGGAAGGGTACAAGGCGTTCTTGGACGAAGCCAAGACCGAGCGTGACGCGGTTCGCCGCCTGCAGGCTATGGCAGAGGCAAACGGCTTTGCAGCATATACCCGTGGCAAGGAAATCCATCCGGGAGAAAAATATTACAAAATAAATAGAAACAAAGCAATTATACTGTTTGTAGTTGGTTCGGATGGCATGCACAGCGGCATCAATCTGTCGGCTGCGCATTTGGACGCGCCGCGCATTGATATTCGCACGGTTCCGCTGTATGAAGACAACGGCATGGCGCTGTTTAAGACGCACTACTACGGCGGCATCAAAAAATATCAGTGGACAACCATTCCGATGGAGCTGCGCGGCGTCGTTTGCCGCATGACGGAAAACGGCGTGGAGTCCGTGGATGTGCGCATTGGCGATAAGCCGGGCGATCCGGTCTTTGTCATCACGGATCTGCTCATTCATCTGGCAACCGAACAGATGGGAAAGACCATGATGAAGGGCATCGAGGCGGAGAATATGAACGTGCTGGTCGGCTCGAAGCCGTCCAAATCGGACATCGAGACCTCGGATAAAATCAAGCTGTGGGTGATGGAGTTCCTCAACAAGGAATACGGCATCACAGAGGAGGATTTCCTGTCCGCAGAGCTGACCTGTGTGCCGGCGTTCAAGGCCTCGGATGTCGGCTTTGACCGCTCGTTTATCGGCGCATATGGCCACGATGACCGCGTGTGCTCGTATCCGGCAGCAACGGCACTGCTGGATCTCGAAGAGACGCCGAAAAAGACGTCCATGGTCATTCTGGTCGACAAGGAAGAAATCGGTTCGGACGGCGTGACCGGTATGCAGTCGCACTTCTTTGACACGCTGGTGGCGGATTTGTGCCGCGCAGACGGCACGCTGTTTGAGGAGTGCATCGAGCGCTCTACCTGCCTGTCCGCGGACGTTTGCAATGCGTTTGACCCGAACTATCCGAGTGTTTCCGAGCGCCGCAACGATGCACGTGTCAACTGCGGCGTGGCACTGGTCAAGTATACCGGTGCGCGCGGCAAGTCCGGTTCCTCTGATGCAACCGCAGAGCTGATGGGAAAAATGCGCTATCATTTCAATAAAAACCATGTCATTTGGCAGACCGGCCAGCTCGGCAAGGTCGATCAGGGCGGCGGCGGTACCGTTGCCATGTTTATGGCAAACCGCAATATTGACACGGTAGATTGCGGTGTGCCGGTGCTCAGCATGCACGCGCCGTTTGAAGTCATTGCAAAGCTGGATTTGTTTGCCGCTTACAATGCGTTCAAAGCGTTCTACCAGATGGAACAGGAATAAATAATAACATTTCGCAAAAAAATATGGCGCTGCCGCAGGCAGCGCCATATTTCGTTTATCTGACTTGAATTTGCCCCAAAACCTCGCCAATCGGTGCGTCAATGGTCAATTGTGCGCCGGTGGAGCGCTGCGTCTGACCCTTGTTGATGACGACGAGATTTTTGCCGCGGAAATATTGGATCAATCCAGCGGCGGGATAGACGGCGAGCGATGTGCCGCCGATGAGCAGCATATCCGCCTGCGCAATCGCCTGTACGCTGTTCATCAGGCACTGTTCGTCGAGCGATTCCTCGTACAGCACAACATCCGGCTTGATGATGCCGCCGCAGGTGCATCGCGGAACACCGTGACAGGATTTCATGTACGGGGCGTCATAGAATTTGCCGCAGTGCTGGCAGTAATTTCGATGCACAGAGCCGTGCAGCTCGTAGACGTTCTTGCTGCCGGCAGCTTGGTGCAGACCGTCTATGTTTTGCGTGACAACAGCGGTCAGCTTGCCAGCCTGCTCCAGCTCTGCGAGCTTTTTGTGCGCGGCGTTTGGCTTTGCGTCCAGCGCGAGCATCTTGTCCTGATAAAATCGGAAGAACTCCTCCGGCTGAGACTGGAAAAAGGAATGACTGAGGATGGTTTCCGGCGGAAATTTGTACTTCTGATGATACAAGCCGTCAACGCTGCGGAAATCCGGAATGCCGCTTTCCGTCGAGACACCGGCGCCGCCGAAAAAAACAAGTTTCTTGGATTCGTCAATCATGTGTTGCAACGTTTGAATTTGCTGTTCCAATGACATGGTACTGCCTCCTTGTTTTGTGTGTTACCGCACCAAAGTCGTGGTGTTTGCTTTTCGCTCGTGAATGACCGGTTGTGCTGCCGGATAGCCGATGGCAGCGGATGCATTGACGATGTGACTTTCCGGCACACCGTATTCTGTCAGCAGGGCGCGCACAGCGGGCACATCGCAGACGTCACGCACCTGATTGATCCAGCAGGTGCCAAGACCGAGAGAGGTTGCCGTCAGCAGCACATTTTCCATTGCTGCGCCGGCATCGAGAAAGCTGTTGCGGTTGTCGCGCTCGCCGGATACGATGAGAAAGGCAGCCGGCGCGAAAAAGTTGTAGCCGGCCGGACGATTGTCCGCCTCTCTGACGGCGGCGGCAAGCGCCTGAATTTTTTCCGTGTTTGCGAGCAGGGTAAAATGCCAGCTCTGCTCATTGCGGCCGGACGGTGCCCAGACAGCAGCGGTCAGCAAATCCTGTAGCTTTTCCGGTTCCACAGGCTGCTCCGTAAAGCTGCGGCACGAATGTCTGTCCAAAATATTCTGTAATACGGGATTCATATCATCATCTCCTTCCGCTTTTAGTATAATGCAGGGGAGAAACAGTTGCAAGTCTTTCTGTTTTGCACAGATTTCATCAACAGCCTGTGGATAACTCGGAGGATAACCCGCACGAATATGTCATTTGACAACAAAAAAAGCAGCATTTCCAAAGAAATGCTGCTTTTGGTGGCCCATCGGGGGTTCGAACCCCGGACCCTCTGCTTAAAAGGCAGATGCTCTACCTACTGAGCTAATGGACCGGATTGGCAGGGGCGGCAGGAGTTGAACCTGCGATACTAGAGTCAAAGTCTGGTGCCTTAACCACTTGGCCACGCCCCCGTATGCAGGCAATCAGCAGAAAGCCCCCGATAAAAAATGTTCTTCACAACGGCGCGCATCGTGAAGAATGAAAAAATGGGGTGAGTGAAGGGAGTCGAACCCTCGGCCTCCAGAGCCACAATCTGGCGCTCTAACCAACTGAGCTACACCCACCATATAGATTTTGAAACGCACATTCGGACTCAATTAGAATGGTACGCCAGGAGGGATTCGAACCCCCGGCCTACTGCTTAGAAGGCAGTTGCTCTATCCAACTGAGCTACTGGCGCGAATTGAATGGAGCAGGTGACGGGAATCGAACCCGCATCCCCAGCTTGGAAGGCTGGTGCCCTGGCCATTGTGCTACACCTGCATTCGCCCTCCGCAAAAATCGTCAGCTCTGTTATAATAGCATCAGTGTCCCGTTTTGTCAACGTTTTTTCAGAATTTTTCTGCACTTTTTTATGTTATCGGCGTTGACCGGCTGCATGCCATCAACACCGCGCCGGGCCTTCTGCGCGAGCTGTACGGCACGCGCTGCACGGTCAACAGTGCACACCATCAGGCCGTCTGGCGGCTGGGGACGGGGCTTCAGGTCTTCGCCTGCGCGGAGGACGGCACGGTCGAGGCCGTCGGCCACAGGACGCTCCCCGTCTTTGCCGTGCAGTGGCATCCCGAATGCTTCATCCTGAATAACGACGAGTGTATGATGCCGCTTTTCAACTGGCTGCTGAACGAAGCCGCTTCATTCCGTGACGCTAAAGCTCTTCACAAAAGAGTACTTACGCTCGACACGCATTGCGATACTCCTATGTTCTTCGACCAAAACATCAATTTCGCGTCGCGCGACCCACGCATCAGAGTAGACCTGCATAAAATGAACGAAGGACATCGGTAGCTCGTGCCGATATTCGGAAACCAGGAGCGGCATCTTTTACCGCCTGATGATGGAACGAGTTTACCATCAACTTATCTGTACGCATTATTTTGCTCAGTAGAGTATCCTCGTCTATAGTTACCGAATGTGATGCGTACGCTCTATCCAAGTCTTGACTGTGCTTGATGCATGGTCCTTCGCATTGTTTATAAATGTCTTGATAAATTGTGCCTCCCAATGCAGCGGTCATAACCTGCATACCTCGGCATATTCCCATCATAGGTATTTGTCTGTT
>OQWE01000611.1_pt1 | contig 12372 bp, 9 predicted proteins | sample 1691591 | NCBI WGS metagenome assembly OQWE01 (sample SAMN03418265, study PRJEB22391) | human gut metagenome | biome: human-gut; feature: organic feature; material: feces | host: Homo sapiens | place: Tanzania | collected 2013-01
AGCCACTTATATGTGTCGGTGCCGCACGTGGCTATGGCATGGATGAGCAACTGGCAGTATGCCAACCAGGTGCCGACAATGCAGTATCGCTCGGCCAACTCCATTCCGCGCGACCTCGACCTCTACGAGTATCAGGGCAACACCTACTGCGGCGTAACTCCGTCGCCTGAGATGACAGCGGCACGCCCGAAGAAGTCTACAAAGACGCTGAGCGAGTCGTGCGAACTGGTGGTTACACTCAAGGGCACAGCCACAATCACTCTCTTGAACGAGAAGGGCGAGAAGGTGGTGATGGTTTACGACGACAAGATTCGCACGTTCACCGTCGACCGCTCAAAGAGCGGACTGAAGGACTTCAGCGACGACTTCGCTGCCGTCACAACGGCTCCGGTTCACGGCAAGATGACTCAGCTCAGAGTGTTCATCGACCGCTGCAGCATCGAGGCGTTCGACGCAGAAGGTCGCATGGCTATGACCAACCTCGTATTCCCGACCAAGCCTTACAACAAGGTAATGGTCAAAGGCAAGGCGAAATACGCTGTCTATAACCTGAAGTAGCAAAATAAGCTACTTCACTTATGCCCATACTTCTTGATATATTATCATCGGACGGCGGACGCAATCCGATCGGACGGCGTTCGGTGCACGATGACAATCGCTCAGCTTTTCGTCTCTTAAACCCCAACCAAACACCGATATTCATAAACTAAATCTATATAAAACAATGAGAAAATTCATCCTATTGTCTGCCGCTACGCTCTTTTCAGCCGTAGTTTCGGCGCAGACCGTAGCACGCATGGACGACCTGAAGCCCGAGCAGAAGTCGATGGCTGTAAGCCTCAAGCTCACGGGCGAACTGTCAACGACGGGCAACAGCGACTATCGTCAGTTGCGCGACCTCTGTTTCCAGATGCGCTCCGTAGACCTTAGCGAGGCGCAGAGCACCGCAATCCCTAACAACGCTTTCCACTCGCGCCACCAGCTCGAGCAGATCACGCTGCCGACAGCAGCCAAATCGATAGGTTCGCAGGCGTTCTTCGCATGCGACAAGCTGGGCAAGATAACCATTCCGGCTGGCGTAGAGAGCATCGGCGCTGCCGCATTCTCGGGCTGTACGGCACTGGAGGAGATAACAATAAAGGGCGCTCCGCAGATTGCAGAGTATGCCTTTGCACGACTCGCGGGTCTGAAGACCGTGCGCGTCGACTCGAAGGTGCCGCCGAAGGCTGACGCTACGGCGTTCTACGGTCTCAACCGCCAGAACGTGAAGCTCATCGTGCCGAAGGGCAGCGAGAAACTCTACCGCAAGGCTGCGGGCTGGAGCCTCTTCTTCACCGACGCGAAAGAGAAGTATCAAGTGAGCTACCCACCCTACTGCCTCGTGCCGTTCCCCGCAGAACTGCGACTGCAGAAGGGTGCCGACTTGAAGGTAAAAACCGCCTGGAAAATCATAGCAGCCGACGGACTCTCGAACGAGGCAGCACAGGCTCGCCGCGTACTCACAGAGCGCATCGGCAACATCGTGAACAGCCGTCAGCGCGGCACACAGATTACGCTCGCGCTCGACAACTCGCTCACCGACGACGAGGCGTACACGCTGGCAGTCGACGCGAAGGGCGTGACGGCGAAGGGCAAGACAGCGCGCGGCGTGTTCTACGCGCTCATGACGCTCGACCAACTGCTGCGCGGCAACGGCTCTACGGAGTGTGCCGACGCTATCCCGGCGCTGTTCATCAGCGACAAACCGCGCACACACGTTCGCGAACTGATGGTAGACCCTGCACGCACGTTCATACCGTTCGAGGACCTGAAGGCGTTCGTGCCCGAGATGGCGCGCTATAAGCTCAACGCCATGCACCTCCATTTGGTTGACGACCAGGCTTGGCGCATCGAGATAAAGAAATATCCGCAGCTCACGGAGCAGGCTTCGTCGCGCTGGGGTCAGGACGACATTCAGATGCCGTACAAGGGATACTACACGCAGGAGCAGATGCGCGAACTGGTGAAGCTGGGCGCTGAGTATCACGTCGACATCGTGCCGGAGATAGAGATGCCGGGACACGAGGTGGCTGCCATCAGCGTGTTCCCCGAACTCACTTGCCACCAGCGCCAGGTGCCGGTGCGCACAACCTGCGGCGTGTCTAACGAACTGCTCTGCCCGGGTAACGACTTCACATACGAGTTCCTCGGCAATGTGTTCAAGGAGATTACCGACATCTTCCCGTCTAAGTATATTCATCTCGGCGGCGACGAGGCTGGCAACCCAGCGCTCGACTGCTGGACCGACTGCCCGAAGTGTCAGGCGCTGAAGCAGAAACTCGGCATCAAGACCACCGACCGCTCGGAGAATTGGCGTCTGCAGGGCTATCTGTTCGACCGCATGATAGAACTGCTGCGCGACAAGTACGGCAAGACGCCGATGTTCTGGTACGAGTCTGACTTCAAGGAGATTCAGCCCGGCTGCGTAACCTTCGCTTGGCGCAGCGGACAGACGCAGGAGGCACTCGACGCTGCCGTGCGCAACAATGCTCGCATCATGCTCTGCCCCGGCGAGCACTGCTACTTCGACTATCCGATGGCGAAGGGCGATATGCCGGAGGTGAACTGGGGCATGCCCGCTACAACGCTGAAGGATGCCTACTCGCTCGACCCGGCGTGGGGCATGAACGAGCAGTTTGAGGAGTACAACCTCTTCGGCGTGGCTGGCACACTATGGAGCGAGTGCATACCGACCGTAGAGCGCATCTACTATCAGGCTTATCCGCGCGCTATCGCTCTCGCAGAAGCTGGCTGGACAAAGCAGCAGAACCGCTCGTGGGAGGGATTCCTCACTCGTCTGAAGCCGACAATGAAGGACATGATGCGCCGTGGCATCACCTGCTCGCTCGAAGTGAACGGCGAGAAGTAATATCGCATATAATACAACTTCAAATTGAATCTATACAACGCAACTTGGGGCTTGCATCTTTCATGCAAGCCCCAAGTTATTTTTTACACATAGTAGTGGATGTGCTGTTCACAAATAACCACCCACATATACATAACATTTTACAAAAACACATAAATAATAAATAAATAGCACGCTATTCTTGTATTTCTCATAACAAAATCGTATTTTTGCAGTAAATCAAAACAATAGAAATATGGCACAATTCATCAATCCTTTCTCAGATTGGGGATTTAAACATATCTTTGGTCGTGAGATTTCTAAAGACTTGCTGATTTGCTTCTTGAACGACCTGTTTGCCGGCGAATTTGTAATTAAGTCGCTGGCGTTCGGCAACAAAGAACAAATCGGACTGTCGAAAGATTCAAGAGAGGTGATATTCGATATCTATTGCACGACGGATGAAGGCAAAGAGATTATCGTAGAAATGCAAAACCGAGGACAAGAACACTTCATTGACCGGGCTTTGTATTACACCTCACGCGTGATAGTGAACCAAGGCATAAAAGGAGAATGGGACTATGATATACGCCCCGTCTACACAATATGCTTCATGAACTTCATCGACCCGTTGCTACCATTTGGCAAGTTCAGAACGGACATGATACTCGCCGATAGAGACAACGGAAAGATGGTGTCCGACAAGATACGCATGGTGTATCTGATGCTACCGTTCTTCGAGAAAACAGAGACGGAGTGTGAAACCGATTTTGAACGCTGGATATTTGTTTTAAAGAATATGAATACATTTGAAAGAATGCCATTCCTGGCTAAAAACGCTGTGTTTAAAAAGTTGGCTGAGATTTCTGACCTTAGAACTCTCAGCAAAAAAGACATGGACAAATACGAGGATAGCATCAGAATCATGCGCGACGCCTACGCCACATACAAATACGCTATAAAGACCGGATTGGAAGACGGACGAAAGCAGGGATTAGAAGAAGGAATGGCGCAGGGAATAGAGAAAGGAATGGCGCAGGGAATAGAGAAAGGAATGGCGCAGGGATTAGAAGAAGGAATGGCGCAGGGAATAGAGAAAGGAAAAGCAGAGGCAGAGCACCTAAAGAACATTGAGTTTGCAAAACTCATGCTAAGCGACGGCGACTCTACTGAGAAAATACAAAGATACACGGGACTTACGGCAGAAGAAATTAACGAAATTGCGCAAAGCCTACATTAATAAGAAGTCGCTATTGCGCAAGATAGTGTAAACTGAACTGTGTTACGCACAAAACCCGCATAAGTAAAAATAAGAAATCCGCAATGCTGAAAAACAAGCATTGCGGATTTTTTTTGTTATAGTATCTGAAGCACCTCCTTGAGGTCCTCAATCTTTTTGAGTTCGTCCATGATGACACTCACTTCGCTGCGGTCGTGAACGCGAATCTCGATGGTGCCGTCGAAGATGCCCTCCTCGCTCGAGATGGTGATGCGGTGCATATTGACGTCGAGCTTGTCGGAGATAACCTCCGAGATGTCGTGCAGCATTCCCTTGCGGTCGATGCCGCGCAACTCTATCGTCGCATCGAAGAACATCACCTTGTGCATATCCCACTTTGCGTCGAGGATACGATTGCCGAAGCTCGCCTTCAGTCGCGAAGCCACATCGCAGTCGCGGCGGTGAATCTCTATGCGGTTCTTGTTGTCGATGTATCCCATGATGTCGTCGCCGGGGATGGCGTGGCAGCAGGTCGGGAAGATGTATTGCGAGATGTTCTCCTCGTTGATGATCACCGGCTTCTTCTTATTAAAGCCCTCGCCCACTATGAATAGATTCGACTTTTTGTCGTCCTTGCTGTTGTCCTTCTTAAGGAATGGCACGAACTTGCGCCATCCGCCCTGCTCAGCCTTGCGCTCGCGCAGCTCGTCGAGGTCTTTGTCACCGAGCAGGACGGAGCGTTTGCCAAGCATAAGGAATAAATCCTCGTGCTTCTTTGCCTCGTGCAGTTCGCAGAGTTTATTGAGCACCTGCGTAGTCATCTCCAGTTCGTTCTTGCGCAACCAGTCATCGAGTATCTGCTCGCCTCGCTTCTGCAGTTCGCGGTTGTCGCGGCGCAGTATCGCCATAATCTTCTGCTTCGCCTTCGCCGTGAAAACGAAGTTTATCCACGAAGCCTGCACGTGCTGCGACTTCGACGAGAGTATCTCCACCTGGTCGCCGCTCTGCAACTTGTGGCTCAGCGGCACCAGTTTGTGGTTCACCTTAGCGCCGATACAGTGCGAACCGAGGAACGTGTGTATCTGGAAAGCGAAGTCGAGCGCCGTACATTGCGCTGGCATGGTCTTGATTTCGCCCTTCGGTGTGAACACGAATATCTCGCTTGCAAAGAGGTTGAGCTTGATGGTATCGAGGAAGTCCATTGCGTCGGGCTGCGGGTCGTCGAGAATCTCCTTGATAGTAGACAGCCAGTTGTTGAGTTCCGAATCTTCATCAACGGTCTCTACGCTCGACTCCAGCCCCTTCTCCTTGTACTTCCAGTGAGCGGCAAAACCCTGTTCAGCCACTTCGTCCATATGGTCGGAACGTATCTGCACCTCTATCCACTTGCCCTGCTTCGACATCAGCGTCACGTGCAAAGCCTGATAGCCGTTTGCCTTCGGGTGGTTCACCCAGTCGCGCAAACGGTCGGGGTGCGACTTGTATATGCGGTTGATTGCGACGTATATCTTGAAGCACTCGTTGATTTCCTCCGAGCGTTCCTTCGGCGTATAGATGATGCGCACAGCAAGAATGTCGTAGATTTCGTCGAACGTGACGTGCTTGTTCTGCATCTTGTTCCAAATGGAATAAGGACTCTTCACGCGCGCCTTCAGTTCGTACTTTATGCCCATCTTGTCGAGAGCTTCACGTATAGGAGCAGTAAAGTTCTCGAAAAGAATGTCGCGCTGCGCCTGCGTGTCGGCAAGTTTTCCCTTGATATAGTCGTACTCTTCTGGATGCTCGTAGCGGAACGAGAGGTCTTCGAGTTCAGTTTTTATCTTGTTCAAACCCAAGCGGTTTGCGAGTGGTGCGTAGATGTAGAGCGTCTCACCGGCAATCTTATACTGCTTGTTAGCCGGCTGCGACTGCAGAGTGCGCATGTTGTGCAGGCGGTCGCAAATTTTGATGAGTATGACACGGATATCATCGCTCATCGTGAGCAGCAACTTCTTGAAGTTCTCTGCCTGCGCCGACGCCTTGTCGCCGAAAATACCGCCCGAAATCTTGGTCAGTCCGTCCACAATCTGCGCAATCTTCTCGCCGAAGATATTCGTGATATCCTCAACGGTATAGTCGGTATCCTCGACAACATCGTGCAGGAGTGCAGCGCAGATGCTCGTCGACCCGAGTCCCATCTCCTCCACCGCGATGCGTGCCACCGCAATAGGGTGCATGATGTATGGTTCGCCCGACAATCGGCGCACACCTTTGTGTGCCTGTCGTGCGAAGTTGAACGCCTTGGTTATAATATCAACCTTCTTTCGGTGACGCGATGCCACATATATATCGAGTACTTCCTTGAAGGCTTGTTCTATCATTTGGTCATCAGCAGACTCTCGCTGCTTGTCTTTCAGATTCTGGTCGTCCATGATTCAGGTCTCCTATATATTAATAAGGTATATGTGTATGCGGCAGGGTGCAGAGATTCGCACCAATCTTACTTGATGCGAATCTTCTTGCCTGCACGTATGTTGCTTCCGCTAATCTTGTTAAGCTTTTTCAGTTTTCTAACGGTGGTACCGTTGCGGCGTGCTATCTCAGAGAGCGTGTCGCCCTGGCGAATCGTTACGTTCTTGCTGCGTCCGCGGCGCGACTTTTTGCGCGAAGCCTTGCTGTGTCTGCCGCTTCTGCTTGAAGAGTGGCGCGACACTACCGGAGCATCTGTGTTTACAGCCACTTCCAGGCGCTTTGTGAGCAGTTCATCGGGTTTGTAGGCGTAGATAGAGTCTTCGTTGTCGATGAAGTTGCCCACCATAGCCAGCGGCAAGCGAATTGCAGACGGTTTTGTGCTGCCGTTCACAACGCTATGGCGATACTGCGGGTTGAGCTGCTTTATCTGGTCAACATCCATACCGAGCACCTGAGCCACCTGCTCGAAGTGTACGTCGCGGTTTACGACCACGGTATCGGTCTTTACGGGCAGGTCTGCACGCATCGGACAGATATTGTGCTCGCAATAGTAGTTCATTATATAGTTGGCGGCGATAAACGCCGGCACGTAGCCACGTGTTTCTTTCGGCAGATAAGGATAGATGCGCCAGTAGTCTTTCTCGCCGTTTGAGCGGTGGATAGCGCGGTTGATGGCCTCCGGACCGCAGTTGTAGGCTGCGATAACGAGGTTCCAATCGCCGAAGATCTTATAGAGATCGCGCAGATAGTGGGCTGCTGCGTACGAAGCGCGAACAGGGTCGCGACGTTCGTCAACAAGCGAGTTCACTTCGAGTCCGTACTTCTTGCCGGTGGTGAGCATGAACTGCCAAAGACCTGTGGCTCCGACGCGCGAAACGGCGTTAGGATTGAGCGCCGACTCAATGACCGGCAGATACTTCAATTCGAGAGGCAAGCCATACGACTCGAGAGCCTCCTCGAAGATTGGCATATAGAAGTTCTGTGCGCCGAGCATTACGCTCACAGAGCGGCGCAGACGTCCGCTGTAGCGATCGATGAACTTCTGAACGACGTCGTTGTAGGGCAACTCGATGATGGTCGGGATGCGGCTCAGACGCTCCTTGTACACTTCTGCGCTGTAAACCGGATTCACATCAGGCATATTGCAGTCGAAGCTCATGTGGAGATAAGTCTTGCTGTTGTAGTTGTTGAGCAGACTGTCATAATCGTGAGTAAGCGCCTCAGGCAGGTCAATCACTTCCTGCTTGCCCTGGGCGTCGGTTACTATTATTTCGTCGTCATTATTCTCGCTCTGCGCGAGAGCCTGACTTGCAAAGCCGAAAAACGCTGCGGCTATAATTATCAATGATTTCTTCATAATCTTTTGTTTGTCTTTAGAAATTCAGGCTGCAACTCAATCCCAAGCTGTTAGCCTTGAAGGGGTTCCGTTGGCGGTTGTCGTTGATGATGGTCGGCTCCAGCTTAAGGCTCAAATCCTTCGAGATATCGAACTCTGAGAGCGACGCGTCGACGTATGCGTCAACGATTGAGAGTGCGTAGACACCCACCAGGCAGAAGAAGCTAAGGTCGCGCCAGCGGCGGAACTTGTCTTTGCGCTTTTTGAAGAGCGTCTGATAGCGTTGAATGTTCGACTCGTCGATTTTCGCTCCGAGATGCAGGAACTGGTTATAGCTCTGCGTGTTCGGGTCGTCATCCATCAAGTCGAGATAAGCCTGCGAGTAGTCGGTGTACATCTGATTGTTCCAACGCATGGCGTAGATGCAACCCACGAATCCGCCATACACAATCGGCAACTTCCAATACTTGCGGTTATAGATCTGTCCGGCGCCGGGCAAAACGATGGCGAGCCACATGGCGCGCTTCGGATTGGGGCGCCATGTGCTCCAGTCGCGCTTCACCTTGTAAACGCTGTCTGCCTTTATGGGCGAGAGTGCGTTGTCGGCTACGCTGTCTGCCTTTATAGATGTGAACGAAACATCCATACTATCGGCTGCTGTCTGCGCCTTCGCCGTCGTAGCAAACGAGAGCAGAATCGCAGCAAGCGCCAATGTCTTTAATATATATGTAATGTTCTGTTTCACTATTGTTTCTTGTTTATGTTTTGTCTGCAAGCTGTTGCAGGTTCTTACTTCATCTTGTCGAACACAGCCATGATATGCTCCAGCTCTTCTTCGTTTGCGAAAGGTATTGTTATCTTTCCCTTGCCTTTGGGCGAGCATGTGAGCTGCACCTTTGTCTGCAGGAACTCCGAGAGGTGGCTGCGCAGGGCGTTGTACTCCTCCGGGAGCTTCGCCTTTGCCACAATCTTCTTTGTTCCGCTGTTGACGTCTTCGCCGTTCTTGAGCATCTGCGCCATTTCCTCAACCTTGCGCACGGAGTAGCCGTTCTTGAGCACTTCGTTGAAGAGTTTTATCTGCAGCGAGGGCGAGTCGATAGCGAGCAGAGCGCGAGCGTGTCCCATGTCTATCTCCTTTTTCTGCAGGGCTATCTGTACCTGAGCTGGCAAACGCAACAGACGTAGATAGTTGGCTATGGCTGTGCGGCTCTTTCCTACACGCTCCGACACCTTCTCCTGCGTCATGCCGTCGGCGTCGAGCAGGTGTTCGTATGCGAGCGCTATCTCAATGGCGTTGAGATCTTCGCGCTGAATGTTCTCGACGAGCGCCATCTCCATGATGTTCTCGTCGGCAATGGTGCGTATGTATGCCGGAATGGCTGTGAGACCAGCCATCTGCGAGGCGCGCCAGCGGCGTTCGCCCGCAATGATTTGGAAGCGTTCGTCGCTTATCTGTCTGAGCGTGATGGGCTGAATGATGCCAATCTCGCTGATGCTGTTTGCCAGTTCCTGCAGCGCATCGGGGTCGAAGTCGCGTCGGGGCTGGTTAGGGTTAGCCTCTATCTGGTTGAGCGGTATTTCGTTTATGGTTGATGTGCCCTGCGTGCGCACTCCTCCGGTGTCGATGAGCGCATCGAGTCCGCGTCCGCCTTCAATCTCGTCGAGTCCGCGTCCGAGCACGCTTCGGTTATATTTCTTGTGTACTGCCATCGTCTTGTTTGTTTACTCTTTTTTCGTTCTTGTTGATAATCTCCTTGGCGAGCGCCAAGTGGTTCTTCGACCCAGCCGAGTCAGCGTCGTAAAGAATCACGGGGAGTCCGTGGCTGGGACTCTCGCTGAGCTTCACGTTGCGTTGTATGACAGTCTTGAACACAAGTTCCTGGAAGTGGCGTTTCACCTCGTCGTATATCTGGTTGGCGAGTCGCAGGCGGCTATCGTACATGGTGAGCAGGAAGCCTTCTATCTCCAATGCCGGATTTAGCTTGCTCTTTATTATCTTGATGGTATTGAGGAGTTTCGTGATGCCTTCGAGCGCAAAGTATTCGCACTGCACGGGTATCACCACCGAGTCGGCAGCGGTGAGCGCGTTCACGGTGATGAGTCCGAGCGACGGACTGCAATCGATGAGTATGTAGTCGTAGTCGTCGCGTATCTGGTCGAGCATGTTCTTTATTACGCGCTCGCGGTTCTTCAGGTTGAGCATCTCTATCTCTGCTCCCACGAGGTCGATATGGCTGGGAATGACGTCGAGTCCGTTGATGTCGGTGGTGTAGACTGCGTCGTGCACGTCGGCGTGGTCGATGATGCACTCATAGAGCGAGCAGTCAATCTCCTTGATGTCTACGCCCAGTCCGCTCGACGCGTTCGCCTGCGGGTCTGCATCCACCACGAGCACCGTTTTCTCGAATGTAGCGAGCGATGCTGCCAAGTTTATCGTTGTTGTTGTCTTGCCTACGCCACCTTTTTGGTTGGCCAATGCTATTATCTTTCCCATTTGAAGTCAAAATTATTTGGCAAAGGTACATATTTTATATGAGAATAGGCTCGTTTAAACCTTTTTTCGTACATTTGCAGTTGAAATAAAACTAAAATTATGAATACTAAAAAGCCATTAATACTTATTTCGAACGACGACGGCTACCATGCCAAGGGTATAAACTCGCTTATCGACATGCTGCGCGACATTGCCGACATCATAGTCTGTGCTCCAGAATCGGCTCGTTCGGGCTTTGCCACGGCGTTCTCTGCCACGGTTCCGCTGCGCTTGAAGCTGCGCCGCGACGAGGAGGGCATGCAGATGTGGTCGTGCAACGGCACGCCGGTCGACTGCGTTAAGCTGGCGCTGCAGGAGTTGTGCACCGACCGTCTGCCCGACATGATTCTGGGCGGCATCAACCACGGCGACAACGCCTCGGTGAACGTTCACTACAGCGGCACGATGGGCGTAACTATCGAGGGCTGTATGAAGTACATACCGTCTATCGGCTTCTCGCTCTGCGACTTCGCGTCGGATGCCGACTTCGAACCGCTGCGCCCGTACGTGCGCCAGATTGTGCAGAAAGTGCTCGCCGAGGGTCTGCCCAAGGGCGTGTGCCTGAACGTGAACTTCCCGAAGCTAAAGGAGTTCAAGGGCGTGAGGATGTGCCGCATGGCTATGGGCACGTGGTACAACGAGTGTGCGAAGATGCGCCACCCACACGGCTACGACTACTACTGGATGACGGGCGCCTACCGCAACGACGAGCCGGAGCAGGAGGATACCGACAACTGGGCGCTCACACACGGCTACATATCAATCACGCCGACGCGCATCGACGTTACTGATTATGACTTGCTGCGCAGTTGGAAGGAAGAGTTTTGAGCCCCTCCCAACCCTCCCCATCGGGGAGGGCTTAGTTAGCAAAGGCTTAGAAAACTTAGAAAGGCTTAAAAAGGCTTAGTTAGGCTTAGAAAGGCTTAGAAAGGCTTAGAAAGGCTTAGTTAGGCTTAAACACCACTTATAAAGAACATGAAATACTACTTAATAGTTGGCGAGGCATCGGGCGACCTGCACGCCTCGCATCTCATGAAGGCTCTGCTCAAAGAAGATCCGAAAGCTGAGTTTCGCTTCTTCGGCGGCGACATGATGTCGGCAGTCGGAGGCACACGCGTGCGCCACTACCGCGAACTGGCGTACATGGGCATCATAGCCGTACTGCTCCACCTGCGCACCATTCTGCGCAACATGGCGTTCTGCAAGCGCGACATCGTGGAGTGGCAGCCCGACGCCGTGATTCTGGTCGACTATCCGGGCTTCAACCTTAAGATTGCGAAGTTCGTTCACGACCACACACGCATACCAGTCTACTACTATATCTCGCCGAAGATATGGGCGTGGAAGGAGTATCGCATCAAGGAGATAAAGCGCAACGTCGACGAGCTGTTCTCGATACTGCCGTTCGAGGTGCCGTTCTTCGAGCAGAAGCACCACTACCCTATTCATTACGTGGGCAATCCGACGGCTGAGGAGGTGCGCCAGTTCCGCGCAGCGTACAACGTATCGGGCGAGGAGTTCCGTCATGAGCACGGGCTCGACGAGCGCCCCATAATAGCGCTGCTCGCCGGAAGCCGCAAGCAGGAGATTGCGGGCAATCTGCCGGCACGAGGCGTCGCAAGAAGCCCACCAGCTTGGGCAGCGCCGTATTGTAGCATACCACTTGCGGCACGCGGAAGAGCGCCGTCTCGAGCGTCGCCGTGCCGCTCGTCACGAGCGCCGTGTCGGCATGTGAGAGCAGAGCGTAGGTCTCGCCACGCACCACGTGCACGTCGCTTCCGCCGATGAATGCGTCGTAGAACTCGGCGTCGATGCCCGGCGCCGCAGCAAGCACTAACTGATAGCCACCGAAGCTGCGCGCCGCAGCGATCATCTGCGGCAGATTGCCCGCAATCTCCTGCTTGCGGTGATTCTGGTCGACTATCCGGGCTTCAACCTTAAGATTG
>OQWE01000620.1_pt1 | contig 12234 bp, 13 predicted proteins | sample 1691591 | NCBI WGS metagenome assembly OQWE01 (sample SAMN03418265, study PRJEB22391) | human gut metagenome | biome: human-gut; feature: organic feature; material: feces | host: Homo sapiens | place: Tanzania | collected 2013-01
TGGTATCGACTGCACCGAAAAGTCCGGCAAAGCTGCCCGGCGCGGCTATCGGCAGCGGAACAGACGTTGCGATAGAATCTGCCGATGTTGTGCTCATGGGCTCGCAGCTCGGCACGCTTGTGACGGCGCTGCGCCTGAGCAGAGCCGTTATCCGCAACATTAAGCAGAATCTGTTCTGGGCGTTTTTCTATAACAGCGTGGGCATACCATTTGCCGCCGGTCTGTTCTACGCATTTGGAGGGCCGCTCCTGAGTCCGATGCTTGCCGGCGCGGCAATGGCGCTCAGCTCCATCTCCGTTGTGTCCAACGCTCTGAGACTGAAGCGCTTTAAATAAATTTATAAGCTATAAAAAATCACCGCAGGAAACATCCTGCGGTGAAAACTTTATATATTACTGAATGATGCGCTTTGCGCCGGTGTAGTGATTTGCGTAGTAGCTGGCGCTCAGTGAGGTTATCACGACGCAGCCCTTTCCGGACGAGGCATGGATAAACTGATTATCGCCGATGTACATGCCGACGTGCCCGATGGGATCGACGCTGTCGGAGAAGAACACGAGGTCGCCGGGCTGAAGCTCGTTCTTATCCACCTTAGTGCCGTTGTGGTTCCACTGGCCGCCGGCTCCGCGCCAAAGCTTATAGCCGTACTGACCGTAGAGATAGTACATAAAGCCGGAGCAGTCGAAGCCTCGCGGAGAAGAACCGCCGTAAACATAGGGAGTTCCGAGGTACTGCTTTGCGGTTGCGACTATCTGATTTGCGACGGTGCTGCCTGTGCTGAGCTTTACATAGTCTGTGCTCATGTAGCCGCTCAATCCGTTATAGCTGACAGCATACCATGAGCCTGTCTTGCCTGTGACCTTGACCTGTATACCTTTATCATAGTAGCCGACGGTCGAGTAGCTCATACCCGCACCGCTGCGCATACGCACACCGTTGCCGGTGACTATGCCGATCCTGTCCATCTTTTCAACGGTGTCAGCCGATGCAGTGTCTACTATCTTTATGTAGTCCTTGCTCATGTAGCCGTACTTGCCGTTTGCGCTTATCTCGTACCAGGAGCCGGCCTCGCCGCTTATCTTTACGTTTACGCCCTTATTGAGAGTGCCGATTGCCGCAAAGTCGGTGCTCGGTCCCATTCTCATGCGCACGCTGTCGCCGCTGACGGTGCCGCTTTTCGCGGAGCTGTAGCTGTTTGCCGGCGTTATGCGGACATACTGCGCGGCCATATAGCCGACCTTGCCGTTATAGGATACCTTGTACCAGTCCTCGACCGAGCCGAGTGCCGTCAGGCTAACGCCGTTGGAGTAGTAGCCGAGGGTGTCGGAGCTTGTGTTTGCCTGACTTCTGAGCCTTACGCTTGTTCCGATGACGCTTGCCTTGAAGCCTCCCGATACTGTCGCCGTGTTCGACGGAGCAGGTGTGGGCGCTGCCGGTGTGCCGGAGCTTGCATTTCCGACGGACAGCTTCATATAGTCTGCGCTGACATAGCCGGTCTTGCCGTTATAGCTGACCTCATACCAGTTGCCCGCCGCACCGATGACGGACATTTTCGTGCCCTTATCATAGGTTCCGACAACAGAGCTGCCGGTTCCCGCGCCGCTTCTCATGCGCACGTCATCGCCGGATACCGTACCGGTCCCGAAATTGCCGCTGACCTTGCCGACAGTCTTGAGGTATTCCGCCGAGGCGTAGCCGACGGTGCTGTTATAAACGACCTTGCACCAGCCGTTCTGCGTCATGCCGACAATGACCTCCGCTCCGGCGGGCATTGTCATGATTATGGATTTGCTTGTGCCCGCGCCGCTTCTGAGATTCAGGGCGCTTGTCGTCTTTGCTCCGCTTATTCCGGAGGCATCGGCAGGTACGGCAAGCAGCGAAACGCACATTATTACTGCCAGCAGTGAACTGATAAGTCGTTTTTTCATCTTTGAACTCTCCGTAGAATATTTCAATATGTAATCAAATTGTAACACACAAGTCGGATTATGTCAACACCGGCAAGCGATTGGAGTCGTAAAACGGCGTAAACAATCTGTAAATTGAGCATTTTGCCGCGAGCTACTATATATTGTACCTGTTGCCACTTTCAACAAACAGTTATAGTATGCATGTTGACCGGAGGGTACAAAATTTCGGTTTTCAATTGCCGCTTTGTATGTTATACTTATAAAATAAATATTACAGTAAAACTCCGAGGATAAAATATGAGGCGCTTTTTTGTAAAAAGGACGGTCGCGGTGCTGCTGTGCGTGTGCCTGCTGCTGCCGCTGTGCGCATGCTCGAGGAACGAGCCTGTGCAGAAGCAGATATTCGCAATGGATACGGTCATGAACCTGACCGCCTACGGAAAATACGCAAATGACGGTATCAGTGCCGCTGTCGGCGTTATAAACGCCATGGACGATATGCTCGACCCGAACAATGAGGGCAGCTACACCACGCTTATAAACAACGCCGAGGGGAAGAACGTCATTGTGACCCCGCAGGTAAACGAGATGCTCTCGACGGCGCTGAGCGTATATAAGCTCTCGGGCGGCGCGCTCGATCTGTCGGTGTACCCGCTTTACGAGGCCTGGGGCGAATTCAAGGAAGAAACAGGACGTATTCCCTCGGATGACGAAATCAAGGAGCTGAGACAAAAGCTCGGCTTCGGGAAGACCGAGATCACCGACTTTGAGGGGGAGGCAAACTATTCCGTGCGTATGCCCGCCGGGACGCAGATAAGCTTCGGCGCGGTTGCCAAGGGCTGCGCGTCGAAGTATGCCATTGACGCGATGCGCAAAAACGGAGTCACAAGCGGCATAGTCTCACTCGGCGGCAACGTGCAGACCCTCGGCACAAAGCCCGACGGAAGCAACTGGACAGTTGCGGTGGAGGATCCCAATGACACCGGCTCTTACGTCGGAACGCTTACCGTCGGTGAGACGGCTATCATCACAAGCGGCAGCTATCAGCGCTATTTCATCGGCCCCGACGGAATGAAGTATCATCACCTGATAGACCCAAGCACCGGAAAGCCGGCGGACAATGATCTCGTTTCCGTAACGATAGTCTGCTCTGACGGAACGCTGGCAGACTGCCTGTCGACCGCGATGTTCATCCTCGGTGAGAGCGCTGCGCTCAAATACTGGCGCGAAAACGGCGGCTTTGATATGATAATGATAACAAAGGATAACGAGATCCTGTGTACAACCGGCCTGCTTGAGATGTTCACACTAACAAACAGCACCGATTACACTCTTAAGATGGTGGAGTGATGCCAAACCGTGAATTTTTCCGTGCCGACGCTCTGACCCTTGCGCCCGCACTCGTCGGAAAGCTTCTCGTGCGCCGCTTTCCCGACGGAAACGAAAAGCGCCTTAGGATAACGGAAACCGAGGCGTACTGCGGAGCTGAGGATACCGCCTGCCACGCCCACAAGGGCAAAACAAAGCGCGCCGGGATACTCTGGCGCGACGGCGGTACGATATACGTTTACCTCTGCTATGGGATGCACGAGATGCTCAACATCGTGTCCGGCTTCGAAAATGATCCGCAGGCCGTGCTCATTCGCTGCTGCGAGGGCTTTGAAGGGCCGGGCAAGCTCACAAAAGAGCTTGGCATCGACCGCAGCTTCAACGGACTCGATATCCTCTCCTGCGACGGGCTGCGCATTGAGGACGACGGCACAAAGGTTAACATAACACAACTACCGCGCGTCGGCATAGCATATGCAGAGCCTGCCGACCGCGAGGCATTGTGGAGATTTAAGCTTCAAAAATGAACTATCTTGAAACCGATATACGATACTGCAAAGGCATAGGCGAAAAAAAGGCGCTGCTTTTCAATAAGCTCGGCGTCTTTAACGTCCGTGACCTTGTTTCGTATTTTCCGAGGAAATATGAGGATCGCAGCAGCTTTAAGCCCATCGGCCTGACCTGCGACGGCGAGACTGTCTGCATAAACGCCCTTGCCGCCGAGGACGCGCACCTCGTGCGTATCCGCCGGGGTCTGGAGCTTGTGAAATTCCGCGTGGTGGACGAGAGCGGTTCGGTTGACATAACATTTTTCAATCAGCCGTATATCAAAAACAGCGTACACCGAGGCGACAGCCTGAACTTCTATGGCAAGATAATAGCTGTCGGCGGCAAAAGAACAATGACGAATCCCGTGATCGAGCGCGAGGGCACGGTCGGCGGCGTAACGGGGCGCATCGTTCCCTTGTATAAGCTGACGACCGGGCTTTCGCAGAAGCTTGTCATGAGCGCTGTGCGTCAGGCACTGGATGCGTGTGCGTCCGAGCTGCCCGAGGCGCTGCCGGAGAGCCTGCGCGAAAAATATCACCTTGCGCAGACAGACTATGCCTATGAGAACATTCACTTTCCTGCAAGCTTTGAGGATCTTGAGCTTGCGCGGCGCAGACTCGTGTTCGAGGAGCTTTTCCTGCTCGCCTGCGCCCTCGGCAAAATGAAGGGCAGCCACTCGAAGCAGAGCGGCATACTTATGCGCGGGCAGGATATCGAGGAGTTTTTTTCAAGCCTGCCCTTTGCTCCGACGGGCGCACAGAGACGCGCCGTTTCGGACGCTGTGCACGATATGCAGTCGGGCATTGCGATGAACAGACTTGTTCAGGGCGACGTCGGCAGCGGCAAAACGCTCGTTGCGGCGGCGCTTATCTGGTATGTGTGGAAAAACGGATATTCGTCCGCCTTTATGACACCGACCGAAATACTCGCCGGGCAGCATTTTAAAACGCTCAGCTCGTTTCTCGCACCCTTCGGACTGCGCATCGGAAGGCTCACAGGCTCTATGACCGCAAAGCAAAAACGCGAGGTCAAGGCCGAGCTCGCCGCCGGAGAGCTTGACCTTATAATCGGAACGCACGCGCTGTTTTCCGAGGATGTCGAGTATTCCGATCTCTCCCTTGTTATTACCGACGAGCAGCACCGCTTCGGTGTTAATCAGCGCTCAAGCCTGATATCCAAGGGCGAAAAGCCGCATGTTCTCGTCATGTCCGCAACGCCGATACCGCGCACTCTGGCGCTTATAATCTACGGCGACCTCGATATCTCGGTCATAGACGAGATGCCGCCGGGCAGGCAGAAGGTCGATACCTTTGCCGTCACCGAAAGCTACCGCACGCGCTTAAACGGCTTTATCCGCAAGCTCGTTTCCGAGGGACGGCAGGTGTTTGTCGTCTGCCCGATGATAGAGGAAAACGAGGAGCTTCCGCCGAACGTCAAATCCGCGCAGGAGCACGCTGCCGAGCTGCAAAAATATTTCCCGGACCTCAGGGTAGCGTGTATTCACGGCAAAATGAAGGCCAAGGAAAAGAACGATATTATGTCAACCTTTGTAGCCGGAGATATCGACATCCTTGTCTCGACAACGGTGATCGAGGTCGGCGTTGACGTGCCGAACGCGGCGCTGATGATAGTCGAAAACGCCGACCGCTTCGGACTGAGCCAGCTGCACCAGCTGCGCGGCCGCGTCGGTCGAGGGGAGCATAAGAGCTATTGCGTGCTCGTTTCCGACAGCGATAACGAGGCGACGCAGGCGCGGCTCAAGATCATGACCAAAACCAATGACGGCTTCAAGATATCCGAGGAGGATCTCAAGCTGCGCGGACCGGGCGATTTCTTCGGCTCGCGCCAGCACGGACTTCCGGCGATGCATGTTGCAGACCTCGGCTCTGATATGAATGTCCTGCAAACCGCGCAGCAGGCGGCGCAGGAGCTTTTGGCCTCGGACCCTGAGCTTGCAGCGCCGGAGCACGCGCAATTAAAGACAGCCGTCGAGCGGCTGTTTACCATGAACTCGGATACATTGAATTAAAAAAGACTTGCCCGTGGGCAAGTCTTTTTCAGCTGAGAGGGTCTTTCATTGTGTCTCTTACCGTGACATTACGGTGCAAAGCAACAAAAACTAATCTTCAACCGGCGGCTTTATGATATCCGGCAGACGCAGGGCTATAAGATCGTCTACAGATATTTGAACGGAAATATCTCTTATCGAGCCGATATCAAGCGTGATAGGGGAGATGTCCTGAATAAGGTGCTTTCTGACGCGCCCGTCGGCATCTGTTATCGTTTCATTCTCGTCCAGCAGGGCTACCCTCATGCGCATTTCGTTCTGCCACGCATAGCTGTCATGCTTGCAGAACTCGTCAAGCTCGCCATAGTAATCGGGTGGGTAATAGTGAACTTCATCCAGCTTGAAATTGCAGTTGTCGCCATACTTATTATAGAGTGCATGCAGAACGCGGTTTAAAAACTCATTTGGGTCATAAATGATGACCGCGCTGTCGCCAAATTCGCGCAGCCGCTCGTCGGGCTGTTCAAATCTTCGCTCATCGATGAGATATGTCAGACCGTACATGCAGTATATTTTGCAGAATTGAAATATGTCCTCCTCAATGTAGAACATACCTTTAATGGCTGAGCGTACCTCCGGATCAAAGCTGTTGAAAAAATCATCTCCTATCTTGGGATCGACGCGCCTGACTATACCTTCGCCTATATCACCCTGAACTCCGTCTTTCATCTGACCGTTGCCGCTGTTATGACGCTCTATTGCGCTCCATGAACCGAAGTCGTGCAGCGAGCGCATGTAGACCGAACCGTCCTGTAGTTGGTCGGCCCACTTTTTTGCCGTTATTTTTACGGGCAGACAGGGTTGCTTATCCATGCTATACCTCCAATGCTTTAATATTACATATTCTAGTGCCAGTATAACACAAACTATCTTGAAATGGAAATAATAAAGGAGCGGCATATCCGCTCCCTTTGTCATTAAACAATTTTGCTCATTCTTCGATTTTTACGATATTGATAGCCGATTCGATCAGAATGTTTATAAGCTCGTTGCGTGAGCGGTTTGTTTTTGCCGAAAGGACATCCAATTTTTCAACGGTCTCGTCCTTCATGCGCACGGATACTACCTTGTAGCCATCGTCTCCCTTGCGGGCTGATTTCCTTGTGATTTTGATTTCTTCTGCCATAAGCACACCTCATTTATATTTCTAGTTTAACTTGACAGAAGTAGTTTGTGTATATTATAATTTTATAGTGTCTAATACACTATAAAATTATAATAAGAAAGAGGAGAGATGATGGGAAAGAGACCAAAACTTGACGGTCTTGATTATTTGTTTGATCAAGGCGTTGACTTTTGCTTGACAGCAAAAGAGTACGAGGAACAAACCGGCGCACCGCTGCCAAAAAATCAGAGCTATTTAAAAACCGGCTCAGCCTTTGCAGCTCGTGCCAAAGAAAAAGGTTATGTCATAGTAGGCGTTGAAGAGAAACCGGTGATTGAAAAAACAGTTATATTAAAGAAAGAGGTAGAAAAATGAAGAGAATATTAGCGTTTGTTTTGTCATTGCTTATGGTGTTGCCGCTGTGCGCCTGCGGTGGAGAAGATAAAGGCGTTGAGGTTACGCTTGATAATTATTCTGAATACTTAGAAGTTAAAGTGTTTATTGAGCCACCGGATTGGGGTGCACCGTTCGAAAAAGGTGAGGAAGATGATGTACTTAATGTAAGCTCTATAAACAATGGAAAAGGTATCTCACTTCCCGGCTTAAACTGCACAACACTTTATGTGTATAAATGTGTGCACCCGTTTGTCAACGTTGCAGCCGTTTCGCAAGACTATAATTTTAAAGACCTTACTGTTACCGTAAAAATCAATGGCACATATCAAACAGTAGGTCAGAACAGTAACTGGGAATGGATAGAAGCAGGGATGATAGACATGCCTATAACTGTAAAATGCGATACTGCCGGAAAAGGTTACTCAAGAATGTCCATTTATCCCAATGATTACCCTGATAATGATGGATATATGCATGAAAAAATGATGGATTATGATTGGGAAATAGTCGAAATAACGGGCACTGTTGTACCCGCAAAAGCATAAAACAACAAAGGGGAAGCTGATATCAGCTTCCCCTTAAAATTTTTGCTTCTTACTTAAAGTATCTTGCCAGCAGGCCCTCGAAGGCCTTGCCGTGACGGGCCTCGTCGCGTGCCATCTCGTGGACGGTGTCGTGGATAGCGTCGAGGTTATACTGCTTTGCGAGCTTTGCAAGCTCGAACTTGCCGGCGGTCGCGCCGTTTTCGGCATCGACGCGCATCTCAAGGTTCTTCTTGGTCGAATCGGTGATAACCTCGCCGAGGAGCTCTGCGAACTTTGCAGCATGCTCTGCCTCCTCGTAAGCTGCCTTCTCCCAGTAAAGGCCGATCTCGGGATAGCCTTCACGGTGAGCGACGCGAGCCATTGCCAGGTACATGCCGACCTCGGAGCACTCGCCCTCGAAGTTTGCGCGCAGGCCGCTGATGATCTCCTCGCGGACGCTTTCGGGAACGTCTGCACCGAAGCTCTTGCCGACGCCGACTATATGCTCAGCTGCCCAGGATTTCTCCTCGGACTGCTTGATGAACTTGCTGCCGGGGACATTGCAGATGGGGCACTTCTCTGGGGGAGTGTCGCCTTCATGAACGTAACCACATACGGGGCATACCCATTTTGCCATAATAATTTACCTCCTAAAATAATAAATACACTTTATGCTTTGATTTTAATAATGAATGACGTGTTCCGTCTTTCTGTATTCATTATAATAGGGTTGAAAGCTTGCAACTGTAGCATACGCTACACTCTGCGAATGTTTTTCGAAATTTCGCAAAGTGCTTCCGGTAGGCCTCGGCGAGCCGGTGGCAGCGGCGGCAAGACTTTTAAAGCAGTATAACATCGGCGCGGTGCCGGTGTGCGACGCTCGCGGCAATCTGCGCGGAATGATAACCGACCGCGACATCGCCGTCAGGTGCGTGGCAAACGGGCTGTCGCCGGCGGAGACGAAGACCGGCGATATCATGACACGCGGCGTTATCACGATAAACGACAACGCCTATATCGGCGACGCGGCGCGGCTGATGGCCGACGCGCAGATACGCAGACTGCCGGTGTGCAGAAACGGACAGCTTGTCGGCATGCTGTCGCTTGCCGATCTTGCGCGCAGCACCGACTGCGACACCGAGGCCGCCGAAGCACTTTGTTACGATGTGCTCGCTCATGATATCGAATACCTTCATTCAGCATCCCTCCTGACTTAATAATAGCCATACGAGGGGGTGTCCTATACATTATATAATGTAATATATTCACTCGACGAGCGCAGCTATCGCCGGCCCCGCCGCCTTGCCGAACAGCCGTATCGCGGCCAGCGCCTCCTGCAGGGTGTTTCCGTTGCTGCCGACCTCGATTATCATCGAGCCGGGGGAGAGGTGCTGGTTGTAGCGATATTTTGTCAGCGTTATCGGCCGCATGAGACTGGGGTAGGATTGGCACACCGCGTTTTGCAGATAGATAGCAAGGCTCAGGTTCTGCCGCCAGTTCGGGTGCTCAAGTCCGCTCGCGTCGCTCCCGACGAAAAGCATTATCTGACTTGCGCACACGCCCTGCTCGGTGGCGGTGGTCTTGTACGTCACCGTATCCGAGCACAGCGCGTCCCGGTGCAGATCAATGACGATCTTTATACTCGGGTAGTCTGCCAGATATTTTTTGACAGCCTCGCAGCTGCGGTTATATGAGCCTGTGTAGCTCGGATAGTCGAACACCTGGGTATCGTGGATAACGTTAAGGCCGCAGTCCTCGAAAATTTTTGCAAGCTCCTTGCCGATGCGGATAACGTTGAGGCTTTGGTCGAGCGTGCGGTTCGTGCCGAGGTCGTCGTATTTGTCCAGCCCGGCAGGGGAGTAGGCCTCGCTCGAATGGGTGTGGATTATAAGTATCTGCGGCTTTCCGGTCTCCAGCCGTATCGGACATCCCGCGCTCAGTACGGAATCTATATCAATATCATAGCCTGATGTGTTTTTGATCGACAGACCGCCGGATATTGTGGTAGGTATTATAGTCGGCATCACGGGTGCGGCGCTTGACTCCGGAGCGGGCGTATCAAGCGGAGTGCCGGTGGGATAGCCCGTCTCCTCGGCGTCGTCCGTCAAGGATATGGTGCTTTTTATGCCCTCGCCGCCGTCCGTGCGCAGATACACGGCGAAAAGATACAGGCAGCACAGAGCAAGTCCGCCCACAAGGATCACTTTGAGTTTTTTAAGCATACCGAGCCCTCCCGTCAGACAATTATATTGCCGCGAGGGATAAAATATGCTGTACTTGAAGAGCGGGCTGTGGTATGATTTATGTACGGTTGTATACAGCATTATGTAAACCGCGAATATTCAAAAAATGAGGTGTGATTATGCATATTACTTATCGTCCGAAGGGCGTTTGCTCGCAGCTTTTTGAGATAGATATCGAAGACGGACGCATCGAAAAAGTGGAGGTAAAAGGCGGCTGTGACGGCAATTTGCAAGGTATTTCGCGGCTGCTGGTGGGGATGAAGGTCGAGGATGCCGTGGAGCGCTTGGAGGGTATACGCTGCGGATATAAGAAAACCTCCTGCCCCGATCAGCTATCCAAGGCACTGAAAAAATGCATATAAAAACAGCAATTTAGTTTACATAATTTAATTTCATAACGCAATTGATTTACATAACGTTATACACGTGATTAATATTTGTAATAATTTTTACGGTTTTTTAAGAAATTGTTGTCGAATTTCGACTTTTGTGCAAGCTGCCCAAGACACAAAATGATGTGTTTTAGGCTTACAAAGGCTCTAAATCTTGCGGTTTTTGAAGTTGCTATGTGAAATATGCACAATTCGACACAAGCTCGTTTGTGCAAAATAACTATTTACTCAATTGCAAATGTTCCGCTATAATAAATATGCCTGAGAGTTATAGGGCGACATTCGGTGTTTTGCCGAATATATTTTTTATGACAGGAGCGTTATATGAGTAAACTGAAAAAGTATAGTTTTGCACTCGTGTTCGTTATCTGTCTGCTGTGCGTTTTCCTCTGCGGCTCCGCGCTGGCTGAGGAAACTGACAACGGCGTAAGCTATACCGAAACTCCGGTATATGTCGACGGACTGCTTTCCTGCCGCGGCTATATGATAGGTGACGAATCCTACGTTTCGCTTGAAGCCGCCTGCGCGGTCCTTGGCTACAACGCCGATGTCAACTATGACAAAGAGATAAATAAACTGACCGTCGAGGTTGCCGGCATAACGATCGAGGCCGGCTTTGAGGACGAATATCTGTGCGCAAACGGCAGATACCTCTATCTTCCTGACGGCTATATGGAGGTTGACGGCTCTTTCATCATTCCGAGCGAAGCCCTGGCGAAGATATTCACGCTGGATGTTACGCAGGATGAAGAGCTCGGAGCTATTAATTTCAGCACGGCAGACGAACAGATCCTCCAAAGCGGGGATGAGTATTACAACGAGGATGATCTCTACTGGATGAGCAGGATCATCACATGGGAGTCCGGCAACCAGCCCATTGAGGGTCAGATCGGAGTCGGAAATGTTATCCTCAACCGCGCGGGCGATGCACGCTTCGGCGAGACGATAAAGGATGTTATCTTCCAGCCGGGTCAGTTCAGCGTCGTATATGCGGGCACCATATACGGTGAGCCGTATGACATAAGCGTAGTGTGCGCAAAGCTCGTCCTGGAGGGCTACAATACCGTCGGCGATGCGCTGTTTTTCCAGGTTGGACGATACTGGGGCAGCGGCATGATCGAAACGACATGGCTCGGACAGATCGGCGACCACAATTTCTTTATCTGATTGATAAACAGAAACGAATGTGCTAAAATGAGTCGGGCAGCTGCCCGACTCATTTTTCTTCGGAGCTTTTATGGATAAGATTTTAAACGACGGCTTTGCCGCGCTCGGCATTATGCCCGATGCCGAAGCGGTCGGCAGGCTTAAAACGTATTATGAATATCTTGAGGAGCGCAACCGCGTCATGAATCTCACCGCAATAAGCGGTGCAGAGGATGTTGCGCGTCTGCATTTTCTCGACTGTGCGGCGCTTTTGACGGTCTGCGATTTTGCAGATAAAAAGGTAATTGACGTCGGAACGGGCGCCGGGTTCCCGGGAATGGTGCTTAAAATCGTGCAGCCGGACATGGACATAACGCTGCTCGACAGCCTCAATAAGCGCATTGATTTTTTAAGCGAGCTATGTGCAAGGCTCAAGCTTGAGAATGTACAGTGCGTCCACGCGCGCGCCGAGGAGATATCAGAGGAGCGCAGAGCCGCTTACGACATTGCCGTATCACGCGCTGTAGCGCGCCTCGCCCCGCTTGAGGATAACATCGACGCGATGCTCGGTT
>OQWE01000621.1_pt1 | contig 12218 bp, 9 predicted proteins | sample 1691591 | NCBI WGS metagenome assembly OQWE01 (sample SAMN03418265, study PRJEB22391) | human gut metagenome | biome: human-gut; feature: organic feature; material: feces | host: Homo sapiens | place: Tanzania | collected 2013-01
CAACAGCCAGAACTTCGCCTTTGTAAAGCTTCCCAAAGAATGCACCACCGGCTCGTCGATCATGCCGCACAAGAAGAACCCCGATGTGTTTGAGCTGATACGTGCCAAGTCGAACAAACTGCAGAGTCTGCCCACGCAGATACAGCTCATCATGAACAATCTGCCTACGGGCTACTTCCGCGACCTGCAGATCATAAAGGAAGTATTCCTCCCCGCCTTTGCCGAACTGAAGGACTGCCTCGACATGGCTGCCTACATCATTGAGCGTATTGAGGTGAACGAGCATATACTCGACAATCCGATGTACGACCCGATGTTCTCGGTAGAGGAGGTAAACCGTCTTGCTGCCGCCGGAACACCGTTCCGTGATGCCTACAAGCAGGTGGGACTGGAGATAGAGAACGGCACCTTCCATGCCGACCACAACATACACCACACTCACGAAGGCTCAATGGGCAATCTGTGCAACGACCGTATCGCGGCTCTCATGGACCAGACGCTCGCCGAGTTCCACTTCGAGCGTGTGGATGAGGCTGAAAAGGCGCTGCTTGCATAGGTAATTGAGAGTTGAAAATTGAGAGTTGAGAGTTATTTGAGTTGAGAATTGAGAATTTAAAGTTGAGAGTTATGATATGCTTTTTTCTTCTATTCGTCATGCTCATTGTTTCGTCATGTTCGAATACAGACTTCGATTACTCGTCGCTTCATGCATACTTCGTGTTTGACAACGGTCAGCACCAGGATGCTACGCTGCAGAGTGCGCTCAACCCATTGTCGCCGGGCGTGTTCTGTCGTGTCAGTGAGGGTCAGGAGGGAGCTGTGACATACTTCTATTTCGAGAGCAATGAGGGGCTCTCGACCAAGCAAAAAGCAAACGCCGATGACATGCGTCGTACGCGTGCCATCGGCTTATATAACAAGACTGGTATTATTGTGGGCTACGGCAATCTCTCGTCGCCTGCCATCCTGTATGCTTTCGACTCGCAGTGTCCCAACTGCTACGCCGAGACCAATATGCTCAACAACAAGCTTGTCTTCACGTCGAACGGCATAGTGTCGTGCAGCCGATGCAAGCGCCAGTACAACCTCAACAACAACGGATTGTGTATCAATGCGGAAGGCAAGAAACTTATTAAGTATCGAGCCACATGCACTAATCCGCTTGGCATTCTCTCCGTAAATAACTAAAAAAAGGAACGTCGAACTCCCGTCCGACGTTCCTTTTTTTATTCCTCTACGCCATTATAGTCCATTGGCATGTCGTTTTCGCTGCCTTGGCTCTTGTTGGGGCGTTTCTTCTGTTTCATATTACCGAAGTTCCATGTCAGCGTCATGCTCACACGTCGTCCGCCGCGTCGGTTAATCTGGTGGCGTGTGAAGTTAGGTCCGCTGGTGAATGTCTCGAAGCGACGTGAGTCGAGCAGGTCGCGGCAGTTGACCGACAGTGTAAAGAGCTTGTTGAAGAAGTTCTTGCGAGCTCCGAAGTCAATGCTGTAGTTGGCTTTGCGATAACCCTGCGTGATGACCTGACGTGCTGTGTAGCGTCCGGTGGTCTGTATCGAGATGTCGTATGGCAGCATGAGCGATGCCGTCATGCGGGCGTTCCATGTGAAGTTGTGGTCGGAATTGCCCGTTACGGTCTGTCCGTCGATGTCGTACGAGAATCCGTTGAGACGATAGTAGTAGGCGTTTGCCGACGTGGTGAGGTCGAGAATGCGCCACAACTTGTTCTTTACGGTCATTTCCAATCCCGTTGACAGACTCTTAGCCACGTTCATAGAGGTCTGGTAGAACAGTCCGTCTTCCTGATTCTTATAGCTTATGCGCTGTATCACGTCCGTAGTAGGACGATAGTAGGCGCTGACGAGCAGCGAGTGGTCGTTCCACTGCTTCAGATAGTTGAGCGAGAACGAATTGCTGAACTCCGGAGTCAGATACGGGTTACCGAACGAAACCGTTGTAGCATCGCGTGTATCGCGGAACGAGTTGAGCTGTCCGCCCCACGGACGGCGCAGACGACGGGTGTAGTTGAGCTGCAACTGCTGTGTCTCGGTCATCTGCCACGACATGAATACCGACGGGAACAGCTGGAAATAGTCCTTCTTGAAGGGCTGTTCGCGCAGCGACGCGTCGTGCTCCTGCTCCCATGTATAGCTCTCGGTATTGACGCGCCAGTACTCGCCACGCAATCCGCCCATAAGGCTCAGCGCACCGAATTTATAGCTCAGTGTGGTGTAGAAGGCATGCAGATTCTGCTTGTAGATGAAGCGGTTGAAGAACAGTTTGTCCTCAGAGGCGTTAGTTCCGTCGAATGAGGAATTGTCAATGTATGACTCCTGCGGCGTGTTCTCGCGCGAAAAACTGCCGTTATAGCCCGCTTCTATCTTGAAGTTCTTGGTCACCTGGTTCTCATATTCGAGTTTCAGCTCCTTGCGGTGGTTGTTGATATGTTGCGGACGATACTGATAGCTGTATGTCACGTCGTCTACATTGGCTGTTACGGTAGAGTCCTGATACCAGTTGTCGCCGTTCATCTTCCAGCTGCTTAAGTTGGCAGTGAAGTCGATGAAGTGCTTGTCGGTGAACGAGTGGCGGTAGTTGAACTCGCCGTAGTGCATGTCCATGCCAGTGCGTGAGCGGTTGAGTCGGTCGAGCTGATAGTCGTTGAGTCCGCTTGCCACGGCAGTGTACATATACGGAGTGTAGCTGTGGCTGTTTCCGCCACCGTGCATGAGCATACCGTTAAGGCTGAAGTCGTCCTTTGTCGTAGCGTGCAGCGTCACACCGGCACGTGTGAATAAGTTGTTGCCACGCTGTTTGCTGTCGCTGTCGTATGTCTGGTTGTATGTATTGCTGGTCTGCTGGCTCTCCATGTGTCCGGTGTTGGCACGATGGCGGTAGCCGATGTTCAGATAAGTGTCAATCAGTCGGCTGTTGTAGTTGATGTTGAAGCTCGAATTGGCACCGCCGCGAGTGTCGCCACCTGCCTGCACCGAGCCGTAATAGCCAGCCTTGCGGTCTTTCTTTAATACAATGTTTATGATACCAGCTGAACCTTCAGCCGAGAATTTTGCCGAAGGATTGTCTATAATCTCTACACGCTCAATGCTTTCAGCCGGCAACTGCTGCAGAATCTGTGCACGGTTGTCAGAAGTCAGTCCCGATGCCTTGCCGTTGATCCATACCTCTACGCTTGAGTTGCCACGCAATGATACATTGCCGTCGTTGTCAACCTCGATAGAGGGCACATTGTCGAGCACGTCAGATGCCGACTGTCCGGCGTTGCTGATGAGCTGGCCGACATCAAACGACTTTCGGTCTACCTCCAGTTTCATTGTGGCGCGCTGTCCGGTTACGGTCACCTCGTTCAGCTGCTTGGCATCCTCAGCCATATACAGCAGCTTGAATTGCACCTCACGTTTGGCAGGAGTAATCTCAAACTGACGTGTCACGTCCTTGTAGCCCATAAAAGTAAGCGTCAGCGTGTACTTGCCGTCCTTGAGTCCGGTCACGTTGAAGTTGCCGCCAGCATCGGTAATGCCACCGCCGGCGAACTTGTCGCTACCTTGTTCAGTCACTTTGATATTGACAAAACCGAGAGGTTCTGATTTCTGTCGGTCCAATATCTTGCCTTTCACGATGCCTTGCGCCCATCCGGTATAAGCACACAGACAGAGCAAGAAGAATAATATAAAACGTTTCATATATGAGTATAAGACGGATTAAGTGTAATGAATGTTTAACCGGCATGTATGATTTTGACATAAAACAAGCGTTTTCTTGCCGATATCGGCAAGAAAACAGCAATTAAAGTATTAAGCAACAAAACGCCCTGTAAGTGCAAAAGCATTGATTGTCTATGCTTTTGCGCTTACAGGGCGCATTGTTTATTATCAAGACTTGTAAGTTTACAAAGCATACTACTCCCCTCCCTACGGGGGAGGGGCAGGGGGTGGGGCTTTCTATTCGGCAAACGCAGCTGCTTCTGCCGCAGCAATGATATCCTCGCGGCTCTGTTCGCGTGCTGAGATGTGGCTCAGGTCAAACTCCTTGTCGTCGAGATTGCACGATTGGCTCTGAGACGTTTCTTTTGGCGTCTCGTCTACTTCAGGCGCGTTGCTGTACATTGGCGAGCGGCGTCCTTTTTTTGCCTTCTTGCCGCTGTTAAGTGCCTCTACGGCAGCTTCGGCATGGGCTTCTACCTCCGGATTCTTGATGATGAACTCGTCAGCTTCCGTCTCAACAGTCGGAACGTTCTGTACGGGTTCTTCCTCCATCTTGGTGCGCTCGGTCTTGGCAGCGAACACCTCGTCGATATATTGTGGTTCCTTGCGTAGGCGTTCGAGCGTCAGCTTCGATGCCATCTGCTGGCTTTCCTTCTTGCTGAAGCCCGTACCGGTGCATCCCTCTACAGTTTCGAGCATCACCTGATACTTGAATACGGGCGAACCTGTCTTGTCCTTCTCCTGCGACAGAACGCGGAAGTCAATGCGCACGCGGTTTTTCTGACTCCATTCGATGAGCTTGCTCTTGAAGTTGACTTCCTTGTAAGCAACCTTGTCGATGTTTATCATTTGTGTCAGTATTCGCTTGCGCATAAACTTCATGCATGCGTCGTAGCCACGGTCGAGGTATATGGCTCCTACGAGAGCCTCGAAGGCGTTGCCACCCATGTATGAGTTGTGCGACGAAGAGCGTCCGTTGGACAGTATGAGCTGGTTGATGCCCATCTCCTGTGCCAGACGGTTGAGTGTTTCGCGCTGCACGAGTTTGGAGCGGGTATTGGTGAGGAAACCCTCGCGCTTGCCAGGGAAGTGGCGGTAGACGATATCGCCCACGGTAGCGTCGAGAATGGCATCGCCAAGAAATTCGAGTCGTTCGTTGTTCACCGGTTTGCCCTTGGCGTTGCGCTTGAACATGCTCTTGTGCATGAGCGCCAGCTTGTAGAAGCTGATGTCGTGCGGGTAGAATCCGATGATTTGGCGTAAAGACAAATAAAGCTCCTTGTCCTTACGGAAAGGGAGCTTCATTCTGTCGATGAGATTACTCAGCATATTTCTTGAATATTACACATGCATTGTGGCCTCCGAAACCGAATGTGTTGCTCAGTGCAGCACGTACCTCACGCTTCTGTGCCTTGTTGAAGGTGTAGTTGAGGTTGTAGTCGATCTCCGGATCCTGGTCGTCATCAGCGTGGTTGATGGTAGGCGGAACGATGTCGTTCTTCACTGCAAGCACCGAAGCAAGAGCCTCCACAGCACCGGCAGCGCCGAGCAAGTGGCCAGTCATAGACTTGGTAGAGCTGATGTTGAGCTTGTAAGCGGCCTCGCCGAACACCTGCTTGATGGCCTTAGCCTCAGAGATGTCGCCCACGTGTGTAGATGTGCCGTGTACGTTGATATAGTCGATGTCCTCTGGCTTCATGCCTGCGTCCTCAAGAGCGTTCTCCATTACGAGGCGAGCGCCCAGACCCTCAGGGTGAGAAGCTGTGATGTGGTGAGCGTCGGCAGACATGCCTTCGCCAACCATTTCTGCGTAGATTTTGGCTCCGCGTGCCTTGGCGTGCTCAAGTTCCTCAAGGATGAGGCAGCCTGCGCCTTCGCCCATGATGAATCCGTCGCGGCTTGCGCTGAACGGACGTGATGCGTGCTCCGGATCGTCGTTGCGTGTAGAGAGAGCGTGCATGGCGTTGAATCCGCCTACACCGCCAGGTGTGATGGCTGCCTCTGCACCGCCGCTTACGATGACGTTGGCCTTACCCAGACGGATGAGGTTGAAAGCGTCAGCAAGAGCATTGGTAGATGATGCGCATGCAGATGTTGTGGTATAGTTAGGACCATGGAATCCGTACTGGATTGAAATCTGGCCTGCTGCGATGTCGGCAATCATCTTCGGGATGAAGAAGGGATTGAACTTAGGACCGTTCTCCTTGTGCTGTGCATAGTAGCCTACTTCTTCCTCGAAAGTCTTGATGCCACCGATGCCAACGCCGTAGATTACGCCGATGCGGTTCTTGTCTTCTTTGTCAAGATCCATGCCCGAGTCCTGGACTGCCTGCATTGCTGCGATGATAGCGAGCTGTGTATAGCGGTCCATCTTGCGTGCTTCCTTGCGGTCGATGAAGTCGTTGATTTTAAGATTCTTCACCTCGCATGCAAACTGAGTCTTGAAATCAGAAGCGTCGAACAATGTGATGGGGGCTGCGCCGCTTACGCCGGCGACAAGGTTGTTCCAAGTCTCTTCTGCAGTGTTGCCCAATGGGGTAACGGCTCCAAGACCTGTAACTACTACTCTTTTTAATTCCATTTAAAATAGTTTCGGGTTATGGTTGAAAAAAATGGTTTATGGTTTATGTACACCATAAACTATAAACCATAAACCTTATTTATTTTGCGTTCTCCTCGATGTAAGCGATAGCGTCGCCAACAGTGCCGATCTTCTCAGCCTTGTCATCAGGGATAGAGATGCCGAACTCCTTCTCGAACTCCATGATGAGCTCTACGGTGTCGAGTGAGTCTGCACCAAGGTCGTTTGTGAAGCTTGCTTCAGGCTTAACGTCTGCTTCGTCTACACCGAGTTTGTCAACGATGATAGCTTTTACTTTTGATTCGATTTCTGACATAATTTCTAATTTTAAAGTGTTTATAATGTAATATCCTTTTAAAAAACTTTGCAAAGGAACTAATTTTTATTCATATAGGCAAATATTTTCTTGCAAAAAGACACACTGTGTGCACAAACACCCTATAAATGTGCATCTTTTTTGCCTTATTTTATCCTACCTGTGAGCCTGGCTTGACATTGCCCAGCACTGATGTCACGTTGAGCGAACCGTCGAAGTTGACTGCCGACAGTATCATTCCCTGGCTCTCTATGCCCATCATCTTGCGCGGAGCGAAGTTGGCTACGAACAGTACGTCCTTGCCTATGAGCTGCTCCGGCTCGTAGTAGGCAGCGATGCCGCTGAGGATGGTGCGGTCCTTGCCCGAGCCGTCGTCGATGGTGAACTGAAGGAGTTTCTTCGACTTCTTCACCTTCTGGCAGTCCTTGATGTGGCCTACGCGGATGTCCATCTTCTCGAATGTCTCGAAGTCGACGTTCTCCTTGACGGGAGCTGCTACGTAAGATGCTGCCTCGTTTGCCTTCTTGGTGTCCTCGAGCTTCTGCAGCTGGGCGTTGATGGCGTCGTCCTCAATCTTCTCGAAGAGCAGTGCGGGTGTGCCGAGTTGGTGTCCGGGCTTGAGGAGTTCGGTGCTGCCGAGCTGGTCCCATTCGGTCTCTGTCACATTAAGCATCTCGCGGAGCTTGGCTGAGCTGAACGGAAGGAACGGCTCGAAGGCTATTTCGAGGTTGGCTACGAGCTGCAGTGAGATATAGAGTATGGTCTTGACGCGTTCCATATCGGTCTTGGCTACGTGCCAGGGTTCGCAATCGGTGATGTACTTGTTGCCGATACGTGCCAGGTTCATAGCCTCCTTTTGTGCGTCGCGGAACTTGAATGCGTCGAGCAGAGCCTCTACCTTCTGCTTCACGTCCTTAAACTCTTCGATGGCTGCGCGGTCGACGTCCTGCAGTTCGCCACATTCGGGCACGATGCCGTTGAAGTATTTCTTGGTCAACTGCAGTGCACGGTTGACGAAGTTGCCGTAAACGGCTACAAGCTCGTTGTTGTTGCGGTCCTGGAAATCCTTCCATGTGAAGTTGTTGTCCTTGGTCTCGGGTGCGTTGGCAGTGAGCACATAGCGCAGCACGTCCTGCTTGCCGGGGAAGTCGACGAGATACTCGTGGAGCCATACAGCCCAGTTGCGCGATGTAGAAATCTTGTCGTTCTCGAGGTTGAGGAACTCGTTCGACGGTACGTTGTCGGGCAGGATGTAGTCGCCGTGAGCCTTGAGCATGGTCGGGAACACGATGCAGTGGAACACGATGTTGTCCTTGCCGATGAAGTGTATGAGGCGCGACGACGGGTCTTGCCACCACTTCTGCCATGGTCCCCACTTCTCTGGCTGGGCGTCGCACAGCTCCTTGGTGTTTGAGATGTAGCCGATAGGAGCGTCAAACCATACGTAGAGCACCTTGCCTTCGGCTCCCTCTACAGGTACGGGAATGCCCCAGTCGAGGTCGCGGGTCATAGCACGTGGCTGCAGATCCATGTCGAGCCACGACTTACACTGGCCGTAGACGTTGGGTCGCCACTCCTTGTGCTCGTCCAGAATCCACTGCTTCAGCCAGTTCTGATAGTTGTTGAGCGGCAGATACCAGTTCTTGGTAGCCTTCTTTACGAGTCCGTGGCCGGGGTTGTTCTTGTTGGTGGGGTTGATAAGCTCCTCGGGCGAGAGTGTGGCACCGCACTTCTCGCACTGGTCGCCGTAAGCACCCTCGGCACCGCAGCGCGGACATGTACCTACGATGTTGCGGTCGGTGAGGAATTCGCCTGTCACCTCGTCGCAGAACTGCTCCTCGGTCTTCTCTACCAGCTCGTGCTTGTCGTAGAGTGTGCGGAAGAAGTCGCTGGCAAACTTGTTGTGAATCTTTGATGTGGTGCGGCTATAGATGTCGAACGAAATGCCGAAGTCCTCGAACGATTTCTTAATAAGGTTATGGTAGCGGTCTACCACTTCCTGAACGGTGATGCCCTCCTTGCGGGCGCGGATTGTTACGGGCACGCCGTGCTCGTCGCTACCGCCGATGAACATCACCTCCTGCTTCTTCAGGCGCAGATAGCGCACGTAGATGTCGGCAGGAACATACACTCCGGCAAGGTGGCCGATGTGTACGCCACCGTTGGCATACGGCAGTGCCGCAGTGACGGTGGTGCGTTTGAAATTCTTTTCTTCCATATATAATAATGTGATTTTTTTGTTTCTGACTGCAAAGTTAGTGCAAATCGAACACAATTCAAAACAAGCAGCTCGTTTTTATTGTCTAATTGATATTTATTATATATAATAAGGTGTAGCCGTAAGACTACCTGTTTTGCTGAAAAAGCCCCTTTATAGTGCGTTAATATCAAAAATGTGCAATTTTGCCACTTTTTCATATCAAAAATGTGTAACTTTGCCGAAAAAGGATATTAACCAATGGAAATAAAGAGGGATATAATAGAGAAACTGAAAGCGTGGAAAGAGAATCCACGCCGTAAGCCCTTGGTGTTGCAGGGTGCTCGCCAGGTTGGCAAGTCGTGGGCATTGAAGAAGTTTGGCAAGGAATGTTTTGAAGACATTGTTTATATAAACTTCGACACAATGCCTGCCCTAAAGGAAGACTTCAGACGAACCAAGGTGCCGGCACAGCTCATAAGGCAGATGGAGATAATGACGGGCAAGCCGATAGCTCCTTTGTCTACGCTTATAATTCTTGACGAGATACAGGAGTGTAACGATGCATTGAACAGCCTGAAATATTTCTGCGAGGATGCTCCGGAGTATGCTGTAGTATGTGCCGGTTCGCTCTTAGGGGTGGCTTTAAATCGTTCGGGGGCTTCCTTTCCGGTAGGCAAGGTGAATTTCATGACTCTATACCCAGTGTCGTTTGCTGAATATCTCAGAGCAATTGATGCCCAGCTGTATCATGCCTATGAGATGATAGACACCATTATGGCTGTGCCGGAGGTGATACATCAGCAATTGACAGATGCCTATAAGGCGTATCTTGTATTGGGAGGTATGCCCGAAGCTGTGAGTGCGTATATTGACGCCAAGGATTGGGAGGAGGCGAAGGCCATACAGGACGGCATACTCCAGTCTTATTCATTAGACTTTGCCAAGCACATCAACAATAAGGACATTCCGCGAGTGTTTCAGGTGTGGGGCAATTTGCAGGACCAATTGGCACGTGAAGACAAGAAATTCAGATACGCTGACGTTCAAAAAGGAGCCAGAGCGCGTGAGTATGAAGGAGCTATAGAATGGCTGTGTCTTGCAGGATTGGTACATCGTGTGTCGGCTTTGGAAACTCCAAGGCTTCCTTTGTCTGCCTACAAGAAGAGCAATGCATTCAAGCTGTATCTTAATGATGTGGGATTGTTAGGGCGTAAGTTCGACTTGGATGTGCAGACTGTATTGGCTGGAGACAATCTGTTTACCGAATTCAAGGGCATTATGGCAGAAAACTACGTGCTGCAGTCGCTTGTTCGTCAGTTTGGCAACTCACAATACTATTGGACATCGGGCAACATGGCCGAAGTGGAGTTTGTGTTACAGGCTGATGGCAGAATCATTCCGATAGAAGTGAAGGCTGACAAGAATGTGACAGCTAAGAGTCTGGCGTATTATCGTAAGCAATACACCCCTCAATTGTCTGTGCGACTTTCCACGCTCAATATGCGTAAGGATGACGATTTGCTCAATCTGCCGCTGTATCTTGTTGACAAAATGAGCCGGTTTATCAGCGTGGCAGATTGGAATAAAGATTAAGGGAAGAAGTACACCCAAGGCAGCACATTGGGTGTACGGATTGAAAATAACAAAACGCCCTGCAAGGGCAAAAGCATTGATAATTAACGCTTTTGCACTTGCAGGGCGCATTGTTTTATTAGGGCTTATCTTGCGCGTCGGACGGGAGTATGACGTTCCGCTTATTAACCTATTTGGGGGTTATTCAATATCTTGTTCATTCCATTTGACGGTTTGTATTGTGAGGACGGGGCGAACAGCGTACGGAATGTCTTTCTTGTGGTCCAAAAAGTAATGTGTATGTGTATCTTTATCATGAACAATCATATTTAAACACCAGCCTAATCCATGGCCATCTGTGTCGTGTCCAGCATCAGTTGATGACCAATACACACCACCATCTGATTTGTGATCAGTAGAGGGAAGATACATTATGTTCTTTGTATATCCAGGTTGAACGCCTATATATTTAAATTTTGTTACAACACCGTTTTCGATAACATTGTCTACTTCTACATTCTCTGTTTTTGTGCTGAAATTGTCATATTGGTCAACAAAGTCCATTTCTTTTTTTGTTGGTGTGCGCCAATTTGAACCCCACACATAGTCACTACCAGTCTTTGCTGCCTCGGTCCAATTCATTGTTTTAGCTACATTCTCTTTAGCAATTCTCGGACCACCAATCCACATCTGAACCCATCCTATTTTCTTTGTCTCACCATTGATGGTTGCTGTAGCAGTACCAGTAGTAGGACCAGAAGTCAGAGTATAGTATTTGCCGGCAGAAAGGCCTGCTTCTTTTGTGGTCTTGATGAGTTTCTCTTCATTGTAAACAGAAATCTTCACCCCAGCCGGAACGATGACATAATAGATGCCGGCATTACCAGTACTCTCTTTATAGAATACCGAAACCTTAGTGTCGCTTGTTTCTACATCGAAGCCAGCATCATTCTTCTTAGCTTTCAGACCAGACACAAATTTGCCGTCAGCAGTCTTCAGATAGATGTCGCACGGACCAAAGTTGTCCACCTTAACGATGCGGAGCACGGCAGCCTTTGCTTTCATATTGATAGTGAGGCCATCAGCACCGGTTGTAGCTGTTTCGGTAACACCTGCCAAAGCGTAGAGCTTAGCAGCAGAACCGTCAGCTTTTCCGTCCTGATTGGTGAGGTTGATGTTGGTGCTTGGATAATAGGCATACCAGTTGGCATCAGTGCTTGTAGCCTTAGCGTCAGCGCACGAGAAATTCACACCGCTCTTGGTGAATGTATAATAATCTGTTATGAGGTTGTTGCCAACTGATACTTGGTCGTTGTCTGTATACTCGAATTTCCATGTACCGAATGTAGCGCTTGGGTCGAATGTGGCGCGTGTGTCATCCTGCTCTACATTGGCAATAAGAGTCATGCCCTTGCCCTGACCGTTGTTTGAATCGTCGTTGTCGTTGTTGATATCGCTGCTGCACGATGTGAAAATAGTGGCTATCGCAGCCAATGCGATTAATAAAGTCTTTTTCATTACCTTTGTAATTATTATAGCTCTCTTTGTGTTATCTTACTACTTACTTATCGTTTTTCTTAAGCGTTGTTAGATTTTTTACTCCCAAACGTCGTCTCTGTCGCCTGATGTAATATCGTTATCGGGGGTAAAACCACCTTTTGCTGGCTCACCGCTGCCGGCAAGAATTGCTTGGGGTTCAATCATCATAACACTAATCTGGGGTTTCAGATATGGCTTTTTCATTTTGTAATAAAAATGTTAGAATTAATGTAAGCGTATCCGCGATGCTAGTATATACACGTCAAAAAAATATCGCTCAAGTTT
>OQWE01000622.1_pt1 | contig 12211 bp, 15 predicted proteins | sample 1691591 | NCBI WGS metagenome assembly OQWE01 (sample SAMN03418265, study PRJEB22391) | human gut metagenome | biome: human-gut; feature: organic feature; material: feces | host: Homo sapiens | place: Tanzania | collected 2013-01
TTGAATGACGATATAATAAAAGTAAATAAATAGGATGGTGTTGATTATGGATCTTACAATTCTATCAACGGTAGTAAGTAATTTAGGATTTCCGATTGCCGCGTGTTGCGCCATGTTCTACATGTTAGAAAAGCAGTCAAAGAGGCACAGCGAAGAAGTCGAGAAATTGACGAAAGCGCTCGATAATAATACAGAGGTGATGGAGGAGATTTTAGCCAAGTTTAAAGAGGTGGTGTAAATGGCGCGCAAGGATTATGATGTAGGAGCAGGAATGTTTTATCGATTAACAGATTTCACAGACAAACGTCAACGCGTCGCTGACTACATCATATACATGCTATCAAGAACAGCTCAGATGTTCGAGTATGACGGATTACCTGAAACTATTCCGCGTTTGAATTTAGAGCGTTTAATACAAACGCATGGCCATGTCTGCGTTACAAATGTTAACGGTGAGTTATATGCTCTATTTGGAGGTTTAGGCGGAGAGCCTAGCCCTTATTACATGCCTACAATCTATACGGTTGCTAATCCGGCTTTAAATTATGACGCCAATTTAGTAATTGGACAAGATTGCGAAATCATTTACAATGATTCGATGTGGTACGGATTGATGCCCTTGTTCCGCAGGTATGCGTCGTTGCTCGTAGAAAATGACATATCCATGCGCATGGTCAACGTAAATTCCCGCGTGTCGATGCTTATTAAAACTCAATCGGAGCGCGAAGCATCGTCCGCTAGACAATTCTTATGCGACATAGAAGCCGGAAAGCAGGGTGTTTGCGCTGAAAGCTCTTTCGTGGAAGGTCTTAACACACTCCCCTATTCAACCCCGTCAAGCGGTCGAGATGTTACAAGTCTGATTGAATATCAACAATATTTAAAAGCGTCGTGGTTTAATGAGTTAGGGCTTAATGCTAACTACAATATGAAAAGAGAGGCGATTAATAGCGAAGAGGCGCAATTGAATGAGGACGCTTTATTACCCCTCGTTGATGATATGCTATCGTGTAGACAAGAGTGTTTGGATAAAGTTAACGCAATGTATGGAACCAATATTTCAGTTAAATTTAAATCTGCGTGGAAAATCAATAATGAAGAAATGAATGAACCCGTTGAAGATGTAGAAATTAAGGAGGTGGAAAATGATGAAACTGATTGATCTATTCCCGAACTGGTTGACAGGGGGCGGAATATTCGTTCTCTTTAATAACCCCCCTTGGGTAGACGATGTAGAATCTTCGGCGCTCGATGTTGAATATTTCGGCAATCGTTCAGGCGAAAAGCTTATTGCTCCATTATTAAATAAATTAATGGTTGATGACCAAATTTCTGATGCCAATCGGCAGAAACTTGTAAATGCTATCTGGGCTCGTTTCGGGAAAAATTGGACAAAATTGTATAATACTCTTAAAGAGGAATACAATCCGATTGAAAATTATAATATGACTGAGAAGGGTACATATACAGATACCGATACCGGGTCATTAGATCGTAGTGATAAAGTCGAATATGGTAAAACGGTAAACAGCACCTCCGGGCAACAGTCTACTTCTCATGATCAATATTATGGTTTTAACGTATCCCAAGCCGGATCAGGCAAAAACACCAACGGCACGGATGCGAACATAAGCGGACAGGGGTCTAATACTGAGGGTGGTCAGGATACAAAGACAGGTAGAGATACGCATACTTATAATAAAAGCGGGTCGACTACACACACCAGAAGCGGGAATATAGGCGTAACTACTACGCAACAGCTTATCGAATCTGAGCGTAATTTATGGCTCTGGAATTATTTTGACGCGGTATTTTCTGACGTGGACACCATGCTTGTATTACAAGTGTTCGGTTTTGATTCGTGTTGTTACGAATACGCGCCCGGTTCCGGCGGTTCGTCTTATATCCTTCCTGTAGCTACAGCCACCACCTTGGGTGGTGTTAAATTACGCGGGGCGTCTTCGGTGGCAAATCATTACGCGGCAATCGACACTGACGGATACGTGAAATACCAATATCCGGGCTTGGCTTCATACAGCAACTATGGCCTTGTTCGGCCGGTAAATAAAACCGGCAATATGTCACAGGCCGTTGGCGTTGACGAGTTCGGTCAGCTATTCACAGCTCCGAGCGGTGAATCTTACGTTCTCCCGGTGGCATCTCCAACCACCTTGGGCGGCGTGATGCCGGTCAATAAAACGTCGGCCATGTCTCAGCCGGTCGGCGTTGATGCTACAGGCCACTTATACACGGCTCCGGGCTCAGGCGTTGAAACGGCTCCGTTCTTATCGCAATCGGTTCACATTTCCGGGGTTCAAACAATCACAGAAACAAACGTTAATGTAGATTTAAATATAGCTAACGTGTCTGGAAATTGGGATTATGTAGGATATGACGGCACAACTGCAGACATTGCGGACGATGAGCAAACATATGTTTCAGCGGTTCTTATATGCTCTGGAGCTGGGAACACCGTGGTGCGTGTGGGAATTATTGACGGCACCAACACCGAGACCCCCTTGATTTCCGGGAATTTAGTTCACACGTCAAATACAATTACTATTTTATCGGTTTCTGACATGCCTTTAAATTTAGCCCCCGGCGATTTCAGAGTACAAGTAAACACAGAGGATCAATTAAATGTGTTGATGGGCACGGTTACATTTAAGAAGAGAATTTTAAATTAGGGAGAGAATTAAAATGAACGTACAGCAAATTTACACAATTATCAACACTGTAACAAATGAGGAATTAGGTTTATCCGAAGTGGTGCAGGAGGATTTAAGCAACATTGTAGATGTAGGCACGGCGGTTTTTAATGCCAACGCCCTCGACAATTATGTAAAATCCCTTGTCGATCACATAGGCCGCGTGGTCTTCGTCAACCGTCCCTATCGCGGTTCCGCCCCATCTGTAATTATGGATGGTTGGGAATACGGTAGCGTCTTAGAAAAAATCACGTGCGATCTTCCGGAAGCAACGGAAAATGAAAGCTGGGAGCTGACCAACGGTCAATCTTACGATCCTAATGTATTTTATAAACCTACAGTTTCCGCAAAATTCTATAATAAGCGAGTCACATTTGAAATTCCTATGTCCTTCACTGAAAGACAGGTTAAGGAATCGTTTAGTAGCGCTGAACAGCTTAATGCCTTCATGTCTATGCTCTATACGGCTATTGAGAACAGCATGACCGTTAAACTTGACGGTCTTGTAATGCGTACAATTAATAATATGATTGGTGAAACATTCAACGCTGATTTCACGGGTCAATCCGCTGGCAAGTTTGGAAATAACAGTACCATGCGTTGCGTCAACTTACTTTTCCTTTATAATCAGACCGTTGCAACTAAGTTAACCTCTGAAAACTGTTTAAGTGATCCTAGTTTCATTCGATTCGCGGCGGCTTTGATGCAGAAATATGTTTATAGATTAGGTAAACTTTCTACCTTATTCAATGTAGGTAAAAAAGAGAGATTCACCCCGAAAGACAGATTGCATTTCATTCTTCTTGCTGATTTTATGACCAACGCAGATGTTTATTTACAATCTAACACTTTCCACAATGAATTTACCGCACTTCCTAACGCAGAGCTCGTACCCTTCTGGCAAGGCTCCGGCCTCAGTTACGACATGGGCGAGATTTCTGAAATCAACATTAAAACCGGCTCTGGTACGATCATTAATCCTACAGGCATTCTTGGTGTGATGTTCGACCGTGACGCTTTAGGCGTGACAAATATGAATCGGCGAGTTACTTCTAATTATAATCCCAAAGCTGAGTTTTTCAACAATTGGTATAAAATGGACGCTGGTTATTTCAATGATTTAAATGAAAACTTCGTCGTTTGGTACGTCGCGGATTCTCAAGCTTAAAATTAACCATTTTCCCCGCCGTGGCCTTCTCCTTTCTCCACGGCGGGGAAACATTGAATTGAGGAATTAATTATGGACATAACATTATATGCGTCAAACGAAGCGCCAGAATTTGTGACGAAAGCATTAAACAATATTACGACTGTTAGCGGGCAGGCAAACATGCCCCTAGACATACTTAACCCTGTTGTTGATCTTGATTTAAGCACCTTAGGAGCTGAGCCGGTAAGCACATATGGCATTAATTATGCATATATTGCGGAATTTAAAAGATATTACTTCATCAATAGATTTGAAATTTTAGCTACAGGAATATATAGATTATATTTACATGTAGATGTTTTAATGTCGTATCGCAACGATATTTTGAATAATATTGGAATTATACGCAGGCAACAGAATTTATACGACCTGTATTTAAATGATGGGTCATTAAAAGTTGAAAATTATCCAATGTTACAAACTCTTGTTTTTAGTAACGGGAACATATTTGACAATTGGAAATATATCGTCACCGTTGCCGGAGGTGCTTAATATGCCAGCTTTTATAACTACAGATATAGGCCGAAAATACTTTTTCGGCCGAAGATATAACGGAGATGATCAACTATCAACGCCGATATCAGTGCCGCCAGGCAATACTTCAAAAGAAAAATATAGAGCTTCAACATTTCAACTCGACACCTCTAAGTTAGATATTCCTGACCCTCCAAATTTTTCCTCTGTTCATATAACTGAAAAATACAGCGGCTTTAAATATGGTTTAAAAGGCGGGGGTTATTTGCAGTTTGGACTACACAGCGAATATGACCCTTCTAGCACGCGCGGACACTTTACATCATGGGTAAAATGGGCTGTTTTTGATTCTGACGATACGATCGTAGGTAGTCACATAATGGGCGTCGCGCGCTCTAATGATATTTGGGCGAAGACAATTGAATTAGTTAAAAAAGATTCATACGCATTATTATTCGTGTATAATACTCAAGCCTCGTCTGAATACGGTGGCACCTACAGCTTTGTGGAATTTGATGCAACAAATACTTCTGGCGATTGGGGAACTGAGTTACAAAACAAATTCGATAAATTCATAAGCGGCAGAACCAACCCCCAGGGTGAGGTGTTGGGAATCGCTATTAACGATCTGATTATTAAATGCTTCGGAAAAGCTCTGTATTTCCGGGCTAACGCGAAAGACACCGGCGGTACCGGTTCAGATAATCAAGTAGGTGGCGGATCGAGTAACCCCACCGGAAACGGCGGCAACACCGGCTTTGGAGGTGACAGTAAGCCGCAGGGCGGCGGTTCAACTCTCGATTATAAAACCGACATGATTTCTAAAACTCCAAACACCCCCCCATACGCTCAACAGGCCATATCTTCCGGATTCGTGACAACGTATGTGATGAGCGCGTCTAATATGCGAAGTTTAGCGTCATATATGTGGTCAAAGAGCTTCTTGGATAATATACCTAAGCTTTTACAAAATCCCATGGAAGCATTAATATCAGTGAACCTATCGCCTCTGAACCCACCACACGGAAGCGATATTCAGAAGGTCAAGCTTGGCACACTTACAAGTGATGCCAACGGATTTTTACTTGCAAATCAATACGGCACATTTAATTTAGGATCAATAAATTTAGGTGAATACTGGGCGAATTATCTTGACTATGCACCATATACGGAGGTAAGCATATTCTTACCATATATAGGGACATTTGATCTTAATGTTGATGACGTCATGAACAGCGTTCTTTCTCTTCAATATGTGGTAGATTTCTTGAGCGGCACTTGTGTTGCGAGTTTGACCGTACAACGAGGCCAATTAAACAGCGTACTCTATCAATGGGGGGGAAACATATTTACAACCGTACCAGCTACAGGGGCAGATTATACAGGTCAGTTAACAGCATTAATTAGCGGGGTAACGGCGACCGCCGGATCACTATTGACCGGAAACGCCGGAACCGTGGCCACTACAGCAGTCAATGCGGCGGTTTCTACCTTAACCACTAAGAGGCATGTATTAAGAGGTTCCGGAATGACCAAGAACGCCGGTACGCTGGGTGTAGCTCAACCGTATCTTGTTGTTTCGCGCCCAGTTCAATCTATGCCTTTTAATATGTGGTGTGATAAGGGCTTTCCTTCAAATATCGGCAGACCTCTTTCAGAGCTTAGCGGTTATACTGAAATTGATTATATTCATTTACAAGGAATCCAAGCAACTCAAGATGAAATTAATGAAATATATGGATTGTTGAATAAGGGGGTCATTTTCTGATGAATATCATCGAATCTTTTTTAACTAAAAACGATTGTTATAAACAAGGAAAAAAGCTAAAACTTGAGGGCTTAATGCTCCACTCAGTCGCATGCCCTCAGCCCAAGGCTTCGGTCTTCGTTAAAAGCTGGAACCGCTCCGGCATTAAGAAGTGTGTTCATGCGTTTATTGATGCGAAAAATGGATATGTGTATCAAACATTGCCTTGGCTAATGCGAGGCTGGCACGGTGGAAAGAAGTACAGCAACGATCATTATATTGGCGTTGAGATGTGTGAACCTTCATGCATTGAATACACTGGAGGATCAACTTTTAAAATGAAAGATCCCGCTCAAGCTCTGGCTCAAATTAAAAACGCTTATAATTCAGCCGTGGAGCTATTTGCGTTTTTATGTTTGAAATATAATTTAAAACCTAGCTCAATTTGTTCTCATCGCGAAGGTCATGCCAAAGGTATCGCGAGTGATCACGGCGACCCGGAACACCTATGGAGGTGTTCCGGCTTCGGAAAAACAATGACCGACTTTCGCGCAGATGTGGCGCGTGAGATCCAACAACAAAAGGGAGGTGATGAAGTGACGCAAGAGGATTTCAATAAAATGATGAATACTTATTTAGAAGAACGCTCGAAAGAACCAAAATCCGATTGGGTCAACGCTAACGACGCCGCAGGCATCATGCATGGCGACGCAGACGGCGCCATGCGCTGGCGTTCCTTTGTGACGCGCGAAGAAGCTGTTACTATGATCGCGCGCGCGATCAAAAAATAAGAGAGGTTTAAACCTCTCTTATTTTTTTGATCCGCACCATATGACGTAATTTCTCACAAGATCACCGACTTCGTTGTCTTGGTAGAAAATCTTATCATTAGAAAACAGCGCATGAATCTTTTTTTCAATTTTAGTTACCGGTCTTAAAATTGATCGTCTCCAATTGGGGCGCGGATCATAATCCGGGCTGTATATGAGGTCACCATCAGGATCTTTCAATTCGGTTGTTTTTCTATGAATATATATAAATGTACTCTCTTCCACATTGACACACTCACATTGAAGCATTTCGTCGTTAAATAATATGAAAAAGGTGAAATCTACGTTTACAGGTGTATACTTGATAGGGCAATGAGGATAAATATCAAGCTCCCAAACACCTGTTTTTATCATTTGCAATTTAGGATTATCAAATGCAAAATAAGTATCTGAAGCTTTACCACCTTGCCCCGCCGCGGTAGCGCAATATTCAACGGCGACACGAAGATCAGAAGATCCGTATGTGTATAGGTCAATGTCTCCGGGCTTCATTTGTTTAACGTGTGTTAGCCCCATTTCTGAAAAATAGGGGCAATATTGGTTAACCGTATTGCCGCACATGAAAATCTTCACGTTGCTTCTGTGCCGAATAATCGTGCTTAAACAATTCATGAATAGCACGAACTCATCTGGAAGATACGCGCGTCGTGTCAAAAATTCATCGAATAAAACAGTTGTAATATTTGGGAATGACGAACTTTTGTCATGTTCCATTGAAGAAATTGAAAACCCGAAAGCAAAGGGGTCTTCGTCCCTTATTACATTCTTCGGATCGTCAGGATCTTTAAATTGGAGCCACCAACGTCCCGAATAATAATAAACGCTGTTCCATGCGCCATTTGTCAGCCGCTCCACAGCTCCCGTTTCAATGTGGCCGTCAAAGAGAGATGCGCCGCGTTTACCTTTCAAGTCATCCTGCCATCTTCTTATTATTGCCGTTTGTTCGTGATACTTGGAGTACCGATCTAATGCGTATTCAAGAACGGCGTAGGTCTTGCCGTTCGATCTTTCACCAAAGATCATATTATATTGAGCTTTTTTGCTCAATATCTTTTTTAGTCTGTAAAATTTCATTTATACCCCTTTTTAAATAATCTTTAAACTCGCGCGCAAATGTCATGTCATAAGACGCACCGGAAAGATGCACACTGCTGTACTCATGATAATACCCCTCATTGCCGGCATAATCAACAACATGTCCCTCCTGCTCGCGGTCAATATAAGTATGTATATTCTTCCCCGTTGCTTCTTCAGGGAAAAAAAGCCCCTCTTTAAATAGATCGAACGGATCGCGATCTTTCGACAATAGCCAAGGCACGGCTTTTTTCTTATTAACGCCAGATACTGTGATAGATAATTCACCGTCAATTTCAGTCATATACCTTTTAGCCCCCAAGGTTTTAAACCTTGTATACGTACCTTCATATTCCCACACACCCAAAGGCTTGGACTGGCCTTTAATGGTTCGGGGCGCGGCTTTCGTCTCGTCTATTTTATGATATTTTAACGCATTTTTTACACGCTTTTGTATATCGGCATTATATCGTTCAAAATAATCCATATGCTTTTCCGCGTTTATAAATTTAACTGAATCCGTATCGCTGTAAACATAATCTTGACCTAATTCGTATATCGCGGAAAAGAGGTTCCGGCGCGCGTATGCCGTTACCCACACCCCCCAAAGGTAAGACAAGAACCTGCCTTTTGAGTTGTTGTATTTTTCTATTTCCTCTGAAACATCGGCGCTCTTCCTGCACCAGCCATTCACATTATAGATATTTTCATCTCGGCAAATGTCTGTTACACACATGCCGTAAGCAGAATTTATATCTTGCTTTGCTAGCAAATAATCCAATTCCGAACCTTCCACCCCCTTGAGTGTGGTTTTTGATTCGTACAATGTTATAATTTCGTTCACAAAATCAGTCGGTAAATGCCCCCTGCGATATACAAACATCATCCCCACAGCCATGTGTTCCCATTGGTAGAATTTTTCTAATGTGAAAAAATCTTGTTCAGTTAAAGATGTGTAGACCGTATCAGCCCACACCACACGACCGTTATTGATCTGTCGCGATCCCTCTATTTTACATTTCGACGCTGAAAGTGGATTGTCGTGCCAAAGGCGCGGTGTCAAGCCTTCAAACTTAATATTAAACATGCAACAGTATTTTTTCAAATACCGCCTAAATTCTAACTTATTTTCAGGTTCCACCCTTTGACCCTTTGACATGGGGAAAAGTTCGGACACCATAACCGTTGGATATGATGACGCAAGATCATATGACGCAACATCATTGACCGTGACCCCCACATATTTATAATGCGCATGAGTGAATCCGCCTTGAAATGCGGATTTCGCGAGCTCATACTCTTCAGGCTCTAATGTTAACCTGCTCATTAATTTATGATTGTTCAACCATTTATAAGGCGAATCCTTAGTCTGCCGGGTGCAGGCACGCCTAAACCTGCGGCGCACATATCCGGTTTTAGTTAGCGGAATCTTCCAAATATATCCACCTTCGGTTTGCATTTTTTCGTAAATACCTGCTTGTACTATTTGAATATCTCTGATGCAATACCCGATTTCTTTATCGGTCAGTATTGTGTCGGAATGTCTGACTTTTGAATAATCGAGATCCCCGGTCAGCTTCTCCATTTTAACGTGTGTGAAATGTTTACTCCAATCATCCAGAGAGTATCCTGTCAAAATGTATGAGCAACGGAACTCTACACCGTCCACCGTGCGGGCTTTAATCGGTTTTCGATCATCAAGAGCGAAGACATTAGCCCACTCAAATCGTTGACAAATAAACTGAAATTCGTAACTTAAATTATGCACGTATACAACCATTCTAAAAGTGTCGCCAAGATTGAACATCCGAACCAAACGGCTTATTAAAATGTCGAATTGCTCCCAAGTTCGGCCGTAGATGTTCACGCCGCTTATACCAAACTGCCATACGTACATAAACGCGACCTTTTCACCGCCTAACGTGTATGTGCTTGTTGTCTCAATGTCAAAAGCCGCGGGCGCGTTCAACCAGCAGACCTTTTTTGTGTCTTTAGAAAATCCCAAATTTAGAGATTTTATGCGATCTATGAAGATATTCAATTGATTAAAACTGTAAACCTCAGTCAAGAGGTTTGAAGAAGTCGCTAACTGATGCCCGATCTGCATAGCCATCACTCAAACTTTCGTATATTTGTTTAACGTAATCCATCACGTCAACATTTTCCAAATCTTCTATTTCACGCAGTTCAGTTTGGAGTTGAGAAGATCCGTAATCTTTATTTAACTCAACCCCCATTTCAGATTCAATTTTTCGGTACAAATCCCAGTAAGCTTTAGCGCGCGCAAGCTTGTTTTCCTCTGATCCGGATATAGCGCCGGCTGTTTCTTGAACGAACTTCTTATAAGACTTAGCGCCGGCCACTGATGCGGTTTCCTTAGACGCGAACGATTGTATACGATTCAATTCCCGCAATAATTCATTGCGGTTTTTTCCGCGCGTTCCGAAGTGCGCCCCTCCGCTTCTTTCAAGCCCCTTAACGGCGGGCGCGTAATCAGCATATTTTCCTAAATTTTTTATGCGCTTGTTTAGAGGTGCAGCTCCCACTTGAACAACTTTCGCGAGCTCGGCGCGGCTAAGCTTTGAAGCCTGTTCCATATTTAGATTTAACACATCCGCAAGATTCTGAATCCTCATCTTGAACACCCCACTTATCGATGTATATAAACGCCATAGACGACCTTGGTGTTAAACCCCGTTCAGCTCGGGATAATGCCGCGACCGTCACTTTATACTCATAACTTAACTCAGATAAAGAGAGACCCGCATTTCTGCGGGCTTCTCTGCATTTACTCCAAAATTCTGGCGAACGTTTAACCATTATCCCACCACCTTCACCGTGGTGATGTTGCGGCCGGCCTTAGTCTTAGTCTCTTCAAGTTGAACCTTAACGCCGCCGGACGATTCGAGATCTTCGGACGCGCTGGAAATGTCACCCTCGTACATTTCAACCCACGAAAGAGCGATCTTTGTTAGCACTGTCCCCCCGAAGTAGTACACATGTTCATCTTCGGCGATGGTGAAGACAGGGAAGGTGTTGCCATTGATATTTAACATATCAAACCGATTTAAGGTGATGCCTTCGGCATATGATGCGATCAAATCTGACGTGGAAACCTTCTGCCGTCCCTCCATTAAGGGGCTTAACTCTGTCGCCTTCTGCGCTTGTGCTGTGAATTTTGAAATTGCGTTTTGGATCATTTTTAATCCTCTCTTTCTCCCCGTTTTGCCGTTAGGTCAGCAATTTATCATTCGAAAATCTGTAAAATTAAATCATGGTAATCATTGTTGTACACTTTGAAAGTCCTTCCTTTACAATCTCTAGTCATCCTCTCGCCTACGATTTTTAAAGATCTGTCCCAACGCGCCAAAATAGTGAACTCGTCCGGGATGTGGCAATCGCCGTCGACAACGGGGATCGTGATCTGATCATCAAGATCTGATAATACAGCAACTTTTAAATTCAAGTATTCATCATCGCGACCGATGAATACCAGCGAGCCGCTCAATGTGTTGAACTTGACCCTTTTATAATCACATAAAGTCTTCATACTAGTGCCGCCTCCTTAAGGTCAAAATTGGGGATTTCTATGCCGTAAAAACGTTTTTTCCAGATGAATGCCATAGCTTTCGCCCAAGCATCTGGGCATAGACGCATGACGCTGGGGGTGTGGTGAGGGAATACGTCACCCACCACGCTATTTTCAAAAACTCCGTCCATGATCTGAGCATTCGCTCGTTCCTCGGCTGCCTTCCAATCTTCTGCCTCCAATATCAAGAGGCTGTATAAATTCGACCCGGTGACGTCTGCATTAAGCACCACCGTCGCCGTGCCGCCCCAGTCAATGAACGCGCGTGACGGGCTGAACGACTCCCTTTGACGGTGCCCTTTTGCGCCGAAAACTGCGAACGTATAAAATTTCATTTCTGTTCCTCCTCTCTTGCGGCTTCGTGCCAAGAAATCAAATCCTTAATGTGATTCATGGCGCGCCATTCTTCATAGGTGATCTTCAGGATCTCTGTGCTCATGAGCGCGTCATACAAGGCATCACAAGCTCTTTCAATTTTAGTCATGATTAACATCTCCTTTCTATATTATATTATATCACGAAAAACAACACTTTTGCAATACTTTTTGCAATGTTTTTTATGTGTTATTTATATGTACT
>OQWE01000624.1_pt1 | contig 12178 bp, 11 predicted proteins | sample 1691591 | NCBI WGS metagenome assembly OQWE01 (sample SAMN03418265, study PRJEB22391) | human gut metagenome | biome: human-gut; feature: organic feature; material: feces | host: Homo sapiens | place: Tanzania | collected 2013-01
GCAGTTTTTTTGTATTGCGGCTTTTGTGATGATGCTGTGGAAATCAACTGATAAACACCCCTGAACCGATGTTTGTTCAATCCACCGAAAACGAATCGCCGTTTCGCAAAATTAAAACGCCGAAAGAATTTCTTAGAACGGCGTTTTATTCTCTCCTATCTTATGTTTGGATTTCAATATGCTTTTTTCATGTTTTGCGAAGTTTCATAATACTTTGCCTTTAATCCGCTTTCGGTAATCCGCCTTTTCTTCCGGCTTCCAAGATAGGGAGGTTTGCTTCAGTCGGTATGTATATTACCGTTTTTTCATTAAGGTTGTTCTGGTTCCTGACCCAAAGATATTGAATATAAGTTTGGGTCAAAGTGCCGTTCTCAATCTTGATTGCCTCTGCCGCACCTTTTGCTCTTTCGATTTCAGCCTTTGCATTCAGCTTCTCGGCTTCGAGGTTTGCTCTTGCTTCTTCCACCTTTATGCGTCTGTTTTGTTCGGCTTCTGCAAGTTCGGCTTTGCCTTTCATCTCCTGAGACCAAACTCTGTAAACAGGCATTCCGAACATTATAACGCCGATAAAGGCCAATACCACGACTATGGCGATGATTACATGCTTTAATTGAAATCTATACATGGCTTAAATGTTTTTCAGTATTTCCAAAGTATGTCGCCAGAATAATTCCACGGTAGCGATTTCGAGCCTTTCCTCCGGCGAATGCACACCTCTCAATGTCGGTCCGAAAGAAATCATATCCATGTCTTTATATTTCTCACCTATCAATCCGCACTCCAATCCCGCATGTATCGCTCTTACGACAGGCTCTTTGCCGAAGAGTTTTTTATAACTTTCGACCGCAACTTTCAAAACATGACTGTCCGTATTAGGAGCCCAACCCGGATAGCCATCGCTATGCTCCACATCGGCACCTGCCAAAAGAAAGCAACTTTCCACCTTGCTTGCAGCTGCCTCTTTTGCACTTTCAACGCTTGAACGCTGCGATGTGGTGATGAAAAAATGTGATTCTTCCGTCTTTACACTTGCCAAATTGGTTGAGGTTTCAACGAAACCGGGGATTTCCCTGCTCATTGCCAACACTCCATGAGGGCATGCGTACAAAACATTTAGGAGATTATCCTGACTTAACATATCGACAACGAATGCCGGTTTTGCGACCTTCTCTATCCTTATCTGCAGATTCGGCTCTGTGGAACGAAATTCATACCTCAACTCCTCGCCGAATTTCTCCACAAGTCTCTTCAAATCCTCACTCTCCTGCTCCATAATAACCACATCGGCATAAGCTTCGCGAGCTATCGCATTTCGCAAATTGCCGCCGTTAAAGCAAGACAATCGCATATCCATTTCCTTATCTGCCTCCCACAAAATGCGGTTCAGCAATTTATTGGCACAGCCCAATCCCTTATTGATGTCATCGCCCGAATGTCCGCCTTTCAAACCTTTGACGCTTATTCTGAAATAAGCTCCCTGCGGAGTCTCCTCTTTCTCAAACGGCAATTTTGCCAAAGTATCCACACCACCTGCGCAACCGATAAACATTTCCCCCTCATCCTCGGAGTCCAAATTAAGTAATATGCGGCTCTTAAGAAGATTCGGACTCAAAGCATTCGCACCTGAGAGTCCGGTTTCCTCATCAACGGTGAACAAACACTCTATCGGACCATGCTCAATATCCTCCGAATCCAATATTGCCAAGGTGGTTGCGATACCGATACCGTCATCAGCCCCCAAAGTAGTCCCCTTTGCCATCAACCATTGATTTACAATTTGAGCCTCAATAGGATCCTTCATGAAATCGAAAACCTTATCACCATTCTTCTCACACACCATATCCATATGCGATTGCAAGCATACCCATGCCTTATTTTCCATGCCCTTGCTTGCCCCTTTTCTGATAATGACATTACCTATCTCATCTCTTTCATGTTCCAAACCACGCTTTTCCGCCCAATCCATAAGGAACTTCGTCATCCTCTCCTCATGCTTTGACGGTCTTGGAACGGATAAAATCTCACCGAAAATTTCAAAAACCTTCTCCGGTTTCAAACCTTTCAATACACTGTTATCAGCCATAATTATAATGTTTTATTTGTTCAATACATATTGCAGCCTCAAAGATACAACAATCCTGTAAAATCACTGCATAAAATCACCGAAAAAACGACAAAGCCCCGCCTTTCCTCCCTCCAATCCCCAAATCCCCACCATCCCAATCCGGATTTCTCCAACTTCGAAATCCAGATTTTCTAGAACCTATAGTTCTTATAGATTTTCTATAAACCCTAAAATTTCTAGTTATTCTATAACCGCTATAACTTGCTAGTTCATATAGAAAAGGACTTATCCGAAAGTCCTTTTCCCTCTTCATGTTCTTTATAAATTCATCATTCAATTAAATGTTTTGAAATTAGGATTTCTCAATTTTATTAACCTCATAGTTTGCAAACGAATCTGGCACGCCCGTCAAGGCATGAAAATCGGTAGGATTTGGAAGTAAAGTAAAGTTTGGTGACAAAGGGAAAGCTGAAGAGAGTAGAGAATGTAAAGAAAGGGTAAAGAAAGTAAGGAATGGATAGAAACAAAAAAATGCGTACGATTTATCGAGTCGCACGCATGGTTTGTTTTCAGGATGTTCTCTTGCGAGTTTACTTCACTTTCTCGAAAATAAATCTATATTGATTTACAGTGAATTGCAATCGCATGGTACAAATATGATTCCTGAAATTGATTGCAAACAATCGGTTATCTTGTCTTTATTGCTCTGCTTTTTCAAGTTCTATGCGAGAGCTGTGAGTTCTTCTTGGTATGTGGTCATAAGCTTGTTTAAGTCCATAAAAGCATTATCAAGAGTGTTTATCTATTTCTTATTTTTCTCCAATTGTCTAATGTGAGTTTCGTGAAATGTGCTGTGCGAAATTCATTCAATAATGGAACTGCTTTGTCGTGCTCTGTGTGGCTGTAAGTAAATCCGCATTTCTCTTGTACACGCCTTGATTTTTTATTTCCGTCAAAATAACCACACCAAACGGCAGTCTGCTTTAGGTCATCAAAAGCATATCGAAGTAGCTCATTTACAGCTTCGGGTATCAAACCCTGTCCCCAAAATGGCTCTCCGAGCCAGAAGCCTATTTCGCACTCGGTATCTGCCATTTTTGCAGAGTGAATTTCACTTCTTGCCGTCATTAACCCAACGCTACCAACTGCTTCTCCTGTCGCTTTCAATACAACAGCATAAGTTTCAGGAGTTGAAAAAACGCTTTTAATAATCTCACGACTATTCTCAATGCTCGTATGTGGGGCCAATATTAGGGTTTTTCGCATATTTGTAAAGCGCTTCGGCATCGTTCTCTAGCCATGGTCTCAAAATTAAACGTTCTGTTTGTAATTCCATATTTTTATTCAGATTAAATTTCTACTCTACTATATAGTTCGCTGTATCTTTTCCACCTCTAACAATATAGAAAACTACACTAATAGCTACTCTAAAATACACTGTTTTGCACCTCGCCACTCTATTCTCTTATTCTATTTGAGTATTATCCACTTACCTGACTTTGTAGAACCTTCGTGCTTGATGATGCCCAATTTGGTCATATTCTTAATATGATATTTAATGCCATCAAGAGTAATGCTGATAGATTGAGCTAATTCCTTTTGAGTAATTTCTGGCTTTGCCTGAATAGCTGCTAAAATCCTTTTTGGGGTAGTTCCTTGGGTGTTTCAGTCTTCCCAATCTTTGTATTTGCTCATGTCATGTTGCGTTACGCCCCATTCTTCGTTAGAGATGCTTTCGTCTTCATCGGTATCACGCATTAGGCTTTCCGCTATTTTGGTTTTTTGTTTCTTTTGTTTTGATTTGTAGGAAAGGTATAGGTAAAGGAGGAAAAGGATGATTATAAGGCCGCTGATGATGAAAACCACGTTCTCAAAGAAGTAATGTCTGTAAGGGGAAGGCAGAAAGTGCATGCCTTGGTCGAAGAATAGTTTTATTGCAATAAGACATGTCGGAAGGATAAAAAGCAGGGATTTGTTAGGCTTTTCTTCGTTAAGTGGGGCTTTATCCTCGTTTTGCGTTTCCACAAAACTGTATCTTTTGATGAGGGAAGGCTTTAATATCAGCAATAATCCTGCCAATATGATGGCTGTATTTATGACTTCCGTCCATACGAAACGGGGTCTGTTGGGTATGAAGAACAAATTTACGATGATGCTTCCGCATATTGCGGGTATCAGTATGTTTGTTTTCAAGTCTTCTTTTATTCTTCCTGTAAAGGGGTTTATGAGGTATTTTACCAGAAAAGACGACCACCAAAAGCATACGATAAGGGATAAGAGTACAAGGATAAGGAACAATAGGAGTCCGAATTTGTGAGGATATGTGATTCCCATAAAATCTGTTACAAGGTTGATATTCCAAAGATGAAACAGATGACCTGTTATAAAGTTCCCGCCTATTCTTGCAAAACTGCATACGAATATCCAGAATAAAAAGCGTTGTATCTGCGTTTTATCCGTTCTCCATTGTGTCAATAAGAGCAGGGATACAGTCAATAAAAGCACAAGGGCGACAATGGAACTGCCGAAAATAACGATAACATTGTCCTCCGATGCCCAAATATCTGCCGAAACTGCTGTATTCACTGCATCAAAATCTATTGTCGATGTATAGATAATCATGGGAACGCCGTAGGCAAAAGCTGTTATGGCAATGCCGGCTTGCAATATGAAGAATGCAATAAGGTAGGCTGACACAAACAAAAGTGTGTTGTTTATTATGCAATTTCGGTTGTTTATGCGTGTTTTCAATGTTTCCATCTGTACCAAAATAATTGATCTTTTATTTGTAATTCAAGAATGCTTCGTATTCTGTAAACCATTCTGATGAATATCTCAAGCTCTTTTTCCTCCAACCATCTCATTCCGTCGGCTTCTTTTCTGCATGCGGCTGAGAAGTTTATCATGAATTCATCTTTCGATAAAAGAACCCACTGCACGGCTTTCTTCTCTCCGTCTATGGCATTGCTTAATACTCCGAACTCTCCGAAGCCGTTATCGAAGAGCCAATGCAAAGCTTCTTCGTCTCCCAAGACAGCATTACTCCATGCCGCAAGTTCGGGATAACCGTTATGGAGCAAATATTTGAAGAACTTTTTGCTCCCATTCAAGGCTTCAAGTAAGGCGATAAGTACCTTTATATCGTAATTTACAAGGGACTTCATCTCAAACTTGCATTCAGTTTCTGTTCAAAAGCTTTCAATAACTTCTGCATTACGTTCTCTATTTGTTTATCTGTTAGTGTTCTTTCCTTATCTTGCAATATGAAAGCTATCGCATATTGTTTCGTATTTTCAGGAAGTTTGTCTCCGGTATAGACATCAAACAAGGAGATATTCTTCAATAACTTCTTTTCGGTCTGATAAGCTGCGACTTCTATTTGTGCGAAAGTAATATCTTTGTTTACCACCAAAGCCAAGTCTCTTCTTACTTCTGGAAACTTGGATATTTCCTCATACTTCACGCTTTTGTTGGGAATAAGTTTGAAAAGCAAATCCCAATCCGCATCGGCATAAAATACTTCCTGCTTTATATCGAAAGTTTTGCAAATCGCATTTCTCAATCTTCCTATTGTAGCAACAACTTTCTTGCTTTCTTTATTGATATATGCCAAAGCATACTGATAATATCCGTTTTCGATTTGCTCGATCGCAAACCTTGAATTATCGATGCGTAACTGCATAAGCAGGTTTTCAAAAATGTTTTTCAAGAAAAAGAAATCCGTTGCCTGTCTGTCTGCCTGCCAACTTTCAGCACTCTTTCCCGTTGTCAACAAGGCAAGATGTCGGCTTTGATCATAGCGTTTGGTTATGCAATCATTGTCAAAGGTTTTCAAATTCTTTTTATAGCAGTTCCCGAACTCAAACAATCTCAAATCCGAAAGCTTGCGATTGATATTGTATTCTGCCGTTTCCAATAATCCGTACAGCAATGTTTGCCTCATTTGTCCCAAATCCTTGCTCAATGCATTCAAAACCGCAACAGATTCTTCAGCAGGAAAATCCTTATTATTTTCGTAATATGACAACTTCGTAAGTGAGTTGTTCATCGTTTCATTAAAGCCGTTTGCAGCAAGATAATCCGAAGCAAGGTTTTGTATTTTGTCTCTGTTCGGTTTGGCAGTTTGGGTTAAGCAGCTCCTTACCGCATCGGATATTTCTACATTATCATAACCATAAATGCGCAATATCTCTTCTATCACATCGCATGGACGAGTAACATCGACCTTATTTGTAGGCACAACAGCCACCAAACCATTCTCATTGTCCGAAGCAATCTCTATATCCAAAGATTTCAAAATATCTTTTACAAGTACCCTGTCGATACTTTTGCCAATCAATTTATCCATCTTCTCATACTCCAACTCCACTCTTACAGGCTCTATTTTGGCAGGGTAAACGTCTTTTATCTCCGAAGAAATCTCCCCGCCGGCAATCTCTTTAATCAAGATGGCAAGCCTTTTCAAGGCATAAAGCGTTATATTCGGATCTGCCCCACGCTCATATCTGAAAGAAGCATCTGTTTTCAGCGTATGAGCCTTTGCAGCCTTTCTGATGACAACAGGGTCGAAATAAGCACTCTCAATAAGCACATCAGTCGTTTCGACATTGACACCTGACTCCAAACCTCCATATATTCCGCCCATGCACATTGCCTCTTCGGCATTGCAAACCATCGCTTCTCTTCCGTTAAGCTTTCTTTCCACTCCGTCCAAAGTGGTGAATTTAGTTCCCTCAGGCAAAGTCTTAACCTCAATTCGATTACCTTTAACCTTGTTCAAATCAAAAACATGCAAAGGCTGTCCTGTCTCCATCAAAACAAAATTGCTTGCATCTACAATATTGTTTATCGGACGAATACCTATAACTCTCAGACTGTCCGCCAACCATTTCGGAGAGTCCGTAACCTTAACTCCGCTTATAGTTACAGCAGAATAACGTTTGCATAAATTCGTGTCTATTGAAATCTCCACGTCATTATGCGAAGTATTATCTGTCTTGAAGCTATCGACAGATGGAATTAACAGATGTTTGTTCTCGTTCAACTGAGCTTTCAACAAAGCCACCAAGTCTCTGCCTACACCTATATGCGAAGTTGCATCGGAACGGTTTGCAGTCAATCCTATTTCAAACACAAAATCTTCCTTGATGTCAAAATACGCCGCAGCGGGAGTTCCTGCCTTAGGATTATCTTTCAACACCATTATTCCGTCATTGTTATCGCTTAATCCAAGTTCCTTTTCCGAACAAATCATACCCTCACTCAACTCTCCCCTCAGTTTGGATTTCTTTATCTCGAAGAACTCTTCATCCGATGTATAAACCTTTGCTCCGATAGTTGCGACTATAACCTTTTGTCCTTTCGCAACATTAGGAGCTCCGCAAACAATATTCAAAGGACGTTCCCCGCCTACATCAACCGTTGTCAGATGAAGGTGATCCGAATTGGGGTGCATTTCGCATGTCAATACTTCCCCAACAAAATAATTTCTCAATCCGCCCTTTATGGTTTCTATCCTCTCTACACTTTCAACCTCCAAACCTCCGAAAGTCAGCAATTCCGCCACCTTGTCTGCCGAAATATTTACATCGACATACTGCCTCAACCAATTATATGATATTTTCATCTTCCGATATTATTTTACTATTGTCATTTCATCAACCAAATGTTTCGCACCTGCAAACTTGTCTATTATGAACAGGCAGTAGCGAATATCCAACGATATATTCCTGCACTGCGAAGGGTCATACATAATATCGCTCATCGTACCCTCCCAATTCCTATCGAAGTTTATTCCTATCAAGTCTCCGTTTGCGTCAAGCACAGGCGAACCTGAATTACCTCCCGTGGTGTGATTACTTGCTATGAAAGCCACAGGCATCTCACCTTTTTCGTTTGCATATCTGCCGTAATCCTTTTCCGAATACAACTGCTTCAATTTCTTCTCCACCTTATAGTCGTATATATCCGGATTTTCTTTCTGCATTATTCCTTCAATGGTTGAATATGGTTTATAAATCACTCCGTCCTTAGGTTCATACGACTTCACATTTCCGTAAGCAACCCTCAACGTAAGATTGGCATCCGGATAGAACTCCTTGACTGTATCCATCTGCATTATCCCTGCAACATAAATCCTATACAAACTATCCGTCTTGGCATTCGCACTGCTTACGATTGCACCGTCCTTTTCATCAAAAGCAACTATTATCCGACTGCATAAGCTCACTATGGGGTCGTTCTCAATCTTCCTATAATTCTTACTCTTGTAACCACTCAACACTTTCTCTGCTTGTTTCGGATTTGTCAAAAACGAAGTCTCATATACAGACGCAAAATAATCCTCTATGCTCTGCTTTTTTGACTTCTTGAAATCCTGTGCAAGCCAATCATAATAATCCTTCGCAAAATCATTATAGTATATACTCATCGTGCGAACAAAAATCTCTTTATCCACAAGACGGTGATTTGCGTAGTCGTTCTCAAAGCCTGCTTTCAGGTCTTTGTATATCTTCTCCGCAACTATATTTGCTTTTTCAATCTCTTTTCCTTCTTTCGACAAATTTGCCAATTTTGAAAGCTGAAAAGCCTGATATGCCACGTCGGAAGCCAATAATGCTTCGTTCAAATAGACGTATGCAAGTTTTGCTTTGTGAGATTCTGCGTATGTCTTCTTTAATTCCGGCAAAACACCACCATAGATTTTTGTTCTTTCGGGAGAAGAAGCCGCCCATTCGGTAAATCCATTCTCAAACTCGATTTTCTTGTTCCTGGTGTCCAATCTCTTCAAACCTTTCACCTCTCCCTGCCATTTCTTCCAACCATTGGCAACCGAAGCCACATCGGAGGCATATCTCAACCTTTGAGCAGCTGAATTGTTCATTGCTCTATTGTAAACATCCAATATTGCGGTACGCAATTTAATCCTTGCAGGGTCATCATAGTTCTCAACAAAGTCCACAGCGTCGCTTGTAAGGAATTGTCTGGTCGTTCCCGGGTAGCCGAAAACGAAAGTGAAATCACCCTCCTTCACTCCGTTGAGATTTATCTTCAAATGTTTTTTCGGAACGTATGGTACGTTTTCCTGACTGTAATCCGCAGGCTCGTTATTCTTGTTTGCATAAACACGGAACACCGAAAAGTCACCGGTATGACGAGGCCACATCCAATTATCCGTATCTCCGCCGAATTTGCCTATATTGCTTGGCGGAGCACCAACCAAACGCACATCTCTGAATACCTCATTCACGTACATAAAATACTGATTACCATAATAGAAAGGTTTTATCACAGCCTCATAATGCGTACCCTTTGTCGCCTTTGCCGCAACTTCCTCTATATTACGCTCTATTATTTTCTTTCTTTCCGCCTGCGACACATTTCCCACACCTTTCAATACCTCTGCAGTTACGTCCTGCATATATACCAACAAAGTTACCGTCAAATCTTTGCAAGGCAATTCCGCCGCTTTGTTTTCTGCCCAAAATCCGTTCGTCAGATAATCTGCCTCAACTGTGCTGTGTGAGACAATATAACTGTATCCGCAGTGATGATTTGTGAGCAACAAACCATGTGAAGAGACGAACTCACCTGTGCAGCCCCTGCCGAACAAAACCACAGCGTCTTTCAAAGAGGAATGATTGGCACTGTAAATATCCTCGGCACTGATTTTCATTCCGTTTTTCTGCATATCTGCCTGTTTGTTACCCAACAATAAAGGCAACCACATGCCCTCATCTGCAAATGCATTGAATACAAGTAATGTCATCAATGCAAACGATACCCATGCTTTCTTCATAAGTCTATTTCATTCTTGTTAATCTGTGCAAATTTAGCAAATATCCCAAAATTATTTTCCGTTTCTCGGAAACTTTTTTGCAAGGCTGTCCGCTTCTCGGAGAATTTCAAGTACACAAAACTACGCAACAGAAAATGTATTGCAAAATATTTCATTGATTTTCAGTAGTGTGGGGAGACTATCTTTCCGAAGACGTATAATTTTCCCACCTTTGGCACACTTCTTGATGTATATTAGAGAAAGGGCAGTTCTTTTTCAAAGGAACTTAGGTGAGTTTATTCAATATAAACCACTGAAAAAAGAATGCAAATTATTAACCGCTTAAAATTATTTCAAATATGAATAAAATCAATTTCGAGCAAAGATTGCTCAAAGAGAAGAAAGGCTTGGAGAACTTCTCGTTTTCTCTGACTCGGGACAGAGAAAAAGCAAGAGACTTGGTGCAAGACACTTTACTTAAAGCCTTAATGCACAAGGAAACTTTCAAAGAAGATACCAATATCAAAGCATGGTTGTTTACGATAATGAAAAACACTTTCATAAACAACTATCGCAAGAACAAAAGAATAAGTCGTATAATAGAAGACGAGAATATAATATCGTACATCAACCACCGTGCAGGCATCAGTACTTTCACAGCCGACCATGATTTGAATTATGAGAACATACAAGCCAAGATACGCTTGTTGCCCGAAGAACAACGCATTCCTTTTGAGATGATATATCAAGGATATAAGTATCAGGAAATTGCCGACTACTTTTTCATTTCCATAGGAACTGTGAAAAGCCGCATATTTCTTGCAAGAAAAAAATTGATGGATAATTTGAGAGTCGATGAATAGCTGTCCGTTTTTTCGGACGCTTGAAAAACACCTCCTTTTTCCCAAAACAAACAACAAATATTTGCAAAGCAAAGACCGTAAGACCGAAAGAATTTTCCCAAAGGCCGTTTCGTACTTACCGAAACGGCGTTTGGAAAAATTGAATCGCCGTTTTAATTTTTTCTTTCGGCGATTCAATTCAACGGCACTTTCTTATTTGATTTTCAAAGGTTTGAAAAAGTTTGTAAGCGGGCTTCAGGAGTTTCTTGTAGCAAAGCCTATTGTCCATTCTATGTATTGGGCTACGCTGAAATTTGCTGCTCTTAGGTTCAAGCCTGCAAAGAATCCGTTGTTAAAGTTATATCGCAAGCCTATTCGCTGGAACAGTCTTCGGGATTCGTCTTGCTTATTCTTATAAAGATATATGCCCGGTTCGAGGACTATTCCCAATCTATGAATGCGATATTCGTAGCTTATGTATGCGGAGAGGTTGAAGCGTTCGCTGTGGTTTATTTCATAGAAGCAGAGTTCACGACCGAATATCTTATAGTTCGTGCCGACGTATTGATTGTATCCCAATCCGATGCCGAAGCCTAATGAGTGTTTAAGGTTAAAGCGTCTCAACACTCGTCTGTCTATTCCGAAGACAAAGTAGGAACGGCTGTTGTATCTGTCGTCTTTAAAGTTCTCAGGCAATGTCGTCAAAACATTATGAGAGCCTATAAAGACAGACCACAGGTCATCCGTATGTTTATCAAAGTAAGGAAGCGGTATTGTCTTTTGATGTTTCATAGGCTGCGGCAAATAGTTCAGCGAGAGTTTTGATGAGATAAGATTAAGTCCTTTATTGGGTTTGCGTATTGCTCCGTTGGAGAAATGAGAAAGCGAAAGACCTAAACCAAGGGTATAATTCTGCGAAATGCTTCGGTTTAAGGTAAGGGTGGCATCAATATAACAGGAGGCTTCTCCTCCCATAGCTACTCTTTCAGGATTGGAAGGAGTGAAATGTTTCCAATTAAATGCCATACCGAGGGCATAGTCTCCTGTCAAGCTGTATTTGCCTTCGGCAAAAATCGGTTTGCTTATAAAGGCATAGAGTGCCACAGGTTTGCCAAGTTGATTCTTGACATTGAAGTCTGCGGTATATATACCGAAACCATAAGAGGGGTAATCATACATCTGATGCCAATATTTCTCCCCTGCTGTTTGAATGGCATATCGAAAAGAGATGGCATAGACTTGCGATATGGATTTATTCTCGGTATTCTCTCCCCGTACAAATTCATTGGTCGGCATAACAAAACCATATTGTCCGAACATGGAATAGAAATGCGTGGATTTGTTTTGCGAGATAGAAGAAAGGCTGACAAACAGAAGAAGGAGCCAAAGGCAGGTTTTGTTCATCAAATGTTTTGTTTTTGGCTTATGTATTCTAATATTTGTATTGCGTTTGTTGCGGGTGATGTCAAGGTTACTTCTGTAATATCCATTCAC